>Ga0209022_1000285_pt1 | contig 66458 bp, 60 predicted proteins | sample PinacodermPK_FD_187300 | JGI IMG/M metagenome (GOLD analysis project Ga0209022, IMG submission 187300) | Host-associated microbial community of the marine sponge Aplysina aerophoba from Gulf of Piran - sponge pinacoderm, lysed by proteinase... | ecosystem: Host-associated > Porifera > Sponge >... | reverse complement strand
CACGTTGAACGTGGCGGTCTGGCAAGGGGCGGCTCCGCCCCCCTTAGACCCCATGGGCTTCCGCGCCACTGTCGGCGCGGTGGAGGGCGGGGGCCGCCTCCAGAACCGCCGTCCCCGTCTGCCCCGGACGGCTGTCCGCCGAGGGCCTGGCCGGGCAAAGCGCCCTGTCCCGACAAGCAGGGCTCGTTCCGGCGGGTCGAGCGACTCGGGCCGGGCCGCTTGGTGGGCCGCCGCCGTTGCCGCCAGGCAGACGCCCGCGCGGCCGCCGGTACGCACTCCGGGCCGGCTGCGGCCCGCGAACTTCGTGCGTCAGCGAGGACGTTGTTGGGGATCTGAAGGGGGCGCAGCATCCCCTCGCCAGCCGCGATGTTCAACATCGCGTGTGCTGGCTTAGCCACAGTAGCGTGGCTCAGCCAGCCCCTGCGGACGCCTCCGCAAACGCCGCTCAGGGCCCCGCCCGAGCGAGCAGTGCGAGGACTCGGTCGTTGCTCACCCCGATCCGGTCGGGCTATTCATGAACGGTCGGCTTTCGAGGACAGAGGGTGAGCATGGTAACGGCAAGGGTGACGATTACGACGGTGGGCGGCGGCCTCGCGGACGACGAGGGCAAGCCATGACAGTGCCCGCCGATGGCCGGGATTCGAGAAACGCGGCCCGGCGCGTAAAACTGTTCGGTCGCCCGGTTGCGTCCTTGGACCGTCCCGAGTTGATTCGCTGGTTGCGGAAGTTCACCAACGCACACCCCAACCCGACCGGCATGCTTGCCCGCGAAGCACGCCGCTGGTTGGTCGAACTCGAACGCTGTGGCGATCGAGAGCCCCGTTGATGACAAAGGCGACCCCTGGCGACGACGGCGCTCCCTCCACGAGCCGCATTCCGCCCTACCCTTACCCCTCGGGGACCTGAGTTCGTCGATCCTGGGCGATTCTACGACCCGTAACTTTCCCGAAATACCTCGTTATGCCCGCCAGCAGCCGCCGAGCCCGTCGCGCAGGGCGTCAGTCCCAGGGACCTCCCTCTACGCACCTCACGGATGCTCAGTCGCGACTGAGAACGGCTTGGACGCAACTCCAGCCGTGGACAGGACCGCATCAGCGTTGCGGATGAAAACACGAAGTTGATAGGTGCCATCGATCGGAGCGTTCCAGCCTGTTGCCGGAACGTATGCGTGGATGGACAGGGACGTATCGAGCACCTCGCCGGGACCGATCGACACCTCCTCCACCACGAGGTTGCAGAGGGAGCTCCAGACCGGCTGCCATTGCCCCCCCGGTCCAACTCGATCAAGAGTACTCCCGCAATCGTGGTACCAAAGCAGCTCTCGGGTCTGATTCTCGATCGAGATCGCAAGCTGGCCGTGGATGTAGTCCTCGCCAACCTGAAACTCGTAGTCTGTCGCGGTCACGACAACCGGTTCAGGCGACACATCGAACGGACCCCAATCGCACCCTGATCCGGCCACCAACGATCCGCTGATCGCCAGACCCGCCAAAACCCAACGGCACAGGTCACTCCCCCAATCGAAGGTCATGCCCGCTTCCTGCGAACGATGTTCACTCGAATCACTTCTAGCTCTCGCCACAGTCGTAGGGTCCGCACTGGCGCTCAAAGTACGTCGGCGCCGTGTAGAACCGAGGCTCCCCTTCGTACTCGCACACGGTGAGCCCCGCGAAATAGTCGGGGTCGTTCGTCACGCCATCGAACTCGCAGCTATAGTTGATCGCTCCCTGGGCGTTCGGCGCCTGCCATGCGAACGAGAAGTCGATGTCCGGCCAGCAGTAGTCGCCTTGGAACTCGCCGCGGACTGTGTCGGGCCGGGGGTAGTTTCGGATGTGGTACGCCCAATCGCCCTTGAACGTACCTCGCACCTCGACGCGCTCCACCTCCTCGAGTTGCAGCGTCCAGTTCGGCTGGAACGCTTCGTTCACCACCCACTTGCCCTGCCATGTCCCGTCGAGCGGCATGTAGGGAGCACCGCCGCCGACGCTGTCGCACGACTCGATATCGAGCGCTTCGCAGGAGCTGAGCAGCACCAGCAGCAGAAGGGATCGCGCCGCGTTCATGGCTTTCACCTTGAGGAGCAGGACTGTGCACAGTGGATTACCCACCGGCTGCGGCGCAAGTTCTCCGGAAGCTGCGGCGCCAGACCCGCAAACCGCCTTCGAGGCCGTGGGCGGATGCTGCGGCACGTCATGTCAGGTCTCGGTGCCTGCCCCCCGGCCCTCCAGATAAGCCGCCCAGTCCTCCATGAGCCGCCTCCGCCGCTCGAACAGGTCCGTGCGCAGGTACGCCGCCTCGACCTTGTTCTGCACGACATGCGCCAGCGCCGCCTCGACGACCTCCCTCGGATGGTCGGTCTTCTCAGCGGCCCAATCCCGGAACGATGAACGGAACCCGTGCGGCACCGCCGAGATTCCGCAGCTAAGGAGCAACCGCCCCGGCCGCTTTCTGGTCAAGGGCTTCCCACGCTCGTTGACGAACACGACCGGGCTCCGGCCGTCGCCCAACTTCCGCGCCGCGTCAAGGATCGCCAACGCCCGGCCGCACAGCGGCACCCGATGCTCGCGGGCGGTCTTCATCCGGCTTGCCGGAATCGTCCACACGCCCGCATCCCGGTCGATCTCGCTCCACAACGCCCCACGGACCTCGCCGCCCCGCGCCGCAGTCAGGACCAGAAACTCGAACGCCAGCGTGTCGACCTTCCCCGGCTTTGCCGCCCGCACCTTCGCGATGGCCGCCGCCACCTCGCCGTGATGCAGGGCCTGGCGGTGCGTGACGACATCGTGCTGCGGGCCGAGCACCGGTAGGAGCCGGTCGCACGGGTTGTCCCCCCGCCAGTCCATGGCGACAGCCCATTCCAGCACGGCGCGGATGCGAAGACGGACGGCGCGGGCGACCTTCGGCCTCGCGTGCCAGATCGGGGAGAGCGTTTCCAGCACGTCGGCGCTGGTGATCTCCGAGACCGGCACCTTGCCGAGGCGCGGGAAGGCATACATTTCCAGCGTGCGGATCCACAACCTCGGGGTCTTCGGGCTGCGCCATCCGCCGCGCTTCTGCTCGATCACGCGCCGCGCGGCCTCGGCGAAGGTCGGTACGCCGAAAGACCGGCGCTTCTCGGCCACTGGATCGCCGCCCGCGCGGGCCAGCTTCCGGTTCGCCAATGCCAGCTCGCGGGCCTCGGCCAGCGAGACCAGGACGACGCTGCCGAGACCGATCTCGCGCTTGCGGCCCCGGACGACGAGCCGCTGGATCCAACTGCGGGTTCCGGTCTTCTTGACGTAGAGGTACAGTCCGTTCCCGTCGCAGTGTCGTCCGGGGGGAGCCGAACGCACGAAGGCGGCGGAGAGCCGGTTGTGGGGATGCCGGCCCCTGGGCTTGCCTCTCCGGCGCTGCGTGCGGGAACTGGTAACATTATTCATTCCCTAATCGTAGCCGGGATGGCAGTAGATCGCAAGGGATGTAGCCGGTGGATGAGAGTAGGAGAGACTCTACTTAACCTGTTGAAATACAGGTTGTTACAGAACTCCTTGGACGCCTATGGACGACACTGGATTTCAGTGGTCCGCTCTCATGGCCGAATGGGACGTTTCGAGATCGTGGCGGCCCTCCCGGCCGTCCCGGCGGTTCGCTCCCGGAATGGCTTCGGGAACGGGAGCGGTCGGGGACCGCCACCGCGTTGACCCTCCTGGCGGGGCCGGATACCTTCCTTCTCCGATCCGCGACCACCCGCCCGCGCCGTCAGGGAGGGCGGTGCATGAACGCGCCATCCTGATGGAACACGCCTTCGAAGTTCTCGGGCTGCCCGAAGTGCTTGCACGCGTCGCGGCCTCGGCCTCCAGCGATGCCGGTCGCGATGCCGTACTCGCGCTCAGACCGGCCACCCGCCCGGACATCATCCAGCGCGAACTCGACCGGGTGCGTGAGACCGCCCGGCTCGCCGGCGCGGCCCGATCCCTGTCGGAGATTCCGGATGCCCGCGCGGCCCTGCGCCGACTGCGCGCGGCAGGAGGTGTGCTCTCGCCCCCCGAGCTCCATTCGATGGGCATTCTGCTGCGGTCCGGTCGCGAGCTCGCGCGCGACCTTTCTGCAGCGCATCCGCCCCTTCCCCTGCTGGTCCCGTTGCGCGACCGCCTCGTGGCTGATCGCACCCTGGAGGAGCGCATTCTGCGTACCGTAGACCGGACCGGCGAGGTACTGGATTCGGCGAGCCCGGAGCTCTCCCGCCTGCGCACCAGGCTGAAGCGGGGCCGTGGCGCCATCGTCGGAAGGCTCGAATCCTACGTGCGCACGCTCCCGGCTCGGTGGGTTCTGCCCGATGCCTCCGTGACGGTGCGCGAGGGGCGATACGTGATCCCCATCCGCCGGGCGGGACGGAGCGATGTCGGCGGAGTGGTCCACGGCACATCGGCGAGCGGCGCCACCCTCTTCGTCGAGCCGCCCCTGGCGATTGAACTGATGAACCGGGTTCGTGAACTGGAATCGGCGGAAGTGCGCGAGATCGACCGCGTGCTGGCGGAGTGCACGCGTGCACTCGCCCCGCTCCGCGACGGCCTGGCCGGCAGCCAGGAAGCGCTGATCGACTTCGATTCCCTCGACGCCCGCGCGCGCACGGCTCTCGCGTGGAACGGAAACGTCCCGGCCCTGCTGCCCCGGGAGCAACACACGCTGTGCATCGTTCAGGGACGACATCCGCTCCTGGCGCTGCGGGAGGATGTGGAGGCCGTTCCCTTCGATCTGCTCCTGGAGCCGGAGGAACGGGTGCTGGTGGTGTCGGGTCCCAACACCGGTGGCAAGAGCGTCTTTCTCAAGTCCGTGGGGCTGATCTGCGTGCTCGCGCAGTGCGGCGTCGTTCCCCCGGTGGGTCCCGGTACGCGGATCCCCGTTTTTCGCCGTTTCTTCGCCGACATCGGGGACGAGCAATCGATCGAAGACGACCTTTCCACGTTCGCCGCCCATCTCGCCAACCTGAAGGACATCCTTGAGCGCGCCGGCGATACGGCGCTGGTGCTGATCGACGAGATGGGGACCGGTACGGACCCGGATGAGGGGGCAGCCCTGTCGGCTGCCGTTCTGGACGCCCTGGCGAAGCGGGGGGCACGGGTTGTGGTGACCTCGCACCTCGGACAGCTGAAGAGGCTGGACGCGCCCGGAAGCGGCATCGTCAACGGATCACTGCACTTCGATCCGGAGCGTACGCAGCCCACTTATCGCTTCCGCAAGGGAAGGCCCGGGCGCAGCTACGGGCTCGCCATCGCGCGTTCCCTCGGGTTTGCGAGATCGCTGATCGATGGGGCCGAGGCTCGTCTCTCGCGGGACGAGGTACGCATGGATGAGCTGCTGGAGCGCCTGGAGTTGCTGGAGGCGGATGCCGCGAGGGCCAGGGCTTCCCTCGCCGCCAGGGAGGCGGAAGTGGAAGGGCGCGCGAGGAAGAACGCCGCCCTCGGCGCCGCGCTCGAAGCTCGCGAGCGCAGGATGGCGGGCGAAGAGCGCGAGGCCGGTCGCCGTGCCCGCGCCGAGGCGCGCCGGATCCTGCTCGAAGCTCGCCGGGAAGTCGAGGGCGCCATCGCGGAGGTGCGCGCCGGCAGGGCCGGCGAGGAGAAGAAGGTCGCGCGAGGCGCGCGCCGGCGGGTCGAGGCGGCCGCCGAACGCCACCGAAGCCAGTCCCCCGACGACCCCCGCCCCGCGCCCGCCACCCCCCTCCGCCCCGGCGACCCGGTGCGTCTCGCGAACGGAGGCGCGACCGCCACGGTGGTGGAGATCCGCCCCGGCCGCGCGCTCGTGGAAGCCCGGGGCGGGCTCAGGCTGGAGGTGCCGCTCGAGGGTCTCGCGCCCGCCCCGGCCCCGCCCCGCCCGGAGAAGCGGCCGCCGGGCCGGTCGTTCTTTCCAGCCGACCCGCCCCCCCTCGACTCCGACCTTCGCGGGCTTCGGGTGGACGAGGCGGCCGCCCGTCTGCAGAACATCCTCGACCGGGCGGTTGTGGCGGACGTGCCCGAGTTGCGTCTCATCCACGGGAAGGGCACCGGCGCCCTGCGCGCCATGGTCGCCGAGCTGCTGGAGGAAGACCCGCGGGTGCGGGAGTACCGTTCCGGCGGCGTGGGCGAGGGAGGCACGGGCGTAACCGTGGTGACCTTCGCGTGATTCCCGACGACCAGGTCGAGGAGGTGCGGGCGCGCTCCGACATCGTCGCCGTGATCGGCGAACACGTCCCGCTCAAGAGGGCCGGCAAGGACTACCGCGCGCTCTGTCCCTTCCACGAGGAAAAGACGCCGAGCTTCTACGTGGTGCCCGCCAAGGGCTTCTACAAGTGCTTCGGCTGCGGGGAATCCGGCGACCTCTTTTCGTTCGTCATGAAGCGGATGGGGCTCGACTTTACGGAGGCGGTCAAGTACGCGGGCCGCAAGGCGGGGGTCGCGGTGCGCGAAGTGAAGCGGCGGCCGGAATACCAGGACCCCAACCGGCCCCTGTACGAGGCCAACGCCTTCGCGCGCGAGTACTACCGGGAGCAGCTTGGCGACGAGGAAGCCGGCCGGCTCGCCCGGGACTACCTGAGGGACCGGGGCATCGACGCGGAGACCGCCGAGCGCTTCGGCATCGGCTTCGCTCCGGACGAATGGCGCGGCCTGCGCACCGCCGCCGCGCGTCACGGCATCGACGACGCCATCCTCCTGGACGCCGGTCTGGTGACCACCAGCGAGCGCTCCGAGGAGCCCTACGACCGGTTCCGAAGCCGCATCGTCTTCCCCATCGAGGGGCTGACGGGGAAGGTCATTGCCTTCGGGGGCAGGCTGTTCGGGCAGGGGAAGGGAGCCAAGTACCTCAACTCTCCGGAAACCCCGGTCTACCACAAGGGCGAGGAACTGTACGGGCTCAATCGGGCGCGGCACGAGATCCGGAAAGAGGGGGCGGTGCTGCTGGTGGAGGGCTACACCGACGTCGTTTCGCTGGTGGCGCACGAGGTTGCCAACGTCGTCGCCTCCCTCGGAACCGCGCTGACCTCGGTGCAGGCCCGATTGCTGGCCCGCTTTGCGTCCCGGGCCTTTCTCCTGTACGACAGCGACATGGCCGGGCTGAGGGCCACCTTCCGCGCCGCCGACATCCTGCTGGGCGCGGGGATCCACCCCTCCGTGGTGACCCTGCCTCCGGGCGAGGATCCGGATTCGGTCGCGCGCCATGAGGGCCGGGAGGCGCTGCTGCGGTACGTGTCGGATGCGGTCGACGTGCTCGACCGGAAGCTGCAGATTCTGGCCACCCGCGACCGCCTGTCCTCGATCGACGGCATCCGGGACGCCGTGGACCGGCTGCTCCCGACCCTGCGGGCGACCCGGGACCCGGCGCTGCGCGACATCTACATCTCCAGGGTGGCGGCGGAAACCGGCGTGCGGCGGGAGACGTTGGAGGAGGAGATCGCGCGGGCACCCGCCGCCTCGGCCGAGGGCGCCGGGATGGCGGCGACTCCGAAGCCCCGGGTGCGGCGGGTGCGGAAGCCGATCATGGGCGCTGAGCGCCAGCTCCTCCAGGTGCTCCTCAACGACCGCCGGCTCATCGACCGCGCGAGCGAGGCCGTGGGCCCGGAGGACTTTGTCGACCCGGCCAACCGCGCCATATTCCGGGCGCTGACGGAGGACCCGGAATTGGATCGAGCCCCCGAGGGAATGGAGGCGGTTGCTGCCGGTCGCCTTGCGGGCCTGCTTGCCAGCAGCGAAGAAACCGGTCATGCGGCTCGCGTGCTCGACGACTCCGCGCGCAGGCTGCGTGGCGCGCCGCTGGCGGAGCGGGCGCGCGAGCTGAGGGCGACGATCGCCCGGGAGCTGGATCCGGAGCGGAAGCGGCAACTGATCTCCGAACTGGAGGAGCTGCAAAGGAAGAAGCGCGAAATCGACCCATCCCACTGGACCCCGGCAGTCCGGCATCGTCCGGGTCCCGGCGAGGGCACCGTATCTACCGAGGAGAGACCATAGCCGTGCCGACCTACGCATCGTTGCTGGAGCTACAGAAGATCGACGCGGAAATCGACCGCGCTGCCTCTCGTGTCGAGGGATTCGCCCCGCTGCTGGAGGAGCTGGAATCACACCAGCGCAAACTGGCAGCCAGGATCGAGCGGGCCCGCACCCGGCTCAGGGAGTTGAGCGTCGCGGAGCGCAGGCTCGAGCGGACGGCCGAGGAGAAGCGGAATCGGTTGAGGATGCTGCGGGATCGGCTTCTGAAGGTGCACAACCTCCGCCAGGAGGCGGCGGTGCGGGCGGAAATGGATCTTCTGAATCGTTCCGTCGACGGAGACGAGCAGGAAGCCCTGACCTATCTGGACCAGATCCGCAAGCTGGAGGAGGAGGCCGACAAGCTGGAGCGGGAGCTGGCGGACGAGCGGGAAAGGGCCGGACCCCGGAGGCGGGAGATCGAGCAGGAGCGGGAGGACGCGGAGAGCGCGCTCGCTTCGCTGCAGATCCGCCGCGAAGCCTGCGCCGTCGGCCTCGATCGTCACGAGCGGGAGGTGTACGAGGGCCTGCGATCCAGCCGGAAGGGAGCCATCGTGATGGCCATAACCGCGGATGGGGCGTGCGGGCGCTGTTTTTCGATGGTCCCGCTCCAGATGCAGGCGGAGGTGAGGGCCGGGGGCAGCCTGCGCCGCTGCGAGGCCTGCGGCATCATCTTCGCCCCCCGCGACGGCGAATAGCAGCCCGTGGACCAGGTCCTCCCGGCATTCGAACGGCGATGCTAGCGTGAACGCGCCGGAGCTCGGGGTGCTTCCGCCGGCTCCCGCGCCCCGCTGGAGCGTTGCCCCCACGCCTCCCGCGCGCCAGGTCGCAGCCCTGCGCAGGCAGCTCAACCTTCCCCGGGCGATGTGCGTCGTGCTGGCGGTACGCGGATTCGGCCAGCCCGCCGCGGCCCGCTCCTACCTTCGGCCGGCGCTGGAGGGACTGCCCGATCCGGCCCTGCTCGCCGATGCCGTGCCCGCGTGCCGGCGCATGCTGCGGGCGGTCGAACGGGGCGAAACCATCCTGGTGCACGGCGACTACGACGTCGACGGCATCGCGGGCGCGGCGTTGCTGACGCGCTGTCTGCGCTCGCTCGGGGGAAGGGTGGTCCCCTTCGTGCCCCATCGCCTGCGCGACGGGTACGACTTCGGCCCTGCAGGGATCGAGGCCGCGCGCGCCGCCGGTGCGACCCTGCTGGTGACCGCGGATTCGGGGACACGCGCCCACGGCGCGCTGGAGGAGGCACGGCGGGCCTCCGTGGACGTCATCGTCACCGATCATCACACCCCCGACCAGACCCTTCCGCGCGCGTTCGCGCTGGTGAACCCGCGCCGGGAGGACTGCAGCTACCCGAACCAGGACCTCTCGGGGACCGGCGTGGTGTTCGAACTCGCGCGCCTGCTGGGCCGCATGACCGGATCGCCCGCCATCGGGCCGCTCCCGCACGTGGAGCTTGTCGCGCTCGCAACCATCGCCGATGTGGTGACCCTCTCGCGCTACAACCGCGTCCTCGTGCGTCACGGCCTGGACGCCCTGCCCGACACGGACAACGCCGGCCTGCGCGCCCTCATGCAGGTGGCGCGGGTACGCGGCCCGGTCACCCCCGGCCAGGTCGGCTTCACCCTGGCGCCCCGCATCAATGCGGCGGGACGGGTGGGGGAGGCGCGCCTCGCGCTCGACCTCCTGCTCACCGACAACCAGGGCGAGGCCGCCCGCCTGGCGCGTGCGCTGGAGTCGTACAATGCCGAGCGCAGACAGACGGAGGCGCGCGTCCTCCAGGAAGCGCTGGCCCGGCTGGCCCCATCCTATGATCCCGCGCGCGACTACGGACTGGTGCTGGCGTCGCGCGACTGGCACCCGGGCGTGATCGGCATCGTGGCCTCCCGGCTGGTGGACCGGCTGCACCGGCCGACCGTCCTGGTCTCGGTGGACGGCGACACCGCCCGCGGGAGCGCCCGCTCCATCCCCGGCTTCGACATCCTCGCCGCCATCACCAGGGGCCGCCGTCATCTCGACCGTTTCGGCGGACACCGGCAGGCGGCGGGGATGAGCCTCGCGCCGCAACGCATCGATGCCTTCCGGGCGTCGTTCAACGAGGCCGCCGGGCAGGAGCTGGCGGATCGCGATCTGCGGCCGCGCCTGGTCGCCGACACGGTAATCCGCCTGGAGGAGGTGACGGAACCGCTGGTGCGTTACCTGCGGCACATGGGGCCGCACGGCATGGGCAACCCGCGACCCCTCTTCCTGGCGCGCGGGGTGACGGTGGACGGACCGGTGAAGGTGCTGAAGGGCGGCCACCTCAAGATGCGCCTGCGCGATCGCACGGCGGCGCTCAATGCGATCGGCTTCGGGTTGGCCGGTCGAGTCGAGCCCGCGACGCTGGTTCCCGGACCGGTCGACGCGGTGTTCCGGCTCAAACTGGACAACTACCGCGGGGTCCCGCTCATCCAGGCCGAACTCGCGGACATCGGCCCGCCCCGGTCCCGTCCCGCGACCCCGGCGCGCGCGCCGGCCGAGTCCGCGCCGTGAGAATCATCGCCGGGCGCTGGCGCGGACACCGGCTGAAGCCGCCGCGCGGCCGGGGCGTGCGCCCGACCTCCGACCGCGTGCGCGAGGCATGGATGGCCGCGCTCGGCGCCGATGTGGAAGGGGCTGCGGTGGTGGATCTGTTCGCGGGCTCGGGCGCGCTCGGGCTCGAAGCGTTGAGCCGGGGCGCCGGCCACGTGACCTTCGTGGAGCTCTCGCGCGGCGCGCTCCGGGTGCTTCGGGCCAACATCGAGCTGCTGGGCGCGGACGCCGTCACTCGCGTGGTGCGGGCCGACGCTCTGGCGTATACGAAGCGCATGCGGCGGGACGAGATCGATCTGGCGTTGGCCGATCCTCCCTACGGTCGCCGCCTGGCGGGGCGCCTCCTCGACCTCTATGGCGAGCGTCCGTTTGCGGGCGCTCTTTGGGTGGAGCATCGTTCCCGGGAGGAGTTGCCGGGTTGTCCGGGGCTGCGGCTGCGGCAACGAGTGTACGGAGACACCACGCTGACCATTGCGGAGGCGGACGCATGAGCGGTGCCAGGGATCTGGTCGCCATCTATCCGGGGTCCTTCGATCCCGTCACGCTGGGGCATGAGGACATCGTCCGGCGCACGCTGTGCGTGGCCGACCGGGTCATCGTCGCGGTGGCGCACAGCTCGACCCAGTCGAAGCGCCAGTTGTTCGGCGTCGATGAACGGGTACGTCTCCTGCAGGAGGTGTTTCGGGAGGAGGCGCGGGTGGAATGCACTTCCTTCGAGGGCCTGCTGGTGGACTTCGCCGGCGACCGGGGCGCGCGCTTCATGATTCGCGGCCTTCGGGCGGTGTCGGACTTCGAGTACGAATTCCAGATGGCCCAGATGAATCGGCAGCTGTGGCCGGGCGCCGAGACCCTCTTCCTCATGCCGGACGTGTCCTACGCGTTCCTGTCCTCCTCTCTGGTTCGCGAAGTGGCCGTCCTGGGCGGGGATATCTCCAGGTTCGTCTCGCCCCTTGTGGCCCGCGGGATCCGCCGGAGACTCGAGAACCGGGGGGGGAGGGAGGGTTGATGGCGCCGGTTTGCCGCGCGAGGCTCCTTGCCTGCCCCCGCGGGCTGCATGTAAACTGCCCCGCACTTCGCCCGACCGTCCACGCCGTCGGCGGATCCAGCGCGGATTCCATCAGAAAAACGCGGAGCCCGGCATGCCCTTTATCGTAGAACAATCCGGTGCGATCACCGTCATCAGCGTAACCGGCCATCTCATCGTAGCCAACCGCCAGGAACTCAAGCACGTCGTGCTCGAGCGGCTGCGGACGGGAGACCGCGAGTTCCTGGTCGACTTTGCCGAGACCGGCTACATCGACTCTTCCGGGCTGGGGGTGCTGGTGTCCCTGTCCAAGAAGGTGCGTGAGCAGGGCGGGGAACTCCGGCTGGCCGCGCTCAACGAAGACCTGCGCACCCTCTTTCAGCTCACCAAGCTCGACACGCTGTTCACCATCGTGGATTCCCGCGAAGAGGGCCTCCGGGACAGCTGAGTTTCGTCCGAGGGGGGCTCCATGCCCAGCGGCAGCCCATGGATCCGGAGCTGATCTTTCACCTCCCGAGCGACGTCCTCCGCATCGAGGACGCCGTCGAGAAGGTGGTGGCCCGCTGCCATCGCATCATCGAGCTCGAGCGCAGGGCCAGCCGTGTCCGCATGAATCTTCGGGTGGCGCTTTCGGAAGCGCTCTCCAACGCGATGCTGTATGGGAACGGCGCCGACCGATCGAAGCGCGTGCGCGTGGAGCTGACGATCACGGCGAAGGCAATCATCACCAGGGTGACGGATGAGGGACCGGGCTTCGACTACGAGCACGTCCCGGACCCGACCACTCCGGAGAGCCTTCTGAAGCCCGACGGACGCGGAATCTTCCTGATGCGCAGACTGCTGGACGAGGTGTCCTTCAACGACCGGGGCAACTCCGTCACCCTGCTGCTGAGACGCGATCCGGTACGACGCGAATGAGCGGGACCGGCGCTCCGCGGCTGCCGCGGCCGGCCCGCGCAATGCTGGACGAGTTTGCCGGGAGCTTTCCGTGGCGCCTGGGCGTGCGCGATCTGGTCTCCGGCCGCTCCCTGTATCCGGAGGAGACCGCCTCCGCCCTTTCGGCGAGCGAGCGGGACGTGGCCCTGACGCGGCGACTGAGCACCCGCGAGGGCCGCAGCCTGGAGCTGGCGGTGCGGCCTGCGGACCCGTCCCTGGCGCCGGCCGCGGACCTGCTCTGCTCGCAGCTCGTGCGGGTTCTCGACGCCGAGCAGGAAATCAGCTTCCTCAGTGGCGAGTTGTCCGCGCGTTACGAAGAAATCAACCTGCTCTACACGATCAGCGAAATCCTGGGCTCGATCCTGGAGCTGGGCGAAGCCGCGCGCATCATCCTCAACGAAGTGTGCGACGTCCTGGGCGCCCGCCGCGGCTCGCTGTGGGTCTACGACGCCGGGGACGGACTGCTGCACCAGGTCGCCGCCGAGGGAATCGCCGGACTGGACGGGCCGCTCGATCCCGCCGGGGACATGCTGACCGCGCGCGTGTTCCGGGAACGTGAGGCGATCATCAGCACGGGCGGCGACAGCACGCACCCCGCGATCGCCCCCAACCTGCGTTCCGAATCGGCCCTTTCGGTGCCCATCCAGTATGCCCCGCAGGAGGGAAAGGCCCGCACGGTGGGCGTCATCAACCTGTTCGGGCGCAGGAGGAGGGGCACGTTCTCGACCGGGGACCGCAAGCTGCTGACCGCCATCGCCAGTCAGATCGGCGCGGCGCTGGAGAATCATCGACTCTTCCGCGAGAGCCGGGCACGCGACCGGATGGCGCACGAGATGGAGCTGGCCCACAACCTTCAGATGCGACTGCTTCAGCCGGTCGATCAGCTGGGTCTGAGCCAGGTGGCGGCGCGCGTTGAGCCCGCGGAACAGGTGGGGGGCGACTTCTACCACTTCATCAAGCTTTCGGGAGGCCGGCTCGGCGTCATGATCGGCGACGTGTCGAGTCACGGCTTTCCGGCCGCGCTCATCATGGCGCTCGCCCTGTCGGCCGCGTCCATCTTCGCGGGCGAAACGGAGAGTCCGGCCGAAGTGCTCCGCCATGTGGACGACGCGCTGCGCGACGAGCTCGAGACCACCGAGATGTACCTCACCCTGTTCTGCGGCGTGCTGGATCCGGCCGCCGGCGAGCTGGTGTACTCCAATGCGGGCCACCCTCACGCGTTCGCTTTCCGGCCGGGCAGGAAGGAGCGGCGGCTGGCGGCCACCGACCCGCCGGTCGGGATCGCCGGACCGGGCTCGTATTCCGAGGTCAGCGTTCCCTGGGTCGCGGGCGAGGATCTGTTGTTTCTGTTTACCGACGGCCTCTCGGACTCGCTGGCCACAAGCGGATCGCGCAGCGGCGAGGAGGCAGTGCTGGCGGAGGCGCGAAAGCAGGTCGACCGTGGCCCGGTCGCCATCGTGGACTCGCTCTTCCGGCTCGCCGCCAAACCGACGCGCGCGATTCCCGCCGACGACCGCACCGCCATCGCGCTGAGGCTCTGAGACGTGCGGCCGAAGCGTTCCCTCGGCCAGAACTTCCTGGTGGACCCCAACATTCAGCGGGCCATCGTGAGGGCGCTCGACGTTCAGGCCACCGACGAGGTGCTGGAGATCGGACCCGGGACCGGCGCGCTCACCCGCCATCTGCTGGGCCTGCCGCGGCGCCTGCTGCTTGTGGAGCTGGACCGGGAGCTGGCGGACCGCCTCGGCGAGGAGCTGGCCGGCCGACCCGACGTCACCCTCGTTCGGGGCGACATCCTCGACACCGACATCGTGGAGTTGGCCGAAGACATCTCCGCGCTCAAGGTGATCGGCAACATTCCCTACAACCGCACTTCACCGATCGTCTTCCGGCTTCTCGAGCGTCCGCGTCCGGCCGAGATCGTCATCATGGTGCAGCGGGAAGTCGGTGAGCGGATGCTGGCGGCCCCGGGCTCCCGGACCTATGGCGCCCTGTCGGTGGGGGTCCGGATGGTGGCGCGGGTCGAGCGTGTCCTGCGCGTGCGGCGGACGGCGTTTCGCCCCGTCCCGCGGGTGGATTCGGTGGTGGTGCGGATCCGGCCCTTCCACCCTCCAAGGACTTCCGCAGCGCAGGAGAAGGCCGTGCGCGTCCTCACCCGGGCGGCCTTTCAGCGCCGGCGCAAGCAGTTTCAGCGGATTCTCCGGGACGCACCGGCCTATCGGCTCGATCGGCGGGCCGTCATGGAGGTGGAGACACGCAGCGGGCTCGACCTGACGCTCCGCCCCGAGGCCCTGGCGCCCGAGGACTTCGTCCGCCTGGCGGCGCTGGTGGAGGGCACATGAGCGCGTCCCGGGAGTCATGGGTCGAGACGGTCGCAGGCCTGCTCGGCGAGGGACCACTGCACCCGGACGAGCTCGCCCGGCGGGTGAGCCTGCTGCGCGCGTTCGAGCAGGAGTCGCCCGCTCTGATCGCGTCGCTGCTGGGGCCCGATCCCAGGTTTCGCCTGGACCCCGAGGGCCGCTGGCAGCTGACCCCGGGTCTGGCCGGGGTGCGTTCCTCGCTCGGCTTTCTCGACTACGCCGTGGTGGATGTGGAGACGACCGGAGGCGCGTACGGGGCGGGCCACCGCATCATCGAGCTGGCCGTCGTGGAGCTGCGCGAAGGGGTCGTGACCCGCGAATTCCAGAGTCTGGTCAATCCCGAACGGGACATCGCGGCTTCGGTAACCCGCCTGACCGGCATCAGCGGAACCAGGGTCGCGAAGGCCCCCCGGTTCCACGAGATCGCCGTCGAGGTCCGCAGCCGGCTCGAGGACCACGTCTTCGTGGCCCACAACGCCGACCACGACTGGGCCTTCGTCGGTGGACAGCTGCGCGAGGTTCTGGGGGACGCTCCGCGCGTGCAGAGACTCTGCACCGAGCAACTGTCGCGCCGGCTGCTGGCATCCCAGCGGCGGCATCATCTCGACGCCCTGTGCGACCGCTTCGGCGTCGAGGTGCACGGCCGTCATCGCGCTCTGGGCGACGCTCGCGCGGCTGCCGAGGTCCTGAGGTGTCTTCTGGAGAAAACGGAGCGGCGAGGCGTCCGCGACCTTCGGGCGCTGCGTCGACTCCTCGCCAGGCCCGAAGGACGTGACCCGGTCGAAGGATTGGTCTAGATTTTCACACATGAACAACGAATCCCGAACACCCGTCATCCTTGGATCCGCCCGTACCCCCATTGGCCGTTTCCTGGGCGGTCTCTCCCCGCTTTCCGGCCCCGCGCTTGGCGCCGTCACCGTGCGTGCGGCCGTGGAGCGCTCCGGCGTCGACCCGTCCGCCATCGACGAGGTGGTCATGGGAAACGTGGTTTCGGCCGGAGAGGGGCAGGCCCCTGCCCGCCAGGCGGCTGTGAACGCCGGCCTCCCCGCGACCATCCCTTCCGTCACCGTGAACAAGGTTTGCGGTTCCGGACTGAAGGCGGTGATGCTGGCGGCGCAGGCGATCCGGGCGGGGGACGCGCGCGCCATCGTGGCCGGCGGCTTCGAATCGATGTCCAACGTGCCCTACTATCTGCGGGGACATCGCGGGGGCGTGAAGTTCGGAGACCAGGAGGTGAGCGACGGCCTCATTCACGACGGCCTCTGGTGCTCCTTCGAGGGCCGCCACATGGGCGGTTACGCGGAATACACGGCGACCCGGGCGGACATCACGCGCGAGAGGGCCGACGAGTTCGCCCTGGCGTCGCACCGCAAGGCGGTGGACGCGATCGACGGAGGCCGGTTTCAGTCCGAGATCGTTCCGGTGGAGGTGCCGGCCCGCCGGGGCGAAACCCTGGTCGATACCGACGAAGGGCCCCGGCGCGACACTTCGCTGGCGGCTCTTGCCAGGCTGCGTCCCGCCTTTTCCCGCGACGCTCCCGAAGAAGTCGATCGGCTGGTGGTCACCGCCGGAAACGCCCCGGGGCTGAACGATGGCGGTGCCGCCCTGGTCATCGCGTCGATGGAATTCGCCCGGGCGCACGGCCTGCCGGTGGCCGCCCGCGTCACGGCCTACGCTTCGGCGGGCACCGAACCGCGCGATCTCTTCTTCGCCCCCATCTTCGCCGTGCGCAAGGTGATGGACTCGGAGGGCAGGGCGACGGACGATTACGACCTGGTGGAGATCAACGAAGCCTTTGCGGTACAGACGCTGGCGGACATCGACGCGCTCGACCTGGATCCGGCCCGGGTCAACGTGAACGGGGGCGCCGTCGCGCTGGGCCACCCCATTGGCGCTTCGGGCGCCCGCATCCTGGTCACGCTCGTACATGCGATGGAAGACCGGGACGCCGCGACCGGCCTCGCCACGCTCTGCCTCGGAGGCGGCAACGCGGTCGCGCTCGCGGTGGAGCGCGCCTGACCGCTCAAGCGCCGGAGGTCCCGGGGTGGTCCGCCCATGTTCCGGCCCGCGGTAGGCCTGAGGGCGGCACGAAACCTGCTGACATAGCGACAACACGGGAGGATCAAGGATGCGGACTGCAGAGTTGAGCCAGGGACAGGGGATTCTGGTACGGATGGCGTCGATCGCCACCGGTCGGCGGGCGCTGACCGCGGCGCTCTTCGTCCTGCTCACCACCGCCGGCGCCTACGTCGCGGTGCCCGTGCCCTGGACCCCGGTACCGATGACGCTGCAGCCGCTCTTCGTGCTCCTGTCGGGGTTGGTGCTGGGACCGTCGGCGGGAGCGGCGAGCATGGCGGCCTACGTACTGCTCGGGGTGAGCGGGATACCGGTGTTCGCCGCGATTCCGGCCGGGCCCGCGGCGCTCGCCGGCCCCACGGGCGGCTTCATCCTCGCCTTTCCCCTGGCCTCCGGTCTCTGCGGATGGCTGGCGGGCCCGCGGGACGCAGGCGCCCCGCGCATCCTGCTGGCGCTGGTGGCGGGCCTTTTCGTCATCTACCTGGCGGGCGCCGCCCATCTGTCCCTGCTCACCGGTTCTGCTCCCATGGCGGTCTTGCGCAATGCCGTGCTGCCCTTCGCGCTCGGCGACGCGATCGAACTGCTGGTGGCCATGGCGATCACGCTCCGGCTGAGGTCCCGGACTCGCGACAAAACCTGACTTCCGGAGCATTGTTCGTGGCCGAAGGGAAGCCCATGCGACGCATTGCCGTGATCGGATCCGGGACGATGGGGAACGGCATCGCGCACGTCGCGGCGCTGTCGGGGCTGGAGGTGGCCCTCTACGACGTGGCCGGGGAGGCGCTCGCGCGCGGAACCGCGAACATCGCGCGAAACATGGATCGCCAGCTGCGGTCGGGCCGTCTCCAGGCGGACGACCAGGCCGCCGCCCTGGCCCGCATCCATGCGACGACCGACCTCGCCCGGGCCGTCTCCGGGACGCAGCTCGCCATTGAGGCGGTCCCCGAGGACGCCTCGCTCAAGTATCGGCTGTTCGCCGAGTTGGACCGCCTCGCTCCCCCCGGCGCGATCCTGGCCTCCAACACCTCGTCGATCTCCATCACCGCGATGGGCGCCCGTACGACCCGACCCGACCGCGTCATCGGCGTGCACTTCATGAACCCCGTGCCGGTGATGCGCCTGGTGGAGGTGGTGCGCGGGCTCCGGACCAGCGACGCGACCGTCCGGGCGGCGATGGAGTTGGCAACCCGCCTGGGCAAGACGCCGGTGGAGGTGAACGACTTCCCGGGCTTCGTCTCGAACCGCATCCTCATGCCGATGATCAACGAGGCGATCTTCGCCCTTATGGAGGGCGTGGCGGAAGCGGAGGCGATCGACGCGGTCATGCGCCTGGGGATGAATCACCCCATGGGGCCGCTTGCGCTGGCGGACCTGATAGGGCTCGATACCTGCCTCGCCATCCTGGAAGTACTGCACCGGGAGCTGGGCGACGACCGCTACCGCCCCGCGCCGCTGCTTCGCAACTACGTGGCGGCCGGGTGGCTGGGGCGCAAGAGCGGACGCGGGTTCTACTCCCATGCGTAGCGCACCCCGGAGTCGAGCGCCGGCCGGCGGCGGTGTTCCCGGCGGGAGCGGCCCTGCGCACGCCCGTGGTGTCCCCCTGATGCGTGGCGCTCCGTGACCCCGGAGGAACGATCCATCCGGGAGATGACCCGGGATTTCTCGGACGGTGAAATCCGCCCGCGCTCCGCAGACTGGGACGAGCATCGCCATCTGGACGACGATGTCCTCGGGATGCTCGCCGAATTCGGTTTCCTGGGGATGCGCATTCCGGAAGCCTTCGGCGGCCTCGGGCTCGATCTGACCACATGCCTGGCGGCGACGGAGGAGCTCGCCCGTGGAGACGGAAGCGTGGCGCTGTCCGTGTCGATGCAGAACGGACCGGTCACCGGCCTCCTGCTCGCGCATGCATCGGACGACCTGCAACGCGAGTTCCTCCCGGGGATCGCGTCCGGAGAGCGCCTGGTGGCCTTCGCGCTGGGCGAGCCCGGGGCATCCGGTGCCGAGGATGCCGGGGATGCCATCGCCACGCCGGTGGCCGGGGGCTGGCGTCTTGACGGCCACAGGCACTGGGTGGTGGACGGCGGCAGAGCGGGAGCGGCCGTGGTCTTCGCCCACTCGGGCCCGGGCGGCGGGTTGGGCGCGTTCCTCGTGGACACCGCCGTACCCGGGTATCGCGTTGTGCGTCGCCGCGAAACCCTCGGACTGTGCGCGGCCGAGATCGTCGACATCGAGTTCGACGGCATGGCAGTGCCCGAGGACCGTGTGATCGGGCGTCCGCCGCTCGGAGACGGGTACGCGCGGGAGGTGCTCCCCCTGTCCCGCCTGGGCGGCGCGGCGGTCGCCCTGGGCATCGCGCAGGCCGCCTTCGAGCACGCCGCCCGATACTCCCGCGAGCGCGAGCAGTTCGGGCGCGCCCTCACGGCGTTCGGAGCCATACGGCACAAGCTCGCGGGCATGGCCACCCGTATCGCGGCGGCGCGCGCGCTGGTGCGCGAGACGGCCGTTGCTCTCGAAGCGCCGGACGGGGAAGGCGGACTCGACATGGCTTCCTGGCCGGACCATCCGGGCCTGGCGGCGACGCCGGACATGGCAAGGTGGGCGGCGAGCCACGCAGCGGTATCGGTGGCTCGGGAAGCCGTGCAGATCTTCGGGGGGTATGGATACATGCGCGACTATCCCGTAGAGAAGCTGATGCGCGACGCCAGCGGCACGGGCATCTGCGAGGCCACGGGCGAGGTGCTGCGCATCATCGCGGCGCGCGGGTTCCAGGCTGCGGTTGGCACCGGGTGAAGGGCGCCCGCTTCGGCGCGGCACCGGTGGGGACGCCCGGGAGGAGAAATACAAGGAATTGAACATGAAGATATTCGAGGAGATGGCGGCCTTCCGCCACGATCAACTGGCATTTTGGTCAGAGCCCGCGGCGGGCTACCGAGGCATCATCGCCATCCACGACACCACGCTCGGCCCGGCTCTGGGGGGCACCCGCCTGTGGAAGTATGCCAGCGAGGAGGATGCCCTGGTCGACGCCCTGCGCCTCGCGCGCGGAATGACGTACAAGGCGGCCATCGCGGGCCTGAAGCTGGGAGGGGGCAAATCGGTCATCCTGGCGGATGAGCGGCCATGCGACCGCGAGCAGCTCTTCCGGGCCCACGGCCGGGCCGTGGAGTCGCTGGGCGGGCGCTACATCACGGCCGAGGACGTCGGCACTTCCGTGGACGACATGGAGTTCGTGCGCGCGGAAACCCGCTGGGTGGCCGGGGTTCGCGGGGGTTCCGGGGATCCTTCTCCCGCCACGGCCCACGGTGTCTACCAGGGGATCAGGGCGTGCGCGCGGGAGCGCTACGGCGATCCGCGCCTGGAGGGCAGGCATGTCGCAGTTCAGGGCGTGGGACACGTCGGGTACCACCTGTGCGCCGAACTCGCGGCCGAAGGCGCACGACTCACGGTCGCCGACATCGACGCCGGCAGCGTTCAGCGCGCGGTGCGCGATTTCGGCGCCGCCCCGGTCGCCCCGGCCGGGATCTACGACGTGCCGGCGGACATCTTCGCCCCCTGCGCGCTGGGCGGCGTGGTCAACGACCGGACCGTCGAGCGCCTGCGCGTGGACATTGTGGCGGGCTCGGCCAATAATCAGTTGGCCGAGCCGAGGCATGGCAACGCCCTGCAGGAGCGGGGCATCCTTTTCGCTCCCGACTACGTGATCAACGCCGGAGGCCTCATCAACGTGTACGGCGAGATTCACGGCTGGTCCGCTGAACGCACCCGAAGGAAGGCTGCCGGGATCTACGACGTCCTGCTGAGCGTCTTTCGGCGCGCCCGCGAGGATGGCATCACGGCCGCCGAAGCCTCAAACCGTGTTGCCCTGCAGAAGCTGACGGATGCCCGCCGCCCCGGCAGCGCCGCGCACGGCTCCCGCGCCCGGCGGGCGGTTTCCATGAGCACCTGACCCGAGCGAAGCCGTGTCCACCGATCACCTGCGTCGTTTCGACCCCGAGATACATCAGGCCGTCCAGGCCGAAGAGGCCCGCCAGCGAGACCAGCTGGAGATGATCGCCAGCGAGAACTTCGCGTCCCGGGCGGTTCTGGAGGCGACGGGTTCGGCCCTCACCAACAAGTACGCCGAAGGGCTCCCGGGACGCCGCTACTACGGCGGCTGCGAGCACGTCGACGTGGTCGAAAGCCTGGCGCGGGCGCGGGCCTGCACGCTCTTCGGGGCCGATCACGCGAACGTTCAGCCCCATTCCGGGGCCCAGGCCAACCTGGCCGCCTTTCTCGCCTTCCTCCAGCCCGGAGACCGCTTTCTGGGCATGCAGCTCAGCCACGGCGGCCATCTCACGCACGGATCCCGGGTCAACGTCAGCGGCAAGTGGTTCCAGGTATCGTCATACGGTGTGCGCGAGTCGGATGGGTTCATCGACTACGATGTGGTGCGCGAGCAGGCCCGCTCGGAGCGCCCGCGACTGATCGTCGCGGGGGCCAGCGCCTACCCGCGCACCCTCGATTTCGCTGCGTTCGGCGAAATAGCGCGCGAAGTGGACGCGCTCCTCATGGTCGACATGGCCCACATCGCCGGGCTCGTCGCCACAGGCGAGCATCCCAGTCCGATTCCACATGCGCATGTGGTGACCACGACGACGCACAAGACCCTGCGCGGACCCCGCGGCGGTCTCATTCTGGCGCCCGCCGAACACGCCCGCGCCATCGACAGGGCGGTCTTCCCGGGCTCGCAGGGTGGTCCCATGATGCATGTGATCGCCGCCAAGGCGGTTGCGTTCCGGGAGGCCCTGGCCCCGGAGTTCTCCCTCTACATCCGGCAGGTGGTGGTCAACGCGCGAACCCTGGGGTCCAGGCTGATGGAACACGGGTTCCGTCTGGTGAGCGGCGGCACCGACACGCACCTGATCCTGGTCGACTTCGGGCAGGACGGCCTCTCGGGAGCGCAGGCCGAGGCGGCGCTGGCGCGCGTGGGCATCACCGTCAACAAGAACACCGTCCCCGGGGAGTACCGGTCGCCCCTGGTCACCTCCGGGATTCGCCTCGGGACTTCGGCGCTCACCAGCCGGGGCATGGGCATCGACGAGATGCGCCTCATCGCCGACTGGATGGCCCGGGTTCTGCTTCGCCCCGAGGACGAGGAAGTGCTGCAGGAGGTGCGTGGGGAAGTGCGCGAGATGAGCGCGTCTTTCCCGCTCCGCAGGGAAACCGCTCCGGTCGACTGACCTGCCCGGAGGTTGCGGGCGCCGCAATATCTTGTCCTGCAACGGGAAACGCCCTGTCGCCCCGATGGCCGGGTCTGGCGCTCGCCGGGGAATCGCTCCAGATTTCTCCCATGAACGACCCGCAGATTGGCGACGATGTCCTGGTTCGGCTCGATGGGCGCAACCCGCGCTTCCATGTCAAGGCGTACCTGTTTGTTCTCTCCGCCCTGCAGTCGGTCTCGGACTCGCTCGAAAAGCGGCGCCATATCTCCGGCACGGAGCTGGCGCAGGGGGTAAGGCGACTGGCCCTCGAGCAATATGGCCCCATGGCGCGCACGGTTCTGGAACATTGGGGCGTCCACGCCACGGAAGACCTGGGTGAGATCGTATTCGATCTGGTGGACTGCGGGATTCTCCTGAAACAGGATGAGGATTCTCCCGAGGATTTCAGGGGCGTGTACGATTTCGAGGACGCTTTCGAGCACAACTACCCGTGGGGCAGGGCATAGCCTCCGCCGCAACCTGACTTACTCAACAGGTCTCGTCTTTTCGAGACCATCCGAGAGGGGACTGGACAATGTCCGATGAGCGCAGCTTTCCTTCCTGTCTCAAATGCAATACGGGGCTGTTGCTCCCCATGTCGGACTACGGACGCGAGGGCGCGTCGATCCGATACAAGGCGTGGGTCTGTTCCAATCCCGACTGTGGCTACAACATCAGGATCGACAACGGAGAGATCACCTTCGGCCGCAACATCACTCAGAGCTACAAGTAGTCGCCCCAACCCTTTCCGATGGCGCCACGCGCGAATAGGAATCGCGGCGCCTCTCCCGGAGGCCCTCGCGGTCGTTCGAGGATCCTCTTCGGCGATTCCGATGTCCACGCTCCCACCGGCAGCGAAGCGGCATCCTTCGATCGCTTCGTCATCGACCAACTCGGTGTTCCCGGCCCGACCCTCATCGAGAATGCGGGACGATCGGCCGCCCTGGTGCTCGAGCGCATCTTTGCGCGGGGATCGGTCGTCGTGTTCGCGGGATCGGGCAACAACGGCGGCGACGGCCTGGCTCTGGCGCGCGCGCTGGCGGGTTGGGGCCGGTCGGTAACGGTTGTCCAGGCGTCCGCGCGTTCCCCGGATGCCCGCCTGCTGCACCAGTGGCCGCTGCCCACGCTGGACGCGGGCGCCGAGGGCGCCCGGGGTGAGATCCAGCGGGTGACCGCGTCGGCCGGCGTGCTTGTGGACGCGGTGCTCGGCACGGGGATTTCGGGAGCGCCCCGCACTCCCCAGGCGCGCATCCTGGAAGGCATGAACCGGGCCGGCAGGCCGCTCCTTTCCCTCGACATCCCTTCCGGGGTGGACGCCGACACCGGCGCCGTTCCCGGAGCAGCCGCCCGGGCCGACGTAACGGCGGCCTTCGGCTGGCCCAAGCTGGGTTCCCTGCTTCAACCCGGGCGTGTGCACGCCGGTCGCCTGGTGGCTGTGGAGATCGGATTCCCGCCGGTGCCGCGCGGGACGTTCGGGGCGCGGGTAGTGACGCCCGCATGGGCGCAGGATATGCTGCCGGTTCGTCGTCCCGAGACGCACAAGCACCAGGTCGGCTCGCTGCTCCTGCTGGCGGGGGCGCCCGGGATGGCGGGCGCGGCAATCATGGCGGCGCGGGCGGCACTGAGGGCCGGCGCGGGATTCGTGCGCATCGCGAGCGCCTCCTCCAATCGGTCCGTGCTCCAGGGCGCGGTCCCGGAAGCGGTGTTCGTGGACGCGGCCGACCGTCCCGCGCTCGCCCGGGCGGCGATGGGATCGACCGCGGTCGCGGCAGGGCCCGGGCTGGGGGTCGCTCCGGAGGCCGCCGCCGCCCTGGAGGCCGTGCTGGAGGCGTCCGGCGACGCGCCCGTCCTGCTCGACGCCGACGCCCTGAACCTGGTGGCGGCGGACGCGGGTCCCCCCCTCGGCGACCTGGGGCGCGCTCGGCCGGTGCTGGTGACGCCCCATCGCGGCGAGATGAAGAGGCTCGTGGCGGCCGCTGCCGACCTGCCCGATCTTCCGCACGAACTGGCCCTCGACCGGGCGGCGGCCTGGTCGTGCACGGTGTTGCTGAAGGGGAACCCATCGGTGGTGGCCACCCCTTCGAAGCGGCTCCTGGTGGGCGGGCTCGGGAGCTCCGACCTGGCCGCGGCCGGGATGGGCGACGTGCTGAGCGGGGTCGCGGGTTCGCTGCTGGCGCAGGGATGTGACCCATCGGTGGCCGGCGCGCTGGCGCTGCACCTGACCGGGGTCGCGGCGGCCCTCGGGAACGAGGGTCCCGGGCTGGTGCCGGGCGATGTGATCGCGCGCCTTTCGGCCGCGGTGCGCCGGCAACCCGACCGCAGGAGCCGTCTTGGCCTGCCCTTCGTCATCTTCGACCAGGAAGCGCCTCGTTGAGTTCGCTGGGACCGGGCGGCGAGTTCGACCTGATCCGGTCCTTCCTGGCAGCCGGACCGCCACCCGGGGCGGAAGTGCTGGTTGGCTCGGGCGATGACTGCGCGGTGCTCGAGTCGGGCTGGGTGGTGAGCACCGACGCGTTCATCGAGGACGTGCACTTCCGACGCGGGTGGATCAGCTTCGACGAGGCCGGCTACCGCGCGGTGACCGCCGCCCTCAGCGACGTTGCCGCGATGGCCGCGCGGCCCGTCGGCGTGCTCGTCGCCCTCGCACTGCCGGATGTGGAGGCCCCACAGGTCGCCGAGGGGTTTCGGGCCGGCATCCGGCGAGCGTGCGAACGCGCGGGGTGCGCGCTGATCGGGGGCGACCTCACCCGCTCTCCAGGCCCGGTGGTCGTGAACGTGGTAGCGCTGGGCCGCGCGGATCGCCCCATCCTGCGAAGCGGTGCGCGGGCGGGGGACGAGGTCTGGGTGACGGGCGTCCTGGGTGCGAGCGCGGCAGCGGTGCTCAGCTGGAAGCGCGGGCTTGAGCCCGATTCGTCGTCGCGGCGGGCCTTCGCCGCGCCCGTCGCGCGCCTCGGAGAGGCCCGCTGGGTCGCAGAGCGCATCCGGATGACGGCCCTCATCGACCTGTCGGACGGCCTTGTGGGAGATATGGGCCACATCGCCGCGGCGAGCGGGGTTGCCATCGTTCTGGATCCGGCGCTCGTCCCCGTTGCGCCCTCGGCCGCCGGCGCCGCCGGTTCGCGCCGCCGCGCGCTGCCCCTGGCGCTTGCCGGAGGCGAGGACTACGAGCTCGCCTTCACCGCGCGGCCGGGGTCTGCGGATTCGGTCGCGACCGACTTCCAGCGCCGGTTCGACCTGTCCCTGACGCGCGTCGGAATTGTCGCCGAGGGCGCAGGCGTTAGACTTGAGGGCGACGGCGCGGACCGGTTCGACCCCGGATCCGCGGGCTTCGACCACTTTCGCGCACCGCGATCCGATGCCGCCGAGGTCGGGCGCTCGGACCATCGCTAGACCGGATCGGGAGAACGGATGTTGCGGACGGCCTGGGTGGCGCTGGCGGCGATTGCGATGACCGGGTACTACGCCGCGATCATCCTGCTCTCCTCCCTGGTCCCCGCCTGGCGCCGCCGGCGCTGCGGATACTGGGCGCAGGGCTGGTCCGCCGTCCTCCTGCGAGCCGCGGGCGTGACGGTCACCTCGGCCGGGCTCGGTCGGGTCGACCCGCGGCGTTCGCAGATCGTCGTCTCCAACCACCAGTCCTGGTTCGACGTGCTCGCGCTCTTCGCCACCTTCCCCACCACCCTGCGCTTCGTGGCCAAGGAGGAGCTGCGCTCCGTCCCCGTCTTCGGCAAGGCGTTTCTGCGTTGCGGCCACCTGTCCATCGACCGCCGCAAACGCCACAGGGCGGTCGAGTCGCTGCAGCGGGCGGCCCGCCGGCTGCGCGAGCACACCCTTCACGTCGTCATGTTCGCGGAAGGCACCCGGTCGCCGACGGGGGAGCTGCAGCCCTTCAAGAAGGGCGCCTTCGTGCTGGCGCTCGAGACGCGGACGCCGGTGCTGCCCGTCGCGGTCGTGGGGAGCCGCGCGGTGATGCGCAAACACAGCTATGCGATTCGACCCGGCTCGATCGAGGTGCGGATCGGCGAGCCCATCGAAGTGGACGGCCTGGCCATGTCGGATCGCAACGCACTGCGCGACCGCGCGCGCCGGGCGGTCGCCGATCTCATGGCCGGGCCGCCATCGGAGCGGGCGAACGGGAGGTCCGCGACGCCCCTCGTCCCCGCCACCCGGGCCTGACGTTCAGGGAGGGCACCCATGTCCGCGATCACGGAGGTGAAGGGAAGGGAAATCCTGGATTCCCGCGGCACCCCCACGGTGGAGGCCGAGGTGGTCCTGGCGAGCGGCGCGCGCGCGACCGCGGCGGTACCCAGCGGCGCCTCCACCGGCGAGCACGAGGCGGTGGAGCTCCGCGACGGGGACCCCGACCGCTATCGGGGCAAGGGGGTGCGCGGCGCGGTAGCCCACGTCAACGGCGAAATCCGCGCCGCCATCGTCGGCAGGGAGGCCCGCGAGCAGCGCTCTCTGGACCGCGCGCTGGTGGAGCTGGACGGCACCGCCAACAAGGGCCGGCTCGGGGCGAACGCAATCCTGAGCGTGTCCCTGGCGACGGCGCGCGCGGCGGCCCGCGACGCGGGGCAGCCCCTCTACCGCTACCTGGGCGGCGCGGCGGCCACCGTCCTGCCGGTTCCCATGATGAACATCCTGAACGGAGGCGCCCACGCGCCCAACAACGTGGACATCCAGGAGTTCATGGTCATGCCGGTGGGCGCCGACACCTTCTCGGAAGGGCTGCGCATGGGCACGGAGATCTTCCACGCCCTCCGGGAGGTGCTGGCCGAAGCGGGCCGCAACACCGCGGTGGGCGACGAGGGCGGCTTCGCCCCCGACCTCGACGGCAACGAGGAGGCGCTCGAGGTGGTGCTCACTGCCATCGAGCGGGCCGGCTACCGGCCCGGCGACGAGGTCGTCCTCGCCATCGATGCCGCCGCCAGCGAATTCCTGCGGGGCGAGGACTACGTCCTGCGCGGCTCGGGCGGCGGCAGCCTCGACCGGGAGGCGATGGTCGCGTTCTGGGACGACTGGACCCGCCGCTACCCCATCTCGTCGCTCGAGGACGCGCTGGGCGAGAACGACTGGGGGGGATGGGGGGTATTGACCACGGCAGTCGGAGAACGCGTGCAGCTGGTAGGCGACGACCTCTTCGTCACCAGCAGTGAGCGCCTGCGGCGGGGAATCCGCGAGGGGGTCGCGAACGCCATCCTCATCAAGGTGAACCAGATCGGCACGCTGACGGAAACCATGGACGCCATCGACTTGGCGCGCGCCTCCGGCTACCGGTGCGTGATCTCGCACCGTTCGGGCGAGACCGAGGATACCTTCATCGCGGACCTCGCCGTTGCGCGCGCAACCGGGCAGATCAAGACGGGAAGCGCCAGCCGCAGCGACCGCGTGGCCAAGTACAACCGCCTGCTGCGCATCGAGGAGGAACTGGGGGCCGCGGGATCCTATCCCGGGAGGACGCTTTGGGAGTCCTGAGGAAGCTGGTGCTGCCGGCCATCGCCGGCGCCGCCGTCTACTACGCGGTCTTCGGCGGCGAGCACTCCCTGATTGAGCTCGGATCCGCGCGCTCGCGCGTGAAGCAGGAGCAGCGCGCCCTCGATCTGCTGCGCGCCGAGGTGGATTCCCTCACGGCCCGCGCGGACTCCCTGAGCAACGATCCGCTGACGCTGGAGCGCCTCGTGCGCGAGCGTCACGGGATGATCCGCGAAGGCGAGATCCTGTACCGCTTCGCGGACGATGTCGGCGACGAGGAGCCGGCGGACTCCACCGGGAGCCGGTAACCGGTCCGGGCCCTTCGGTTTCCCGGACGGTCGGGCGCTCAGGCCGAATCCTGCTCCGACCCGGCTGCCTCCGTCGCTTCCGTCGCGGAATCGGCGATTCTGCGAACCGCGTCCGCGAGCAACTGCCCCGAGGTCCCTTCCGGGAGGAGCGCGGGCATCCCCTCTGCCGCCGCCTGCGCGACCGCCTTCCCCGTGCTGGTGGTTCCCGCCGACATGAGCTCCATGGGGATGGGAAAGACGGTGGTGGAGTTGTTCTCCGCGGCGATCTCGACGGCCGTCTGCAGGTAGCGAAGCTGCAACGCCATGGGGTATTCCTGAATGATGGCCGCCGCGTCGGCCAGTTTGCGCGAGGCCTGGAACTCGCCTTCCGCCGCGATCACCTTGCCGCGGCGCTCGCGTTCGGCCTCCGCCTGCTTCGCCATCGCGCGCTTCATCTCCTTGGGCAGGTCGATGTCCTTGATCTCGACGCCGGTGACCTCGATGCCCCAGGGATCGGTTCCCTCGTCGATGATGTCGCGCACGATTTCGTTGATGCGCTCGCGCTCGGCGAGCAGTTGATCCAGCTCCGACTGGCCGATGACGCTGCGGAGCGTCGTCTGTGCCAGCTGGGAGGTGGCGAAGTAATAGTCCTCGATCTCGACCACGGCCTTCGCGGGGTTGGTCACCCGGAAGTACACCACGGCGTTGACCGTGACGCTCACGTTGTCCTTGGTGATGGTGTCCTGGGGAGCGATGTCCAGCGCCACGATGCGCAGGTCCATCCTCTTCATGCGTTCCAGCCCGTAGGGCACCAGGAAAATGAGGCCTGGCCCCTTGGCGCGGGTCAGCTTGCCGAGTCGGAACACGACGCCCCGCTCGTATTCCCAGAGGACGCGAAAGCTGGTGAGGAGGCCGGTGGCGGCGATGACGACGCCAACGATCATCGGGATGTCCATTCGGGTCGCTCTCCCTCGGAACTCCGCGAACGCCGGGCAGGCCCGCTGCCGCCGGGAGTCCTCTTGCTGGTTCAGGATAATCCGCGGTCCCTGACGGTACCGCTTGACACGCTATCGTCTCAAAACTAGCGTTTTCGCGATGTCCCCGCCGGAGTAGCTCAGCTGGTCAGAGCAGCGGAATCATAATCCGCGTGTCGGGGGTTCGAGTCCCTCCTCCGGCATCGCTTTCCTTCCTGCCCCGCAGGGACCTGACGGTCCCGGCGGGGTTTACATTTGTCCGTGCCAGCGCGAAAAGCCCGCGCGTCCGAAGCATCCGGCCGGCCAGCCGTGTCGCGCTCAGGGCCGAAGTCCCGCCGGTCCCGGACGGGTTACCGCCGCCGCCGGCCGACCTTTGCCGCCGTTCGCACGGGCGGATATCTTGGCCGGGCGACCCTCCCTCGTGGCACAGTGGGAGCACCCGAAAGCGACGAGCAGGACGATGACCGATCTGATCGAGCGTGAGCTGAGCCGGCGCAAGGCGTGGATGGCTCGCGTACTTGAGCGACCGCTGCGGATCCGGGACGGGGATGTTGCTCCCCTGTCGCCGGACCGGCGCGCCTATTTCCTGGACGAGGCTCGAGAGCTGTACTGGAACGAGCTGGAGTGGGAGAACATCACCGGCGAGGAGCGTCTCGACGACGGCCCCTTCACCGAGCTGGCCTTCCCCGGTTTTCTGGCCTTCGTGCGCGGATTGCTGTTGCGCGAATCCATCGACGAGCAGGGAACGCCCGCGGAACCGCATCCCGCCATCGTGGAGGAGATCCTGAACTTCCTGGCGGGCAGGGTCGTGACGCTCCGGACCGAACTGCGCGAGCAGGATCCCGAGTGGGACGTGGAGCAGAGCACGCGCGAACTGTCCATGACCGAGCCGCTCATCGATCTGGTGCTCGCGCTGTTGTACGAGGTCACCCCGGCCGAGCGGGTGCGGCTGGAACGGGCCGCGGCGGATTGACGACGCCGGCACGTCGGCGTTCCATGCGTGTGCCCTGGCGGGGATGGAGCGGGCTGCCCGCCCGCCGGCCCGGTCATCCGTACCTGGCGGGCGCCCCCCTCTTCATCGCTCACAGGGGGGGCGCGGCGCTGGCCCCCGAGAACACCATGGCGGCCTTCACCGCCGCCGTGGAGCGATGGGACGCCGATGTGCTGGAACTGGACGTGCGCCGCACCGCGGACGGCAGGGTGGTGGTGATTCACGACGCCACCGTGGACCGCACCTGCGAGGGCACCGGCGCCGTGCGCGAGCTTCCCTGGAGCGAGGTGCGGTCGCTGGACGCCGGGTATCGCTTCCGCGGCCTGGCGGGCGAACTCGCCTTCCGCGGCCGGGGCGTGCGCATTCCGCTGCTGGACGAGGTGCTCGAGACCTTCCCGGCCACGCGAATGAACGTGGAGGCCAAGGCGCCCGAGGTCGCGCCACTGCTGGTCGAAGCCATCCGCCGCCACGCTGCGCACGACCGTGTGCTGATGGCCGCGGAACTGGAGGGCGCGCGGCCCTCGCGGCACGGCTATCCGGGCCCGCACGGCGCGTCCCGCCGCCAGATCCGGCTGTTCTACCTGCTGCACCACCGGCCGCTCGGGTTCCTGTATACGCCGCGCGCGGACGCCCTCCAGGTCCCGGATGCGTGGATGGGCAGGCGGGTGGTCACGCCGCGCTTCGTGCGTGAGGCTCACCGCCGCAACATTCCCGTCCACGTCTGGACGATCGACGAGGCCGCGGACATGCGCCGGCTGCTCTCGTGGGGGGTGGACGGCATCCAGTCCGACCGCCTCGACCGGCTGGCCCGGGTGCTCGTGGAGGAAACCGGCAGGCCGCCGCCGCCGGCGCTGACCGCCGCCGGGGCGGGTGCCGCCGCGGCGAGCGGCGAGGTGGCGCCGTGAGCGGACCGGCTCGGCCGCTGGCCGCCCGCTTCCGCGCGGCGCTGGCCGATGACGGGGTCATTACCGGTGGCGGGCGGGTCCTGGTGTCGCTTTCGGGCGGCCCGGATTCCACCGTCCTGCTTCACCTGCTGCGCTTCACGCCGGGCCTCCCGCCGCTCGAGGTGCACGCCGCCCACCTCGATCACCGCATGCGTCCCGGGAGCGCCGACGACGCCCACTGGGTCAAGGGGCTCGCGCACGCGTGGGAGGTGCCGCTGGTGTCGCGCGCGGTCGGTCGTCCTCCCGCCAACGAGACGGAGGCGCGCCGGGCCCGTTATCGCTTTCTGGAGGAGGCGCGCGGCGAAACCGGCTGCGACTGGGTGGTGACCGCCCATCACGCGGACGACCAGGCCGAAACGGTCGCCTACCGGATGCTGCGGGGCACCGGCCTCGCCGGCCTGGCCGGGATTCCCCGCACCCGCGAGCCGGGACTGTACCGGCCGCTGCTGCCCTTCTGGAAGCGGGAACTCGCCCACTACGCCTCGGCCTCCCGCCTCCGCTACCGGACCGATCCCAGCAATCGGTCGCCCGACGTCCCGCGCAACGTGGTGCGCCGGGAGCTGCTGCCTCTCGCCGAGGAGCGCGTCGCACCGGGCGCCCGCCGGGCGCTCCTGCGTCTGGCCCGCCTGGCGGGGGAGGAGCGCCGCCTCTGGCGCGCCGTGATGCCGACGCTGCTCGCGGGTCTCGTGGTGCGTCGCACCGAAGAGGACGTCTCCTTCAGCCGCGACGCGTTCCTGCAGTGCGATTCCCTGGTGCGGGCCAGGCTGATCCGGACGCTGGCGGCGGAGGCCGGCGCCCATCTGGATGCCCGCGCCACCGACCTGGCCTCGGCGTTCGTCCGCTCCGGCCGGAGCGGGCGGTCCATCGACCTGCCCGGCGGGGTGGTTCTGTCCCGCGCGTTTGAGCGCCTGGTCGTCTCGCGCCCCGCCACCGCCATCGACGGGACGTCTGCCCCCGACCACGCCCGCTACGTGGCGGTTCCGGTCCCGGGCGAAGGCGCGGCGGAGGGCCGTTCGGGAGGGGCCGCCTTCCTTGCCCGCTGGTCGACGCGAGGCCCCGTGGGAGGAGAGGGGCTCTCCATCCCGGCGCTGCGCTTCCCCATCCTCTTTCGCGGCTGGCGGCCCGGAGACCGGATTCGCCTCGCCGCCGGCACCCGCAAGCTCAAGAAGGTATTCGGGGAAGCGCGGGTTCCGCGGCCGGCCCGCGCGCGCCGCCCGGTGGTGGCGGATTCGGGAGGGCGCATCCTCTGGGTGCCGGGGGTGGCGCGATCGATCGAGGCGCGGCCCGCGGCGCACGACGCAATCCTTTACGTGGGAGTGGATCTCGATGTCGCCACCGACTGACGTTGTCCGCCGCGCCGGCAGTGGCCGCGTGCGCCGCATCATCTTCACGCGCGAACAGATTGCGCTCAGGGTCCGGGAGCTGGGCGACGAGATATCGGCCTGCTACGACCCGCGCGAGGAACTGCTCGTGCTTGGCCTGCTGAAGGGCTCGTTCATGTTCCTGGCGGACCTGGTGCGCTGCATCCATCACCCCGTGCAGGTCGACTTCATCGTGACTTCGAGCTACGGGACGGGTATGGTATCATCGGGGAACGTGCGGCTCCTCTACGATCCGGAAGTCTCGCTCGGGGGGCGCCACGTCATCCTCGTGGACGACATCATCGACAGCGGCAAGACCATGGCATCCCTGGTGCCCATCATCCAGGCGCGCGGACCGGCCAGCCTCGAATCGTGTACCTTTCTTCACAAGCGCCGGGACGGCATCGCGCATGAGCCCAGATGGGTCGGCTTCGACGCCCCTCCGGAGTTCGTGGTGGGCTACGGCCTCGATTACAGCGAGAACTTCCGGCATCTTCCCTACATCGCAAGCATCTGAGGGCATGGGCCGGTGGTCCCAGAGTACTCTGAATAATGTCTGATTCCGAACAGAACCGACCCGATTCCGGCAGCAGGTTCTCCCGGCTTTCGCGCACCGCCTCGTTCTGGATTCTGCTGGCGCTCGTGCCGCTCCTCTTCATACAGCTCTTCGGATCGGGCGGCAACGCGGGCGTCGAGTTCACCTACACCGAGTTTCGCGAGCAGCTTGCGTCCGGGAACATTCGCGAGGTGACGATCGTCGATTCGCGTAGCGTCGAGGGCGAGCTGCGCACCCCGGTGAACCGTGACGGCGAAGACATGAGCCGCTTCGTCTCCATGCTTCCGGGCGAGGTCACGGACGGGCTGCTCGAGGAGCTTCAGGCGCGCAACGTCGTCATCAGGGCGAGGCCCGCGAGGGTCCCGGTCATGGAGCGGGTGTTCGCGTTTCTCCCTTGGATCCTCATGGCGGGCATCTGGATCTGGTTCGTGCGCAGCCTCCAGAGCGGGGGCAACCGGGCCTTCCAGTTCGGCCGCTCCAAGGCCAAGCTCATCTCTCCCGATACCCCCAAGGTGACGTTCGAGGATGTCGCGGGCGCGGACGAGGCCAAGGACGAGCTTCAGGAGGTCATCGAGTTTCTGAAGGATCCGCAGCGCTTCGTGCGCCTCGGCGGCCGTCTTCCCAAGGGCGTGCTCCTTGTGGGCCCCCCGGGCACCGGCAAGACGCTTCTGGCGCGGGCGGTGGCGGGCGAGGCCGCGCGTCCCTTCTTTCAGATGTCGGGCTCCGATTTCGTCGAGATGTTCGTGGGCGTGGGCGCCTCGCGCGTACGCGATCTCTTCGAGCAGGGGAAGTCGCACGCGCCCTGCATCATCTTCGTGGACGAGATCGATGCGGTGGGCCGTCACAGGGGCGCAGGCTTGGGCGGCGGACACGACGAGCGCGAGCAGACGCTGAACGCGCTGCTGGTGGAGATGGACGGCTTCGAGTCCAACGACGGAGTGATCCTGCTGGCGGCCACCAACCGGCCGGACGTGCTCGACCCCGCGCTGCTTCGCCCCGGCCGCTTCGACCGGCAGGTCGTGGTGGACTCTCCGGACATCAAGGGCCGGGAGGGCATCCTGGGCGTTCACGCGCGCAAGCTGCCGCTCGCCGAAGACGTGGATCTGTCCGTCATCGCCCGGGGCACCCCCGGACTGTCGGGCGCGGATCTGGCCAACGTCTGCAACGAGGCGGCCCTCGTCGCCGCGCGCGAGGGCGCCGACCGGGTCGCCATGGTCCACTTCGAGAAGGCCAAGGACAAGGTCATGCTGGGGGCGGAGCGCAAGAGCCTGGTGCTGACCGAATCCGAGCGCGTACTGACCGCGTGGCACGAGGCGGGCCATGCCGTGCTGGGGCTGCGCATCCCCGGCCTCGACCCCGTGCACAAGGTCACGATCGTCCCCCGCGGGCGCGCCCTCGGACTAACCGCGAGCCTGCCCGAGGAGGACCGGCACTCCTACACGAAGGATTGGCTGGAAGGGCAGCTGGTGATGCTGTTCGGGGGACGCGTGGCCGAAGAGATGCGCTTCGGCCCGACCAAGGTGACGACAGGGGCCGGCAACGACATCGAGCGCGCCACCACCATGGCCCGCCGCATGGTGACCCGCTTCGGCATGTCCGAGCGGGTGGGCCTGATGGCGGTCGGGGACTCGGAACAGGAGATCTTCCTGGGGCGTGAGCTGGTCCAGCGCCGCGAGGTGTCGGAACACACCGCGGAGCTGGTCGACAGCGAGGTAAAGCGGCTTCTGGACAGCGCGCATGATCGCGCCCGCGTGCTGCTTGAGGAGCACAAGGACCTGCTCGAGACCATCGCCGATGCGCTGCTCGAACGCGAAACCCTGGGTCGCGGCGAAATCGAGCTGCTCGACCAGGGGGAGCCGCTGCCGCCCATGTCGCGCGAGGAGCCGCCGATGCCGGGTGGGGAAAACGGAAGCGAGCCGCCCGAAACCGGCGACCAGCGCGACGGTGCGGCGGCGCCGGTATCCGGGAGCAGTCCGGATCCCCTCCGCGAGCCGGAGGAGGCCGTTCCGGTTTCCTCCGCGCGCGTCGACGGCCCCACGGCCCGAACGAGGGGCTCGCACGCGAACGAGCCTTGACCGGCGGGAGGCGGCACCCGCCCGCCCGAATGCAATCCTGGTCCGCTTACGCGTCTGAGACGACATGAGCATCGGGGACCTGTTCGCGCTGTTCGCGCCCGGCTGGCTCGATATCCTCGAGATCCTCATCGTCGCGGCGCTGCTGTACCGCATCCTGCTGTTCATCCAGCGCACCCGGGCCATGCAGATCCTGCTGGGCGGGCTTCTGATCGCCGGGATCTACGCCCTCGCGCGCCTGCTGGGACTCGACCTCATGCGGTCGATCATGGAGGCGGTCTTCCAGTACGGCGCCATCGCCGCGCTGGTCGTCTTCCAGCCGGAGATTCGCTCCACCCTCGCCCGGCTGGGTCAGGCGCGCATGCTGCAGCTGTTCAGCCGGCTCGAGGAAAGCCAGGTGGTGGAGGAGATCGCGGGCGCGGTCGAGCGCCTTTCGGACATGAAGATCGGCGCGCTGCTCGCCGTCGAGGGAGAGGTCGGGCTCGACGAATACGCCCAGAGCGGCAGCCGCCTGCAGGCACGGGTCTCCCGCGAGATCCTCGGCGCCATCTTCACTCCCAATTCGCCCCTCCACGACGGGGCCGCGATCATCTCGGGCGACACCATCAAGGCGGCGGGGGCGATTCTGCCGCTCAATCGCGCACCGGTTCCGGACCGGACGCTGGGCACCCGGCATCGCGCGGCCATCGGGCTCAGCGAGGAGACCGACGCGGTGGTGGTGGTGGTCAGCGAGGAGTCGGGCCGGGTTTCGGTGGCGAGCGGGGGGATGCTCCGCAAGGGAGTGGACGGAGCCGGCCTGCGGGAAGCCATCGCGCGGGCGGGCCCAAGGCGCACGGAGAACCGGGAGGCCGGGGGCAGCGCCGGCCGGGCCCTGGCGCGGGCCCTGCGCCTGCCCTGAATCCTATCCCGCGAAGCGGATGCGGAAGATGCGGTTGCCCGCGTCGTCGGAGACGAGCAGCGCGCCGTCCGGCGCCTGCAGCACGTCCACGGGGCGGCCCCAGACTTCCTTCTCTTCGTCGTCGCGGACGATGAATCCGGTCAGGAAGTCCTCCGGCGGACCGGAAGGGCGTCCGTCCTCGAACGGGATGCGCACCACCGAATAGCCCCTCAGATCGAGCCGGTTGATGGATCCGTGCAGCGCCACGAAGGCGTCGTGGCGGTACTCCGTGGGAAACCCCTCCCCGGTGTGGAATACCATCCCCAGCGGGGCCGCGTGGGCCGGGAGCAGGACGTCGGGCACGAGGGTCTGCGCCACCAGGTCCGGCCGCGCCCCGTTCAGGATCGGCTCCGGGTTGGGTCCGATGTACGCGTACGGCCATCCGTAGAAGCCGCCCTCCTCCACCGAAGTGACGTAGTCCGGCGCCAGGTCGTCGCCCAGGTGATCCCGCTCGTGCACCGCCGTCCAGAGTTCGCCGGTGACGGGATGGAACGCGAGCGCAACCGGATTGCGCAGCCCGCCCGCGAACACCCGATGTCCCGAGCCGTCCGGCCGGTACTCGTTGATGGCGGCCCGGCGCGGGTCCGAGCCCGGCATGGCGTTGGTGGCCGAGCCGACGGCCACGAACATCCGCTCGCCGCCCGGGGCGAAGATCACGTTGCGGGTCCAGTGGTTGAAACCGATGGTGCGGCTGACGTCGATGCCCAGGCGCTCGGCGGTGTCGTAGTCGAGGGCGTCGCTGCTGACCGGCAGATCGACGACGTGTTCGGGCGGGCCCTCAGCGCGGGTCTGGCCCGGCGTGTAGCGAAAACGCACCACCGCGTCGTTGTTGCCCACGTACAGGTAGCCTTCGTGGAAGGCGATCCCGGACGGCCGCAACAGTTCCCCGGCGAAGGTCTCCCGGTGTTCGACCACGCCGTCGCCGTCGCCGTCGCGCAGCAGCGTGATCGTGCCGCTCCGGCTCTCCGCCACGAAGACATCTCCGTTGGGCGCAAGCGCAAGACGCCGGGGGCCGGGGAGCTCCTCGGCGAAGACGTTGACGCGAAAGCCGTCGGGAACCGAGAGCGTCGCCCCTTCCGGACGCTCCACGATGCTCGGGATGGCCCGGTTCCAGGGGGTCTCGAAGGGTTCGGGCAGCTGCTGGGGCGCAGCCAGCAGCGGCAGCAGGGAAAGCGCGGCCAGCGAAATCATGAGAGGCTCGGGGATGAGGGGGGGCGAACGGACATCCTGAGTATAGCTCCGCAACTCCGCCTGCGGCGATGCACGAGGCCCAGGGCGATACTCCATGGGCCCCTTCACACGGGCGCGCACCGAATGAGAATCGGCGCGCTGTGCCGCCCAGGTCGAACATGCGGCCCGCACGCAGGGTAACAGGACGATCCGATACGCCGCACAATGGACGTCCCGTCAACCTTTCGTCCCGGCCGCGCGTCCTGGAAGGGACAGCCACGTTCCCGGAGAGCCATCGCCCATGACTCATTGCCCAACCGGCCTCGCGAGAGGCATCGGTCTTGCCGCCGTCCTCATCTGCCTCGCCACGCCGCTGCCGGCCCGCGCCGCCCAGGAAGAGGCGGCAAGCCCCGAAGCCGATTCGATCGCGCTGCTCGAGGAGGCGAAGCAGGTACAGAAGGAATTCGAGCGCCATCGGGAGCAGCGGCTTCCTCCTGAATGGAGCGGTTTCGGAGGCCAGTGCGATGCGCTCGTCGGCCGGCTTTGCCTCCGGCACGGGGACGGGGAAGCGCCCCCGGTGGAGCCCGCTCCGCTCGAGGTCGAGATGGCGCGCATGGATATGCTCCGGACGCTCGGCCGCATCGCTTCGCGCATCCCGCGCGACAGGTGGGTGCTGGGACAGCGCGTCTTTTACCTGCGGGAACAGGGGGAGTTTCTCCGGGCCGAAGCCCTGACGGGGCGCTGCCACCCCGACGACGAGTGGTGGTGCCTGGCGCTCAAGGGGTACCTGCTTCAGTCGCAGGGAAGGAGCATCGAAGCGGAAGCCGTCTTCCGCGACGCCATCCCGCGGATGCCCGAGGAGGAGCGGGAACGATGGCTGGCGCTCGACTATCTCCTGGACGAGGAAGCGCGCGAGCTCTTCGAGGATGCGGATGCCGAGGAGCAGGGGGCGCTCCGCGAACAACTCTGGCTGCTCGCGGATCCCCTCTACCTGGTGGAGGGCAACGACCGCGAGGCGGAGCAGTACGCCCGCCGCACGCTGATTCGCATCCGGGAAGCGGCGGAGAACGCCTTCGACCTCCCCTGGGAGAAGGACCTGGAGGAGCTGGTCGCCCGCTACGGAGGCGAGGTGGGATGGGAGCGCGGAAAGGCGGCGCCCCCCTCGGCCATTCTGCAGGACAACCGTTTCATCATCGGGCGTCACCATCCGCACGGGCGCGAGTTCATGCCCGCGGGAACGTTCCTGCAGGATCCGACCGGAGTCCCCGTACGCGCATGGGAGATCGAGGACCGGGCTCCGTGGACCGGCTACGCCGCCTGGTACGCGCCCATCATCACCACCATGGACGCGCAGGTGGCGCGCTTCCGCCGGGGCGACTCCCTCCTGGTGGTGGCGGGCTACCAGCCGCCCCCGCGGCCCGAGGAGGCTCCCCGGCCGACGGTGCGCGAAACCGCTCCCGGGGCCGATCCCTTCGCCGCCTTTGCCGCCCCCCCGCCCCCGCCCCCCGTGAGGGCCGGCGCCGTGGAATCGGGGGTGTTCGTGCTGACCCCGGAGGGCGAGCGGGTCGTCGACCAGCGTGGCACCGCGCGCGAGGGCGTGGTCACCGCACGGGTTCCCAACGGCGGCTACATCTTCGGCCTGGAGGTCCTGGAAGACGCCGACGAGCGCGGCTGGCGGGTGCGCGGCGGGGTGCGCCAGGAGGATCTGCCGTTCGGGCTCGCGGCCATATCCGACGTGGTGTTGCTCGACCCGGACGGCGATCTGCCGGAAAGCCTGGACGAAGCGCTGCCCCGGGTGCTGGGGTCAACCCGCGTGCGCTCGGGAGAGGCGTTCGTGGCGGGCTGGGAGGTCTACGGGCTCCAGACCGGCGAGAGCGCGATCGTCGGCATCACCATGCAGGACGCGAACCCCGGCCTGCTCGAACGGGCGACGCAGTTTCTGCGCCTCACCACCCCGGAAGCACCGCTCGAGTTGAGCTGGGAGGAAGCCGGACCGGACCAGCTGGGCACGGTCTTCCGCGCCATCCAGCTTACGCTCCCGGAGGTCGAAGCCGGCGAGTACGACCTGATCCTGACCGTGCAGCTGCCCGGGCGGACCCCGATCGATGTCACGACCCGCCTGATCGTGGACGGGTAGGGCGTAGTGGGACCCGGGCGCCGGAGCGGCTCGCCGCCTGCCGCCTTCCCGCGGATGGAGTGAGCCGTCGTCCAAGCGCTCCCGTCAGTCGTCCCGACGCACGGATGTGATCCTCACGGGCGGCGTAAGAGCCTGTGCCTCATAGGGCTGCATCTGGATCGCGCGCACCACGTCCATTCCGCTCACCACCTGTCCGAACGCCGCGAATCCCTGGAGGTCGGGGTTGCGGTTGCCGCCGAAGTCCAGCGACGGCTGATCGTTGATGCAGAAGAAGAAGCTGGAGGTGGCGCTGTCGGGTTGTCCGCGCGCCATCGAGATGGCGCCGTCGACGTGGCGCAGCCCGGTGACCGAGGTGCGCTCCATGGGGATCGGATCGAAGCCCTGCTCGCCGAACTCCTCGTTCACGCTCGCCTGAATCACCTCGATGCGGACGGTGTCGTTGGGCTGGTTATCCATCGTGACCGTGCGATGGAACTGGCCGCCATCATAGTGGCCGGCGTCCACGTAGCGCAGGAAGTTGGCGGAGGTGCCGGGTGCGTTCTCGGTGTCGATGTCCACCTCGATGTCGCCGAACTCGGTGGAGATGACGACCCGCACCATGCCGGTCTGAGCGGACTCCTGAGCGTCCTCTCCGGCTTCCGCAGCCTCCTGTGCGGCCTCATCGCCGGACTGGGCGCAGGCGCCGACGGCGATCAGAAAGACGGCGATGGTCGACGCGAGTATTCCCTTGGGCATGGGTCGAACCTCCTGTGGATCGGGTCGTTGCGGGAACCACGATGATACGGCGGGGAGTGACGCCGAGCCAGCGGCGCGAATCGGAGGGGCGTCTCTGATTTCACCACCAGATGACCGATTTCACCATTGCCCTCGGCTGGGCGCCTGGGCTAGGGTTAATCTCACCTGCAGCCCGGGAGCGCGTTCTTGGACCGAAACCAGTGGACGATGATCGGCGGATTCACGGGTCTGGCGGTGATGCTTCTGACCTTGATGCTTTCGCTTCGGCACGATGTTGAGCGGTTGTCCATCCGGATCGACGATTTGTCCGAGCGGGTATCGCGAATCGAGGCGCGGGTTTCCCGGATCGAGGGACTGCTCGAAGGGCTGACGATGCGTCCGGACTCGCCGCTCCGCACCCCCGGCGTCCAGTAGAAGCTACGGCGCCTGCCATCTGCCGCGGCGCAGAAGTTCCCCGCTGCCCGCCCCGGCCAGAATCTCTCCGCCCTCGTACACGACCTCGCCCCGGCGCAGCGTCATCACGGGCCACCCCGTGACCTCCGTCCCGGCGTACACCGAGAAGCCGGTCCCGGAGAACATGTCCTCGTCGCGTATGGTGCGCGTCTCGTCCGGATCCCAGAGGACGATGTCGGCATCCGAGCCCACGGCGATCGTGCCCTTGCGCGGATAGAGCCCGAAGAGCTTGGCGGCGTTGGTCGAGGTTACGGCCACGAAGCGCTCCTCGGAGATGCGTCCCTGGACCACGCCCTCGGAATAGAGCATGGGCCGCACCACCTGGAGGTTGTTCAGGCCGGCCCGGTGCCGGCTGATGGTCTGCGACGGGTCCATCTTCTCGTCACGCCGATAGGCGACATGGTCGGTGCCGAGCACGTGCACGGATCCGCTGGCGATGCCCGCCCACAGCGCGTCCTGATCGCGCTGTCCGCGAAGCGGCGGCTGCCCCACGTAGAGCCCGCGGTCGGGGCCCTCGAAGCGCTCCCGGGTGAAGTGGAGGTAGATGGGCCGGGTCTCGACGAAGACGCCGAGCCCCCGATCCTGGGCAGCCTGCAGCACCCGCAGCGCGCCTTCGGAGGAAACGTGGACCGCGTAGATCGGCGCCCCGGTGGCCTCGGCCATGGCGACCGCGCGCTGGGTGGCCACCACCTCGCCGACCACGGGCCGGCTGTCCGGGAAGTACTCGAGCGAGGTGCGACCCGCGGCGGTGAGTTCGGCGACCGCTCGCGCGAGGATGGGCCCGTCCTCGCAGTGCACCATGGTCAGGATGCCGGCGCGCCCCGCCGCGTCCATGGTCGCCATGTAGCCGCGCACCTCGGCGTCGAAGTTGGCCCGCACCATGAAGATCTTGGTGCTGGTCTGGCCGGTCTCGTCGGCCAGGGTGGTCATCTGGCCTTCCTGGGCGGCGGGGTCGTTGATGCCCGCGTGCAGGATGACGTCCGCAATCGCCTGTTCGCGGATGAGCGCCGCCTCGCGCTCGATGGCCTGGGCGAGCGTCCGCCCCTCGGCCGGGAAGGCGAAGTTGGAGATGGTGGTGATGCCCCCCGCCAGGGCCGCCTGCGACCCGGTGCGGTAGTCGTCGCGGCGGCTGCCGCCCAGGTGGACGTGCGGGTCCACGCCGCCCGGCATGATGAGCAGCCCGGTGGCGTCGATCGTGCGTGCGCCCGCTCCCTCGGGCAGCCCGCTGCCGATCTCCACGATGGTCCCGTCCCGCACCCGCACGTCCGCGTCGAACCGCCCCTCCGAGGTGACCACCGTGCCCCCGCTGATGAGGATTTCCTGCGCGGCAAGGCCGGACGCGAGCGGTCCCGCCGCCAACAGGCCGGCCGACAGGGCGGCGGGGAGAAGCATTCCGGGTGAAAACAGGGCTCGGATGCGGGTGGGGAGGCTCAGCAGGCGGGTCATGGCGTCCTCCGGGACGGCGGGTCGGCGTTGCGGGACACGATAGCCGAGCCTGACGCGCGACCGCCAGAGAGCGCCGGCCGCTGGCCCGGTGATGCGAGCGGGACGGCGGCGTCGCGGCGTCTCGGCGGCCGGTGGCTCGACGGCGGTGCCGTGGCGGCTACCCTGGAACGATCTCCCCGACCCCTTCGAATACGGCCCGCGGCGCATACACGGCGAACTCCTCCGCCGGCGTCGTCCCCGTCAGAACCGCGACGAATCCCATGCCCGCGTCCCGCGCGGCCTTCGCGTCCACCTCCGAATCACCTACGAAGACGCAGTCACCGGTCGCGATGCCCAATGCCCCGCCCGCTCTTAGCAGGCCGTCGGGGGCGGGTTTGGGCCGGGGCACGTCGTCACTGCCGACGACCACATCGACCAATGCCCGCAATCCATCCCGCTCCAGGGCCTCCTCGACCCGGCGCCGGTACTTGGTCGACACCACACCGAGGCGGTATCCGGCGCCGTGAAGCCTCCAGAGCACCCGGCGCGCGCCGGGCAGAAAGACGGTGCCGGCGACCATCACCTCGTCCGCCTTCCTCGTGAAGTGCCCGAGGAACTCCTGCCCCCGTGGCTTCCACTCCTCGCCGGCGAGACGCCCGAGCGCCGTGACGAGGTCGAGGCCGATGGTCCGGCGGATCTCGTTCTCCGGGGCAGGCGGAAGCCCCAGGCGGGACAACGCGTGATTCATGCAGACCATGACGGCCCCGGATGAGTCCGCGAGCGTAAAATCGAAGTCGAAAAGGACGGCGCGGGCGTCCGCGACGGCGGGGTGTATGGCGGATCTGGTCTGCATGCGATCGGCGTTGTCGGCCATGGGCCTTCGGGGAACCTCGGGTTGAGGAGGGAAGATAACGCGTATCGGCCGCGTGGTTGCCCGGGCGCACCCCGGAAGTAGCTTCAGGATTGCAGGCGGCGAACGGAAGTTGGCCGCGTCTGCATCTCCGGCAGAAACAGGAGGATGACGCGATGAAGCACTTGACATGGATGGTCGCCGTCGCGGCCCTGGCACTCGTCGCGTGGCGCGGATCGGGGATGGGGGCGGCGGAAGAGGCTGCCTCCGCCGCGGAGGAAGCCATGCCCGCAGCAGAAGGGAGCGTCTTCGCCACCATCGCTCCCTTCAACAGCTACGGCCACGTCCACGACGCCGACAACGTCGAGGCCATGCGGCCGCGCGTCATGGGCACCCACGGGGTGATCTCCTCCGGGCACTACCTGGCCACGCAGGCCGGATACGACGTGCTCAGGGCCGGGGGCAACGCCTTCGACGCCGGGGTGACGGCCGGCATGGCGCTCAAGGCGCTCAAGATGGACTACGCGGGGTGGACCGGGGTCGCGCCGCTCATCCTCTACAGCGCAGCCGAGGACCGCGTGATCACCCGGGTCGGGGCCGGGAAGTCCCCTGCGCTCGCCACCCTCGACTACTTCCTCGAGCACGGCAAGTCGCCCATCAACAACGCGTTGATCCCCGGGGACGTGGACGTCTGGCTGGCCGCGCTCGACCGCTTCGGAACGCTCGGCTTCAGCGAGGCCGCGCAGCCCACGCTCCGGATCGCGGAGGAGGGCTACCATCTCTACAAGATGCAGAAGTGGATGATCGAGGATCAGATGGAGGGGATCCTCGACTTTCCCTACAACCGCGACTTCTGGTTTCAGCACGGGGTCGGCGCACAGGAACTCGGCGACCTCATGGTGAACGCCGATCTCGGGCGGCTCATCCGCTACATGATGGAGGCCGAGCAGCAGGCGCTGGCCGCGGGCGGAAGCCGTTCCGAGGGCATCCGCGCTGCCCGCGACGCCTTCTACAAGGGCGATCCGGCGCGCGACGTGGACCGCTTCTTCCGCGAGCACGGGGGGATCGTGCGCTACGACGACATGGCGGGGTACGAGAGCCGCTGGGAGGAGCCCCTGGGCGCGAGCTTCAACGGCTACGACGTCTACACGGGCGACGGGTGGAGCCAGGGGCCGCGCATCGTGCTGATGCTCAACATGCTCGAGCACTACGACCTCCGCGCGCTCGGCTACAACACGCCGGAGTACATCCACCTCCTGTCCCAGGTCATCAACCTGGCGATGGCGGACACCCACAAGTACGTGGGGGATCCGGATTTCGCGCCCGCGCCGGAGGGACTGTACGGGAGGGAATACGCGCGCGAGCGCATCGGGCTCATCGACGAGAAGAGCGCGTTCCAGGACATGCCGCCGTGGGGAGATCCGGCAGCGATGGCGGCGGTGGCGGACGGCGCCCCGGTGAGCTTCGTGGCGTCCGGGGCTGCCGCCGTCGCGGACGACGATCCCTCGGCCCGCTCCATCGACACCTCCTCCCTCAACGTCATGGACGGCGAAGGCAACCTGTTCTCGCTCACCGAGAGCGACGGCCACACCTTTACGCCCATGATCCCGGGATGGGGCTTCGGGCTGGGCAACCGCATGGGCCAGTTCAACCTGGACCCGGAGCTGGCCAACGTCATGGCGCCCGGCAAGCGCCCGCGCAACACCAACTCGCCCCTCCTGGTGATGAAGGATGGGCAGCCGTTCATGGGACTCTCCACCCCCGGCGGCGATCAGCAGCTGCAGTCGCTCCTGCAGGTCTTCCTGAACGTGGTGGTGTGGGGGATGTCGCCCGAACAGGCCGTCGACCAGCCCCGCTTCGGCAGCTACAACTTCCCGGGCAGCGGGAGCGAGGTGAACGGCAGTCCCGCGCTGCTCCGCATGGAGGACCGCATCCCCGCGGAGACGGCGGAAGCGCTGCGCGCAATGGGGCACGACGTGCAGTCCTGGGGCCTGTGGAACTGGCGCGCGTGCGCGCCCACGGTGACCTGGCGCGACCCGGAGACCGGGGTGATGATCGCGGCGGGGGACGTGCGCCGTGAGACGGCGTCGCTCGGATTCTGAAGGGCGGCAAGCAATGCGTAGCCTCCGACACCTGGTTCCGAGGATGATTCCGGCCCCCGTCCGCAAACCCCGCTCCCTCCTTGACACCGTTGCCAGCTCGCTCCTCCGTGCGGCCCCCGTCCTCCTCCTGCTCTCCTCGGCGGCATGCGACGCGCGGCGCCCGGAAGCGGCAGGCTTCTCCGTGGTCGAAGCCGGCATCCCGGAGTTGCAGGCGGCGATGGAGCGCGGGGAGCTCACCTCGCGCCAGCTGGTCGCGGAGTACCTGGTCCGCATCGGGCTGTATGAGGATCGGCTGAACGCGGCCGTCTCCATCAACCCGAACGCGCTGGCGGAGGCGGAGGCCCTGGACGCCGAGCGGGCGCGGGGCGAGGTGCGCGGTCCGCTGCACGGGATTCCGGTGGCGCTCAAGGACAACATCCACACCACCCATCTCCCCACCACCGGGGGCGCCCTCGCGTTCGAAGGGTATGTGCCGCCGTACGAGGCCACCCTGACCACGAACCTGCGGGAAGCCGGCGCGATCGTCATCGCCAAGGCCGGTCTCACCGAGTTCGCCAACTGGATGGCGGGCCCGCCCCGGCAGATGCCGGGCAACTACAACGCCCTCACCGGGTTCGCCTACAACCCGTACGACCCGCGCCGCGACCCGCGACCGGCCACCAGCGACGGGCGCCCCGCGCTCAGCACCGGCGGCTCCAGCTCGGGGGTCGGCACCGCCGCGAGCTTCTGGGCCGGAAACGTCGGGACCGACACCGGGGGCTCGGTGATCAGCCCGTCCAACGCCAACATGCTGGTGGGGATCCGGCCGACGCTGGGGCGCATCAGCCGCTGGGGCATCGCGCCGGTCACCCTCGACCACGACATGGCCGGCCCCATGACCCGCACGGTGGCCGACGCGACGATCCTGCTGGGCGGGATGGAGAGCCCGGCGCCCGACCCCAACGACCCGGCCACCGGCATCTGCGAGCCGCCCCCGGGGCGGGACTACACGCAGTTCCTGAACCCCGACGGCCTCGAGGGCGCCCGCATCGGCATCCCGCGCGCCTTCTACTACGATGCCGTCCAGCTGGACGGAGACGAGGGAACCCGGGGCGGGCTCACCGAGGCGCAGGCAGCACTCATGGCGGAGGCGATCGCGGTGCTGGAGGCCAGTGGCGCGGTGGTCGTGGATCCCGCCGACGTGCCCAGCTACGCCCACCCCGACCCGGACTCGAACTTCGCCGCCTGGGGCTTCTGCGCGGGCGCCCACCAGACCAAGGGCTCCGACCAGAACTGCTCGGTGAACTTCAAGTACGGCGCCAAGCGTGATTTCAACGCGTGGCTGGAGAGCCTGGGCCCGGATGCACCCGTGACGACGCTGACCGAACTCCGCCAGTGGAACCTCGACCACGCGGACGCCGGCGCGGCCAGGTACGGCCAGTCGCGCTTCGACATCTCGGACGAGATGGACGTGGAGGCCGACCGCGCCCGCAACGAGGCCGACATGGCGCGCGACGAGCTGCTCAGCCGCACCCGCGGCATCGACGCGGTGCTCGCCGAACACGAACTGGACGCGATCTTCACGCCGGGCAGCCGGGGAGCCGGCCTTGCCGCCCGCTCCGGCACTCCGATCGTCGTAGTGCCCTTCGGTTTCGTGCCCAACGAGCCGGCAACGCCCTTCCCGGAAGGGTTCGATGCCCGCCCCGCGCCCTTCGGCGTCGGGTTCACCGGGGCCAACTGCAGCGAGCCCCGACTGATCGAGCTGGCGTACGCGTTCGAGCAGGCCACGCGCCGGCGGGTGCCGCCTCGCGGGTTTCCCTGAGCGAGATCCACCCACAACCCGGGTGGCGCGGACGAAGACGCGGCACACCGGCGTCACCGGGCGGCGGCAACCGTCGGTGGGGACCGCTTTCGGGCCACGCGCTCATCCACCACATTGCCCTTTCCCCGACTCGCCTGAGCCTTTCCTGCATGTCCCGATCGGAGATGAGACGATGAAGAAGCCGCTCCTCCTCGCCCTGTCCCTCACCTTCGCGATCCCCGTCCTCGCCCAGAACCACGCGCCCAACCCCTACCGCGCCGTACCGGATGTGTGGGGCGAGCTGCCCGAGGGCCGCACCTGGGGCTCCACCAGCGCCGTCTATCCTGCCGCCGACGGCAACATCTGGGTGGCGGAGCGCTGCGGCGAGAACACCTGCGTGGGGCACGACGACCTCGATCCCATCCTGCTCTTCGACGTCGACGGCAACCTGCTGCGCAGCTTCGGCGCGGGGATGTTTGAGTGGCCGCACGGCATCCATGTCGATCCCGACGGCAACCTCTGGGTCACCGACGCGCGCGGGGGCGAGCGGCGCGGCCACCAGGTGCACAAGTTCACCCCCGAGGGCGAGCTGATGATGAGCCTCGGCCAGGCCGGAGTCGCCGGCGACGGACCGGACACCTTCGACCAGCCCTCCGACGTCCTCGTGGCGCCCAACGGCGACATCTTCGTGGCCGACGGCCACGGCACGGGCGGCAACAACCGCATCGTCAAGTTCACCAGCGGCGGCGACTTCATCATGGAGTGGGGCAGCACGGGCGCCGAGAACGGCGAATTCCGGGACCCTCACGCGCTGGCCATGGATTCCCGTGGCCGGCTCTTCGTCGGCGACCGCAAGAACAACCGCCTGCAGATCTTCGACCAGGACGGCAACCACCTGGACACCTGGACCCAGTTCGGGCGGCCCAGCGGGCTCTTCATCGACGCCAACGACGTGCTCTACTCGGCCGACTCCGAGTCCTCCACCGGCGGCGGCATCCCCAACGCCGGCTGGGTGCGCGGGATCCGCGTCGGCAGCGTGGTGGACGGGCTGGTCACCTCCTTCATCCCGGACCCCGACTGGCATGTGTACGTGCGGGGCACCACCGGGGCGGAAGGGGTGGCGGCGGACGCCTTCGGCAACGTCTACGGCGCGGAGGTGGGGCCGCGCATGCTGCGCAAGTACGTGCGGGTGCGGTAGGGCAGGCCTCCGGTCTGCCCAGGCGGTGGCGACTCCGACGGCGCGGGGAGTTGGCCCATCGGATTGGTTTCTGACGAGAGCAAGCCCTTATGAGTGCTGCGAGAAAGCCCGGTTGGCTGCGTTTCTGGGTAGCGTGGATCACCCCGGTTGTGATTGTGTGGATCGTCCTCGGCACGCGAATCGATTTCGGCTCGCAGTCCGTCGCCCCCGGACTCTCGGGACCGGAGGCGAACCGTTCCCTTGTCCCCGGACCTTCGACATTCGACTCATCTGAGCTTCCACAGCTCACCCACGCATTGTCGGTCATCGCCGGTGGATTCTTCCTTCCCGACTCCGGAATCGCTCTGGTCGAACGCACCGAGGTCTACTTCGTCGACATGGCGTCCGGGGAAACCAGGGTGTTCGGCCGGGAGGGTGGCGGGCCGCACGAGTTCCGCCGTATCCAACGGGCCTTGCGTAGCCCGCAGGGCATCGCGCTCGAGGACAACTACCGGGTTCGCGTAGTGTTCCTCGACAACAGCGGCGAGTACGTAGGCGACATGCGCTATAACAACGTCCCGTTCAAGGGCGGCGTTATGGACGCACGACCGGTGGCGGTTCATCAGGATGGTCGCATCGTCTTCCGTGACAGGGAAGGCAAGGATTTCCGCAGTTACCGGGGACGTACATGGGACGCGATCGAGTACCTTGCAGTGGACAGCGCGGGCGAAGTCGAGGTCGTCGCCCAGGCCAAGGGGTCCGAATATCACTACGAGGCGAAGCGGAATGGCAGCGTGATCTTCGGGCATACCACTCTGATGGCGGCTTCCCCGGATCGCGTCACCATCGCCGAGACCGACCAGGAGGCGATCCAGGTGTTGGGATGGGATGGAGGCGAAGTCGGCCGCATTCCCATGCCGCCGGCCGTTCGGCCATCCGGAGACCAGGTGCGTGCGGCGCGCGAGTACGAGGCTGATTGGCCCTTGAGAGTAGCGGAGATCATGAGCAGAAACTCCGCCGGAGTGCCGGCCCAACTGCGAGAGCATTTCGCCGACCCCCGTAACTTGCGTCTCGATTACGACAACTGGCCGGTGAACGACCCGGCACCGCCGATCGATCAGCTGTTCGTCGATTTCGACGAGAGGCTCTGGGTGCGCGACTACCACTTCGCCGACCAGGACAGCGTGACCTGGCGGGTGTGGGACATGGAGCGGCTTGCGCCGCTGTTCCAGGTGAAGCTGGCGGCCGACGAAGAGCTGCTGGACGCGAGAGGGGACGTCGTACTGCTGCGCCGCGAGGACGAACTGGACGTTCCGCGGGCCGTGGTGAGCAGGCTTGAACCAGCAGCGCCGTGAAGTCGCCGCGCCCTGAAGTCCGGCACGAGGCACCCAACGTTGCGATGAGGGCCCGATGAAACGAATCGCCTGCCAGATCCTGGCGACCCTGCTCGCCGCCCCGGCCGTCGCGCAGGACCAGGCGATGACCTTGGACATGGCCGAGGTATACCGCGTTGGCGGTGTGGACGCGCAGGAGGAGTGGGCGTTCTTCGGGCCTGGCTTGCGGATGAGCTTCGACGGTGCCGGCAACTTGGTGGTGCTGGATGTTCTGGACAATCGGGTCGTCGTCATCGGACCCGACGGCCGACTTGTGCGTGCCGTCGGCCGCACGGGCGAGGGGCCCGGCGAGTTCCGGCAATTAATGGCCCTCGCGGTGTGGCGCGACGGCCGCATCGCCGTGCCCGACCTCCGCCATGCCGCGATTCAGGTGTTCAGTCCGGAAGGCGACCTCGAGCGGTTCGTCAGGATGGACGACGAGGACAAACCTCTATCCAGCGCCCTCTTTCACGAAGAGATTCGGGCCGATCAGCGGGGCGAGAGGATCATCGCTCAAGGCGTCGGGGGCGTGCTGGTCGAAATGGCGAACCGCAGGAACCGGCTCATGGGGCATCAGGACGACGAGCCTTCACCGGGTGTCGACGACCGGGCGCTCGAGACACTGGACTTCTCCGGCGACGTGGTGGTATCAACGCCGATCCTGCAGGGATGGAGGGCTCCTCGCCCGGAACCCGGGCTGTCACCCGCCGACGAAGAGGATTGGGGGAAGGTGGTCGCGTCGATGGAAGACCGTTACTTCGAGCCGGGATTTCATTGGGATGTGCTGCCCGGCGGCGCCATCGCCTACTCCGACTCCTCGGCGTACGCCATCAAGCTCGCCTCTCCCGATGGATCGGTCACTCACGTACTGAGACGGGCGCTCTCGCCGCAAGCGCTTTCCCAGCGCATCCGGCGGGCAACGATCGCCTACCACCTCGAACGCCTGGAGGAGAGGTACGAGAACGCTCCCTCGACAGGTCTGCCTTTCATGGCGCCGGATCCGGAGGGGCGCCGGCGGAGGATTCGCGAGCGCGGGTTCTACCACGAAATCCCCGTGGTGCGAGGGTTGAAGGCCACCTGGGACGGCGGGATCTGGATCCAGCGCCGCGGCGAGGATCCCTGGGACGACGAAGGCCCGATCGATGTCTTCAACGCGGATCGCGAGTACCTGGGCACGCTGCCTGCCGGCGACCCGGGGATGCCGGCCGCTTTCGGGCCCGATGGTCTCGCGGTCCACCTCGAACGCGATGAACTCGATGTGCCGACGCTCGTGGTGAGCCGGTTTACCGCCTCCACACCCCCACCCCGTTCTCGTAGACGATCTCCGTCCCGAAGGGGCGCGACAGCTCCGCCAGGTGCTCGATGATCCTGCGCCCCAGCTCCTCCGGGGCGATGCGCGGCGTGCCCCGCTGCGACCGGGGCGCCTTCCAGCCCAGCTCGATCGGGTGGAAGATGATCTCCACCGCTTCGCTTCCCTCGAAGGTCACCACCGGCACCACGCTCTCGTACCAGCGCGAATCGGTCGGAAAGCCGGTCGTCGGGTTGCCGTCCTCGTCGACCCGGAAGCGGGTGTCGTAGATTTCCGAGGCCAGCCGGTCCAGCGGGAGACCGTAGCGGTCGCGCTGGTCGGACGGCATCGGGTCGATGGTTTCGTTCTGGAAGATGAAGTCGCCCAGCGAATAGAAGATGGGCCGGCCGTTGTGGATCTCCACGCCGCGCAGCTGGTGCGGACCATGGATGATGAAGGTGGCGGCCCCGGCGTCGATGACCTGGCGCGCGAACTCGACCATCCAGTCGGGCGGCGTCATGAAGGCGTTGCCGGGCTCGTGTGAATGGCTGTTGGCGACCACGTAGTCGCCCTGATCGGTGGCGTTGCGCACCTCGTGCAGCACCCGCTCCCGGTCGACGTCGTTCAGCGTGACGATGGTGCGGTCTTCGTCTCCGGGATACACGGTGATCCCGAAGGCCCGCACCGGCACCCCCTCGTCGTCCCCCACTTCGAGACCCTGCGCCCCAGCCACCTCGCGCAGGGCCTCCATGGTTGCGGGCGATCCCTCGTGGCGGGTGTTCAGCCGGAGCGCGTTCAGCCCCGGGCGCCCCTGCACGGTGGGACCGGCCCGGCCGGCGCGCGACATCGGCGTGTGACTCGACGCCATCCCGATCAGCGCGATGCGCCCCTTGGGCGTCTCCAGGTACCCCGGGCGGCTGGCCCATCCCAGGTTTTCTCCCGCGCCGGCATGCACCAGCCCCCATTCGTCCATGAGCTGGCCGGTAAGGCGCATGCCCTCCACCCCGTAGTCGGTGGTGTGGTTGTTGGCCCGGTTGAAGAGGTCGAAGCCCATGTCGACGAGGTCCTTCAGCGTCTCGGGTGAACCCACCTCGTAGTTGCCCCCGTTCTCGGCCGCCGGCCATCCGGTGAACTCCTGCAGGCGGAAAACCGACTGCTCCAGGTTCATGAAGGCGGCGTCCGCCCCCTGGATGACGTCGACCAACTCCTGGAAGGCGGGATCCCCGGGATGATCGAACTGCATCACGCGGCGGTTCATGATCACGTCGCCCGCCCCTGCCAGAGTCCAGCGGGTGTCTGCGTCGATGGGCGAGCGGGTCTGGGCGCTTGCGGGGAGCGGGACTGCGAGCAACAGGGCGGCGGCGAAGATCATCGTCAGGCTGTGCCCGGACTCGGGCCGGGGATGGATCACTCGCATCGAAGTCCTCCGGAAGAAGCTCGCATCACAGGAAGCGTGCATCCCAAGCTACGTCGACAGCCTCTGCCACGCTCACGCGCCCGAAGTCCGGATGCAGCGGGTTGAGGATCACGTTCCAGCCCCAGGGCTGCGCGACGAAGGAGGGAACCCTCAGCGCAACGGACCGGCCCGACTCCACCCACTGCGCGCCGATCTCGCGCGATCGGGCCGCGTTGCGCCAGTCTGGACGTTCCGCCTCGCCAACCGCAGGAACAGGGCAGTCCTCCGGGATCACGATGCGGGACGCGATGCGTGTGACGGGGAGTCTGCCCGTCGTCGTATGCGCCAACTGCTCCAGCATTGCTCCCTCGTAAGCCAGTGATGCGTAGACCATGCGAACGCCCCGCGGATTCCAACGTCCGCCGACCAGGCCCGCACCGATTCCATCGAGGGCCGGATAGCGCTGGCGATGGATTCTGTAGACGTTCAATCGTCAGGCCGGCAGGCCTAGATCGAGAGAGTACAGAATGTGCTCGACCTGTCGCGCACCCACAGCGGACAAGGCCCGGTCGATCGGGCGCGCACCGCCCAGCATGGGGTGCTGACAGGTGAGCCATTCCGCAGCCCACTCGTCGTTCCCCCACACATCGGCAGCCAGCGCGATGATCGACGCCACTCGCAGGACCGTCTCGCCTTCGTCCTCCCTGAGATGTTCCCTACGCTGCAGGGTGGCTCGGGGAACGATACCGTTCACATAGTCCGAGGCGCGTCGAACGCCAAAACGCTTGAGCTCGACCTGGAGCAGCTTGACTGCTTCAGCCGGAAGCCCGTCGGCAACCGCCTTGCGAACCGCTTCCAGGCCGGAGCCGTCCCCGTACACGGGGTTTGTTTCGCGGACCATGCGTCCCGCGAGTTCCTTGAGGCTGAAGGAGTCACCGCCGTCGTAGTGTGGCGTTGGCATCGTCCCGCTTGTTGGTTTGCCTGCCATAGCGCTCCCTCTCGCGATCGGAAATGTCCAAATGAACGTCAGATGACGACGATATGAACTTATTCCGCGTCTCGTTCCTGTCAACGGGCAGGACTCGGCAGGGATGCTGTGTCTGGTGACGCGCTGCAGGGGCAATGTCGGATGCTCCCGCGAACCATGCCTTGCGTCGCCGCAACGCCGGGAGGAATGTTGCCGGGATGACGGTTGCCCCCGATCACCGGCTCCAATCCGTGGTGAGACGGCAACCCGATCGCCGAAAGCGCTCCGCTTCGGCACATCAGGTACGATGGGAGAAGAGGGACCATGAGAAGGATCGCAGTCATCAGTTCGATCGTGGTCGTTGCCCTGCCCCTGCTCGCATGCACCGAGGCCGATGCCGGCTCGGCAGCCTCCGCCGATCCCGCGGCGACAGCCGCAGCCCCGGACGGCCCGCCCCTCTACTACCTGCTCAGCGGGCCCGCCAAGCGCTACTGCTCCGGCATCTGGGTGTCGGAGCGTGACCGCACCGAGGCGCTCTATGGCAGCGTGCTGAACAGCGAGGAGCAGGTGCGCGACTACGAGGGCGGGAGCCTGGTCTTCGATATCGACGAGGAGCGACGCATCGTCACCGTCTCGCAGGACGGGGTGTCGGCCCGCGCGCGGCACTTCGGCGACCAGGGCTGCGTGATCCTCCCGCCCGACACCGACGGGGTGTTCTTCACGCCGCGCGAGGTGGCAAGCGCGCTCCCGGACGCCGAAACCACCCCTTGGCCGATGGGCGACATGCTCCCGGACGAGCCCCTCCCGGAGGGGGTGGACGGCGAACTGCTCGACCAGGCCGTCGAGACCTTCTTCACCGAGGGCGACAACCGGGCCGCCTTCCTGGTCGTCCATCGCGGGCGCATTCTCGCCGAGGACTACGGCCCCGGCATCCACATGCACACGCAGCTCGAGAGCTGGTCGATGGCGAAGAGCATGACCGCTACCCTGATCGGCCGCCTCATCCAGATGGGGCACCTGGAGATCTGGCAGCCCGCGCCCGTGCCCGAGTGGCAGAACTCGCCCGGCGACCCGCGCGCCGAGATTCGCATCGCCGACCTGCTGCGCATGTCGAGCGGTCTCCGCTTCAGCAACACGGACGCCAGCCCGGAGCAGATGGCGGCGTCCTTCGTCCCGGGGCAGGTGGACCACCGCATGGGCTACGTGGCGCCCATCGACGCCTTCCAGTTCTCCGTCAGCCGCGACGCCGAGTTTCCGCCCAACACCGTCGGCCGGTATCGCAACTCCGACCCCTGGACGCTGGGCCATATCGTCAAGCGCACGGTGGAGAACGAGCTGGGCGAGGAGTACCTGAGCTGGCCGCAGCGCGCCCTCTTCGACAAGATCGGCATCCGCCGCTTCATCATGGAGACGGATCCGTACGGCAACTTTCTGCTCACCGGCTACAACTACGGCACCGCTCGCAACTGGGCGCGATTCGGGATGCTCTACCTCAATCGCGGCATGTGGAACGGCGAACGGCTCCTCACCGAGGAGTTCGTTGACTTCGTGCGTTCTCCTGCCCCCGCCTGGGATGAGCCCTACTACGGCGGCCTCTTCTGGCTCAACACCGCCGACGCCGAGGGCAGGGGAGGGCGCGTTCCCCAGCTTCCGCCGGACGCCTACAACCCCTCTGGAGCCGGCCATCAGCGGACCTACATCGTCCCCTCGCGCGACCTGGTGATCGTCGTGCAGAGCCACCGCTCGGCGGCTGCCCACGCCCCCGACCGCACCGACCGCGAGTACGAGGCGCTCGGCATGGTGGTGAAGGCCGTGGATCCGGGGTGGAGCTGGTAGGACGGCCGGACGACGATGACGAAGCCGTTTCACCGCAAGCCGATTCTCTGCTGCCTCGTCGCTCTTCCGCTGTGCGGGTTGCCCTCCTTCACCGCCGGTCAGGACTCCCGCCCGCCGCTTGTGGTCGAGCGTGACAGCGCCGGCATCCAGATCGTCGAGGCGATGCGGCCGCTGTGGGGCGATTCCAGCCTCTGGAGCGTCGGTACGGAGCCGGCCGTCGACCTCTCGCTCTCCGGCACCGGCCCGCCCCACGAGTTCTTCCGCGCCCGGAGTATGAAGCAACGCCCGGACGGCTCTCTCATGATTGCCGACGGGAGCTCCCAGGAGGTGCGGGTGTTCTCCGCAACCGGCGAGTTCCTGGGGTCCTTCGGCGGTCGAGGACAAGGTCCCGGCGAATTCAGAAACCTGCAGGCGATTGAGATCGCGGGCGACAGCCTGCTCGCCCTCGGGAGGGGACGCATCACGGTGGCCGCGCCCGATCTGGCGGTGGTTCGCACCTTCAACCTCGCTCCCTCCACCAACAACCTGCATTACCTGGGCGGTGGCGCGATCTTGACCGAGAGCTACTCGCCGAGGCCTCAGGGGAATGCCCCCAACGAAGTGAATCGGCATGCCGAGCCTCTGATTCTCTTCAATCTGGATGGGGAGCGGATCGACAGCATCGGCGAGACGCGCGGGATCGAAAGCTATGCGTATGTCCGAGACGGAATGGTCGCGGGGGCCCCGCCCCTTTTTGGCAAGACATCTCACATCGCCGTCCTGGGACAGCGCATCTTCCGGGGTTCGGCGGACGCGATGCAGGTGGAAGAGCTGGATATGTCCGGCAGTCTTGTGCGCATTCTCCGTATTCCCGGCTATCCGCTGGACCTGAGCGACGCCCAGGTAGCGGCCGAGCGCGATGCCCGTCTCGGGGCGTTTCGGCCGGGGTCGACATCGGTCTTCCGGCGGTTGGCCGAAGACCTGCCGGACGCGGCGACCCGTCCAGCCTACGCCGAGCTGCTTGTGGATCCCTCCGGTGCGGTCTGGCTGGAACTCTTCCGCGGAGCAAGCGAGCAGGACCGGCTACGGGCGTGGCTGGTGCTGGACCCGGAGGGGACCTGGCTCGGGACTGTCGAGGTCCCGCGGCGCTTCACGGTAATGGACATCACGATGGACACCGTGCTCGGTGTCTGGGAAGATGAACTGGATGTCGAGCATCCGCAGGTGCTGCCGCTGACGCGTAACTGAAGATGTCCGATACCCCTGGGCGAGGAATGACAATGGCTTCACAATCGGCTGTCCGTCTCTGGAGGGCCGCATTCCTCGTGGTCTTCGGCATGGTCTCCTGCTCTCCCGGGGATGCCGGCCCGCCCCTGGTCGTTCAGCGGGACAGCGCCGGGATCGAGATCGTCGAGGCGATGCGGCCGCTCTGGGGCGATTCGAGCCTCTGGAGCATCGATCCGGAACCCGTCCTCGATCTGACCCTTTCCGGTTCCAGCCCCGCCCACGAGTTCTTCCGCGTCGGCACCGTAATGCGTCGTCCCGACGGGTCCATCGCGGTGATCGACCGCAACTCGCAGGAAGTGCGGGTGTTCACGGGATCCGGCGAGCACCTGGGATCCTTCGGCGGGCCCGGCCAGGGCCCCGGAGAATTCAGCAACCTCCAGCGCATCAAGCACGCCGGCGACACCCTGCTGGCCCTGGACTATGACGGACGCGTCACCGTGGTCGCCTCCGATCTGGCAGTGCTTCGCACCCTCAACCTTCCTCACTCGACGACCGATCTGTACTACCTCGGCGCCGGCGCCATCCTGACGGAGTCATACTCGCCGGCAGCGTGGGAGGATGTCGCCAACGAACTGGTTCGGCCCCCGGAGGCTCTCATGCTCTTCGACCTGAATGGGGTCCGGATCGACAGCATCGGCGAGACGCGCGGGTCCGAAAGCTACGTGTATCGTGACGAGGAACAATGGGCGGACGCGGCGTCCCTCTTCGCCAGGAGATCCCACATCGCGGTCCTGGGCCGGCGCATCTTCCGGGGTTCTTCCGATTTGATGCAGGTGGACGAGTTGGGCATGACCGGAACTGTTGTGCGCGTCCTTCGCATTCCCGACTATCCCCTGGCCTTGACCGATGCCCAGGTCGCCGCGGAACGGGATGCCCACCTCGACGTCGAGCTTCCCCCCGGCATGACGCTTCCTCCGTTCATCCGGCGGATTAACGCGGCATTGCCCTCGCCGGTTGCCCGGCCCGCCTACGCAGAAATGCTCGTGGACCCGTCGGCCGCGGTCTGGCTCGAGCTGTACCGCGGAAGAAGCGAACAGGACCGCCCGCAGGAATGGCTCATTCTGGACGCCGATGGAACCTGGCTCGGAACCGTCGAAGTTCCCGATCGCTTCAGGGTGACGGACATCACCGTGGACGCCGTCCTCGGCGTTTGGCGCGATGAAATGGACGTCGAGCATCCGCAGGTTCTGCGTCTGACGCGTAACTGAGATGCCCGACCTCCACGGGCCGGCAATAACGATGTCCTCACCCTGGATCGTCGATCTTCGGGTTGCCGCCCTCCTGCTGTGTGGGATTGTGTCCTGTTCTCCCCAGGACTCGAGCCTGTCCCTGATCGTCCAACGCGACAGCGCCGGCATGGAGATCATCGAGGCGACGCGCCCGCTTTGGGGTGAGTCGAGCCTCTGGAGCATCGATCCGGATCCGCTCGTCGATCTGACTGTGTCCGGCACGGGCACGTCCCACGAGTTCTTCCGCGTCCGCGGCCTCCGGCAGCGGCCGGACGGCTCGCTCGTGCTTGCCGATCGAGCGTCCCGGCAACTACGCCATTATTCGCCTGAAGGGGAGTTCCTGGGGGCGCTGGGTGGGCCGGGAGAGGGCCCTGGCGAGTTCAGCGACATCCAACAGATCGAATTCGTCGCCGACACGGTGTTCGCACTCGACTCCGGCGGACGGGTGACCGTAGTGGGTCCCGATATGGAACTGGTCCGGACCTTCACGCTGCCTTTCAGCGTCCACGAAATCCATTCTCCGGGTGACGGGACGCTGCTTGGCGAGTCGCTCATGGATCCCGGACCTGTGGAGATCGCGAACCGAATGATCCGTCCCCCGATCGTACTTGGCCGGTTCGACCTGGAGGGCATCCGGATCGACAGCATCGGCGAGTGGCCGGGACGCGAGTTCTACTCCTTCGCCTTTGAGGACTACTCCGGGAGTAGGCCGCCCCTGTTTGGAAGAGACGCGGAAATCGCCACCCTCGGACCACGGGTCTTCTTCGGATCCTCGGATCTGATGCAGGTCGAGGAATTGGATCTGGCGGGCAACATCGTTCGCATCCTTCGCGTCCCCGGCTATGACCTGGCCCTTGCCAGTGCCGAGGTCGCTGCCGAACGCGAAGCCTATCTCGACGTCGATCTTCCTCCGGGCGTCACGCTTCACCCCCTCATCCGGCGAAGCATCGAGGCGCTGCCCTCCCCCGTGACCCGACCCGCGTTCGTACAAATGCTGGTGGACCCGGCTGGAGCGGTGTGGCTGGAGTTGTACCGGGGATTGAGTGAAATGGACAGGCCGCAGGAATGGCTGGTGCTCGATATCGGCGGCATCTGGCTCGGGACCGTCAAGGCTCCGGATCGCTTCAGTCTGACAGACATCACCCTGGACGCCGTCCTCGGCGTCTGGCACGACGAGCTGGATGTCGAGCATCCCCAGGTGCTGCGGCTCACGCGGGGCGAGCCGTGAGTCGATACTCGGCCCTGGCCGAGCGTCCCTTACAGCGCGCGGGACCATCGGTTCCGCCGTCCGCCGAAGCCAGCCACGCTGTCTTGCCTGGTTGGTCGAGCGGCGGCATCCTGAGAATGTGAGTTCACCATCCTGTCGCAGGCGAGATGCGTCGTGGCGCGATCTGTGCGGCCTCTTCTTCTAGTGGTTCCGGCGCTGGCCGTCACTGCAGCCGCGCGTCCGTCTCCGGTCGCCGGCCTGCAAGCCGATGAAACGGATGTGCCGGTCTACACCCACGAGCAGGCGGAGCTGGGCGAGGGCGTGTATCGGGACGCCTGCGCCGACTGCCACTTGGCGAACCTCCGAGGTGACTTCGAGGCTCCGGAGCTCGCCGGCCGGAGCTTCCGCAGGGCCTGGGGGAACGAGGCTATCGGTGAGCTGCTCGAGAATATCCGGTCGACCATGCCGGAGGACGCACCCGAGTCCCTGAGCGACGCGGAGTACGCGGCCGTGGTGGCGTACATCATCAGGGAGAACGGAGGGGTGCTGGGAGGGGTTTCGCTCGGGGGCGAGCTGGCCGGGGCGGCCACGCCATCGCAGCCCGGGGATGCCTCGGCCCGCACGGGGGCCGACGCGGGCCAGGCGACCGAAGATGCGCCCGCATCCCAACAAGACATCTCCGCGCCCCCCGTCGTCCCCCCCGTTCCCGGCCGGCCCGGCACCGGTCCCTCGCCGTACGCGCTGACCGGGCCGCCACCGGGCGGGGTCGGCGAGGTCACCGAGACCCCGACCGGCGTGACCCGCACCTGGCGCCCCGCAGCCCCCGCCCCCGCCTCCGACGCCGACCTGGCCGATCCCCCCGCGGCCGACTGGCTGCACTGGCGCGGCAACCCGGGCTCGTGGGGGTACAGCCCGCTCGACCAGGTCGACGCGTCGAACGTCCACCGCCTGCAGCTCGCCTGGTCGTGGGGGATGGAGGACGGGCGCAGCCAGCAGGCGCCCCTGGTTCGCGACGGGGTTCTCTTCCTCAGCAATCCCGGCAACGTGGTGCAGGCGCTGGATGCGGCCGACGGCACCCCGCTGTGGGAATACCGCCGCCGCTTCGAGGGCGGCCCGCGCGGGCAGCTGCGCACCCTCGCCATCTGGGAGGACATCGTCTACGTGGCCACCGCCGACGCCCACATGGTGGCGCTCGATGCCGCCACCGGGACCGTCCGCTGGGAGACCCGCATCGCCGACCCGGAGAAGGGCTACTCGAACAGCACGGGTCCCATCGTGGCCGACGGCAGGGTCATCAACGGGATCAACGGCTGCGGCCGCTTCTACGAGGAAAGCTGCTTCATCACGGCCCACGACGCCCGCACCGGCCGCGAGCTCTGGCGCACATATACCGTGGCGCGGCCCGGCGAGCCCGGCGGCGACACCTGGGGCGACCTGCCCTTCGAACTGCGCGGCGGGGCCGACGTCTGGATGACGGGCAGCTGGGATCCGGAGCTCGGGCTGGTCTACTTCGGCACCGCTCAGGCAAAGCCGTGGGTGGCGGCGAGCCGAGGCCTCACCACGGCCGATTCCACCGCCTACGCCAACTCCACCCTCGCCCTCCGCGTCGAGGACGGAAGCATCGCCTGGTACTACACCCACGTCCCGGGCGAATCGCTGGACATGGACGAGGCGCTCGAGCGCGTGCTGCTGGACGTGAACGGCGAACCGACCGTCATCTCCATCGGCAAGCACGGCATCCTGTGGAAGCTGGACCGACGCGACGGCGCGTTCCTGGGACTTACGGAGACCGTATATCAGAATATATTGAATATAGATTATAATACAGGCGCCGTTCAATATAGAGATGATATTGCCAACGCCAAGATCGACGAGTGGCTCTCGGTCTGCCCCTCGACCGCCGGCGGCCACAACTGGCCGGCGAGCGGCTACCATCCGCAGTCCGGCCTCCTGGTCACGCCGCTGAGCCAGAGCTGCATGGAGATCGCCGGACGGGAGACGGTGCTGGAGCCAGGCTCCGGCGGCAACCAGGGCGACCGCGCGTGGATGGAGATGCCCGGCACGGACGGCAACTTCGGCAAGCTGGCGGCCTATGACGTGGCCACCCTCGACGAGGTGTGGAGCATCGAGCAGCATGCACCCTTCCTGACCGCGGCGCTGACCACGGCGGGAGGCCTCGTCTTCGTCGGCGACTTCGACCGCTGGATCCGCGCCTACGACGTGCGCACCGGCGAGGTGCTGTGGCGGAGCCGCCTGGGCACCTCGGTGATGGGATACCCGATTGCCTACGAGGTCGACGGCGTGCAGTACGTGGCGGTGGCGACCGCGCGCGGCGGAGGCAGCCCCTGGCGCATCCCCACCTTCCTGACCCCGGAGCTGGTGAGTCCCGAGGGGCACAACGCCCTGTACGTCTTCAAGTTGAGCGAGCCCTGAGGAAGCGAATGAGACCCTGGGTGACGACTGGCGCGTCCACGGTGCCGATCGATGCGTTTCCTGCAGGACGCCGCGCGCTCAATAGCCATCATCGCGAGCGGAGGCCGCGCCGCATGACGGCGGCACTCGTCGCTGGCGGCGGTCGCCGCATCGGGCGATGGACGCGCCGTCTCGCGCTCGCGCCTGCGCTGGCCGTCTCCGCGGCTGCCGCCTGCCTCTCGGCGTCCCTCGAAGCCCAGCTCCCCCGCGCCTCCCAGCAGCGCGTCGCGGAACCCGGCGAAACCCAGTTCAACCTCGACTTCCTGCGCCCCTCGGGCGGCCCGGTCATCCCCATCTTCGAGGGCTGGTACCGGTTGCCGGACGGCTCATACGCCCTCTCCTTCGGCTACTTCAACGTGAACACCGAGGAGATCCTCGATATTCCGCTGGGGGAGGACAACTTCCTCGAGCCGAGCGTCTACGACGGCGTCCAACCCACGCACTTCCTCCCGGTGCCGGAGGGAGACCGCCGTCACTGGGGTGTCTTTACAGTCACGGTCCCCTCCGACTTCGGGGACGGAGACGTGGTCTGGAGCCTGCGCCACGACGGGCGCACCTATTCCGTTCCGGGACGGATCCGGAGCCCGCACTACCAGATCAACGGGTGGGTTTTCCCGGGAAGGGAGAGTTCCTCGCCGGTGCTGCGGCTGGAGCGCGATGGCACCGGGGCCCAGGGTCCTGCCGGCATCTCGGCGGGGCCGGTGAGCGCGAAAGCAGGTGAGCCCGTGCGCCTGGTGGCGTGGGCCCAGCGGGACGGCGTTTTCCCCGATGACCTGCGCCCGATACACCTCAGGTGGTTCAAGCACCGCGGCCCCGGCCGCGTAACGTTCGGCGAGCCGGAGGCCGAGGTCCCCCATGAGGCGTGGAGCGCGGAGGGCGGCGCGGCGGTGATCACGGACGCGACCTTCAGCGAGCCGGGCAGCTACGTCGTGCGCGTACTTGCGTACAACCGCATCCCCGAGTTCGAATTCCAGTGTTGCTGGACCAATGGATACCTGCATGTGGAGGTGGGGCGATGACCCGCGGCTTCTGGACCGACACGGCGCCCGGGCAGGGCAGGCATCCTGCCCTCGTGGCCCTCCCGCTGTTCCTCGGGGTTGCATGGGGGACGCCCCTCACCGCCCAGAATGCGGAGGATGTTGCGGCCAACCCGAACGGCGCCGGCTCCGTGCACGACGACGTGCCGACCTACGCACGCGATGTCGCGCCCATAATCCAGCGCTCCTGCCAGCAGTGCCACCGGCCGGACGGCATCGGCCCCATGCCGCTCCTCACCTACGAGCAGACGGTGCCCTTCGCGCCGCTCATCCGCTACCGGGTCCAACAGCGCATCATGCCGCCCTGGCACCTCGACAAGACGGTGGGTATCCAGGAGTACGAGAACGACATCTCCCTCAGCGACGACGAGATCGCCACCATCGTGCAATGGGCCGACGCCGGCGCGCCCGAGGGCGACCTTGCCGACATGCCGGCGCCCATCGACTTCCCACCCGCGTACGAGTGGGAGCTCGAGGCAGAGCTGGGCCCACCCGACTTCGTGGTGCGCTCCGAGCCCTTCACGGTCGTCGCCAACGGCCAGGACCAGTGGTGGGACCACACGATCGACTTCGAGGGGCTCCCGGAGCGCCGCTGGATCCGGGCGGCGGAGTTCAAGCCCTCATATCCGCTGGGCGTCAAGGTCGTGCACCACGGGCACGTACGCTTCGTGCAGGACGGCTACCGAATGGAGCTGGTCGGCATGGGCGTCGGCAAGCGCTGGGACAAGCTGCCCGACGGCGTGGGCAAGCTCCTGCTTCCCGGACCCGCGCAGATCTCCTGGGGGCTCCACTATTTCCCCATCGGCACCCCTGTGCCGGATGACGTGGTCGAGGCCGGCGTCTGGCTCTATCCGCCGGGCTACGAGCCCGAACTGTCATCCTCGGGGGAGCAGCGGCACCTCATCGACGGCACCTTCAGGACCGGCCTGCGCGCCCGCGACCTGATCATCCCGCCGCACGGCTACCTCACCCTGGAGCACGCCTACGTGCTCGACCAGCCGGCGCTCCTTCAGAGTTTCCGGCCCCACATGCACATGCGGGGCACCGCGATGTCCATGGAGGCCATCTATCCCGATGGTCGCCGCGAGATGCTCAGCCGGGTGGACCAGTACAACCACAACTGGCAGATCGCCTACATCTACGAAGACGATGTGCAGCCGCTGCTGCCCAGAGGCACCGTGCTCCTCTTCCACTCGCAGTTCGACAATACCGCCAACAATCCCATCAATCCCGATCCGGACCAGTGGGTGCTGTTCGGCGCCCGCGGCGTGGACGAGATGTCGCACGCCTGGGTGGGGATCACGTATCTGAGCGACGACGACTACCAGCGGTTGCTGCAGGAGCGCACGAGGCTCGCGTCCGACGAGCCGTGAGGGGGGCTGGGGGCTTCGGAGCTGTCCCCGCGTTCCGCGCGGCGAGAGACGGGGACGCGGCCGTCCCGAATTCACATGGCGGAGTCCCATTCTGCCATACGAGCATGAGAGAGAGATCGACGGGCAAACCCTAAGCTTGCGAGTAAGTGAGCCACGGGAGAGACAGCCGCGACCGAACCGAAGCCGGAGTTTCTAGTGGTAGAATCATCATGAGGTGGCGCCGGAAGCAGGCGCGTCCGAAGAACAGGCACCCCCAGCAGTCCCTCGACATCGAGGAGAAGGTTCGCTTCTGGGAAGAACAGGACCGAATCAACAAAGTCCTCATCCCCAGGGTCATCCGCCAACACGAGGTGCTCAAGAAACTCAACAAGGAGCACAAGAACCTGCCGGAGCTCTTCAGCCGTCAGCTCGCATTGGAGGAACAGTTCCGGCGATTCGAAAAAGAACGTAAGAACCTCGAACTAGTCCGGCACCATGCTCGCCGTGACCGACTACTCCGGTGGTCTGTGATCGGCGCCTTCGTCGTGTCACTGACGGCCATCATCGTGGCTCTGTGGGCGTAGGGAAGGAGCAGGAGGAATGGGCATGAAATCCCTTAGCCTGATCCCAGCTCTCAGGAAGCTGCCGGGCGACCAGAGGCGCAGTACGTCGGGCGGAGGAGGCGGAGGCCGGGGTCCCACCAGCTCCTTCCGGGAGACGATTGAGGACCTCCGGGACTGGCGAGCCCGCGCTCGCGGCCGGAGAAGCCGTGGCGGCAGCTTCCTTCGCGTTGTGGGGCATCTGGGACCAGATCAATGTGCCCGACACGCTGAAGCAAGCGTATGAGGCCCAATACCCGGGGTTGGCCGCCGAGGACTCCCTGCACGAGCACTGGCAGGAAGTGCAAGCCGACGGACCGGACGCGGCCAAGGGATTTATCAGCGGATTGAAGGGCAAGCTGGCGGAAATCGAGGCCGCCAAGATGCTTGAGCAACAAGGCTACAGCGACGTCAACATCGCTCCCGATCCGGTTCAAGAAACCTGGGACATCACGGCGGTGAACGAAGCCGGAGAACGAGTTCACTTCCAAGTCAAGACGGGAACGGAGGGATATGCTGCCGAGGTCGCGTCCGACATGGCGGAGGTCGAGAATGTCGAATTCCTGGTCAGCTCGGAAATAGCCGCCAAGATCATCGAGGACGATCCCGGCTATGCGGATCGGATGACCGATATCGGCCCGGATTACGAGTTGGTCGTTGACCTCCAGGATGGGCTTGAGACGCTCGCGGACAACCGAGGGTTCGATATCCCGGACTCCGTCGGCGAGGCGCTTCCGTACGTAGGAGGAGCTATCGTTGCAGGCCGCCTGACTCACACAGCCTTGAAGAGTGAAGGCGAGTTCAAGGACGCTGACCGGACCACGAAAAACAAGATCCATGTCGTTCGAACCCTGACGATGATGTCTCGCTTCGTCATCACCACCGTCCTAACATCGGCTGGTGCCGCTGTGGGATCCACACTTGGGATTGGTGGCGCTATCGTGGGCGGGCTGGTCGGCTTGATCGTGAGCCTGCGCTTGAACAAGACGTTGCGGCCTCGCTTGCTTGATCGGGCGTTGAACATTACCCAACTAACTCGCGACGACCTGTTCTACTACAAGAACAAGCGACGGATCGATCAGGCCGGACTGGTGTTTCGCGAGCGCGCGGATAAACTGTGCGAAGGCCGGAGGCGGCGCATGGTATGACGGCAACCGCCGGTCTTTCCTCTTGAAGCAAGGCGCCCTGCGCCGCATGTCGCGCCCGCGGCACGGTCGTTATGCGGGCACCCGTCCATCCTCGGATGTGCCCGCGGAACCTGAGACGGGAGGCAAATGTTGGTACCGTTCCTTCAGTCCGATCCAGAGAAAACGAGCGCGAGGTTCCGACGGCTTCGCGAGTACGTGCGCCAGAATCTGCTCGTCGATGGCCAGTTCATATGCAAGCACTACCGCGAATGCCTCGTCAGCAGCCCCAATCGGGCTGCATTCTACGAGGGGCAGATGAGCCATGTGGGCAAACACTACGACCTGACCGTGGTCGGGCAAGACCTTCGCATCGTCGTCGTTGGCCAGGAATACGGTTCTCGGCATAGGCGCGTCACTCTCGAGGAGCGAACGGCGATGGGCGACCGTTCAAGAGGGTTCAAAGGCCGGAACCCGCACATGAAGGGAACGACTTCGCTTCTCCGTCTCATGCTCGGGCGGCCCGCCGGGAGCGATAGGGAGGGAGAGCTGTTGCACTTCCCGCATCCCCAGCCCGTGGGCCATATCTTCGATTGCTACGCCTTGGTCAACTTCCTACTTTGCTCGGCTCTCAAGCTGCCGCGAGCCAACGACAGGTCGGACAAGGGCTCTTCGAGCCCAACCATGCGGCGGAATTGTACTGAGCATTTTCGGGCAACCCTCGATATTCTTGAGCCGACCGTGATCGTCGCTCAAGGCCAAGCTGTCCGATCATGGATCGAACGCCCACTCGGACTGGGAAGGAAGGCTCCTGCCCGATACGATGGTCCGGTGACTCCCGAAGCCACTCGCATTGCCGGCAAACGAGTGGAACTGCTTACGTTCAACCATCCGTCTGCGCCCGGCCACTCGGGGTGGTGGGGAAGATCACCGGATGCGAAATACTTGAAGAAGGTGGTCGAGCCGACGATCAGAAGTTGGCGTGGCCGTCTGTGAGACCGTCTGCCAGCGTCCGCCAAGGATAGCCCTGCGCCCCGCCGCCCCACTCTTCCGCTAACCTCTCATGCAGTCCCAGTGTATTCCGTTCGAGAAAAGGGATACCAATGATGATAACAACATAGTCAGTATCACCACAACATACTGTAACATAGTAAGTTACAGCGATTGCCGCGTCGGACGATTCCGTATCACTGTAGGCAGCGGCTTGGGAGGTGTTGACCGGGGAGGACCCTGCAAGGCGGAACGGTCCGGGCACTGGTGCGAAGCCAGCCGGGACGGCGTCTGTGTCGAAAACGCCGGCGAGGAATCCGCCGCCGGTGTTGACCAGGAGCCACGCTTCACGGTGCGCGTCGTCCCCGATGTACGGGCTCAACGTGCCGGGCGCGGCGCTCGCGGAGACATGCGCCGCAATCTGGTAGTAGCCCTTATCGATGCTGCTGATCGAGACGGTGCGGCTCCAGCTGTCGCCCGCGCTCATGGCTGGCAACTGCCATCTGGCGACAACAGGAAACTTCTGGCATTGCGGGTGGCTTTCTAGTGGGTCGCGTAGCGCCAGCCTCCCCACACCCTCATCCGCAGCACTTCGTCTTCTTGGTTACGGTAACGCGGGTCGATTGGAGTTGCCCCGTTATGACGGACACCTTTCCATTGGGTCGAACCAAGGAGGTGAGCCATGGCGGGAAGAAGGCGAGGGCGATATCCGCCCGAGT
>Ga0209022_1000281_pt1 | contig 66983 bp, 54 predicted proteins | sample PinacodermPK_FD_187300 | JGI IMG/M metagenome (GOLD analysis project Ga0209022, IMG submission 187300) | Host-associated microbial community of the marine sponge Aplysina aerophoba from Gulf of Piran - sponge pinacoderm, lysed by proteinase... | ecosystem: Host-associated > Porifera > Sponge >... | reverse complement strand
GTCTGGTATGTTTCGAAGTGCTAAGTTCAATACAGATATCAGTGGTTGGGATGTCAGCAATGTGACCGATATGAGTGGGATGTTTCAAGGTGCTAGTAACTTCAATCAAGATATCAGTAAATGGGATGTTAGTAATGTGAGGGATATGTCTAGTATGTTTGCTTTCGTGAATAAAAATCATCCATCTATTGGTTCTTGGAATGTCGGTAACGTGACCAATATGCAGAGTATGTTTCATAGCAACAGTGCATTCAATGTAGACATCAGTAGATGGGATGTCGGTAATGTTACCAATATGAAGGAAATGTTTAGAGAGGCTCGGGCTTTCAATCGAGATATTGGTGGTTGGGATGTCGGTAATGTTATCACTATGGAGGGAATGTTTTTCCGTGCAAATGCCTTCAATCAGCCTATTGGTGATTGGGATGTCGGTAATGTGACCACTATGAAGGGAATGTTTGAAGGTGGAGTTACTACTGTAACCAAGTTAGTTACATTCAATCAAGACATTAGTAAATGGGATGTCAGTAATGTGACCGATATGGACTCAATGTTTCGAAGAAGTGTATTCAATCAGCCTATTGGTGATTGGGATGTCGGTAATGTGACCACGATGAGGCAAATGTTTCAACAAAATCAGGTATTCAATCAGCCTATTGGTTCTTGGGATGTCGGTAAAGTGGAAAATATGGAATCAATGTTTTATGGGGAGACTGGATCACAAGGTCAGGGTCTATTTGAATATCGAACTCCATTCAATCAAGACATTAGTAACTGGGATGTCAGTAATGTAACCAATATGAAATGGATGTTTAGAACGTCTAAATTCAGTGGAAATATCAAGGGATGGGATGTCAGGAAAGTAACCAAATGCTTACAAATTTACCGAGCTGCTGACGGACTCACCAGTGCAAGTGGGAGGAGAATTACATTCCCTAATTGTGGTGAATCTACCTTTTAGACAAACGCATATTTATTTGTGTCCTCAACAGATGATCCATAATTTTAAGATGTTTTATAGCTGATAGCGATTCGCCATCGCGACGTTATGATCCTGGATTTTGTGGTTATTGTACGGAGGTTACAAGTTTTGACGCATGTGCTTTATTATGTATTCTATGAGCAAAATAATTTAATTGAGGTCAGTAGATAATTTCATAATTTAGAGGTAATTATATATCTGAAGTTCCCCTCTTTTTTATTTTTCACTTTTAGAAAATTGAATCGGATTATAGATTTTCAAGTATGATATTCTAGGAACTCTACGATTAATTAGCAAGGTAGGTTTTAGAAAATTCCAAACAAAATTCCGAAATGTCTTCTCTGCATTTTTCAAAAGCAGCCAAAATTTGTTTTTCCGAACCAACTACTTTGGATGGGTCTTTAAAGTTTTGATGAATTCTAAAAGCTGTTGAATTTGGAAAAATTGGGCAATTTTCATTCGCATGATCGCAAACAGTGATGATGAAATCAAAGTCAATTCCTAAATACTCTCTTAAATCGTTAGAAGTGTGAAATGAAATATCTATTCCTACTTCCGTCATCGTTTTTATAGCAAGGGGATTAATTTGATGAGGGTTTGTGCCTGCACTATAAACCCGATGAATATTTCCTGTATAGTAGTTCAAAAAACCATGGGCAATTTGCGACCTACATGAATTTCCAGTGCATAAAACCAAGATTTTTTTCATTGATAAAGGGCTTTAATTTTTCTAACGATAGTTTGGGCTAATTTAAGGTGGCTTTCTATTGTCCAGCCAGCCACATGCGGACTAAGAATAACCTGGTCAGATTGGATGAGATAGTTCAGAGCACTAGGAATTTTAGTTTGGTTGAAAACCGAATTAAACCCTTTGGATTCGTATTCTAATACATCCAATCCTGCTCCTATGATTTTTTTTGATTTTAATCCATTAACTAGATCAATCGTATTGACTACAGATCCTCTTGAGGTGTTGATTAACCAAAATGATTTTTTCATTTGATGGATAAAATTGCTGTCCAACATATGATATGAATTGGGATTTTCCGAAACATGAAAACTTATCACATCAGCTGATTGAAATATTTGCTTTAAGGGGACTTGTTTTGCATACAAATTGCCCTTTTGGGGAAGTATATCATAACAATATACTTTGGTTGCGAACCCAAATAAATTTTTAGCAAAAGCTTTGCCGGTATGGCCATATCCAATAATCCCGACAGTTTTGCCGCTGAGTTCGGTACCCCTAAATTCTTCACGAGACCAATTGTGACTACAAACGGATTTATTGGCTTGGTAAAGTTTGTTCAAGAGTGTCAACAACATACCAAGAGCATGCTCTCCAACGGCATTGCTATTGCCCTCTGGAGCTGAAATTAATTTTATTCTTTTTGCTTGGTCAGAGCTGAGGTGTATATTTTCTAAGCCTGAGCCCACACGAGCAATAAATTTTAGTTTTTTGGCATGGTCTAAAATCCGACTATCTATAGGTATGCGACTTCGGATTATCAATCCTTCCACCGAAGTGATCAGTTTTTGAATTTCATCTAAATCACTATCATAGGATATGATGTTTTCAAACCCCAAATCAGAAAGGTTTTGAATTAGGTGGGGATGATTTTTCTCTAGATGTAAAATTTTTGGGGTAGCCATTAAAATCCCAAAGATACCTTGGCGATATAAAAAAATAATAGAATACTGAATATATCGTTACTGGTAGTAATAAATGGACCCGTAGCTAGTGCTGGATCAAGTCTCCATTTATTAAGAATAAGTGGAACTAAAGTTCCGATAATCCCCGCAACGATTATGACTACATATAGAGACAAGGCTATTGTCAGACTAAATCTTAAATCTTGATTAATGGCTAACCCAAATAGAATGATTAAACCACCGAGAGCGATCCCATTGATTAGACTGAGTCCAAATTCTTTAAATAGCAGCTTGTGAATAGATCCTCTGATGATATTATTAGCGATACCTTGAACAATTATAGCAGAAGATTGAACACCGACATTTCCTGCCATTGCGCTTATCAATGGAGTATAAAAAAACAATGCCCTGAGGCTTTGACTTTCCATTATGGATTCATAACCTTGGAGAATAAATACAGTGCCGAGCCCACCAAATAAACCTAGTAGTAACCAAGGTAATCTAGCTCGAGTTAAATCAATTACCGAATCATATATTTCAACTGGGGTTGAAACACCTGCACTCAAAAAATAATCTTCTTCTGCCGCTTCTGCAAAAAAATCAACGGCATCATCAATGGTTATTCTTCCGATCAAACGAGTTTGGTCATCAACAACGGGGAGTGCTTCTAAATCGTATTTGCGCATGATGCGTACGACATCTTCCATAGGCCTTTGATCATGCACATAGTCAACCTTAGGAATATATATGTCTTTTACGGTGGCATGCTCTTGAGCTGTGATGAGATCTTTTAGAGAAAGCCTTCCCAATAATTTATGGTGATCATCAACTACATATATTGAATGCACTCTTTTTACATTCTTCGCCATTGATCTCATTTCAGTTAAGCAATCAGTGATTTTTGTGTCCAAGTGCACTTTAATGAGTTCCTTTGCCATGATAGCACCAGCAGTGTTTTCCTGGTATTTCAGAAGTTCTCTGATGTGTTGGAGAAGATTTCCATCATTGATTTGCTCCATCACCCGTGATTGTCTATCTTGGGGAAGTTCACCAACTACATCGGCTGCATCGTCGGTATCTAGTTCTTGAATTTCTTGGGCAATTTCTTTGGGTGTAAGTTTCTTGAGAATTTCTAGTCTCGTATCTTCATCAACTTCTGCTAGTGCATCAGCAGTTTTCTTGGTATCAATTAGCTTAAAAAGGTATACTGCTTGATCTTGAGGCAATCTCTCAAATATTTCAGCAATATCGGCGTAGTGTGCAGAAAGAAGTTTTTCTTTTAGCTTGTGATCTTCCTTAAGTTCAATCCAATTTTGGATTTCTTCTATTATTGCATTATTTATTTGGAAGCCTTGCATTTTCCAATTTTCTAGTGATATCTACAAATTCCATACTGGAAAGTTCTTCTGGACGTTTAGAAAATAATTCATCTTGAAATAGGGATTCGGGAATCAAAAATCGCTTTAGACTGTTTCTGAGTTTTTTTCTACGTTGATTAAAACTTGTTTGGACAATTTTAAACAATAAATCGATATTACATGGGTATTCGTGATCAATTAATCTGGTCAATCGAATTACACTTGAATCTACTTTTGGTTTGGGATAGAACTGTGTTGATGGTACATCAAACAATATTTCTACTTGATAAAATAACTGTATTAATACTGATAAAATACCATATTGTCTAGAACCGGGTGTGCTAGCAATTCTATGGGCAACTTCTTTTTGGAACATACCCAACAGATTGGGTATTAGATGACGATATTTGATGAGTCTAAATAGAATTTGGGAAGAGATATTGTAAGGAAAGTTGCCGATCAGAGAAAATTGTTGCTTGTCAAAAACTTCTTCGATGTCTAGTTTTAAAAAGTCTTTAACGATGATATTAATTTCTAAACTTGGCACATTAATTTGAAGAAGTTCGATTGATTTTGGATCGATTTCTACAACTGTGAGATTGATTTTTTCTTTAATCAAGTGTTTTGTAAGTGCTCCTACTCCTGGTCCTACTTCTAGAACATTTTTACAAGAATTTATGGGCATAGATTTAACAATCCGACGAGCAGTGGTTATTTCTGTCAGGTGGTGTTGTCCAAATTTTTTGGCAAACCGAAACATGGTTTATGATTTGGAGTTATGGGTATAACTTGATTATTTACCAAAGGTAAGTCAATAGTCTATACATCAAACTCCGGATGCAGAGTAATCTTCGGTAAAAACTATAGGATATTTCACTTATATTGTATCTGGCATTACCAATTTTAATTCTAAAAACAAAAAACCATAAGGTTAAGTTCAAATACACTCAAATTCAGAAATCAATTGTTGAATGATAAGATTAGCTTCGGTTGAATTAGTATAGAAGATGGTTTTACGAGTCAGAGAATTCTATAGAGTCAAAACCAGTATATTCTGCCACAGCTTTAGGAATGATCAATTTTGTCGAATCTTGAAAATTCTCAATCATACAAGCCAAAATCCTAGGGAGGGCAAGGGCGCTACCATTTAGGGTATGGAGCAAGTGTCTATTATGATGTTTATCACGATAGCGTAATTGGAGCCTATTGGATTGGTAGGACTCAAAATTGGAAACAGAGCTAACCTCAAGCCACTTCTCTTGGGCAGCTGAATACACTTCAAAATCATAAGTAATTGAGGCGGTAAACCCCAGATCTCCGCCACACAATTTTAGAACCCTAAAGGGTAGCTCCAATAATGTGAGAATCCTCTTGACATGAGCAATCATCTCTTGAAGAGCATTGGAGGAGTTCTCCGGTTTTTCGATTCGTACAATTTCCACTTTATCGAATTGGTGTAATCGGTTGAGGCCCTTAACATCTTTACCATAGCTCCCAGCTTCTCTTCTGAAACATGGGGTATAACTAGTCATTTTTATGGGTAGGTCAGATTCCTTCAAATAACTATCTCGATAAAGATTTGTTAGAGGAACTTCTGAGGTTGGAATCAAGTAGAGATTATCTTTCTCGATATGATACATTTGGCCTTCTTTATCAGGTAATTGTCCGGTTGCAAATCCTGATTGTTCGTTCACTAGAATAGGCAGAGCATATTCTTTATATCCAGCTTGAATATTTTGGTCTAAAAAAAAATTTACAAGACCTCGTTGTAATTGGGCTAGTTTTCCAACATATACCGGAAAACCACGACCAGAAAGTTTAACGCCATTTTCAAACTGTATTAAATTTTGCTTAGAAGCAAGTTCCCAGTGGGGGAGTGCTTTATTGAGAATTTGGGGAATTTTACCTGAGTTAAAGATTTCAACATTATGGTCTGCTGTCGTTCCCTCAGGTACTTCGGGATGAGGAATATTGGGTATATCTATGAGGTAGTTGTTAAGTTTCTTCTGGTTCTGTTGAAATTCTTGACTCAATTGTCCAGTAGACTTTTTGAGCGAGCTGTTTTTTTTAATTAAGTCTTGAGCTTCTTTGTGTTGGCCACTCTTTATCAATTGGGGAATCAGACTATTTCTAGAGTTTATTTCTGCCTGAATGGAATTGAGTTTTTTTTGGATGCTTCTTTTTGAAAAATCAAGGGATAAAATTTGATGTAGTTGTTTTTCTACGTCAAGGCCTCTTTTTTTTTGACTTTCGATTATCTTTTCAGTATGTTCTCTGATGTATTTTACTGTAAGCATAAATTGTTATACCAGCAGACAAAAATAAAAGACAATCAACAATTACCCATATAATTGCTTAAATAAATAATCTTTACAATGTTATCCATTAGAATGGCATAGGAAATAGTGCGTTTATATTCCATATCTATTGGAGAATGTCGGATTTATTGGGATCTCTTATGTAAAACCAAAATGTGATATCTACCTAAATAATAAAACGGATCGGACGGCCAGTTAAATTTTCCAAACTATCACATGTTCGTATTGTACAAGATTACTTTTAAAAAATGCTTCCATATTATTTGCGTGATAAATTATTTCTATATTTGATCATAACTGGTACTCCTAGTCAATTGGATCTTGGTAATTATTCCGATAATCGAAAATCAGTTGATTTATTTATTCACTTGATTATTATTTGTGTATTTTACGGGATAATTCCAAGCTACGGAAACAGAAATAGCAGGTAAAAATATCGAAAATAAATATGGGTCATCATTATAAAATTTGATAAAAAGCTACTCATCTTATTCAATAAGATTGAATTAAATGAACATAAATAACAGAACAATTTATTGTAAAGACAACTTAGATGTCTTGAGGAATATTGATAGTGACTGTGTAGATATGATTTATTTAGACCCACCTTTTAATAAGAATAAATCATTTACAGCACCAATTGGTAGTAGTGCAAAGGGGGCAACATTCAAAGATATTTTTGGAAAAGAAGACTATAAAGATGAATGGAAAGATGAGTTTAAAGTAGAACATAAAGAGCTTTATGACTTTTTAGAAACCATGCCATTTTACGCTAATGAAAGCGATGTTGCTTATATAGCATATATGGCGATTAGATTAATAGAATGTCATCGAGTCCTTAAAGATGATGGTTGTCTATTCTATCATTGTGATGATACCATGCAGCACTATATAAAAATAATGTTAGATATTGTATTTGGTAGAAAGAATTTCATTAATGAAATCAATTGGCAGAGGTATCAGTCCCATTCATTAAAAAAGAAGGGGTTTGATAGAGTAACAGATGCAATACTGTATTACCAAAAAACTGATGAATTCCAATCGAATACTCTTTACGTAAAAAGAGTTGAATATCGAAAAAAACATTTTAAACATATCGAAAAAGAAACTGGGAGAAGGTTTCAACATATAGCCTTAGAAAAATCTTCAAATTACAAATACAAAGGAGAGGAAAGAATTGTAAATGGAGAAGTTTATAAGACTGATGTAGGTTGGATATGGAGCCAACAAACATTTGATGAAAGAATAAAAGAGAATCCGTATCTGATTTATAAGACAAAGAATGGCAGGTTAAGGTATAAAATGTATGAGGATGAATGGAAGGGTAAACCGATGATTGATCTATGGAATGACATTCCTACAACCAAAATGTCTAAAAAAGAAAAAAAGGGATATCCAACTCAAAAGCCGTTAGTACTATTGGAGAGGCTCATTTTAAATTCTACTGATGAAAAGGATATGGTTTTAGATCCATTTTGTGGTTGCGCTACAGCATTGATTGCCGCCGAAAAACTAGAAAGACAATGGGTTGGCATTGATATTTCTGTAAAAGCATTTGAGATTGTTAAGGAAAGATTGAGTGAAGAAGTGGAAGGATTTAATGGGAATTACAAGCAGTTTGGTGTTTTTAACATAAATAGACCGATAAATTTTACAACAAATTCGCCAATTCTAAGTAAGGAAAATAGTAAGCCAAAAAAATATATATATGTAATTAGTAATCCTAACCATAAGGGATATAAAGTGGGTATTGCTAAAAATGTAAAACAGAGACTGAATGGATATCAAACTTCAGATCCTAATAGAGGTTTTAAGTTGGAGTTTAGTATAAAAACTGAAAATTATAGAGAAGTAGAATCCGAAATACATAGTTATTTCAGTGCTAATTACGAATGGGTTAATCGTGATTTAAAGGAAATCATCAATAGAATCAAACTTTTCATTAAGGAATACGACAAATAATTTATAGCGGCGAAATTTTATTCCATAAATCTTTCATCTATTTTATCTCCTACATTATAGATTGTTTATTTTTCGTCCCAATGGCTGGTCAGTATAGAATCATCTCCGGCCGTATTTTATTCTCATTGATGGTTTTATACTTAGGTTCCTTCTACTATTAGGCCTTTCAGCGTCAAAGATAGAAGCAGGTTTGTTGTGCCTTATTAATTGTAATTTTGAATTTGAATATGGGCAAGGTTAGTGTATCTCCAGATCTGTTACTTTGGGCTTGTGATCGTTCCGGGCGGGAGTTTGATGATTTAGTAGTGAAGTTTCCTAGTCTTCATAGTTGGATTTACAAGGGGGGAAAGCCAACATTTAAGCAATTAGAGAAATTTGCTAAGGCAACCTATACGCCATTCGGTTATTTTTTTCTAAATAAGCCACCTGAGAGGAAAATGCCCATTACGGATTATCGTACGATTCAAGGTCTTTCAAAAGTAAAACATAGTCCCAATTTGCTTGAAACCATTTATACAATGCAAAGTAGACAAGATTGGTTGCGGGATTATTTAATCGACTCAGGTGTTGAACCATTAAAATTTGTTGGTAGTGCAAATATTACTGATCACCCACATGTTATCGCAAGAATGATTCAAAGGTCTCTGGGTATAGAATCTGGTTGGGCATCTTCAATGAACAATTGGGAAAATGCAGTTAATGGATTGCGAGCCAAAATTGAAGATATAGGTATTACTGCAGTAATCAATGGTGTGGTTGGAAATGACACAAGTAGAAAATTGAGCGTAGAAGAATTTCGTGGTTTTGCTCTTTCAGATTCATATGCTCCCCTCATTTTTGTTAATGGGTCAGATTCTAAGTCTGCTCAAATTTTTACTCTAGCCCATGAATTAGCTCATATTTGGCTTGGAGGGAAGGGACTCTCAAGTCTTGAATTTCTATTGCCTGGTAGTTCTGAAATCGAAAAATGGTGTAATAGGTGTGCTGCTGAGTTTTTAGTGCCTACTGTTCAGTTGAAGGAAAAATGGTTGGAGTTTTCAGAAAAAGAAGATCGTTTCAGAAAACTTGCCAAAGTTTTTAAAGTGAGCCCACTTGTGATCTGTCGAAGGTCTTATGACTTGTATCTTATAGATAAAAATGAGTATTTAGAGTATTACAACTCATACTTGTCCGATGAGAAGGAAAGAAAGAAGAATGCCGTCAGTAGCTCAGAGGGCGGAAATTTCTATAACACCCAAAATGCTAGGATTGGAATAAAGTTTTTCACTAATATTTTATTTGCTGCTCAAGAGGGTAGGATTGGCTTTAAAGAAGCCTACGAGCTAACAGATTTGTACGGAGGATCATTTCAAGGATACGCTAATCATTTGAAATTGGAATTACCATGATGAGTAGTAAATTGTTCTATTTACTTGACTCAGATGTGTTGATTACAGCTAAAAATAGCTATTACGGTTTTGATCTTTGTCCTGGATTTTGGAAAAGTCTTCAATATCATCACAATGAGGGGAATATTTTCAGCATAGACAAAGTCTTTCAAGAATTAACTCGAGGCAAAAAGGAGGATAATCTGATAAAATGGTCGAAAAATAATTTACCACAAGATTTTTTCAAATCCTCAGATTCTAATGAGGTGGTTAATAATTACCGCACAATAATTAATTGGGTAGAGAATAGGGACTTTAAAGACAATGCCAAGAAGAGATTTGCAAGTGGTGCAGATGGCTGGCTAATAGCCTATGCAAAAACCCATAATGCAACTCTTGTGACCAATGAAAAAAGTGAACCAAAGTCAAAAAAGAAAGTTAAAATCCCTGATGTTTGTGAAAATTTTGATGTAAGTTATAGAACTGTATTTTACATGTTAGATGCTCTAAAAGTACAATTCAAACTAAATTGAATTTCTTTTGATAGGAAAATAAATCAATTCTTTAAGTGAAGTGACACAACCTTTACAATCTCTATTGGCATAAGTTATCGCTATTGCGGATTTATACCATTTAGTCACTATATTTGCTCAAAAGGGATTTGATGTATCATTCATATTCTGTAATGGATTTTATGAGTTCAGAATCCATCTGATCAACCATGTGATTTATACTATGTTCATAGGACACAATTAATTGATTAAATTTTCTGATATGCCTAAAAAAAATGACATACAAGTACAAGAGAGCGAGGATGAACTGAAGAAGCTCATGCCCAAGCAAAAGAGCAATAGCAATAAAAATAAAGTTAAGATGCTTCTCTTGCTCAAACAGGGGAAAGTGACTTATTCCAGGGACTTAATCCCCAGGCTTAAGGTTTGCCGTAGGACTATTTATCATTGGCTTAGGTCATACGATGAAGGCGGTTTAAAGGAATTGCTCGCTATCAGAAAGCGAGGAGGCATTCCGCCATTGATAACCGAACAAACCAAAAAAGCCATAGCAGCTATGCTTGCAGATCCTAAAACAACGATAACTAGTTATGTTGAGTTATTAGCATGGGTGCATAAAAATCACCAATCCAATATAAGTTATCAAGTTCTTTATAAGCATTGTCGGAAACATCACAATAGTAGGTTAAAAGTGTCCAGAAAATCTCATCATAAAAAAGATAAAGATGCTGAGCGGACTTTCAAAGAAGAGAAACTTCCAAGTAAACTATCTGAAATTAAAAGCAGTACAGCTAAGAATAAGTTTGACTCGGTGAATCTTTATTTTCAAGATGAATCCCGTTTCGGATTAATGCCCAAGCAAAAGCGGGTGTTGGTTTCCAAAGGTGTCAAGCCTATTGGTAAGTATCAGCACAGCTATCAATCGTTTTGGTTATGGGGATGCTTTTCACCTATTACAGGAAATAGCTTCTATTGGGAAACATCATCAGTGTCTAATGATATTTTCGAGGGTTTTCTGAATGATTTGAGCAAACAAAATCCGAAAGAACTTAAAATTCTGATTATAGACAATGCTGGCTTTCATGCTACTAAGAATATGACCATTCCGGAAAACATTGCGTTCATCAGAATTCCTCCATATACCCCAGAGCTTAATCCTGCTGAAAAGGTATGGCAATGGATGAAAGAAAGAGTGGCTATGAAATTCTTTGAAGATCTTGAATCTCTAAAGAAAAAAATAACCGAGATGATAACTGAACTGAAGTCTGAACTCATCAAATCCATTACAGGATATGAATTATACACCAAAGCCTTTTTGAGCGAATTCAGTGTTTAAATGGTATTACATGGTATGATTGTTGAGCAACATCGTCTTATACTCGGTTGGTGAAGTTTATCAAATAAGCCGTGATCAGTCGTTCTTGACATCAGAACTTAACTGTTGAGAGATGATTTTCAAACACTTAGTACGATCTTTTTGAATTTGTTTTTTTAGGTAATCAAGTTTTTGAAATTTTTTTTGATTCCGGATCCTTTGGTAAAAGTTGATTTTTATTTTTTCCCCATAAATCATACCATCAAAGTCAAAAAGGTTTACTTCAATATGAATTTGACTGTTTTTATTCTTAATGGTTGGTCTATTGCCAATATTTAGCATGCCGAAATGTTGGGTTTTGTCTACTATTACATCCACCAAATAAACACCATTTTTAGGAACTAACTTGTACTCATGTTCTATGTTGATATTCGCAGTTGGAAATCCTAATGTTCTTCCAAGTGCATTTCCCTTGATGACAGTACCTTGGATGGAATAATGAGTATTTAAATAACTGTTTGCAGTAGGGATATCTCCATTGATTAGCGCTAGTCTTACCTTAGTGGAGCTAACAGAAATATCTTTAATTTCTTGTGGAGGAATGACACTGACCTTAAAATCGAATTTTCCCCCATAATCAATTAGGGTATCAACATTGGCTTCTCGTTTTTTACCAAATCGATGATCATAACCGATGATTACATGACTGAGATTTAGTTTTTCTACTAGAATTTCTTTTATAAAGGTTTCAGCAGTTTGGGTTGAGAACTTTTTGGAAAAAGGATGAATGATCAAATTATCTACTCCGAGCGCATTGATTTTATCTTGTTTTTCCTCAATCGTATCAATTAACTTTAGGTTTTCTTCTGGTTGAAGAATCATTCTCGGATGTGGAAAAAAACTCAATACTGTGGATTGGAGTTCGCCTTTTCTAGCGGTATGAACAAGTTGATTTAGAATTTTTTGATGACCAATATGGACTCCATCAAATGTTCCGATAGTCAATGCTGATTTTTTTTTGGCACAGTATTGGTCTATATGATTAAAAACTTGCATAATAAACATTCAAAATTGTTACACAAGATGGTACTTGAATAGATTATTTATTGTTGATGCACTATGAGTAATGAATGTTGAGAAAGTCATAAGATAATTCTGGATATTTCAATTAAAGTACCTTTTTCACTAAGGAATTTGCATTTTCAAGGCCTAGGTCCCAAAGTTATACCTATCAACTATTACATCAAGAGAGAATATATGGCCAATCTTGCATATACATCAGCGATTAATTTTGTAAAAATGCTGTGAAATTCTTTCATGACGAGGACAATAAATCAATAAATTGGATGAATTCTAGTTGTATTGATTCATGGTATGAGATAGACCTCGTAACACGAAAGTATTGACTATTTGAGCGCATTTTGGTAACAATAAGTCTATCTGTTTTTGTTCATGTTCAGTCCATTTCCCCAAGACAAAGGCAACCTTATTGTAGATAGGTTCTGATGTCCCAATGCCAAAGCGCAGACGATTATATTTTTGTGTGCCCAAATAAGATTCTATACTATTAAGACCGTTATGCCCAGCGCTACTTCCTTTGGCACGCAGTCTTATTTTACCAAAAGGAAGCTGTAGTTCATCTGCTATAATAATCATATTTTCAGTTGAAATCTTTTTTTTTTGAAGCCAATAGTTGACTGATCGGCCTGATAGATTCATAAATGTGCTTGGTTTTAAAAGAAAAATTCTTTTTCCTTTGAAATCCCATTGTGTAAGGTATCCTAATTTTTTTGAGTCAAATTTTAACTTGTTTTCTTGTGCTATATAATCCAGGATATAAAACCCAATATTGTGTCGAGTATCAAAGTACTCCATACCGACATTACCAAGTCCGACAATCAGGTAATTATTCATTAGATTCTGTTGTTTTCTTTTATGAAAACCACCAAGAATATTCATCAAAAAGCCAATAAAAATCCAATTTTATTACAAAAATCGGATAATGAGGAATGAAATTTAGTTCATTCAGGTTGCTTTTCTTCTTGACCTTCTTTTTCTTCATCGCCTGTGTCTCCAGAAGCTTTAATAGCCGTTCTAGAAGTTCTTACTTGGGCGATGACCACATTTTCAGATTCTAGAATTTCAAAATCGGGACTTTTGAGTTCAGTGACATAGAATTTATTGCCGATATGCAGTTTAGAGACATTGCATTCAAGAAAATCAGGTAAATTCTTGGGAAGAGCTTTGACGGATACTTTTCTGCGGTTTACTCTTAATACTCCACCTTGGTTGAGTACCCCTACTGGAACACCTTTAATCTTTATTGGAATTTCGATTATAACTTCTTTTTCATCAAATAGTTGTAAAAAATCCAGGTGTAGAATAGCATCCGTTACTGGGTGAAACTGAATATCCTGCAAAATAGCCTTATAGGTCTGTTCCTTATTAATAACGAGGTTAACTGTATAAGTTTTGTGGGTATAAACTAGTTCTTTGAAATCAATTTCAGGAGCAGAAAAGTGAATAGGTTTCTCTCCTCCGTAAAGTACGCAAGGTACTTTTTTGGCTTTCCGAATAGCTTTGGTTGGAGACTTGCCAACGTTGTCTCTTTTAGTGGCATTGATGGTTAAAGATTGCATAGCATATAAATTTTACATTATAAACTTGGAACTAATGGATTGATTGTGGTGAACATTGTGCATCACTTCGGCCATCAATTCGGCGCACGAAAGTACTTTAATTTTTGAATGTTTTTTTTTAAGCGGTATTGAGTCTGTCACTACAAGTTCTGTCAATTGAGAATTACCTACAATTTCAATTGCATTGGCTGATAATACTGCGTGTGTACAAACGGCTCTAACACTGATGGCACCTTTATTCATAATCAAATCGGCTGCTTTTGCAAGGGTATTGGCCGTATCAACCATATCATCAACAAGGATGACATTTTTACCTTTAACTTTTCCTATGAGTTCCATATGTGAAATCTGATTGGCCGTAGCCCGTTCTTTATAGCAAATAACCACATCGCATTTTAGATACTTGGCATAGGAGTAAGCTCTTTTCGATCCTCCCATATCCGGTGATGCAATGGTCAGGCTGTTTAGGTTCAACTTTTTTACATAGGGCAAAAAAATAGCTGATGCATAAAGATGGTCTACAGGTTTTTCAAAAAACCCTTGGATCTGATCGGCATGTAAATCCATTGTAATGATGCGCGTAGCACCAGCAGCTTCTAAAAGTTTTGCTATCAATTTAGCACCTATGGGTACTCTTGGTTTGTCTTTTCTATCTTGTCTTGCCCAACTGAAATAGGGAATAACTGCGGTGATGTGTCTTGCAGATGCTCTTTTGGCTGCATCAATCATGAGCAACATTTCCATCAGATTTTCCGCTGGGGGATGTGTGGACCCGATTATAAAGATGCGAGTACCACGAATGGACTCTTCGAATGCAGGTTGAAATTCACCATCGCTATAGCGAGAAAAATTGACTTTCCCAAGATGGGTACCGAAAGCATCGGCCATTCGTTGCGCGATTTCTTGACTTTGGGTGCAAGAAAAAATTTTACTTTCTGGAATCAAATCTACCTTTGGGTTGCAAATTTACATAGTTCACAAGAAGTAATTGTTTTGATTACTTATCAATGGAAAATCAATTTATAATTTCCACCGATTATTGCTAAAATTCTTGTGAAGGTGAGGGAATATCAATTTGTTATGAAAGCATGGTTCACTTTGTATAATCTTTGATTTACGAAACAATGATGTTTTATGAGACTTTTTTATTTGAAACGCATTTTCTTGGGAATGGAGAGTCAAAGAGTTGATTGTCTTTAGTTCTACCTATTATTTGATTTCCTTCCCTTTAAATTCTTCTGATGAGATTACCGTATCATATAAACCAACTTCAGATGCTTCATGTTTTGTAAAACCTGAATAGGAGAGAGAAGCATCTTCATATCTTTTGAAGGAGAAAACAGCTGAATTCATTAGAGAAGACTTAAACAATCCGATACTTATCAATAATTCAAAATCATCAACATATAACCCTGTAACTCTTTTGAAAAGATCAGGTTCTAATTGGGTAATTACATCTTTAAGTGTTCTTTCCCTATAATCTGTTAGGTACATAAAAACAGGTATTCGAGTAGCAAACTTTTGAAGCTTTTCTTGAATTTTCTTTCTTAAACTTCTTTGTTCTTTTTGTTCTTGGGATATTTCTTTCTTTTTGTTCTTAGGGTCATCAGGAGATTCTCTCTTCGCCTTTTTAATTTTCTGGGATTTATTGATAATTTTTTCTATATCAGTGTTGAGATTTCTGAATCCTTCGATCTTCATTAACGCATTCATTGCCTGCTGATTAGCCATCAACTTTTTCAGTGTTTCATCATCTACATGAACCAAACGAGCACTTTCAAATTTCTTGGCTAATTGTGAACCTGAAGTACCTAAAGCAGCGAAATCCAAAACCTCTTGCGAATTAATTTTTCTCATTGAACTCCCATCAAAACAAAGAATAGGTAAGAATTTTATAAACTCATTGACTTTTGATTCTGGATTGGATTCATTGAAATTCAACCTACAACTATAGTCAGTTATTAATTTCAATGCTCTATTGGGAGAAAAGTCAAATACATAGCACTCTTTCTTGAGAATTTCTTCTTGGTTGGGAGAATCGTTATTTGAACTTGAAACTGTCCAGGGGGATTGAACTCTAAATGCAGTTTGGAAATAAGTTTCTGGTGATTTTGTATTTCTCAACATGAATAAACCGTTCCACGGTTTTACGGTAACGCCGGTAGTTAGTTTTCCGCATGATAGGGTAATTGATTTTGAATTTAAAGGATTATAACCCATTCCTTTTCTAGCTAGTTCTAATGCTTTTACTCCAACTCCTACTTTTTTTCCTGCAACCACCATGATCTTGTAATCTTGAAAAAAAACATTTTGTGGTTGTTCCAATAAATTTTTCATTGCATAACAGGAGGAAACAGAGGGTAAGAACCAAAAAGTATGATTTAGAACTTTTAGTAAACGTGTATCTGAAAAGGGGAGTACTGGTTTTGACCTTCCTAATTTTAGGTTGTCATATATAGTTTCAAATTCAGTACCTCTTAAGAGATTTAACCATTTTTGAACCTCATTTTCATACTTAAATCTTGAGTTCTCATATTCGCCAGTTGAAGAGAAAAACACATTTAAATCAAATTCATCAAACTCTCCTTTATCTGTAATATGAGTAATCGATTCTGGTAGTTGATATGTCATCATAACCATTCTTGGAAGAGATTCATAGGGGTTGTTATCACCTTTCCAATTTTCTTTGGCTTCTTGTTCATCGGAATAAGTCCAATTGAAGATTTGTTCTTCGATGAACTCACCAGATTCGATTGCTCTGAAGGGTGTTCCACTCAAATAAAGGAATCCTTCTGTTGTAAGGGGCACTTCATTTTCGTTCCAATTTTTCATTTCATTGAGATTATCTTCTTTCAGATCACCTAAATCTTCAGATTCAAATAATTCTTTTGCTGTTTCCCTCCAGGCACCATAATGGTATTCATCTAATACAATACAATCCCAATTCACCAAGTGAGCCCATTCATTTTTGAGTTTGATGCCTCCCATTTCATTTTTCCCCAGAAAATCTTGGAATGAAGCGAAACAAACGAAGGGTTTTGACTTATCAATATCTTCATAGGTATTACCAACTCTTGAAATAAACTTCCATCCCTTAAAATCAATATGGGAGCATAAATCATTTTTCCATGAATTTTCTACTGCTGGTTTGAATGTTAGCACTAGTATTTTTCTCCAACTCATCTCTTGAGCTAATTTGTAAGTGGTAAAGGTTTTACCAAATCGCATCTTACAATTCCATAGAAAGTGTGGTATTTTACTTTCTTGTGATCGGTAGTTTTTAAAGTATGCTGAGGTTTTTCTAATCGCTTCTTTTTGTTCAGGTCTTAGCTTAAAATCATTATTTCTTGTGAGTTCAAATGTTGTTCCTTCTCTAACTGATAAGATTACAGATTTGAGTTCATCAATTCCAATTTTATACCATTCCCCTCCTACATTTTCAAAACCTCGTTGTATTAGAGCTTTATGAACATCGTAATCCTTGAAATGAGTGCCATCATTTCTCATTGAGGGTTCCTCCAAAAGAACCTCATACTTTTCGACATTTTCGGGTCCTTTTGTAGGATAGTGTTCTTTCATTCTTTCTGAAACACTTCGTTCCGTGTAGCCTACCTTTATCAATCCTTTATACTCAGATGATAATTCTGTATATCCATATATAGTTGGATTTACATCAGGTTTTTGAGGGAAGAATTTTTTATTCATCATCTTAATCCATTGGTCTAATCATACTTTCTATAAATTCAATCTCTTCTTGATTCAAACCATACTTCTTGTATAGTTTTTCATCATTCCATTTTTCATCAAAGTTTTGAATAGGAAACGTACGAATAAACACCTTTAGCTCCATTTTGAGTGTTTTTTTTAAATAAAACAAAAAACCTAAAAAACTTTGTTTTAATGTAGGATAACAAATTCTCTGCTCTTAATTTTTGATGGGGGGGGGGGTAGGGGTCCAAACATAATATATGTCTCAGTGCTACAAGAATTTGGCAATCCTATGAATGGTTTATTTATTACTTGACTTGGGAGACTGCCAAGTCCATAAGCCGTTGTAATAAAGACTTTAAATTCCTTAACCCACTGAATATTTTTAGATACTTGTTGTTTTGTTATATAACCTACCTTTTTGTTCGCATAAATTTTAATAGAATTATCAAAAGGTTTCTTTTTCATAAGATTAAATGTTGAGGGTAATCCAAATGGTTTTCTTGAACTAATGATCCTGTCAATAGTAATTTCGTTTTTTGATTTAACTTTTCTGAAAATAGAGATAGATTCGTTATACCTAATAAAAGTTTCACTTCCGTTTTCCCTTAATGGTCGAATCATTGTTGACTCTTTTTCAGGAAGTATAGTTTTAACCTCACATTTACCATGATTATCTCTATCCCATAAGAAATAACATACACCTCCTTCAATTTGAACGCCTGGAAAACACATAGATGATAAAGGATAATCAATCAGTTTTCTAATTCTAGAATCAGATAACATCTCATCTCTAAAATCATCTAATCCTTTCCCTCCCGAAAACCATCGTGAGGGTATAATCATTGATAAAAATCTTGGATTGAGTTTTTTAGATGTTTGAATAAACTTGTGATATAAGGGAACAGCACTTGAACCTGTTCCTCCACCATCATTCATTTGATAAGGTGGGTTTCCAACTATCACATCGAATTTCATATTAAATAACTTTTCTGGGTTTTCAGAGTGGATAAACGAATATGAGTAACTTTCCAAGTTATCCCCTCTTTCGTACATTTCTTTACTTACACCACAATACCTACAACTTTTGCCCTCCCAAGTATGTTCAGATTTAAAAAAAATAAGGTTTCCCTGTGAATCATCAAATTTAACGATAGAGTATTTACCATTAGCGTACTTTGAAAAATACAAAGTTCTTCTAGAAATGAGAGATGTAAGTTCTGTGATTCCTATTCCATACACCTGATTTCTTAGGATATGTTCAACTCTGTCTTCAAGGTTTGGAATCTTACTTTTCAACCCATCAATCAATCTTTTGGTTATTTCGCGAAGGAAAACTCCTGACTTTGAAACAGGGTCAAGGAAAGTGATTTTTTCATTACTCCACAATTCATTCGGAAGCATATCTAACACTTGATTTGTCACCTTCGGAGGTGTGAAAACTTCATCACTACTTAGATTAGCAATACACGTAAGAATGTCAGGATTATGTTTTTTTGTCAACATAATTCTGAAAGTTTTAAGAAAGGGGTTAAATGACACTCTCTCGTAGGATTTGGAATGAACACATTTTCTCCTAAATCGGAAAATAAGTTCGGACCTTTAAAGTGTGTGTTATCAAGCAAGGCTACATTAATACTCAGTTGAAAGTTCTGTATGTCCATATATCAAAGGATTTAACATTAGAATCTTTGGAAAACTCTTAATAGTTATCTCGTTAAAAAAAAACTATCTATAAATTTTACTTCATTCTTTGAAAGCTCATATTTTGAGAATAATTTTTCATCACTCCAACTTTGTTTAAAATCACATAACGGAATTAATCCGAAAACACTTTTCGTTACTCTTACTGTTCCTTTCCCAAAGTACAAGAGTGCCCTAAAAAATTTTGTGTGCATATAATCGTAACAATTTTGTTGTTCCATTTCATTTTCGAACGGACCTACCAATAAATAAGTTTCTGTGCAAATTTCTCCAGGAAAACCTTTTATTATTTCAGGGGGTATGATGGCATTTGTTGAATAGCTTGTAGTAAAAAAAAGTTTAAATCTATCTATGGTTTCTATATTTCTATTCGCAGTTTTTCTTTTAATGTAACCAACTTTTCTTTTTGCTCCTCCTTTAAGACCCTTAACTCCATATATTTTAATGGATTTATCAAATGGAGAACTACTTAATTTAGATTCTGGATAACAATAAGGTTTATTAAATAGATTCATTCTTATTCCATAAGGCCTAGTAGAGCTAATAATTTTTGAAAAACTCTCTTTTGAGTTTATTTTTCCAATTATACGTGTTATACGATTATCCCTTATAACATATTTGAAATTATCATTTTTCAAATACCTTAATGAGGTATTTCTTTCTTTTTTGTTTGAAATAAATGTGTAATCAGTTTTCCCATAATAATACCTATCCCACAGAAAATAACAAACACCACCATCTAAATGAACACCCGGAAAACATTCACTAGCGTTTTCAAAATCAACAAGTGCCTTAATTCTCTTTTCGGACAACATTTTTCCCCGGAATTTATCTAGACCTCTTCCTCCAACCATCCATTTTGATGGAATAATCATTGTTACAAACTTTGGATTGAGATTAAAACAAGTATTTATGAACTTATTGTATATTGGCACGGCACTATCGGTACTACCCCCCCCCTATCGGACATTTGGTAAGGTGGGTTTCCCACGATTACATCAAATTTCATATTTAGATATTTATTAAGGTTTTCAATGTGAAGAAATGAATAAGAATAACCTTCAAATTCATCACCTCTATCATAAAGTTTTTTACTTACACCACAATACCTACATCTTTCACTCTCCCAAGTGTGTTTGGTTTTAAGATACTTTAGGTTTCCCTGTTCATCATCAAATTTAACAATAGAGTATTTTCCATTGGCGTATTTTGAACAATACAAAGTTCTTCTAGAAATAAGAGATGTGAGTTCTGTGATTCCTATTCCAAAAACCTGATTTCTTAAGATATGTTCAACTCTGTCTTCAAGGTTTGGAATCTTACTTTCCAATCCATCAATCAGTCTTTTGGTTATTTCACGAAGGAAAACTCCAGACTTAGAAACAGGGTCAAGGAAAGTGATTTTTTCATTACTCCACAATTCTTTAGGAAGCATATCTAACATTTGATTTGCCACTTTCGGAGGAGTGAAAACTTCATCACTACTTAGATTAGCTATACAAGTAAGAATGTCGGGATTATGATTTTTTCTTAGCACAATTCTAAAAATTTTAAGAAAGGGGTTAAAAGATACTCTCTCGTAGGATTTGGAATGACCATATTTTCTCCTAAATCGGAGAATAGTTCTGGACTATCAAAGGGTGTATTATCAATCAAGTGCTTCACAAAGAATGATGAAAAACTTCTTTCAATATAACTGACTTTAATTAACCCTTCATACTCAGCTGGCAGTTCTGTATATCCATATGTAGTTGGATTTACATCAGGTTTTTGTGGGAAGAATTTTTTATTCATATCCTTGATCCATTAAATCAATTGTTTCTTCAATATAATCTATTTCTTGTTTATTTAAATCAAACATCTGATACAAGGAATTATCACTTATTCCATCTAGATCTAATATGAATGGTACTAAATCAAATGAACTTTTTGAAATGTTTAACGAATGTCGATTAAAGAATAAGAGAGCTCTGAAAAACTTCGTTTTTATATATTTTAAACAATCTTGAGTTTTTTTTAAAGTCTCAAAAGGGCCTATCATTAGGAAAGTTTCTGTACAAATTGAGTTAGGCTTACCGACAATAATTTCAGGCGGAACTGTAGAAGTTGTCATATAAGCTTTGGAAAAATAAAGTTTATATGATTTTATTGACTCCTTATTTCTTTGAATACTTTGTTGATTTACATATCCAAACACTCTTTTACTTCCTCCTTTTTTACCTTTTACGCCATAAATTTTAATATACCCTTCTATTTCTTTATTTGAAAATTTAACATTTAAATATCTGTTTGGTGAGTTAAAAAAATCTGAGTTAAACCCGAAAGGATTTCTTGATGAAACATAATTCTTAAATGATTTCATTCCTTTAGAATGCACCTTTTCAATTATTGAGATTTGTCTGTTGTCTCTAATTATTTTATCAGAAAACTTTGTTTTTAGAAATCGAGTTGATTTTAGTATTTCACCTTTTTTAGAATGATATGTGTAAGTTGTTTTTCCATTATGTTGCTTATTCCAAAGAAAATAACAAACTCCACCATCTATATTTAAACTTGGAAAACATAGTTTAGCATCCTCATAATCATAAATGATTTGAAGAGATCTATAATTTTTCATTTTTTTTCGAAAGGAATCCAATCCTTTTCCTCCTTTCATCCATCTTGACGGAATAATCATTGTTAAATAAGAAGGGTTTAGCTTTATACTCTTTTCAATAAATTGATTATAAATTGGTCTTGCACTATCTCCTACCCCCCCCCATCATTTATATGATAAGGTGGATTTCCTACTATCACATCGAATTTCATATTTAGATATTTATTAAGGTTTTCAATGTGAAGAAATGAATAAGAATAACCTTCAAATTCATCACCTCTATCATAAAGTTTTTTACTTACACCACAATACCTACATCTTTCACCCTCCCAAGTGTGTTTGGTTTTAAGATACTTTAGGTTTCCTTGTTCATCATCAAATTTAACAATAGAGTATTTTCCATTGGCGTATTTTGAACAATACAAAGTTCTTCTAGAAATAAGAGATGTGAGTTCTGTGATTCCTATTCCATACACCTGATTTCTGAGGATATGTTCAACTCTGTCTTCAAGGAGCGGAATCTTACTTTTCAACCCATCAACCAATCTTTTGGTTATTTCGCGAAGCAAAACACCTGACTTAGAAACAGGGTCAAGGAAAGTGATTTTTTCATTACTCCACAATTCTTTAGGAAGCATATCTAACATTTGATTTGCCACCTTCGGAGGAGTGAAAACCTCATCACTACTTAGATTAGCAATACAAGTAAGAATGTCAGGATTATGTTTTTTTCTCAACACAATTCTGAAAGTTTTAAGAAAGGGGTTAAAGGATATTCTTTACTAGGAGTTGGAATGAAGACATCTTCTCCTAAATCAGAAAATAGGTTTGGACCATCAAAGGGTACGTTTTCGATCAAGTGCTCAAAAGTAAAATCTCTTCTTTTGATATTATTATTTACTAAACTCCACTCACAAAAAGTAACAGGCTCATCAGAACCAACCATTTTCAGAGAGAGAGCATCTCCATGAATTATGTTCTTTCCCAACACATATCTTATGGTTTGTATGAGTTCTTTATTTTCCAACCCTTTAAAGGTTTTAGAATAGATTTGATTATAATAATTGAATAATCTGTTCTGTGTTTCCTTCACATTATCTTCAAGAATATCAATGCCATAAATTGATGAGATTACAACTACTGAATGCTTCTCAAATTCATATTGGTTCTTTTTATATCGTGAAAGAAGGACATTCATTTTTCTTTCAAGAACCTTAATAAGAAAATTACCATGTCCACAGGCGGGTTCTAAAAATCGGGAATCTAACCTCTCTGTTTCTTGTTTAACCAAATCCAACATATTGTTCACTTCTCTTTCAGAGGTATATACCTCACCATGTTTAGCAACTCTCTCTTTGGATTTAAATTGGGTCTTCACTAATCAATTTTGATGGATTACTGTTAATACTTCTGAAATTTTATAAACTGCTTTAAAGGAGGTTGAGATATTTTTACACCAGATATTTACTTTAAATTTTCTGGTTTAAAGTCTTTGGTGACCATATTTGTGTGGCTTTTCTTTCACCTTAACACTCTTTAATTCTATCTAGCCTATATTCGAATCATTTCATGTAAAATTAATGATATACATTTATCATGATAAGGTTTTCTAAAGTAATTCATCTTGTAAAATCCCACAAAAATGAAATACTCTCACAATTCCTTTAATTGTGCAATTCTGAACTGCTATTCAATTACTATTATACTGATAAGTTTGTATGTCATTGAAAAAGATTCGATATTACTAAAAATTCAATCGTCAATGCCAAAAATACATTGCAACACTTGTTTAATTTCTTACTTTCGCTAACAGATCATATGCCTATTTCAAGTTTGCATAATATAAAGTCAATAATGGAGGAAAGGTTGAAGTAAAACCAAGCCAAAGTGGTGGAATTGGTAGACACGTCGGATTCAAAATCCGATGCTAGCAATAGCGTGTGGGTTCGAGTCCCACCTTTGGTACTAGTATTCTTGTTTCTCTTCAAATACTTGCTGAGAATACCCCACGAAATTTTGTCTTACAATTTATGTCATTAACTCATATTTATTTGCCAATATTATTGACTAACTTTACAGAAAATAAAAAATATGGCTACTTACACCTGTGATAAATGCGATATGTCTGTTGATATTTCTTGTGCAAAATGCAACAAACCACTCTCTGATGATGTATTACATCTCGAAAATGGACAAGACATTCAAATAGCCATCTGCGATGAATGCAAGGGGAAAGTAAAATCTCCACAATGTTGTGGTGAAGATATGGTATGTCAAGTATGAGGTAATTGGTGTATAATAAAAATATCTGAGCCTCAATCTGTACTTGACATCCGAAAAAATATTCACCATACCGGCTATTTAATCGTTGTTGGATACGTAATCCCAATTAGGTTATTTGTTTATTGCAAATGAATTGGTTGAAAATTAAATCTCCATGAATGCCCTGGTATCCCTTGGATTAAATAAGAAAACTTTTTTAATTCATTCTATAGGCTACCATACCTAGAAGCACTCAGCAAACTAATTATGTCGTTTTCTTAAATAAAAACAACCTAATTTCATCTGCAAAATTGGGTTTATAAAAGAAAAATGTATAGAAAAAGTAGTGTAGTAAAGAGATCCTCTATCTTTCGATAAAAACTGACTTCCAAAAATTTAGTCTATAATCATCGCTATATTTAAAAAGGACTCCAATGATTTTGCGGAAAGAAAATTGATAGAATATAATTTTATGATCCAAAGCATAGAAACTAAACTAATACTCCAAGGCAAAATGATAGCCAATAGTTTGAGAAAATACCAAACCCATGCTTTGGTTTAAAAGTATCAAGCAACAATTCAATTATGTTAAATTTGCAAAACATAAGGTAATTTGACTAAATTGAAGTTGATAGAAAAATTTAGCTTCAATTGGATGAAAACTTCAATTTCAGTGATTATTCCGGCCCATAACGAAGCGAGATCAATTGGCAAGGTTTTGACTGAAATTCCAAGTTTTGTAAGGGATATCATCGTAGTGGACAATAATTCGACTGATGATACTGCAAAAGTTGCCAGAAAGTTCGGTGCAAAAGTGATCAAAGAAGCTAATATCGGTTATGGAAATGCATGCTTGGCTGCAATTAGATTTCTAGATCCTAATCCACCCGATACAGTTGTTTTTTTAGATGGAGATTATTCGGATTATCCCCAAGAAATGACCAAATTAGTTGCCCCTATTGACCGTGGAGATGTAGATTTTGTCATCGGTGCAAGAATAAAAAGCATGAGAAGTTCAGGGAGCATGACCATTCCCCAGATATTTGGAAATTGGTTAGCTTGTAATTTAATGCGACTGATCTACGGAGGACGTTATACCGATCTGGGTCCTTTTCGTGCCATCAAATGGGATACCCTAAAAAGTTTTAATATGCGGGATAGAAACTACGGCTGGACAATTGAGATGCAACTTAAATCTTTGTACTACAAAATACCTTATACTGAAGTTCCTGTGAATTATCGACAACGAATAGGTAAATCAAAAGTATCTGGAACACTGAAAGGTGCCTTTATGGCTGGAATTAAAATACTGGGATGGATTGGCAAATTTTATTTTTCCAAAAAATGACTTTCATCGATTACCTCTTGTTCTTATTTGCACATATAGCTATAATAATATATGGTGGAGCCCTTCTATTGATATTGATATATTGTATCACCCAGTTGAACTTGCTCTCAAGTTTCCTCTCATCAGAAAAAACTAGAAAGTCCAAAGAAAATTCTGAGGATTCCAATTATGACGATTATTATACTAATAATCCTCACCTACCATATGTCACCATACAATTGCCTCTTTACAATGAACTTCTGGTAGTTGAAAGGTTGCTTGAAGCAGTCTGTGCCATTGAATACCCTAAAGATAAATTAGAAATCCAAGTGCTTGATGATTCCGATGATGAATCAGCAGAACTCACACAACAAACAGTTGAAATATACCAAAAAGAAGGAGTCCCAATCGAGAGAATAACCCGAGAAAAAAGGGAAAATTTTAAGGCAGGCGCCCTAAAATACGGAGTCGAAAGGGCAAAAGGTAAATTAATCGCTGTTTTCGATGCAGATTTTTTGCCCCAAAAAGACTGGCTGAAGAAGACAGTAAGGCACTTTGAAGATCCTCAAATTGGTGTAATACAAACAAGATGGAGCCACCTAAATAGGAACTTTTCTGTGTTGACAGAAGCCTTAGCATTTGCTTTGGATGTTCATTTTATTCTGGAACAAGAAGGAAGAAACACCACCGGTAAATTTTTGAATTTTAACGGTACAGCAGGCATATGGAGAAAAGAATGTATACTAGACGCGGGGAACTGGCAAGGTGATACCCTAACAGAAGATTTAGATTTGAGCTATAGAGCCCAATTGAAAAATTGGAAATTTAAGTTTTTGATGGATGTCGAAACACCAGCAGAAATACCAGTTGCTATGAGTGCCATCAGATCCCAACAGTTTCGATGGAACAAAGGTGGTGCAGAAAATTTTCAAAAAAATGTATGGAAACTCCTCAAATCAAGCCATCTCCCCCTTTCAACTCGCTTCCACGGGGTAGTTCACCTGCTAAGCAGCTCCGTTTTCCTATGTGTATTGGTGATTTCAATCCTGAGTGTTCCACTCATTTATATTAAAGATATCTATCCCATTTTTGATTGGTTTTTCGTTCTTACAACCTTTTTTATTATTTGCACACTCATCTTTTTTTATTGTTACTGGTTTGTACATAAAAAAGTATTTGGTGGTGGCACACATTCCTTTGTACACTATGTTAGAAGATTTGTAATTTTCTATACCCTTGCTATGGCGCTTTCTCTCCATAATTCGGTGGCCGTGATTCAAGGGCACCTGAGGATTCGTTCAACTTTTATTCGCACTCCAAAGTTTAATATTTTTTCTAATAATGACCACTGGCTCAACAACAGATATTTAGAAAAAACAAAGTCTGTATATCCTTATTTGGAAGGACTTTTGGCTGTGTATTTCCTATTTGGGATGTTTAGTGCCTTTTTGGTTTCTGAAAATGGAGATTTTGGATTATTTGTTTTTCATCTGGTACTTTTCTTAGGCTTTACCACTGTCTTTTTTCAGTCTTTAAAACACTGACTCATGCGCAATAGATAGTCTGTTGCTCCTCTCGTAGTAAGATGCCTAAAATTTCTAAAGAATATAAAGGTTTTTCAATCGAGATTTTACTGGCGGCTATTCTCAGTTTACTATTGTATAGTTCGCTTTCATTTGGTTTGATTCAAAGAACCAATACCTATTTGCTCTTTGGAACCTTCGTGAGTTTAGGTCTTCTTTTACTTTGGTTGATGTCCAAAAAACCAAATTTGAGATTAATCATCGTATTGGGAATTTTATTTCGAATTATATTTATTCCGTATCTCCCCTCGTTATCGCAAGACTTTTATAGATATATCTGGGATGGTGTGCTTCAACTCAACAATTTAAATCCCTACTTATTTAGCCCCACAGAAGTCCTCTCAAAAGTAGACTTTCCCCTTGCACAGCAGATGCATGAGGCTATGGGGAAACTTCATGCCAGAAATTTTTCAAATTATCCCCCTTTAAGCCAATGGATTTATTTTTTGTCAGCAAACTTTCACAACGGAGATCTGATTTATCCAGTTATTGTACTTAGAATTTTCGCTTTTATTGGTGAAATTTTGGTGTTTATCTATGGTTTTAAGATACTTGCTTTATTGGGTAAATCCCCTCTTCTAATTGGCTGGTTTTTTCTCAATCCTCTGGTTATAATAGAAAGTTTTGGAAATCTACATTTTGAAGCCTTGATGATTGGGCTCTGCTTGGGTGGATTTTATTTCGCCTTTAGAAATAAGCCTTTGTTGGCAGGTCTATTTTTTGGCCTATCTATTTCAACAAAACTATTGCCGCTCCTACTAGTACCCGTTTTTCTAAAGCTCTTCCCTTTTAAATTCTTGATCCGCTTTTTGAGTTATTGTGGTTTTTTTGCCCTAATCACCTGGGTTCCATTCCTAAATTTAGATCTAATTTCAAACTACAGCCAAACAATCAAACTGTGGTTTATCAATTTTGAATTCAATGGAAGTCTTTACTATTTGGCTAGAGAAGTACACTATTTATTTTACGATTTCAATATTCTTAGACGCATTGGACGCTATACACCCTACTTAGTTGTATCAATTGTATTGTTCTGTTCCTTCTTATTGAAAAACAAAACAAAAGAATCAGTATTCAAATCTAGTTTATTGATTTTGACTCTATACTTTTTTACTACTACCACTGTTCATCCTTGGTATATCATCTCTGTTTTGGCTTTGGGGATACCCCTTGGATATTTTTATACAGTTGTATGGAGTTTGGTAGTTATGTGGAGTTATTGGGCTTATGGGGGAGAAAGATACAATGAGAATCTTTGGATTATTTTACTTGAATATCTGCCGGTATATTTCTTTTTTGTCCTAGAGATGACTTATCAACCCCTGCTAAAGAATTTTTGTTTTACAAGAATATTTTATCCTCGGAAACCCGAGCAAATTAGAGAGACAACCTCAATAGGGTAATTTGCTTTTAAATCATTAATTCTTGACCAATTTTCTGTAAACCCAAGTATAAAGCCTCCACCTCCTGATCCGCAGAGTTTTAGATAATAGTCGTCGCTGTCAATTCCTTCTTTCCAAACTGGGATGAGGTTTTCAGGAATTAAATATCTAAACCAATCCATCGTAGTTACAGACAATTTTTTTAGATGTTCGAAAAGTTCAATCTTATCACCTTTTAAAATCAAATCAATGCAGCGATCGCTTGTAAAAATGAATTCATTTTTAAATGTATTTTCATCTATTAATCCTTTAAATTGATGAACTCCTACTTTGGTTTTAGCAGCCTGGTGGGTTTTCAATAAAAAGATACAAACATCATTATTTGATGTTGATTCTAGGATTTTGCTTGATTGAAGTTGATGAACAATAGGCAGCTGGATATAACTCACCAAAGGGTCTATCCCCGAGGAAGTTTCGTGAAAAACATTTTCCAAAAGAGACAGATCTGTTCTTAGTTTATTTATTCTGCTGCCAGTCCAATCGTTAAAATCCAATGGCCTTGGCTTAATGAATCGATCGTAAAAGGAGGCAATCAGCCCGCCACTGCTTCCAATACCAAACTTTTCTGCTATCGAACTATGGAAACACAACCCTCGTTTTAATTCGTCATCAATGATCTCAAAATTGAGGTTCAATAACTGACCAACAGCATTGGTTTTCAAATGTTTTACAAATTCTTTCAGCGATTTGTTTGACCTATTTGAATTCTGAGTCTCTTTTTTTGGTATGTATAAATAACCACCATATCGGGGAAAGGGAAAAGCTAGTGCTTTTCCACCAGATAAAACAGCGTATTCACCAAATAGCAATACTTTTGCTGGAAAAAAATTCTTTTTCATTTTTTTGAAAACGACCAAGTAGCACCAGGACCCACTCCATCAAAAAGAATTTGGTTATTCAGACATAATCTCTTTAACTGAAGTTTGATGAATTCTTCTACTTGTGCTTTTAATGCTTGTGGGTATAATACATGAATATTTGGACCTGCATCAAGGGTAAACATGATAGGAAGTTTTGTCGATTTCCTGAAGTCAATTATTTCATTGATTGCTTGAACTGTATTTGGTTTAAACAATAGATAATAATCTGATGAACTCATCATCAAACTATGAAGACTGAGGGCTTCTCTTTCAACGATTGGTATTAGATTACTGAGATCACCAGTCGTTAATACTTCTTCCAATTCCCCCAAATGGTTATGGGCTTGCAATATTCTAGATTCTCTATAGGGGTGGTCGTTCATCAAATGGTGACCAGTTGAACTCGAAACCTTTTTGGACTTGTAATCAATAATTAAAATGGCATTACAAAAGGTCTTGAAAATAGGATGTAATTCCAAAATCTGATCAACTCTAACTCCATACTGATTGTTGCTTTTGGGAAATCTACTGGATTCTCCCCAAATAACCATTGGACCTTCAATGCTTCGAGCTGCACTGCCAGACCCCAATCGAGCCAAAAAGGATGCTTTTGAAAGTAAATGAGTTGGGGATAATGTGTTCTCAAAAAGTTGATTTTCTATCTGCATTATACCTATGGCCATTGAAGCCATCGATGAAGCTGAAGATGCTATTCCAGAACTATGGGGAAAATTATTTTCACTATCAATTACCAAGTGATGGTCTAATAGCCAAGGACAGTATCTTGAGGCGTGTTTAAGAAAAGCATTGACTTTAGAAGAAAAGACTTTTGAAGGTTTTTTTTCAAAAGTAAATTCAACCGAAGGCAAATTTCTTTTAGTTTTTATTGGTAGAACTTCTATTTCAGTTTTAGATTGCGCCTTCTTTAGGCTAAAACTAACCGAGGGATTCAAAGGAATTTGGAAATCTCTCTTTCCCCAATACTTCACCAAGGCAATATTACTTGGTGCCAGGGTATAGATTTTGGTCTTAATTAACTTTTTGCTTGTTCCGGCTACGAATGTTTTCAATGATAGATCTATTGCAATTTGTTCAGAAAAAAGGGATTATTTTCAAAAGTAGAGATATCGGTTGTTGTTTAGGATAAAAACGTATCTTGTATAAAATTCTCTCATATGTTTTCTAAAACTACTCTTTTAAGTACACTTATTGCATTATTGGTCTACAATATTCTATTTTATCTGATTTATGGTCTGCTCATCGCAGATTTTCTACCACCTGACCCAGCTAGTAGGGATTGGACGTTGCACCTTATTGGCACGTTGGTTATTACATATATTTTAACTCTGATTTATTTAAACCTTAAAAAGATCAATAACGATTTCCTTAGTGGGGTTGTATTTGGATTTAAAATTGGTGTAATATTTACAGTTGGTGAAGGTTTGATCTTTACAGCTATTGGCACTATGAGTTTGACTCAATGGGCTGTATATGCCTTATCTGGTTTAGTATTCTATTCCTTAGTGGGAGGTTCTATTGGGATTACATCTAAGTTGGTTGACTGACTCACTCCTTTAGTGATAGTAGGCATCAAATTTAGCTGATTGTTTTCACGACCGAAGGTTTTGCAGCTTTTTTGCTGCCATCAAAACCTTCAACTCCAGCTATAGTAGTGTATTTAAAGTATTTTTTTTTATCTGGGAAGACCCGTTTATATGCACTGTGACAAACCACTGCAGCCTCGTGGAATCCACAGAGGATTAGTTTTAATTTACCGGGGTAGGTATTGACATCTCCAATAGCATAAATGCCCTCAATATTGGTTTGATAATCTAAGCTGTTGTTCACTACAATGGCATTTGATTTAGTTTCGAGTCCCCAATTGTTTAAGGGGCCTAGTTTTGGTATCAGACCGAATAAAGGGATAAAAAAATCAACCTTTTTCTTAATCGCTTTTCCTTGATGTTCTATTGTCAATGATTCGAGAAAATCCTTCCCTTCAATTTGGATAACTGCTCCTTGAGTTATCAATTCGATTTTTTTTTCATTCTTTAGTTTCTGGACTTTTTCTACAGATTCTAAGGCGCCTCTAAATTCATTTCTCCGGTGAACTAGTATCAGTCTTTTAGCGATATCGGCTAGATAAATTGTCCAATCCAAAGCTGAGTCTCCTCCTCCGGCTATTACCAAAGTCTTGTTACGGTATTTTTCAGGATACGTTATGGTATAATCAACTCCTTTTTCTTCGTAGAACTCTAGTGAGTCGATTTTGGGTTTTCTCGGCTGAAAAGAACCTAGTCCTCCGGCGATAATTACCACTGGAGCTATAATCTCTGTCCCTTTATTTGTGGTGATGATAAGATTACCCGCAGAATTTCGTTCCAGTTTTTGTGCATGTTGTCCCAAGGAAAATCCCGGTTTAAAAGGCCGAGCCTGTTCCATCAGTTTATCAATTAAATCTTTGGCAATAATTTGCGGATATCCTGGTATGTCGTATATCGGTTTTTTGGGGTAAAGCTCTGCACACTGACCACCTACATAGCCTAATGAATCAATCAGATGGCACTTCATTTTCAAAAGACCGGCTTGGAATACGGTAAACAACCCAGCTGGTCCCGCGCCGATAATTAAAATATCGGTATGGATCATCAAAATACCTTAGTGGACTTGTTGAACGCTATCAATCTGAGGAACGTATCGCTTGATGGTCATTTCAACTCCAGTTTTGAGGGTCATCTGATTTACGGTGCAATAGACACAATTGCCGTGAAGCTGCACTTGTACAATTCGATCATTGATAATGGACACAAGAGAAATGTCTCCTCCATCTTTGTGTAAAAATGGCCTGATTTCTTCTAGGGCTAAATTGACTTTTTGGGTTATTTCTTCTGTTGTCACGGTATCTACTTTATAGCACTACATCCTGTCATCGTTGTTATTTCAACTACTTTTGTTGGAGGCAAATCTTTATTTCTTTTTAATAATTGGTGTACCATATTTTGGGTTATTTTCACATAGGAGTCCACTATAGTTCCACCATCTTGAAGAGCTGCAGGTCTGCCAAAATCAGAGGCTTCTCTTATGCTCTGAATAAGAGGAACTTCACCTAAAAAGGGAACCCTTTTATCTTCGGCCAATTTTTGGGCTCCACCCATGCCAAAGATATAGTATTTTTTGTCAGGCAAATCGGTAGGTGAAAAGTAACTCATATTTTCAATTATTCCCAATACGGGGACAGAAATATTTTCTTGTTGAAACATCGCGATACCTTTTCTAGCATCAGATAGGGCGATATGCTGAGGAGTGCTTACCACTACGGCACCAGACAAGGGTATAGCTTGTACTATACTAAGGTGAATGTCTCCGGTACCAGGTGGTAGATCTACAATTAGAAAATCCAAATTGCCCCAAGCCGCATCAAAAATGAGTTGATTCAATGCTTTCGATGCCATAGGCCCTCGCCAAATTATTGCTTGACCAGGTTTGGTAAAAAAGCCAATGCTTAGAACCTTTACTCCGTAGTTTTCTATGGGCTCCATTTTTTCTTTACCTCGGACTCTTACAGAGAGGGGGCGTTCCCTTTCGAGATCAAACATTGTCGGTATTGAGGGTCCATAAATATCGGCATCCAATAGACCAACTTGAAGTCCCATTTTAGCCAGTGTTACGGCGATATTTGCAGCAACGGTAGATTTCCCAACACCGCCTTTTCCTGATGAAATAGCGATGATCGAATCAACACCTTCAATTGCTTTACCTCGAATTTTGGGATTTGGAGAACTCGGCGGGCGAACTACTTCGGTTTTGATATTTATTTTGGCTTTCTCATATACTTTCTGGTGTATAATTTTGAGAATATCAACTTCCATTTTTTTTCGAGCCTGAAGCGACGGGTTGGGAAAACGCAGGTCAATGTCTACCTGGTCTCCAAATATTTGAAGGTTTTTCAAATACCCAGCGTCAATAATATTTTCCTTGTTGCCAGAGGACTTAACCTCTTTAAGTGCTTGGATAATATCCGTTTTACTAAGTTTAATCACAATACCTATTGGACTACAAAGTTAAGTAAATGATATGCCTTTTATCTTTTATTCTTCTAATGCGGGATCCCATAATAGAGTATCAAAATCTTGGATTTGATCATTTTTGATTTTTATTCCTTCGGCTTGCAAAAGACGTTGCATTTGGTTGGGATCTTCAAAGTGATGTTTCCCAGTAAGCAAACCATGTCGGTTTACTACTCTATGAGCGGGAATATCTGAAAATTTGTGTGATGAATTCAATGCCCAGCCGACCATTCGAGCACTTTGCGGGGAGCCTAATATACGAGCTATTGTTCCGTATGTAGTTACTCTACCTCTGGGGATTAGTCGGACAATTTGATAAACTCTATCAAAAAAATCATTTTTGGGTTTAATCATTTGAGAAGTTCGAAGCAGATGAATTTAATGGACTTGCCTTTTTCAATAAATCCTTTTTCGTAGAAGGTAATCACTTGTTTAGCATCTTGTGGAGATTGTTGGCTAGAGTGCACATCTAGAACTACTTGGTGGATTTTAGAAGGATAGTTTTCTAAGATTCCGAGGGTATAGCCAAAAAGAAATTCGCTATCGGTTTTGAGATAGATTCGATTATTTGGTTTCAATACCCGAGCATATATATCTAGATAAATTGGATTGGTCAATCTATTTTTAGCCTTTCGATATTTTGGGTGTGGGTCGGGAAAGACAATCCAAATTTTATCGATTTCATCTTGCCGAAAATATCTATCTAGCCACTGAATCTGGCCTCTTAAAAAGGCCGCATTGGTTAAGTCTTGTTTGAGTGCAGTTTTTGCTCCTTTCCAAATTCTTGCACCTTTGACATCAATGCCAATACAATTTATTTCGGGATTTTTTGAACTATTATATAGGGTATATTCGCCTTTACCGCAACCAAGCTCTAGCCATATTGGATTTTGATTTAAAAAATAATTTTTATTCCACTGACCTTGTAGATAGAATTTTTCTGCGGTATTCCCACAGAATTGATGTTGAATAAGATTCTTGAAGGTTAAATTTTCTTGGAATTTTCTTGTTTTATTTTTTTTACCCAATGTTATTGTTCTGACTGTTCTTGATCTGATTCAATTTGATGCTCCAATGGATTATAAAGGGGCAGGGAAAAGGTAAATTCTGTACCTTTTCCAGCTTCGCTTGACACATCTATTGATTGATTGTGGGCTTCGATGATGTGCTTTACGATCGCAAGGCCAAGACCGGATCCTCCTTTATTGCGATTTCTAGTTTGGTCTACTCTATAAAACCGTTCGAAAAGTCTAGGGAGGTGTTTTTGTTCAATTCCAGTTCCATCGTCAGAAACTCGTATTTGTATTTTTTGGTTTTCATATTGGTGAAAAGATACCATGGTGAGTCCCCCATTTTTTCCATAGGTAATGGAGTTCCCTATTAGATTAACCATCACTTGATGAATTTTTTCTTGATCAGCCCACACACAAAACTGGTCAGAATCATTTTTCTCTAATACCAGTGTTATTGACTTTTTATTAGCTTCCATTTCGAATAATTCAAAAACTTTAGAGGTCAATTGATCGATATCAAAGGGATACAAATCAAGATTGAGGGTGCCTGATTCGATTTTTGTTATTGTATCAAGTTCATTGACTATAGAAATCAGACGATCTACACCTTTGGCTGTTCTTTCCAGATATTTTTCGGTTAATTTTTTCTTTTTATGAGCTCCATCAAGGAGTGTTAGTACATATCCTTGCACGGTAAATAGGGGGGTTTTTAATTCGTGAGAAATATTACCAATAAATTCTTTTCGGTAGTTTTCACGTTGTTCAAGGACTTTAATTTCTAGTTGATTCTCCAGGGTAGTTTTGTAGATTTTGGAAAAAACACGTTGAATTTTTTTTGGTAGATTTTGTTTGACATTCTCTTGGGATTCTAAATTTATATTATATTTATATTTAAAAAAACTAAAAAAAATAAGATCTTCTAAAATAAAAACTACTATTGTTGAGATGCCAAACAGTATTAGAGAGCTTTTAAGGATTCTTTCCCAGACTTCTGAGTCCAGTTCATTCCAATTGTTGATTAACTGAACAGTGGTCATAGAAACCACAATGAGTATGGAAACTATGGTGGCTATGGCTAGTTTTCGTAGGAAGAACACGATTAAATCAAAAGTGATAAAATTACTCTTTATTAGAATTGTAAAAATGCTATTGAAACTATTGTATAGTCTGTGCACACTTGGCTAGGGGAGAATTTTTTCTCAAGGAGTAAACATGAATTTCTATTCCTAACTCTACCATTTTCGATTATTTAAAATTACATACAAGCTCGTCTTTTTAGGTATATTAGGGTTGACAATTAACCAGTTATCTATCCACTACTACAATGAAATTTTACTTGAAGCATTTCAGTCGATTTATCAATGGAGACATGCTTCCAATATTAGTATTAGACAGAAGAATTTATGTTCTTACTCAATTTCACATTCTATTACTTGTTGAAGATATGTAGGTTTGAGGTTCTACCCCTATTTTCCAGATATGGCTCAGTTAATAGTGAAAAATGCAATTGGATTTTTTCAAAGGAGAAAATATATATGCAACCTAGAATAAACCTCCATAGGGATGGCATATAAATATCCAAATAGAAGGGATTAATTATTATAAATTATTCAATGAAATGACCAAAAAATTTTTTTGAAATAAAAAACCGATTTTGTGAATTATTTTATTAAATTAGCGAAATTTTTTAGAAATAGTTGAAACGTCTAATTTTTAGTGTTCTTTCATATGAGAAGTAATCTCTTGTCTTCTTTTCAAGTGTTATTCCCCATCCAAATATTTTTTAGTGAATTTACCCCCCCCATTTATATAAATTGGAGTCGGGTAGTTCAACCAGACTTTCAAAATTTAATCATAACCTGGGTTGAGTTTGTTTGTTGGATGTTCTTTCTTTGTCTGCAGGTAATGTGTGGTCTATTTATTTCCATAAGAAATTTAGGGGGGGGTAGATGCTGCTTGTGTGCTTTTTTCTCGCTGCTTTTAAGTGGTTTTCATCAAAAATATCTATTATATATAAATTAATATTCTTGTTGTTTATGCAATTGCAAAATCGAAATTCTTTATATCCTGCCGTTTTGGCGATGTTGATTTTATTTTCTTGTGCTCGAGGAGATGGAGAACTTCCTCCACCAAATCTAGTGACTCCACCGGAAGTTGAGCCGCCATCTAAGTTCGCCATTGCTACATCCGCTGGAGAAGGAGGCTCTATAACAGACAATCAAAATGTAGATAGTGGTCAATCGGTGGAAATTACTGCCACTGCCCAAGAGCACTATCAGTTGAAGCAATGGACAGGCGATTGTGGTAGTTTTAGCCCAGACAATTCAGAAATCACCTTCACCGCTTCCAAGAATTGTGAGATTAGAGTTGAGTTTGAAAAGATAAGTTACTCCATCACAGCCATTTCAAAGGGGGGGGGTAGTTTGTCTGATGGAGAATTATCAAGAGAACACGGGCAGACAGCAGTTTTTACTGCTGAGCCTGATGAGGGCTATCAATTCGGTAATTGGACCATAAAAGAAGGTACTGATTGCCCTACCCTTCAAGATCCTTCCAATCCCAAATTGACCTTTACTGTTGAAGGGAATTGCAGCCTAGAAGCGATATTTGCCAAGGCCCCTCGTACCATTACCATAGAAGAAAACGACCCCGTGACGGGGATCAAAAATGGGGAAATAACCATTACCCCATCGCTAACTGTCAACCATGGGGAAGATGTGGAGGTTACTGCCACTGCCAACCAGCATTATGAGTTCAAGGGCTGGTCTGGAACCTGTGGTGATTTAAATAATGATGAATCCATTATAACCATTACTCTGGTATCTGATTGTACGATAGGTGCAATGTTTGAGAAGGTAAGCTATACCGTTACCGCTACCTCTACTGATGGGGGAATCGTGGTCCGAGATGGACAGCCGGTTAATGAGGAATTATCTATAATCTATGGCCAGACCGTCACATTGACGGCAACTCCTGAGAAGGGTTATCAGTTTAGTGGTTGGACAAGTGAAAATTGTCCTGCCCTTGAAGATGCTACGGTGGTTGAAGCTGAGTTTATGGTTGAGGACAATTGTAGTTTGGAAGCGGTATTTACCAAAGACTCTCGTATGATTACCATATTAGAGAACAAAAATGGGGAAATAAGCATCACGCCATCTGAAAATACTGTCTATGGTGACCAAGTGGAGGTTACAGCTACTGCCAATAAACATTATGCTTTCAAGGGCTGGTCTGGAAGTTGTGGAGAATTAAATGATGATTCATCAAGCCTAACGATTACTGTATTGGAGAATTGTTCGATAGGAGCAGTATTTGAAAAGGAAAGATATATCATCAAGCCGTCATTTTCTGGGGGAGGTAGTGTGCACCGAGGCGGCCAACCGGTTGATGAGGAATTAACTATAGTTTATGGAGAGACCGCTGTATTGACAGCAATTCCTGAGGAGGGTTATGAATTCGATAGTTGGACAACTGAAGGAGAGACGTCCACTTCGAGTTGCCCTACCCTTGATCCTAAAAATGATCAAGCTGAGTTCGTTGTTGAGGGTAATTGTAGTTTGGAAGCAGTTTTTGAAAGGAAAGAATATGGCATCTCTGTGAGACCTTCTGAAGGAGGGGAAGTATCCCGTGACGGAAAGCCGTTTGATGATCAGCATCAATTGATTGAGCATGGAAAAAGCGTCACTTTGAAAGCAACTTCCAGTGATGGTTATGAGTTTGACCAATGGAAGTTAGAAGGTGATGGTTGTCCATCATTAAGCGATGATGGTGCGTCCAATTTCGAATTGGACTTCACTGCTATGGGGGTTTGCCAACTGGAAGCAGATTTTATCAAACTCCACAAGATTACTATCGACTTAGGTATAGATGGGGAGAGCCCCGATACACAAGTGAAGAAAGATGGTGAAGATGTGAGTATTGAGGCTCCTGAAGATAAAGTACATTATACGTTCAGCGGTTGGAGAGGAACCTGCGGGAATTTTAATCCAGAAGAGAAGTCTATTTCTTTTAAAGCCACTAAAGATTGTGAAATCAATGCGGAGTTTACTAAAGTCTTATATCCCGTGACCATTAAGGCTGGTTCTGGGGGTAGTGTAGACAAAACGGAGGGGGAAATAGGATTTGGTGATAACTTTGAGGTAGTGGCCACACCAGATGATGGTTTTTACTTTGAACAATGGACTTCCTCAGGTTCTGGTTGCCCTGATAATTTAGATACTACCTTTTCAAATGCTGGGTTTAAGGTAAATGGACCTTGCTTTTTGGAAGCTACATTTAAATATAAATTAGACTTTGAAAATGGAAAAGTAACCTTTTATGGTGGGGATAATGGTTTGTACGAGGATAATAATACGATAAGGCTAGAGGAAGAGTTTTTGGATTACAAATCTGAATTGATAGGTGAAGAAGCATGTATTGAGCACGATGATGCACCAGGTAGAGTCTGTTATCTGATTGTAGATGATACTTTGCTGGGTAATTTGATTCGAAAAAACGAAAATGTGGAAAGTATTAACACCACTTTTGTCACGACAATGGATCGATTGTTTCAGGATAATCCTTCTTTTAATCAAGATATCAGCTCATGGGATGTTAGTAATGTGGAGGATATGAGTTTTATGTTTAAGGGAACTACCTCCTTCAATCAGGATATCAGCTCATGGGATGTCAGTAACGTAACCGATATGAGAGGAATGTTTAAAGATGCTATTCTTAATATAGATATCAGCTCATGGGATTTGGGCAATGTAGGCATTATGAGTGAAATGTTTATGGGAGCTACACTCAATGTAGATATCAGCTCATGGGATGTCAGTAACGTAAGCAGGATGAGTGGGATGTTTCGGGGAGCTAGCTCCTTCAATCAGGATATCAGCTCATGGGATGTCAGTAATGTCAGAAACATGAGTGCTATGTTTATGGATTCTTCTTTCAATCAGGATATCAGCTCATGGGATGTCAGTAACGCAACCAATTTGAGCGGAATGTTTCGGGAAGCTACCTCCTTCAATCAGGATATCAGCTCATGGGATGTCAGTAACGCAACCAATTTGAGCGGAATGTTTCGGGCAGCTACCTCCTTCAATCAGGATATCAGCTCATGGGATGTCAGTAACGCAACCAATTTGAGCGGGATGTTTCGGGAAGCTGCCTCCTTCAATCAGGATATCAGTTCGTGGGATACAAGTAATGTAACTAATATGAGCAGAATGTTTCAGGGTACGAAGGATGTGCCACATGAGTTTAATCAAAACATAGGCTCTTGGGATACAAGTAAAGTAACCAATATGAGCGAGATGTTTCGGGCAGCTACCTCTTTCAATCAGGATATTAGTTCGTGGGTTACAGGTAATGTGACCAATATGCGAATAATGTTCTATCAAGCATCATCATTCAATCAAGATATAGGCTCTTGGGATACAAGTAAAGTAACCGATATGGGATTTATGTTCTATCAAGCATCGTCATTCAATCAAAATATAGGCTCTTGGGATACAAGTAAAGTAACCGATATGAGCGGGATGTTTTGGGAATCTACCTTATTCAATCAAGATATAGGTTCTTGGGATACAAGTAGTGTAACTAATATGAGCGGAATGTTTCAAGGTACGGAGAAGGTTAAACATGTATTTAATCAAGACATAGGCTCTTGGGATACGAGTAATGTGACCGATATGAGCAGAATGTTCTCTGATGCATTTTCATTCGATCAAGATATCGGTTCTTGGGATACAGGTAATGTAACCAATATGGCTGCGATGTTCTATTACGCATCATCATTCAATCAAGATATCGGTTCTTGGGATACAAGTAATTTAACTAATATGAATTTTATGTTTGCTTTTGCCGATGTATTCAATCAAGATATTAGTAATTGGGATGTTTGTAAAGTGCAGAATCCACCAATATTTTTTGCTGTTTTCTCAGGATTATGCCCATACCCTGATGTGACATATGAATGTCCTCCTAATCCTAATATCCCCGATTTTTCTGGTTCTGGATGTTAAATCTGTAAACATGGCAAATATGAAAAGTATCGAAAATCAATATGTGCTAGGTCCATTTTCTTATGCATCAGAATGGAGAGCACCATTAAATATAGATAAAAACACAGAAGATGAACATTTGAGTCATCGTATGACAAATTTTTTTATGAATATTCACTGCATAACTTATGATTCTGATGAGTTAGTTCCAATAAAAACTCCCCAGAACATTTAGACTAAACTTTTTTATAATCTATCTATAACCATATAATATGACTAAACCAATGAAAATTAAATTGCAACATTTTATTGCTCTGTGCTTCATAGCACAATTGCTCATTCTATTCTCTTGTGGGGATAGTGGTGTAGAAACACCACCTACAGAAGTAGCCATCCCCGTTACGAAGGTTACCATATCTACGTCAACCGTTGGCAGTGGTGGAACCATATCAAACAGTCAGACTGTTGATAGCGGACAATCAGTTAGTGTTTCAGCTACCGTCAATGAACATTATGAGTTATCCCAATGGAAAGGAGATTGTGGTACATTCAGCAAAGACAACCTGACTGTAACGATTACCGCCTCAGCTAGCTGTGCGATTTCAGCTGAATTTACAAAGGTTAGCTATACCATCACAACAACTTCTGGGGAAGGTGGTTCGGTAGCCGACCCAAAAGAATTTACAGGCAGCTTTGGTGATGCGGTCACCTTCAAGGCAGAACCCCAAGAAGGTTATGATTTCGGTGGCTGGAAATTAACCGGATCCGGTTGTCCCACTTTATCCAACCCAACTATTTCTACAGCCTCATTTACAGTAAGTGGCAATTGCCAATTAGAGGCTTCATTTATGAAATCACCACGTACCATCATCACCTCATCTATAGGGGGAGGGGATATTACCGAAACCCAAATGGTAGAATATGGTGATGAGGTTTCCATTACAGCCACGCCAAATGAACACTATCTGCTTACCGAGTGGAGAGGTGATTGTGGTACCTTTAGTAATGAAGAGCTTACCATCACTTTTAATGTAGCGGAGAATTGTGATATTAGGGCCGTGTTTGAGGAGATTTCCTACACCATCACAACAACTTCTGGGGAAGGTGGTTCGGTAGCCGACCCAAAGGAATTTACAGGCAACTTTGGCGATGAGGTCACCTTTAAGGCAAAACCCCAGGAAGGGTATGATTTTGTTGCCTGGAAATTAACCGGCAACAGTTGTCCCACTTTATCCGACTCAACTATTTCTACTGCTTCATTTACAGTAAGTGGACACTGCCAATTAGAGGCTACGTTTATGAAAATACCTCGTACAATCACCACATCTTCAAGTGATGGAGGACAGATTACAGATACCCAGGTAGTGGATCACGGAGATGAGGTATCCATTACGGCTACTGCTGATGAATTTTATCAGTTGGAGGAATGGATAGGGGACTGTGGTACGTTTACCAAGGATGAAACAACCATCTCTTTTATTGCAACAAAAGATTGTGAGCTTGAGGCCTCGTTTACGAAAATACCTCGTAACATTACCACCTCGGCAACAGAGGGAGGTCAGATTACGGATAGCCAGGTATTGAAACATGGTGATGAGGTGTCCATCACAGTATCTGTTGATGAGCATTACCAACTAGCCCAATGGACAGGTGATTGTGGTGAGTTTAGTAAAGATGAATTAAACATCTCTTTTCCTGCGACTAAAGATTGTGAGATTAATGCAGTATTTGAAAAGAAACCCTACACCATAACGGTAACTACTTCTGGTGGAGGTTCAGTTTCAGAATCAAGTTTGACAAAAGTTCAAGGGGATTCCGTTACACTGACCGCTACTATTCAAGATGAAGACTTTCAATTCAAGGAGTGGAACCTAGTAGGAACAGCATGTCCAGAACTTTCGGATTCTTCTAACAGTGCATTAACCTTTATAGTGCAAGGGGATTGTGAGTTTAGAGCACTTTTTATCCCATTAGGAGACACTTTAGAGTTAGCATCAAATGGAGTCACGGTAAGAGTTAAGTCTAAGTTTTTAAATTTAGAAGAATCATTATTAGGAAGTGTAGGACACATAGATTACGGTGGGAGTAGAGGTCGAGTTGAGTATCCCATAGTAGATAATAATGCATTACAAGATTTGGTCAATATGAATCAAAATGTAGAAAATGTTTGTACCACTTTTGTAACTGATATGGGGTCAATGTTTGAGGGAAATACTTCTTTTAATGAAGATATCGGTTCTTGGGATACAAGTAATGTAACTAATATGAGCAGAATGTTTCAGGGTACGGAGGATGTGCCACATGAGTTTAATCAAAACATAGGCTCTTGGGATACAAGTAAAGTAACCGATATGAGCAGAATGTTCGCTTATGCATCATCATTCAATCAAGATATCGGTTCTTGGGATACAAGTAATGTAACTGATATGAGCAAAATGTTTCAGGGTACGCTTTATGTTCGACATGAATTTAATCAAAACATAGGCTCTTGGGATACAAGTAATGTGGCCAATATGGAAGGAATGTTCGCTTATGCATTAACATTCAATCAAGATATCGGTTCTTGGGATACAGGTAATGTAATCAATATGCGTTCGATGTTCATCGAAGCATTTAAATTCAATAAAGATATCAGTTCTTGGGATGTCAGTAATGTGACCGATATGAGTTTTATGTTTGCTTTAAATCACGCATTCAATCAAGATATCAGTTCTTGGGATACAAGTAATGTGACCAAGATGGACTATATGTTTGCTTTTGCCGAGGTATTCAATCAAGATATTAGTAATTGGGATGTTTGTAAGGTAACAACAAGTCCACCAGAAGAGTTTAGTGTTAATTCACCAATAGATGGAACTTCCTCTATCCCAGATTTTTCTGGTTCTGGATGCTAAATCTGTAAACATGGCAAATATGAGAAGTATCGAAATTCAATATGTTTTAATCCAATTTCTTTATGCATCGAAATGGAGATTACCATAGAATGTAGGTAAATCACTAAAAATTAAACTATTAGTGATTGTATTCCAAATTTTCTTACAAATATGGAATATATAGCTTCGGCCTTTGTAAAGCATAAAACTGACAACGACTAAGGAAATCATTTGTTTATTCAGAAAAGAGGGGAGTTCCCCTCTTTTTTTGAATAAATATAAGTTGCTCCTTTCGTCTTCCAAAAGTTGCATTTGTTTGTTGAGAATTCGAACCTAATAAAGTCGAACAGAAGATTATTTTATTTTTCGAGGGTCAATGAATTTGTAACCAACCCCTTTGATTGTTTTTAGATATTTTTTCCCGATTTTTCTTCGAATTTTACGCATATGAACATCAATGGTTCGTTCCCCAACTAAGCTTTCTCCCCAAATTTCATTTAAGATTTTATTTCGTTCAAAGACTTTACCAGGTTGAGAGGCTAACATATACAAAAGTTTAAATTCCTTTTTGGGGAAATTGATTATCACGTTATCTACAGTTACGCTATAGGCCTCACTATCTATCACCAATCCCTTGAATTTTAAGGTAGATGGAAACAAAGAAGGATCATTTAATCGGCGAAGTAAACTCTTGATCTTTGAAACCAAAACCTTGGGTTTTATGGGTTTGGTCACATAATCATCAGCTCCAACATTATAAGCAGCCAAGTGAGAATACTCCTCTCCTCTAGCTGTTAAAAACATGATGATGGTATCCTTGAAACGATTATCCTGCCTCAATTTTTCACAAGTTTCAATTCCATCCATAATAGGCATCATGATATCAAGAATAATCAAGTGTGGTAACTTTGAAATGGCCTTATCCCAAGCTTGCTTGCCATCGGTTGCAGTATAAATTTTATATCCTTCTTTTGACAGATTGAACCGAATTATTTCTAAAATATCAGGCTCGTCATCAACCAGTAGTATTCGAATATCTTCTCCTTTCACTTCTTGAAACTCAAAGTTAACCTTTTAATGATACTATAATACGAATTCATGACCATATTGATATCTTAGTTTCTGTTGCATTTTTGTGGATTGAGGTCAAAATTAACATAGAATAATCAAAGATGGTTGTTTGTAAGGGATATCAACTATAGTTCATTTTTCGAGACAATCTATTAGGCAACTACATCTGTACAATGGACTCTACTAGGTATGGTCAGGGTGGTATTTTCTTTTCTGTTTTTTCATTTTTTATTCCTTCTTGATGGTTCCTGCTCATTTAATCGTTAAGGTTGAGAGAAGAAGCGGATTATCCATAGCGGGTAACCTGAGAAAAACTATTACAAACCAAACGAAATGAATCTTTTGAATGCTTAGATGTGGGCTTGCATATCCCAGTTTTTAAGGTTTTTTACGCCCTATTCGATGTACAACTCAGGTGCTAACTATTCTTAAATCCTATACATTGATACCATAGATTCATGCTTTTTAGTATTACCATTTAATTCCTTTTAGAAAATCCAGAAAGATAAAGCCAATAGAACTACTCAAACTAAGTTTAAATGTTTGGAGTGTGGATTTTCTATCAATGCGGATATCAACGCTTCAATAAGCATATGAGCAGATGGGACTAGGTCCATACTAAAAAACGGACGTGGAGATTATGTAAGACCTATTATCCTCTGGGGTACTAGGCAACAAGTGATGAAATGCCAAAGTGAGTATTTTCCTGAAAAGGATAGTAGATATAGTTGTAGGTAAAACCTACTTTTACTATATTTTCATAAGGAATGCAGTGGAACCATGTCTTATAATTGCAAAGTTGAGATTATTCTTTGAATCTTATGAACTCCCTTGAGTTTTTTATCCATTGCCAAAAACATCCAGAGCAATTTGAACATAATGCCTTGACTCTTTTTCGATTTCAGTACGAAAACATCTCAATCTATCATCAGTACTGTAATTCAGTTAATGTATCTATCAATCAAGTAAAAGTATTGTCTGATATACCTTTTTTACCTATTTCATTTTTTAGAACTCATCGAATTTATGGTTCCCATAAACCTCATCAAATTGTTTTTGAATCTTCCGGCACTACCTCTGAAATAACATCAAAGCATTATATCAAGAATCTCACAATATATCAAAGGAGTTGTTTAAAAGGATTTGAGCGTTCGATTGGATCTATTTCAGATTATGTTTTATTGGCTTTGTTGCCCACATATCTAGAACGAGAAAATGCCTCTTTAGTATATATGGTGGACTATCTGATGAAGATAAATCAACATCCCCAAAGTGGATTCTTTCTCAATGATTTTAGCAGTCTATTTGTTCAATTGACTGAGCTAACAAAGCAAAAAAAGAAATCCCTATTGTTTGGTTTAAGTTCAGCATTATTAGATTTTGCTCAAATATGCCGTTGTAAATTGGACTATACCACCGTGATCGAAACAGGAGGAATGAAAGGAAAATCAAAAGAGTTGACAAAAGCGCAATTACATCATGAGTTGAAGTCATTACTGGGTGTATCGAAAGTATATTCAGAATATGGAATGACAGAATTACTGAGCCAGGCATATTCAAAAGGAGACAACATCTTTCGTCCCCCACCTTGGATGAAAATTCAAATTTTTGACCCTACAGATCCATTCACCCCTTTGGAGATAAATAAAACCGGAGCTATCAATATTATTGACTTAGCCAATATAGATTCATGTGCATTTATTGCAACTCAAGATTTGGGAAGACTCAAAAATCATACTGATTTTGAGTTGATTGGACGCTTTGACCAAGGAGACCTGAGAGGATGTAATTTATTGCTAGGCTAATCTATCTCCAAAAGAAAATAATTCTTTTTCCCCTTTTGCAAGAGTATATATGCTCCTGCAATTAAGTCTTTTAAAGTTATTCTGTAGTTCTCAGATACTTTTTGTTTGTTGACAGAGATTGCATTTTGGTCTAATGCACGTTTGGCTTGACCTTTAGAATGAAGAAAGATATTTCCTTCAGTTAAGGCATCAATAATAGATAAGCCACTAGTGAGTTTTTCTTTTGGAATTATTGCTTTTGGAATCCCCTGGAATATATCGTTACAATTTTGATGATTAAGCGATTTAATATCATCTATGGTTGATCTTCCGAATAAAATCTTGGTAGCAGTTTTTGCAAATGTCAAATCTTCCAAAGAATGTACTGATAGGGTTAATTTATCCGCTAAGGTTCGTTGTAAAATACGCTCATGTGGTGCCTTGTGATGGTCACTTACAAGGGCTTGAATTTCTTTTTTTTTCAAAAAAGTAAATTGTTTTATTAATGTCTCGGCATCTCTATCAGTAATATTAATCCAATACTGATAAAATCTAAATGGAGAAGTCTTATTTCGGTCAAGCCATACATTGCCGCTTTCGGTTTTCCCAAACTTAGTCCCATCATCTTTGGTAACTAAAGGGCAAGTTATTCCATGAGCCTTTTGACTTAGTTTCCTTCTGATTAATTCGATACCTGTTGTGATATTACCCCATTGATCACTTCCTCCCATTTGCAAAGAGCATTTGTGTTGTTTATAGAGATGATAAAAATCAAATCCCTGAAGTAACTGATAAGTGAATTCTGTAAAAGACATTCCTTTGGATTGAGAACTAGATATTCGATTTTTAACTGATTCCTTTGCCAGCATATAGTTTACAGTTATATGTTTTCCTATATCACGAGAAAAATCAATCAGACTATAGTCTTTAGTCCAGATGTAGTTGTTTAACAGAATACCAGAATTTTTGGTTGAAGAATCAAAATCCAAAAATTTTGTCAATTGCTTTTGGATCGAATCACAGTTGTACTGAAGAGTTTGAGGATCTAATAGTTTTCTTTCTTCCTCTTTGCCTGATGGATCACCAATCATACCAGTAGCACCTCCAATTAGAACAATAGGAGTATGACCTGACAATTGGAAGTGCCTAAGCAAAAGAACCTGAATGAGATTACCGATATGTAGGGAGTCAGAAGTGGGATCAAATCCGATATATCCTCTGGCCTTATTTAAGGATAAATAATGCTCTGTTTCCGGAGTGATATCGTGTATCAGACCTCGCCATTTTAGTTTTTCAACGAAATTCTCTGACATTTATGTTTTGGTGGTCAAAGATAAACTTTAACAAAATTAGAATTACATTGCCTTGTTATGGATATGGTGACTGGGGCTACTGGTTTGGTTGGCTCTAATTTATTATACAGACTGACCGAAAAGTCGGACAAAAACGTTTGCGGATTGTACCGGTCTGATTCAAAGAGAGACAAGGTTGAAGATTTTTTTGCTTCAAAAGATCAGAATCATCCAAAAAATTTTAATAAAATCAAATGGAGAAAAGCTGATTTATTGCATTTGGCTGACTTGGATAAGTCGTTAGAAGGAATTTCCAGAATTTATCATTGTGCTTCTTTGATTTCATTTTACAGGAGAGACAAAAACAGACTGTATAAAAATAATGTTGTGGGAACCTCTAATTTGGTCAATCTTGCTATTTCAAATGGGATTAAGAAAATTTTTTACATAAGTTCAATTGCTGCATTGGGAAGTATTGAATCCCAAACGCAAATCATAGATATATCTAACTCAAATAATCCAAAATTTCTTTCCTACTATGGATTGTCAAAACACCTAGCAGAACTAGAAATATGGCGAGCCAAACAAGGGGGTATTGATATTGAGATTGTCTATCCCGGTGTTGTGATTAGTCCTTCATTTATTTCCAGCAGTTCAGGAAGGCTGATGAATCAAATCAAAAAACTTGGTCGTTTTTACACAAAAGGGACAATTTCAGTAATAGGAATTCAAGATTTATGTCGTGCCATTGATTTGTTGATGAATTTAGAAATAAAACAAAACCGATGGATTTTGGTTAGTCATAACCTGCTGATCAAAGAATTTGTTGCCAAAGTAAATGCTCTTTATGGCAAAAAAGCGCCTACTTTCAAAATAGGATTTTATCATTGGAAAATATTGACCTTAATAGATCAACTCACACGGCTTTTTGGAATTTCTTTTTTTAGTGGTATCAATTACAAATCTGCGAGTAGCGAGATTTACTACGATGGATCCGAAATCAAAAAAATGACTGATTTTTTCTACACCTCATTAGAAGAAATTTTGCGTCAATTCAAAGACAAAGAATAAAACATTTGAGAATACAGAACCACATTACGATTGATCTGATTGATTTATTTCGTTCAAAAATGTAAGAATCAATTATTCGGTCCTTTGATTCATATCCTCGATTTCTAAAGAATCCTCCGCCATTTCAAGTCTAAAGATGACCTCTTGATGTATCCTGAGGTACTTTTTGGGATTTGAAGTGTAGTATTTTTCTGAATCCACTAGTTGCATACTGTCGATATCGTACTTGGTATAAATGTAGGAATGATTAAAAGCGTCTTCAAAGGTTTCGTTTAGTGATATAGTCCCTCTGATACCATCCATTATGGCCACATCAAATAATATTTCAGTCATAACTTCCTCAGAAATGAGATTATTAGGACGAGGGGAAGAGTAAAACATTTCACAATTCCAAGAGACAAAAATCAATGCAATAGGAATTGACTTGACGAATCTATTCATTATCTGCTGAGTTCTAATTTTTTTGCTGATTTTGTTTCAAGGATTTGGCCATTATCATAAGCCAAATTACCATTGACAAAGGTATACTTTACCCAACCAGTGAATTGTTCACCTTCAAAAGGGGACCATTGGCATTTATAAAGCAAATTATTTGAATTGACCGTCCATATTTTCTTTATATCAACTGCTACTAGATCGGCATAATACCCTTCTCTGATAAACCCTCTATCTGCTATATCGAATAATATAGCGGGATTGTGAGCGGCTTTTCGAACTATCTTTTCTATACTGATTAAACCTCTGTGGGCAAAGGTTAATAATCCCGGAAGCATATGTTGAACAAGCGGGCCCCCTGATGGGGCACTTGTGTAAGGTCTTTTCTTTTCTTCTTTTGTATGAGGAGCATGATCTGTGGCCAAAACATCAATTCGATCATCATTCAGGGCTTTCCAAAGGGCCTTTTTATCTGCAGTTGATTTGATTGCAGGATTCCACTTGATGTAGGTTCCTTTAGATGAATAATCATCATCTGAAAACCAAAGGTGGTGCAAGCATACCTCGGCGGTAATTTGCTTTTGACTCAGAGGTATTTGGTTGGTGAAAAAATCAGTTTCATCTTCAGTAGATAAATGAAAGATATGAATTTTTGCTCCGGTTTCTTTAGCAAGTTTTACTGCCATTCGGGTAGATTTCAAACAAGCTTCACTGCTTCGAATTTTTGGATGCATACCTATGGGTATATTGTCCCCATAAAGGGCAATGGCCTTTATGAGATTTTGATTGATGGTATTTTCGTCTTCACAATGAAGAGCTATTCGTATTGGTGTATTGGTAAAGATTTCTTTAAGAATGTTAGGATTATCAATCAACATATTTCCAGTTGATGACCCCAAGAATAATTTTAGAGCCGGAACCTTTTTGAAATCCAATCTCTTTATTTCCTCTAAATTATCGTTGGTTCCTCCAAACATAAACCCATAATTTGCATATGAACTATTGCGAGCAATTTCATATTTGTTATTCCAAGCTTTTAGAGTTGTGGTTTGCGGTTTTGTATTAGGCATTTCTAGATAGGATGTTATTCCCCCTGCCAAGGCTGCTTTAGATTCTGTTTCAATAGTTGCTTTATATTCATAACCAGGTTGACGAAAATGAACCTGGTCATCAATTAGCCCAGGCAAAAGATGAAGCCCTCTAAGATCGAAAATTTGGGAAGCATCTGATGATGGAATTGATGATTCGATTTTTTCTATACGCTCATTTTTGATCAGTAAATCGCACTCTATACTAGATTCTTCATTCACTATAGTAGCGTTTTTTAAAAGAGTAGTTTTCACTTAAATTTTGATTTATATAGACGAAGATAAGGGACACCAAAAATGGCTTCCCGAATAATTTTATAGTTCATTTTGGATTTTCCATATTCTCTATTAATAAAAATTATTGGATGTTCCAGAATACTAAAGCCCTTTAAGTGAGATCTGTATTTCATTTCAATTTGATAAGTATATCCCACAAATTTTATTTCTCTGATAGCCAAATGAGACAACACCTCTTTTTTATATCCAACAAATCCAGAAGTGGGATCTTTAACTTTTAAATCCAATAAACTCCTAACATACATAGATGCAAACAATGATAAGATGATTCTACCCAAGGGCCAGTTGACAACGCTAATTCCCTTTGCATAGCGAGATCCGACTACTACATCACATTTATTGACAAGCAGATTATACATCTTAGGTATTTCTTTTGGGTTATGTGAAAAATCTGCATCCATTTGAAATACAAATAGGTATTCTTTATTTAAAGCCCAAAAAAAACCGTCTTGGTAGGCTTTACCTATACCTTGTTTTTTGTCTCGTAGAAGCAGGTGAACTTTATCAGAATTATGTGAAAATGTTCGGACTATGTCGGCAGTTCCATCGGGAGAATTATCGTCAACTATCAATAGGTCACAAGCCAATTCTAAGGATAAAAGAGAATCAATAATGGCCTTAATATTATCAGATTCATTATAAGTTGGGATGATAACTAGTACTTGAGACATTTTGATAACAAAACTAATAATAGCGGTATCAATTGTAATTTTACCAATCAATAATTGATTCAGAAATAGTGATTGAAGTTCTATTATCAAGAGGAGAGAGTACTGATTTAATCCCTTTAGTCATATTATCTCTACTGTTATTGAGCAATTTGCTTAATCGACTTATTCCTGGAATAGGTTTAACTGTTTTTGATTTTTTAAGATTGCCAAAGGTATTGAGAGTTCAGAGTCAATTGATACCTAAAACCAACTCATATTTTACCTTACCTCATGTACTAGTCTTTATGTTTTTGGTCGTATCAGGAAGTCTTTTTATCAGTGTTGTAATCGCTAATTTCTCATCAAATTCGTCTTTACCTTCTGTCTATCTGTTTTTGTCTCTATTATTAACAATAAGTGTGAGTTTGATTATAAGACATTTACTGAGCATTCTCTTGGCGAAGATATTTACCAAGACAGATCTACTGCACTACTACATAAATCAAAGGATACCGATTCATTTTCCGATATTTGGGGTATTAGGTATTGTAATTTTAATTTATTACACTACCATACGGCATTTTTATTTTTTGATAATCTGTGGAGGAGTACTCCTTTTATTGTGGTGGTTTAATGAAACCTATATCCTAGTAAAATTAACGAAAGAAAAGCAGATTAATAATTTCCAAATAATTTTCTACCTTTGCGCGCTGAGATTATTGCCTTGGTATTGGGTCTATAGGTTTTCTATTGTCCCCGTGCTTATATGAAGATTGCCGTATGAATGTGAAGACATCAATCAGGTCGGTTTTGGTTTCCCAACCTCGGTCGGCCTCAGAGAATACACCTTATAATACTTTAAAACAGAAGCACAAGTTGAAGATGGACTTTCGGCCTTTTGTGCATGTAGATGGTTTGCCCCCTCAAGAAGTTAGACGTCAGAGAATTACTATTCAGCATTTTCCAAATATCATTTTCACTTCTCGAAATGCAGTGGATTATTTTTTCAAAACTTGTGAAGATGCTCATTATAAAGTTCCGCCAACGTTAAAATATTTCTGTCAGTCTAAAGCAGTTGGACAATACCTCCATCAATTTGCTGTATATCGCAAACGTAGGGTTTGTGTCGGGGAACGATCAATAGAGGATTTAGCTGAACATTTTAGTAAATATTCAGACGAAAAATTTTTATTACCTTCTTCAGATTCGCTTAATCCGAAGACGATTGATTTTTTGAACTCAATAGGGATTAATTGGAAGAGAATCATTCTCTACAGGACAGTCGCTTCTGATTTATCTGATTTGAAAAATGTATATTATGATATTCTTGTATTTTATTCTCCTGCTGGTATATTTTCTTTATTCAAAAATTTTCCTGATTTCAAGCAAAACGATACGGTCATTGCTGTTTTTGGATCTTCTACTGTCCAGGCCGCACTTGACCACAACTTGCGAGTAGACGTCAAAGCACCAACTTCTGACTGTCCATCAATGACCATGGCTATTGACAAGTATATTCAATCAATGGGCTAATCCACAATTGTTTCCAATCAATGTGTTGGAGAATAATTTTACCTTTTGATTTATAATTATTTTTTTGGAGCAGCGAAACTTTTTTGTTTACTCAGTTTTATTTCTGTGGTTTAATTTGAAATAAATTATAAGAATTTGCAAGACTAGTGTAACTGTATTGGCAAGTATGATGGCGAATTTATTAATTAGGATGCCGTAAACAAGCCAAAATGCTACGCCGATCAACATCACAAAATACATCGTTAAGGAGACTCCATCAGAAATACCACCTTTATATATTTTGTATGCTTGGGGTACAAATGCTGAGGTCGTCAAAATAGCTGCAATAACCCCAATACCTTCTATGTAATAGTCAAACACTTATTATATTTTCAAAATTTATCAACAAACAGATGATTAGTGATTAAAGTGGTTCAGATTTTTCAAGATGGGGATTAACAATCTAAGTTTTTCGAATTGCGGGTATGGTCAATTTCCTTCATATGTTCTGAAATATTCACAATGAATTCATAGACAAAGGAAAAGAATCAGAAGAAAAACCATATCTAAAGAACAACAGCCATCCATATATAGATATAGGAAGGGGGGTTGAAAGTGGCCCCAAAGGTAGGGTAGTGTTCTTTAATGATATGCAACTTATTTTCTCAATAGTTTTAAAACAATATCTAAGTTATATACTCGTTTGGTGATTTATTTGTTAGACATACATCCGCTGAATGGAGGTAATTTCGCCGGATCGGAAATGAACCATTGAATTCTTGAGAACCCAAAACACTTATCAACCTTGCCTACATTCCATCCGCTTAGGTCTTGTTTGAATGCTGAAGCACCGGCGAGCATAAAGGACATATTTCTGACATTACTTACATCCCAGGAACTGATATCTTGATTGAATGAGGTTGCCCTTTGAAGCATAGCATTCATATTTATTACATTTCCTACATCCCAGGAACTGATATCTTGGTTAAAATTGGAAGCTGAATTGAACATTTGTTTCATATTCCGGACATTGCTCACGTCCCAAGAATCAAGTTCTTGATTAAATGATGAGGCTACCTGAAACATATAGGACATATCTGTCACTTGACTAACATCCCAATTTTCTATATCTTGATTAAATGAAGTGGCTCCGAAGAACATTCCAGACATTAAAGTTACTTTATCTACATCCCATTCTCCGATATCTTGGTTGAATATAGTAGTCCCTTGAAACATAAAAGATAAATCTGTAACAGCACTAACATCCCATTCTCCGATATCTTGGTTGAATGAGCTGGCATTTGAAAACATTGAATTCATATTGGTTACACTGCTCACATTCCAAGAGCCTATATTTTGATTAAATGAGCTGGCATTTGAGAAAAGAGCTTTCATATTGGTTACACTACTTACATCCCAATAACTTATATCTTGATTAAATGAACTAGCATTCTTAAACATTAGAGACATATTGGTTACATTACTTACATCCCACGAGCTAATATCCTCGTTAAATGAATTTTTTTCAGAAAACAATAAAAACATATCTGTGACGAATGTTGTACAAACATTTTCTACACTAATGCCTTCACTGATTCGTTTTTTAAGCATATTTATATCAACGATTAAATACTCCACTCTTCCTCTATCGTCTTGATAATCAATCCATCCTGTCTGTCCCACACTCTCTGTTATCGAATAGCTTGAGTCAACTTTTACTGTGACTCCATTATCATCAAGTTCTATTGGATTTTGTACTTGTTTTGTGTTATCGTCCTCTGGTTCTTGATTTAAGACTGCGTTAATAGTACAATCTTTAGATGCCGTAAAGCTTACTTCCAAATTTTCTTTGCTAAAGGTTCCGCAATTTCCGGTCCACTCGCTCAACTGGTAGCCTTGATTTATAGTAACAACAATTGTTGAAGTTGTTCCATGTTCAATTTCATGTGTATCTGTTATTTCCCCTCCTGTTGAAACAGTGGTAGTGATGGTATAGGAAACCTTTTCAAATTCTACACTGATAGAACAGTCTTTGGTTGCTGTGAAGGTTGCAGGATTGGTTGGTTGACTAAATGTCCCACATGATCCAGCCCACCCACTTATTTGATAGCCTATACTTGGTGTAGCGGTGATGCTTACCGATTCTCCATGTTTCACGGATTGATTTTCAGTGATAGATCCACCAGTTCCTGCATTTGTAGTGATGGTATAGGAAACCTTTTCAAATTCTACACTGATAAAACAGTCTTTGGTTGCTGTGAAGGATGCAGGGTTGGTACTCTTGGTATAAGAGCCACAGGTTCCTGACCATGATTCAATTTGATAACCCGCACTAGGTGTAGCAGTGATGCTTACCGATTCTCCATGTTTTACAGATTGATTTCCGGTGATAGATCCACCTGTACCTGCCGTTGTGGTAATGGTATAGGATTTCTTTTCAAAGGTTACACTGATTGAACAACTTTTGGTTGCAGTAAAGGTAGCTGGATTGATTATTTTCTCGAAAGTGCCACAGGTTCCTCCCCATGATTGTATTTGATAGCCTGTACTTGGTGTAGCGGCGATGCTTACAGATTCACCGTGTTTCACGGATTGGTTGTCGGTGATGGTTCCACCTGTACCTGCAGTTGTGGTAATGGTATAGGATACCTTTTCAAATGCTACAGTGATAGAACAATCTTTGGTTGGGGTAATGGAAATAGGATTGGTTGTTTTCTCGAAAGTGCCACAGGTTCCTCCCCATGATTGTATTTGATAGCCTATATTGGGTGTAGCGGTGATGCTTACTGATTCTCCATGTTTTACAGATTGATTTCTAGTGATGGTTCCACCTGTACCTGCAGTTGTGGAAATCGTATAGGATACCTTTTCAAAGGTCACACTGATAGAACAGTCTTTGGTAGCTGTGAAGGTTGCAGGATTGGCTGTTTTCTCGAAAGTGCCACAGGTTCCTCCCCATGATCCTATTCGATAACCTGTATTGGGTGTAGCGGTGATGCTTACCGATTCACCGTGTTTTGCAGATTGATTTGCAGTGATAGTTCCACCTGTACCTGCAGTTGTGGTGATGGTATAGGATACCTTTTCAAAGGCTACAGTGATAGAACAATCTTTGGTTGAGGTAATGGAAATAGGATTGGCTGTTTTCTCGAAAGTGCCACAAGTTCCTCCCCATGATTGTATTTGATAGCCTATATTGGGTGTAGCAGTGATGCTTACCGATTCTCCATGTTTCACAGATTGGTTGTCGGTGATGGTTCCACCTGTACCTGCAGTTGTGGTAATGGTATAGGAAACCTTTTCAAATTCTACACTGATAGAACAATCTTTAGTTGCTGTGAAGGTTGCAGGATTGGTTGATTGACTAAATGTTCCACATGATCCAGTCCATCCACTTATTTGATAGCCTATACTTGGTGTAGCGGTGATGCTTACCGATTCTCCATGTTTCACGGATTGATTTTCAGTGATAGATCCACCAGTTCCTGCATTTGTAGTGATGGTATAGGATACCTTTTCAAAGGCCACGCTGATAGAACAATCTTTGGTTGCTGTGAAGGTTGCAGGATTGGTTGATTGACTAAATGTTCCACATGATCCAGTCCATCCACTTATTTGATAGCTTGTATAGGGTGTAGCAGTGATGCTTACTGATTCTCCATGTTTTGCAGATTGATCTCCAGTGATAGATCCACCAGTTCCTGCATTTGTAGTGATGGTATAGGATACCTTTTCAAAGGCCACACTGATAGAACAATCTTTGGTAGCTGTGAAGGTTGTAGGATTGGTTGATTTAGTAAAGCTTCCACATGATCCAGTCCATCCACTTATTCGATAACCTGTATTGGGTGTAGCAGTGATGCTTACCGATTCTTCATGTTTTGCAGATTGATTTCCAGTGATGGTTCCACCTGTGCCTGCCGTTGTGGTAATGGTATAGGATACCTTTTCAAAGGTCACACTGATAGAACAACTCTTGGATGCATTAAATCTGGCTGGATTGGTTGTTTTTTCGAAAGTGCCACAAGTTCCTCCCCACGATTCTATTTGATAACCTGTATTGGGTGTAGCAGTGATGCTTACCGATTCACCGTGTTTTACAGATTGATTTTCGGTGATGGTTCCACCAGTACCTGCCGTTGTGGTGATGTTATAGGATACCTTTTCAAAGGCCACACTGATAGAACAATCTTTGGTAGCTGTGAAGGTTGCAGGATTGGTTGATTTAGTAAAGCTTCCACATGATCCAGTCCATCCACTTATTTGATAGCCTGTATTGGGTGTAGCGGTGATGCTTACCGATTCTCCATGTTTCACGGATTGATTTTCAGTGATAGATCCACCAGTTCCTGCATTTGTAGTGATGGTATAGGAAACCTTTTCAAATTCTACACTGATAGAACAGTCTTTGGTTGCTGTGAAGGTTGCAGGATTGGTGGATTTAGTAAAGCTTCCACATGATCCAGTCCATCCACTTATTTGATAGCCTGTACTTGGTGTAGCGGAGATGCTTACCGATTCTCCATGTTTCACGGATTGATTTTCAGTGATGGTTCCACCAGTTCCTGCATTTGTAGTGATGGTATAGGAAACCTTTTCAAATTCTACACTGATAGAACAATCTTTGGTTGCTGTGAAGGTTGCAGGATTGGTTGATTTCTCAAAAGTGCCACAAGTTCCTCCCCATGATTCTATTCGATAACCTATATTTGGTGTAGCAGTGATATTTACAGATTCTCCATGTTTTGCAGATTGATTTCCGGCGATAGATCCACCTGTACCTGCCGTTGTGGAAATGATATAGGATACCTTTTCAAAGGCCACACTGATAGAACAGTCTTTGGTTGCTGTGAAAGATGCAGGATTGGTTGATTGACTAAATGTCCCACATGATCCAGTCCATCCACTTATTTGATAGCCTATACTTGGTGTAGCGGTAATGCTTACTGATTCTCCATGTTTTGCAGATTGATTATCGGTGATGGTTCCCCCAGTGCCTGCCGTTGTGGTGATGGTATAGGATACCTTTTCAAATTCTACACTAATAGAACAATCTTTGGTTGCGGTGAAGGTTGCAGGATTGATTGATTGAGTAAAGCTTCCACATGATCCAGCCCACCCACTTATTTGATAGCCTGTACTTGGTGTAGCGGTAATGCTTACCGATTCTCCATGTTTTACAGATTGATTTTCAGTGATAGTTCCACCTGTACCTGCCGTTGTGGTGATCGTATAGGATACCTTTTCAAAGACCACACTGATAGAACAGTCTTTGGTAGCGGTAATGGAAATAGGATTTGTTGTTTTCTCGAAAGTGCCACAAGTTCCTCCCCATGATTGTATTTGATAGCCTGTACTTGGTGTAGCGGTGATGTTTACCGATTCTCCATGTTTTGCAGATTGATTTCCGGTAATGGTTCCACCTGTACCTGCCGTTGTGGTAATGGTATAGGAAACCTTTTCAAAGGCTACACTGATAGAACAGTCTTTGGTTGCTGTGAAGGTTGCAGGATTGATTGATTGAGTAAAGCTTCCACATGATCCAGCCCACCCACTTATTTGATAGCCTATACTTGGTGTAGCGGTAATGCTTACCGATTCTCCATGTTTTACAGATTGATTTTCAGTGATAGTTCCACCAGTACCTGCCGTTGTGGTGATCATATAGGATACCTTTTCAAAGACCACACTGATAGAACAGTCTTTGGTAGCGGTAATGGAAATAGGATTTGTTGTTTTCTCGAAAGTGCCACAAGTTCCTCCCCATGATTGTATTTGATAGCCTGTACTTGGTGTAGCGGTGATGTTTACCGATTCTCCATGTTTTGCTGATTGATTTCCGGTAATGGTTCCACCTATACCTGCCGTTGTGGTAATGGCATAGGAAACCTTTTCAAAGGTTACACTGATAGAACAATCTTTGGTTGCTGTGAAGGTTGCTGGATTGGTTGTTTTCTCGAAAGTGCCACAAGTTCCTCCCCATGATTGTATTTGATAGCCTGTACTTGGTGTAGCGGTGATGTTTACCGATTCTCCATGTTTTGCTGATTGATTTCCGGTAATGGTTCCACCTATACCTGCCGTTGTGGTAATGGCATAGGAAACCTTTTCAAAGGTTACACTGATAGAACAATCTTTGGTTGCTGTGAAGGTTGCTGGATTGGTTGTTTTCTCGAAAGTGCCACAAGTTCCTCCCCATGATTGTATTTGATAGCCTGTACTTGGTGTGGCAGTGATGCTTACCGATTCTCCATGTTTTACAGATTGATTTCCGGTGATGGTTCCACCTGTACCTGCCGTTGTGGTAATGGTATAGGAAACCTTTTCAAAGGCTACAATGATAGAACAGTCTTTGGTAGCTGTAATGGAAATAGGATTGGTTGTTTTCTCGAAGGTGCCACAAGTTCCCGACCAGGATTGTATTTGATAGCCTGTACTAGGTGTGGCCGTGATGCTTACCTTAGTTCCGTGCTCCACACGCTGGGTTGGGTTTATACTTCCCCCTAAACCTGCTGAGGTAGTAATCGTTCGAGTAGCTTTTACAAATATTGCCTCCAATTGGCAGTTGCCCTGAACGATAAAACTCAGTTCTTCATTAGTAACGTTTGAAATGGCAGGACATCCCAAACCATCTAAATTCCAAGAACCAAAAACAAAATTATCATCTGCTTTTGCCCTGAAGGTTACCGACTCACCCTGTCCCTTTTTCTCAGTTGTTGGTTGTACACTACCACCAACACCTGCCACCGCTGTAATGGTGTAGATAATCTTTTCGAAGTCAGCCCTTATTTGGCAATCTTTTGTGGCTATAAATCCAATTTGGTTCTTTCGTTTGTCAAATGATCCACAGTCTCCCGACCATTCACTGAGTTTGTAGTGTTTATCAGGATTTGCTGAGATGACTACTTGATCTCCATGCTCCACTCGCAGAGTCGGGGTTATTCTACCCCCTATACTAGCAGATGTGGTAATCGTTCTTGGAATTTTTAAAAAGGTTGCTTCCAATTGGCAATTGCCCCTGACTGTAAAACTCGCCACAGCATTATTCGGATTTAATAGCGTGGGACAACCACTACTCATTCTTTTCCAACTACCAAATTCATATCCTTCATGAGAGTTCGCCTGAAAACTAACCCGATCACCGAAAACCCTGAGCAACACATCTTTTGGACTCACTCTTCCTCCAGAGGTCGCTGTAGCAGAAACCTTGTACTTAGTTTCTTCAAATACGACCTTGACTTGACAATCTTTAGTTGCACTGAAAGAAACACTTTGGTTAGTGGAAGGAAAAGATCCACAAGTACCTTCCCATGACTTTATACTATAGTGAGGTTCGGGACTAGCAGCTATGATCACTGTCTCACCATGAGGAGCATATTGGTCTGGAGTTATCCCTCCACCACTAGTTGCTATGGTAGTGATGTTGTAGATGATGGGTCTAAAGTTGGCTTGCAATTCACAATCTCCCTCAACTTGAAACTCTGCGATGGAATAGGTAAAGTCTAAGTTTTTTGGACATCCTTCCCCGTTGAAGTTCCACAAGGTAAATTCATGACCCTTATCAGATAGAGCCGTAAAAGAGACTATCTGTCCCTTCTCTTTGGTTAGTTCTCTGGGCTCTTTGATCTTACCACCAATAGAGGCAATCGCTGAAATGGTAAATTTTACCTTTTCAAATACAGCCATAATCTGGCAATCCCTTGTCGGAGTTATGGAAATAGTACTATCTGAAGCACTAAAACTTCCACAATCTCCCTTCCATGAGATTAACTGATGATTAGTATCTGCATTGGCTGAAATGTTTACGCTTGCCCCATCTTCTACAACCTGATTTGGCGTGATTGTTCCACTTCCTTGAGTGCTTGTAAAGATGGTGTGGGTTCTGTCATCAATAATGTGTAAAATCTTGGATGTTTTATCGAAAAGAGCACGAAGTTGACAACTTTCTATTACCATAAACTCCAAAGTTGAATCTCGAGAATCAGAAAGACTAGAACAAGTTGAATCAATGGTAGTCCATCTTTTGAAGACAAAACCCCCATTGGGTATTGCTGTGAACTGAACCATTTCACCATAATTTTTATTCATCATGTTAGGATCCTTTATAGAACCCCCATCACCTGCAACAGCTTCAATGGTGTATTCCATCATCTCAAATGTTACCTCAACGGTACAATCCTTGGTGGCTATAAAAGAAATCGTTGTTGGCTCATCTAGGTGATATTCTCCGCAGTCAGTTTTCCATTCCTTGAATTGATAATGTTTATGGACTTTAGCAGAAATCTTGACTTTCTGGCCATGTTCTACATTCTGAGTATCAGTAATTTCTCCACCCTCACTAGCTACCGTGCTGATTTTGTAAGGAGCTTTGGCAAAAACAGCCACAATACCACAGTCTCCCTTTACAGTAAACTTGGCAATTACATCTAAAGGATTAGTTAAGGTGGAACATGCAGAATCTTCTACCGTTGTCCAACCAACAAATTCATACCCATAATCTGGTTCAGCCGTAAAGCTGACTTCCCCACCAAATACCTGAAACACCTCATTTGGCGACTTTACTTTACCACCAATACCTGACGTTGCAGAAATAGTATAGGTTATTGGCTCAAAGTATGCTTCAACAGTACAATCCACAGTGACTGTGAAAGAAATCGTGGTTGCTTGTTCTTGGTTGTATTCCCCACAGTCGGTTTTCCATTCCTTGAATTGATAGTGTTCATAGGGAGTAGCTGTAATTTTTACTTTCTGACCAAAATCTACCTTGTGAGAGTTAGTAATTTCTCCACCCTCACTGGCTACGGTGGTGATTGTGCGAGGAGTTTTGACAAAAAAAGCTTCAATAGAACATTCCCCCTCCACAATAAATTTAGCTATTGCATCTAAAGGATTGGACAATGTGGGACAATCGGAATCTTCTTCTAGTGTCCAAAAAGCAAATTCATACCCTTGATTAGGTACAGCTGTAAAGATTACTTCTTCTCCATATACCTGACTCAGCTGGTCTGGAGACTTTACTTTACCACCAATACCAGCCGTTGCAGAAATGATATAGGTTATAGGTTCGAAAATTGCCGTTACTTGACAATTCTTGGAGACGAGGAAGCTTATAGTTTGGTTTTTCTTACTAAAATCCCCACAGTCGGTTTTCCATTCAGCTAGTTGATGGTATTTATTAGCAGTGGCGGTTAAGCTTACTGTTTTACCGCTTAAGATAGTCTGACTGGAGGTTATTTCCCCTTCACCTTCTACAGAAGTAGTAATAGTAAAGGCAGTTGGGGATGAAGTGGACTCTTTTGTAGTTGGAATAGGATCTGGAGGTACAGCTATTGGAGGTAAAAGGATAGGCTCAACATAATCCTTCGAACATGAAGATAAGATGAATAGAAAGCATAAGAACAACCAAGATAGAAAACGGAAAAGCCTTCCAAATAAGAGAATGGACGAATTCCTTTCGAAATTTGTATACCAGGACGACATTTGGTTTCCTTATCATCTATGTCCTAAGATACAAAAAATTTTATAATTCTGCAAATTCAAATAATTAAATTGAAACCCTACGAGGGTTTGGTTTAAATTAATTTATAAATTATTGAATAGTAGGTATTTAATTCGTTAGCACTTCAACAAATTAATTTGAAATAGATGAAATTTTATTGAGATAGTTACCTAATTTCATAACTCTGATGTCAATAAATAAAGCATAATTATGAATATTTTTAAAGGTCAAAACCTCTTAGAGGTCTCTCAATGCTTCAAAACGGACTTAGATTGCAAGAAATATCTCTCTGAAATCAAATGGAATGACGGCTTTAACCGAGTTTACAATATAGACGTTCCCATAGTTCCGTAGGAACAAGAATTAATCATAGTCTAATGTGTCCAATTTGGACACGGGGCTTGTCAGGTAAGCAGGGATTTTTCCACCACGTGCAACATCTGTAGCCATACCAAGTCAACTAAAGCCAATACCTTGTTCCACAGGGTTAAGTTCGGTGTTCCCAAGCCCTTTTTTATTTGCTTTGAGATGACTACCAGTACCAAGAGTCTTTCCATAAGGTACACGGTTGCTGGCTATGGAGCAACCGAAAAGACTGCCCATCTGTTCATGCACAAGGTGATAGCAGCTATGGAATCCAATGGAAAGTACCCTATGGATGGTATAGTAAATGTGGACGGATTCGTTTTGGGCGGAGTGGAACAAGGAATATAGGGTGTAGCTATAATAATACCAAGAAAAAGAAAGCGGTAACGACAGTACAGCTAAAAAAGGAGGGAAAGTTTAGGCTTATGTATGGCATGGGTATAGAAGATTTCTCGGCAAGCTCACTTCAGTCCATCTTTATCAACCATATGAGAAAGTCTGATAAGCTGTTGTTCCCCGCCACGGGGTGGAAAGGATATAGACCGATAGCCAAGACTTATAACACTACCCAGATGGAGAGTAACAAGAGGCTCAACTATAAGTCTCTTCATACGATGAATCACCAGATAAAGTCTTGGAAAAGTACCACTTATTCGTGATTGAGTAACTTTAACCTGAACAGATATTTCAATGAATTCTGCTTCAGAATAAATCGTCCACAAAGTAAAGCGACGATATTAACAATCTAATAACAAGAATGGTCGACAAGGGAAAAGCTTATCAAAAAAATCTGATATGTTCTTATAGTAGTTAGTTCAAAAAATTTTATTTGTCAAAGACTAGTCTTGCATATCGGAAAATCTTTGAGAGTAGTATTTTCCTTAAGACTTGATATGTTCTATTACCCTATATAAAAGTGTTACTTCAAGAGAAAGTATCTAAGTTGATTTACGATAAGAAAATGTATTGATTTGACAGACTAAAGTGGTTAATTCAGGTTTTTATGTATTATTTGTTGTAACTCTTTCTCAGTGATAGGTGGGTTCGCTCCAGGCCTACTAGCTACTAAAGCTCCCATCGCACATGCTGAATCAAGGGCATTCTGAGGGTTTTGTTGTGGAGAAGCATAAAGATTATAGACTAATGTAGCCAAAAAAGAATCTCCCGCACCTACTGTATCTGATACACTTACTCTATAACCCTTGTTGAAATAAAATTGTTGTTTGTAAAATAAAATAGAACCAAGGCTACCGAGAGTTACACAGATGTGTTTGAGACCAGTTAAGGAGGAAAGGTTACTTATTTGATCTACTAATGAAAATGAGTTAACACCATAGTAGCCATTCAAAATCTTGAGTTCATCTTCATTACACTTGAGAAAATCAGTTTTCTCAATATAAGAACTGATTAACTCTTTAGTGTAAAAAGGTGAACGAAAATTTACGTCGAATACTGTGTTACTGGCTTTTTGCAATAAACGCGTTAAGGTATCACGGGATTTCTCACTGCGAGAACCAAGACTCCCAAAAATAAATGCTTTAGATTCGGCAACCAAATCACTCAGACGTTTATTATGTTCGATGTAGTCCCATGCTACGTTTTTAACAATTTTATACTCCGGACTACCTTTTTCTAAATTTACTTCAACAATACCGGTTCTGTATTTCTGATCAATCTGAATGTAGTCTGAAGACATCTGACTCAATCTAAAATACTCAAGTACTTGCTTGCCCAAAAGGTCATTTCCAATTCTAGATATCATATAAGTTGGATATTTGTGCCAATGAATTCTCTGGGCTACATTGAATGGAGCACCTCCAATTAGACTTTTCCCCCCAAATTGGTCAAATACAATTTCACCATAGCAAACAATCGGAGGTGAATTCAGAATAGATTGGACAAAGCCCATAAACTAGTTATTTAAAGAAATTTTTAATCTGAAGAGCCAAGGATACATCACCCTTAATTTTTATTTTTCTCCTAATAATGGCCATCATCGGGCTCAACTTACCTGTTCTCATCTTTTCAATAGTCTTTTTATCAATATAAATTTCACAATCAGCTTCAACGTCCTGAAGAACTATTTTATTAACCCCCGATGTACCATCAATAACTACCACCGGATAACCCTCTAATACAACCTTGAGTTTACCATTTATCGGCTCTGAATTAAGAACTTGAGAATTTATTTTTTCAATTATTTTCTGGAATTCCATTGTTCTTTTGGTATCAAAAGTATACTAATCCGATAATGTTAAAAAGAACCTGTGGTTTTAAAATAAATGGCACGGTATAGCCAACCCACAACCGCGACATTATCATATGTATACACTTGAATTATAATCCAGAAAATTAATCAAGAAATTGCATTTGCAGACTGATTGTACTGAACAAAAACACCCTACTAAAATGGCTCTAATCACTTTGTTGTGGATTAGAATTCGTTTAAAACGAAAGCTATATGTAGATAAAAATCTACTCATGTTGACTTACCCCCTTTTTCCCTTTACGACCATGCATGATCCAAGGTATTTTAAAGGTTCGGTGTACCATCGCCGAATTCGACAAGGAACACTCTTTACTCCCAAAGTTGTTCCCTCTCAGAGGGTTTTGGAAGAAGGAACACGCTCCGATGTCCCTGATGTTATTGGCAGCATTGATATCCGCATTCATAGAAAATCCACAGCTTAAACATGTAAATTCCGATTGTGATGTTCGATTCTTTTTGTCCCTAGTCCCACATCGGCTACACTCTTGTGAGGTATAATGAGGAGGAATTTTAATCACTAGCATTTTTTGTCCTAGATAAATTTCAAACCCTGTGACAGGGATCAATTTTATGCCATGCCGTTTTTAAAATCACTCTATTCAACCCCGATTTCTGCTTCACGTTTTTGCCCGGATTGTCCATCGTTCCTTTAGCTGATTTGGTCATATTCTTGGTTTTCAAATCTTCCAAAACCGCTAGTAAAGAACTACTGGATATCTTTTTGCATATTTTTCTTAGTGCATCATTTCTTTTGTTTTTTATTTTTTTGTGTTTCTTGGCTATAAGGATATTCGTTTTGTAGGCTTTATTACTGCCATGTTGTTTTTTGGATCTTTTTCTTTGAAGAACTTTCATCCTCTTTTCTTCCTTTTTAGTATCCGCCAGAAAATGAATCTGTCCATTACTATCGGCTACTTGACCTACATTCCTATCTATACCTACAATATTATCTATATCTATATGGCCTATTTGTTTTTCAACAGCATCTACTTCACACTGAATAGACAAATACCACTTATTCTCTTTATATTTATTCTGTCTTTTTCTATTCTCCGGATTACTTCTATCGGCAATTTCTTTGATGATACGCCCCTGTAAAAACCTGGGCTTACTATAACGGCAAATCTGTTTCTTATATCCTCTTATTTGAATAAAGATTCCTCTTTTTAATAAAAGATAGCCATTGCCATTTTCGTTTTCTTTGATCTCTTTTTGGTATAAAGTGATCGGAAAACTCTGCTTTTGTCTTTTTGATTTGAATTTCGGTTTGCCTCTTTGTCCTTTTACATATTCCTTAAAAGCATCAGATAAATCCTTTAAAATCAATTTGGTTTTAGCTGGCGAATAACGAGATAACCAGGGGGCTTCAGTCTTTTTGTGCTGGGTATTCCATTTCCCCAAATCTTGATAAGAATAATCGCATTTTCCGGTGTTTCGGATATCGTTGATACTTTCTTGGTATTGTTTGAATAGATGATTTAATGCCTGATTATAGAGGTATCTATTGGCACCGGACATTTCGTTTAATAGTCGATAATCTCTTTTATCACCACTTAAACGACATCTAAAATTAACAATTGTTCTAACAGACATTATAGTGCGCGCCTTTCTAAAAATATTATTACTCTCTTTTAAAAATCTTTTGAGGTCATCATTTTCGCTATATCAGATATTTTTGATAGACTTTGTCCTTGTTCACCATTTTTGTAACCAGATTATTGAATATCGTCTCTTTACTCTGTGAACGATTTATTCTGAAACAGAACTCATTGAAGTATCTATTCAGATGGAAGTCGCTTACCCAGGAATAAGTGGTACGTATCCAAGAATTTATCTGGTGGTTCATCGTATGAAGAGCCTTGAAGTTGAGTCCATTGTTGCTCTCAATCTGGGTAATGTTATAAGCCTTGGCTATTGGTTTATATCCTTTCCACTTATCAGTGGTTACCTAGGCAGACTTACTGATATGGTTGACAAAGATGGACTCAAGGGATCCTGCTGAAAAATCTTCTATGCCCATGGCATACATACGCCTAACCTTTCCCTTCTTGGTTAGCTGTACCGCTGTTACTGCTTTCTTTCTCTTGGCATGATAGCTACGCCCTATCTTTCCTTGTTCCA
>Ga0209022_1000280_pt1 | contig 67183 bp, 62 predicted proteins | sample PinacodermPK_FD_187300 | JGI IMG/M metagenome (GOLD analysis project Ga0209022, IMG submission 187300) | Host-associated microbial community of the marine sponge Aplysina aerophoba from Gulf of Piran - sponge pinacoderm, lysed by proteinase... | ecosystem: Host-associated > Porifera > Sponge >... | reverse complement strand
GAAAACGTGAAAGCCGCCATAGAGGCCGTCACTTTATCAGAGACTAAATCAATCGGTACAGTGGAGGGACGTCTGGAATTTCTGAATATCCACGCTGATCGGAATATGTTTCGCATCTATTCAGCCATACCACCCGAAAAGGTGAACTGTTTTTTTCCACTGGACAAGATTGAAGAGGCCCGAGAAGCAGTTGGTCGCAAGATCAGAGTATCGGGCGAACTGACCTACCCCAAAGGGAATGACTTCCCAAGAGACGTTAAAGTTCAAGCTATTGAGTTGCTTCCCGATGATGATGACCTGCCGAGTCTCATGGATTTGCGGGGAGTGGCTCCTGATATAACAGGCGATCTTTCTTCCGAGGAGTTTGTAAGGAATCTTAGAGATGCCGAATAACCCAAAGCTCCTCTACTGGGACAATAAACGCAATATCCATTGTCTTTGCAAACTCACCAGAAGTTCGGGAAAAACTATCAGATTTTCACGAAAAAACCGTTCAGGGTAAAACCCGAGACAATGAACTTTTTGAATTATTTGAAGCTATGTGCGACGATGTCGGGGTGCCTGCGGATAGCGAATCAGACAGATCATTTTTCTTCACTCCTTTCAATGTTCGTCCCTAGAAGAGAAGTAGACAACGTATTTTCCAGGTACGCCGCGCACTCTGTCTGGTTCCGCTGAGAATGGCTTTCAGATTGTTTGTGGTTTCACGTCACTATGAAACGGGTGGTTGCCTCCTTGTCCAGATGCTCTGCCTTGCATATCACCCTCCGGATCCTGCTCCAACTCTTCTTGGTACAATATCGGAAGCTTTTGAAGCGACGCAAGGCCTTTCCGGGTTTCTCTGTGTTCCACGCAGGTCTTGCGTACCTACTTCTTCACCCTCTTCATCAGCCGGGGGCTTCTTACCATCCCCAACCGGAAAAATATTTTGGCCGGGTTTCCTTGCAAAGAGTGAAAGAACATATAAATTCTTGACATAGAGCAATGCCTGTTATGTTTATTGATGAGGATTGAAATCCGACCGGAAGCGTGAAACTAATTGATGTTTATTGTGAGGTAACCATGCGGACCACTGCGTTAGATGTAGCCGAGTATATACTCTCGAAAAAAAAGCCAATGACCGCCATGAAGCTTCAAAAGCTGGTCTATTACTGCCAAGCCTGGTCGCTGGTATGGGAAGAAAGGCCCATGTATGAAAACAGGATAGAAGCTTGGGCCAACGGCCCGGTAGTTGTTGACCTGTATTCCGCGCATCGGGGTCAGTACATGCTCGAGAGCGTTTCGGGCGATTCTTCGCGGCTTTCCATGTCCGATGTTGAAACCATTGATGCCGTTTTGGAGTATTACGGCGAGAGGTCTTCGCAATGGCTGTCAGATTTGACCCACCAGGAAAAACCATGGCTGAAAGCTCGCGGGTCCCTGCCGAGAGGGTGGCGGGGGAGTGAGGAAATAACTCTCGCCTCCATGGCGGAATATTACGGTTCTCTTTGATCAGTAAGCCGGGCGCAGAGGCATGGCGAGAAACCGCAACAGGCGGAAGCATCCTAAGAGAAAAATCGATCCTGAACCCGGAAAATCTCCGCAAATCCAGTCCGGCATTCCAGAATCGTTTCAGGGGTATAAGGTAAGATGGTCTTTCTCGCTCCTGGATATGGATGGTCCTTTCGGCTGGTCAAGATGTTCGGTTTCCGACCTGAAGAAGTTAAAATCGCGGCTTAGCAGTTTTGAGACAATGACGTGGGCAGAGATTGAAGGCGACAGGCATCACTCTATTTCGATAGCTGATCTTTCAGCCCAGGCAAAGAAACGTCTTGACCACGAAGAGCTGAACGACGTGGATGAGGTTTTTTCCTTGGCCATAGGAGGCAGGGAGAGGGTTATCGGAATCCGGGACCGCGATGTGTTTAAATTGCTCTGGTGGGATCCGGCGCATGAAGTTTGCCCTTCAAAGAGACCAAATACATGATATTTCCATCTATCATGAACTCATCTGGGCTTCAGTCCGCAGGCATATAGTGCGTAACCGAACCATAAAGAAAAGCCGGAAGACTCCCAGAAAAGACATTGACCTCGCGGTCAGGCGAAAGAGGGGGAGGGATTATGAAAAAGAAAAACATCGGAACATCTTTTGACAACTGGCTGGATGAAGAGGGTATCAGGCAGGAAGTTACCGCTAACGCGATCAGGCGCGTATTGGCGCGCCAGGTGGCGGCAGCGATGACAAAAGATGGTCTTACGAAGACTGCCATGGCGCGGAGAATGGGCACCAGCCGCGGCGCTCTCGACCGTTTGCTGGATGCGGAAAACGGGTCGGTTACCTTGTCAACATTGCAGAAAGCCGCCACGGCGGTCGGGCGTGAAGTGCGTCTGGATCTCGTGTAGACGCAGTTTTAAAAGCCTTCACTCTATGTATCTGCTAAAGTTAAATTTTCCAGAGGGTGATAATATACTCATTCAATCGGAAACAGATGAAAAGTTGCCACTAGAATGCTTAGAAAAATTTCAGTCTGTGGAGTTGATAGTCGCTGTCAACATGCAGACTAAGAGTAAGCATACAATTTGTCTGATTTGGGAGGATGATGCTAAGGAGCACAATCAAAAACTTGTATATCCAACTTTGTAAGCATAAAAAGCTTCTTGACTTTTTCCCGCAAAAACAGTGCATATATAACGTCTCGTCTGCCATGCGTAGAAGGAGCATTCGAAGCCGTTACGGCTGGCCCGTTGCGGCTTCAGCATTTTAGATGCCTTAGTCGTGAGTTCCCGTACAGGCGTCGCGTTCCTCTCTCAGCCGCCTGATTCTGTATTTCCCTTCGGTTACATATGCGGTTTTGAGCAGCCAGCAGTTCTCTCTCTGCAAAAGCACAACCAGGTATTCTTCACGATACCAGAGCAGTGAGTTGGTTTCTCTTCTCCTAGTGTTCTGCCATCTATCGATCTCGGGATGTGACGTAGCGTTGCTGATCACCCATGGTATCCACTGTAACCGTTCGCAACGGCGCAAATCGGGTATACGTTTATCTTCTTCATGCCCCTCTTGAATCAGATGCCAGAAGTCCGCGAAACCTCAATCTGTCATCCTCGAAAAAGAGGTCCGCGAGCGCTAGGTAAAAGTCTTTTTTTGCGGGTGAAACCTTGGTCCATTTTGTCTCGAAATCCGGTCCGAGGCCGTGTTCTGTCTTCAGAATTCTTGTTTTTTTCGAAAGGTCTTGGACGAAGCGCTTTTCACAGATAACGCTTCCCAAGCTATTACGGGGATGTTGTCATTTTCAAGGTAACAGCTTTCGTCGCAATAAATATTAAAAGTTCTCGCCATCTGAACAGAACCTGTCTTTAGGAGTTTTTCACGTATCGCAGATATTCGCGGAGAAGCTATCTCGGTCAACTCTAAACGGCCGACGAAAAGCGCTTTCGCGTAAAATCATTTAAACGAACAATTTCTGTGACTTTGCGTTTCTTTCTCCTGTGGGAAATGGATTTTATTCAGATGTTCTTACAGAATCAAGCACTTTTCAATATCGTCAGATGGGCGAGGGAGATTATGGAGCTTTATGACGGAATGAAGCTACGCGTACAGGATGCAACTCGTTCCCAATGCTCTATCTATCTCGTGGACTCCATTTTCAGCAAACCCGTTTTCAAAAGTTCGGATTTGATCAGCCAGTTCAGCAACCAGCATGGTATTCATAGACAGACTACTTTTGAGCTGCTCAAGCGACTGCGAGATGCCGAGATACTGCAAGAGCTTCGGCTCGGCGGGGGGAGTCGCTCCGCAGTTTTGTGTTTTCCTGAATTGATAGTGCTGGCGAAGGGGTAATAAGTGTCAAGAAAATTTTGAGTAGCCTGTGGACTTTTCCTCAGCCGTTTGCCGAAGTTCTTGTGATAAGGCGGCAGTAGACGGATCAGCTGACTGGTCTTCAGCGCGGATAACCAGCGCTTTACCGTAGGTCCGGCAATACCGATTTCGTTTCCAAGCTCCGCCATGTTCAGGAGTTGTCCGGTACGGGCGGCGACCAGCACCGCTGGAAAAAAACCATAGCCTTGCGGATTGTATGAGTCAGATAGCGTTGGATATAACCCATGTTTTGCAAATACAACATGGAATAGCAGATTTGCAAAAAACAACAGGCTTCAAAGCGTTTGCGCTGAAACGGTTTTTGCAGGTGCTCCCACTACGTATTTCTTAAAAATGAACAGCTATAGTGCGACAAACAGGATGAGAATTTCATGTCGTAGCGAAAGAGACAGTATCCTCGGTAATAGTATTGCTACGCAATTTTGCGGATGGAAGCGGGAAATATGCCGGTTCAGTTCTTTTAAATGTCCGGGACGTTTAATCATCATGCGGAATTATAACTATGAAAATTGGATGGCAGACTTCCAATTTTCATGGTTATTGGAAAATCGCGGAAGAAAAAAGACTGCTCTTTGAACATGGATAAAATAGTTCCATGCCGATGTTTCTCTCTGCGCTTGATTGTTTTTCTCTTGAGAGAGTTTGACAATTCGGTTATTCTAAACCCATAAATAATGGAGTTTGAATACCTGATATGTCGGATAATGAGTTTCCAAGAGAGATAGCCGCGTCAGTCAGGCGCATGGCAGGGCACTTTCCCTCCGTCGTCGTTACGGGAGCCCGTCAGACGGGCAAGACAACGCTTCTGACAAAACTGTTCGGGGACTATAACTACGTAAGCCTTGACCTTCCGGCAGAAGCGCAGTTGGCTGAAGAGGACCCTCAGTCTTTTCTGTCGCGTCATCCCGCGCCGCTGCTTGTGGATGAAGTTCAGTATGCTCCCAGGCTGTTCCGTTACCTGAAGGTTGAAATAGACAAGCACAGGGAGATGAACGGACGCTTCATCCTGACCGGGTCGCAGAAGTTCGGCCTGATGCAGGGAGTATCGGAGTCTCTGGCGGGACGCTGCGGCGTGCTGGAACTGGAAGGCCTTACGATTGAGGAACTGGGACCCGTATTTCCCCGCGTGGAAGAGAGTGAAGGGATAGCCGGGATTCTGGGTCGCGGGTTTATGCCGCAACTCTGGAAGGATCCGGCGATGAGACCCGCAGACTATTTCGCCAGCTATCAGGCGACTTATCTTGAGCGCGATGTGCGCCAGCTTTTAAATGTCTCGTCGTTGCGGGACTTTGACCGCTTCATGCGCGCCCTGGCTCTTCGCAGCGGGCAGCTGCTCAACAAGTCGGAAGTTGCCAAGGAGACGGGAATAAACAGCAAAACCGCCGACAAGTGGCTGAATGTGCTCGTGGCTTCCAATCAGGTTACGCTGCTTGAGCCCTGGTTTGCGAATCCGGGGAAACGTCTTGCAAAGACGCCCAAGCTTTTTTTCAATGATGTCGGGCTGCTGTGTTTCCTCCTGGGACTTAGCGGACAGGCGGTGACCGGAAGCTACCTGGTTGGAGCGATATGGGAGACTTTTATTTTCGGCGAACTGCGAAAATACCTGTCTCTGGCGGCTCCGGAAGCGACCATATGGCACTATCGGGACCAGTCACGCGAAACGGATTTCATTATTGAGAAGGATGGCCGTCTGACTCTGGCGGAAGCGAAATGGAAGGAACTTCCGACGCCACGTGATTTTGCTCAGGCCCTCAAGGTTCACGAGCTGCTCGGACCGCAGGCAAGATGGCCCGTCATGGTGCTTTGCCGTACCCGTCAGAGCTTTCCGGTTGCGGAAAAACTGCTTGCCGTAAACGCGTTCAGGCTTCGGGAGCACTTGCCATGAAGTTCTGTTTCCGATTCCTTGTCCCGGGGGGTTAGAAGCGGATTTGCGTCAGACGGGCGCTTTGTAAAAGGAATGTTGGGAACAAACAGCGAGAAATGTTTTGCGGTGCCGAATTGCGTGCCGCAGTGGTTAGCGAGACATATTAGGCATTGTTGAGGGGCAAGACTGTTACCCCGCTTTCAATTGGTTGTGACGGAAAGCGACATCGTGGAAGAAGACCAGCAGAGAATAATGTGGCATGGTTCGGGAATTTTCCAGATTTCTTTACTCCTTATCGCATGGCAAAGAACATGCTATCTTTACTGTTATCAACTTTGTAAAGGGGTGCGGAATGCCAAAAGTCAGCAGCAAAAGACAAATCACGCTCCCGGCCAGCCAGTGCGATCAGCTTGGCATTAAGCCTGGTGACAATATTGAAACCTTTGTTGCTGATGGCCGCTTAACCATAGTTAAAAAGGTAAAAGGGGCCGCCCAGAGCCTGCTGCAGCACGTTAAGGGCGATCCTTCAGTAACGGATCAGGAATCTCTGGAAGACTCCTTGGCTTCATGATCGCGGTCGATACCAATGTGCTGTTGCGTTATCCGCCGAATGATGATGCGGCGCAGGGCGGGCCATTTTCCGGTTTCTATACCTTTGATAAAGCCGCCCGGAAGCTGCAAGGGGCCAAGACACCATAGAACCCCGATCTTGATGCGCCAGAATCCTTGAATAAAAAGAGCAAAGACAAAAACGTTGAGCGACTGCCCGACGTTTCTTCCCGTTTTGCAAAGCAGTGCGGGGCTTGGAATTAGGCTTTTTCCGGTTTTCTCAGTAAATTTTTACCGCGGATTCGGGGAGGATGACGAAGAATCCGGATCGAAGCGCAAAACGCAGGGTCTGGTTTCAGGTGACGGAGTATCTCGATGTTAATACGCTTTAAGATCTTTCTGGTTTTTGCCGCATGCTTTCTCTTCGCCCCGGTCGGGGCGGATTCCCTTACGCTCACTCAGGCAAAGATAATGGCCCTTGAGAAAAACCACGACATAAGGGTCTGGATGCTCGGCGTCGACGCCGCACGCGGGGAGCACAAGAGCAGACAGGGAGTCTACGACCCCGAGATAAGCTTCATGGCTTCCTACGCCGATACGACAAACCCCACTGCCAGTGCTTTCATAGAGGACGGAATAGTAAACGCCGAGATCTTCTCCTTCGGAAGCGAACTCTCTGGAAAGCTTCCCACCGGAACTTTCTACAAGCTCTACGATCTTGAAGTATCGAGGACCGAGACCGATTCTCCGCTTGAGAGCCTTAGCCCTTCGTGGTCCGCGAGCCTCGGTTTCAGCGTGGGACAGGAACTGCTCCGCGGCTTCGATATAGCTTCTAACAGGGTGTCCGTGGTGCTCTCGAGAAAGGACAGGGACATATCCATTTACGAATTCGAGCGGATGGTGGCGAAAACGCTTTTTGATCTTGAGAGAAGCTACTGGGGAGTTGTGGCCGCTGCCCATGACCGCGACCTTGAGAAAAAAGCCTACGACCTCGCCCTGGACCTTGAGAGAAGAACCCGCGTAAAGGTAGAGGTCGGGGTTCTGCCCAGGGTGACCCTAACTCAGGCGCGCTCCGAGAGCGCCGCCAGAAAGGTAAGGATGATAAACTCCGAGAACGCCTACGAGGCGTCTATGGACGCGCTTAAGAATCTTCTCGTTATCCCCCTGGAGGAAACCGTTGAGCTGCTTGAGGTAACCGACTCCATGCCGACTGCTTACGAACGGCCCTCAGAAGCCGTGGCTGTGGTGCAGGCGTTTGAGAAACGCCCCGAGATGCGCCGTGCGGAGCGGGAAATGGAAAAGGCCCAGGCGCTTAAGACTTTTTACTCCCGCCAGAGGCTTCCCCGTCTAACGGTCGAGGGCCGTCTCGAGTATCTGGGTATCGGAGGCTCCGAGAACCCCGACAGGCTCGTTTTCGGAGAGTTTAGCGGGGTGCCCCGGCGTTTTGCCGATTCCTCACACGCCTACGACAGCATCGTCGACCGCGATTTTCCGAGCTGGAGCGTTACGGGGAGGCTGAGCTTTCCAATTTTCGGTAGAAAGGCCTGGGGGGATTATGCGAAGGCCCGCGCCGACCATGACCGAAGCGTTATAAGCTACCAGAAGCAAAAAGACGCGGTTCGCCTCGATGTTAGAAACGCCATAAGGGAGATCGCAAGCAGCCACAAAAGAATGGAGGCCGCCCTGCTTTCCACCAATCTCGCAAAGGAAGTGCTCGGGAACGAGGAGGAAAAGTTCAAGGCCGGACTTTCCACCACCAGGGAGATCCTTGAAGCGCAGAGGGACCTCATAAGCGCAGAGGCCAATTACATAAGTGCCTTTGCCAGCCACCGGGTTGCTCTGGCCGATCTTGAACGCGCGAGGGGAACGATGATAGAGAGCAACTACTTTCTCATAGAGAACCACTCGGACGTCGGGCCTTATCTTGAGGTTGACTGACCTGCCTGTTGCGTTACCTTGAGGGACAATCAGAATTGCATTTATGGGGGACTACCATGACTGGGAATCTTGATCAGTTTCACCCGAAGTGGCCATTGCCGCCGCCTGGAGATACTGTTCTGGACATATTGGAAGAAGGGGGCTGGACTCGGGCTGAATTTGCCGACCGCGCCGGTTATACGACAAAATACGTAAACCAGCTTGTATGTGGCAAAGTGGCAATTACGGAAGATACGGCACTTCAGCTGGAACGGGTGCTTGGCGGCAGCGCGGAGTTCTGGTTGTCAAGGGAGGCGAGGTATCGCGAGGCCATGGCCCGCAGGAAGGACATCTGCCTATGAGTCATGTTAACGGATTGAAAGCGTGCTACAGGCGGAGAACAAAGCAGAGTTAACGGGTAGCGACCCCTGAGTTAAATTGATGCATTGGGGGTTATTGCCCGTGTATTAGCACCACATGATTTCTTTCTATTTCCCTGTGGAAATTTTCGGGGAGGCGGGTCCAGTCGCGCGCTTCCACCAGAAAGGGAATGTCTGACTCCCGCAATGCTTCCGAAAGTGCCTTCAGTCGACCGGTTTCAATCCGTTGTAGTCCGGGAGCGCGTAGCACCAGATCGAGATCACTCCCACCGTGGCTTCGGCCATGGATGCGGCTGCCATAAACCCAAGCCTCCACTCCAGGCAAGTGGCGGTGCAGTAACACTTCAATCATCTTGCGATGTCTTGGTGATAAATGCAGTCTTTCAGCCATCGTTCGTTCTTTCTATTACGTCAGCCAAAGCTTTAGTGTCGGTGATAAAATCCGGCAGGAGTTTGATCGTGCTCCCGGCAAAATCTTTTCCATAGCTATGTGCCGTATCGTTGCGATTATCGCGGTACGAAAGCCAGCGCTCGCAGGTCTCTTGATCAATCAGGTCGCGCTTAACGGCATGGCGGAAGAGATCCTTGAAGACCAAACGGTCTGCCTGACGGTTGTCAGCGAAATAAGCACTCAGAACCTTCCTAAGCAACTTGCCGCTCTGCTCCAGAATAATTTCGAACTCTTTTACGCAGGCCGCACGGTAGACATCACAGGCAATTTCGTCCGGATTGCTACGTTCCAACTCTTTCAGGGAATGTTCCAGAGCGTCGAGGCAGCGTCTGAGAAATTCCGTGTCAATGCTCATGGTATTTGGTCTTCGAACTCAACCGCCTTTGGCTTCTTCGGGAAATAATAACTTCTGGAAAACTACCCCCAAAGGATAAGGATTGCAATTCTGATCAAGTCCTCTCGACTAGTTTCCTGACTTCCTATAGCGCGGCAATCAAGGTGATACTGTTGCGCTATAGTTTGAAGTGCTCACGGTCCAGCAGATAGGGTGGACTGGTAGCGGCAACGGTAATTTGTTGCGCCTCTCAGGCCATCAAGACTTCCGATGCCGCTTCATATCGACTGATGTTCTATGGGTTCTGTCCCTTCACTGAGTATGTTTACATAATCTTCATATACGAATATCTGTCCGCGGCTTTTCCCGGTGACCTCCTTCAAGATTCCGAGAGCTTGCAGATGCTTTAAAGCCTTCCTTATTGTTGGACGGGAAAGCTCGAGGCTTCTGTGCGCGTCCGGGACGGATACGACAGGCATTTTCTGCAGGAATCGGTAGACCTGAAACACCGAGGCGGCTGGGCGGCCTAACTGTTCAATTCGGCCGTGGTCGCGTTTGGAAAGATCCAGTATTTTGTGAGCCGTGTCCGAAGCCTGTACCGAAGTGTGTACTATGGCTTTCAGAAAAAACTCAAGCCACGATTCCCAGTCGCCAGTCTCGCGCACGTGTTGCAACAGGTTGTAATAAACATAACGATGGGTCTTGAAATACAGACTGAGATACAGAAGAGGTTCCGTCAGAATGCCCTGTGCACAGAACAGAAAGGTTATCAGGAGCCTGCCGAGCCTGCCGTTTCCGTCTAAAAACGGGTGAATTGTCTCAAACTGCACGTGAACAAGTCCCGCTTTGATAAGCGTTGGGATATCCGGCGTGTCGGCGTGAATGAAGTTTTCTAGGTCTGACATCAGATTCAGTACATCTTCCGTCGGCGGTGGAACGAAGATTGCGGTTGCAGGGTGGGGACCTCCGACCCAGTTCTGCCGGTTGCGGAATTCCCCAGGGCTTTTTTCTCCGCCACGTGCATTGGACAGTAAAATTCGGTGAATATCACGGATGAGTTCAAGAGAAATCGGAGAGCCTTTTTCCCTGATCTGCTCAAGACCATGGTTCATAGCCTTCACGTAGTTTGAAACTTCGAGAACGTCTTGGCTCGAAGGTCTGTCCCGCTCCTCTTTGCTTTCGTAGAGAAGCAGGTCAAAAAAGGAAGACTGGGTTCCCTCTATCTGCGATGAAAGCAATGCTTCTTTGCGGGTGTACATGTAAATGAAGAAATAGGGGTCTGGCAGTATTGATGCAATTCCATCTAAACGGCCAAGATTTCGGCTCGCTTCTTCCAAGAGCCCATAGAACCTGTCAATCCGCACGGGTGGGACTGGAGGGAGATGCGGAGGTACGAAGGCGTAAATCTTCTGTCCGAGAAAAGGAGTTTCCACTAAACTCCCTAGGCGCGACGGTTCGGGTTTGAAATCCATTTTTATGAAATATCTTTTCCTTAGAATTTTCCTTAAGAAAAGATAACCGGTTAAATTTTTTTAGCAAGTTTTTTAAGAAAAGATATCTCTAAATCTTTTCTTAAGCTGGGTTCTAAGGAAAAGGTTTTTGTTTTAGATCTTCTGTTGAGAAAAAAATCCCCGGAAGCTTTCTTAAGTTGAATTCTAAAGAAAGCTTCCTTACTTTAGAGTTTCCGCAAAGAAAGGATATTGCAAAATCTTTTCTTTAACTGGGAGTGCTCAGTGCCTGAAGTGTCTTTTCCCGGTAAAGACCATCGCCATCGAGTGCTCATTTGCGGCATCGATTACTTCTTGGTCTCTAACGGATCCCCCAGGCTGTGCTACAGCTGTGATTCCCGCACGCGCCGCCTCGTCAACGCCGTCTCTGAAAGGGAAAAACGCGTCGGAAGCGAGCACCGAGCCATCGGTCGGCGTGCGAGCCTTCATCCCCGCGATCCTTACGGAATCAACCCTGCTCATCTGCCCCGCTCCTATGCCTACCGTCCGGAGGTCCCTCGCGTAGACAATGGCGTTTGACTTGGTGTGCTGACAGACTTTCCAGGCAAACCGGAGATCCGCCATCTCCTCCTCGGTGGGTTTTCTCTTGGTCGGAATTTTTATCTCTGAGAAATCATCCCCCCATCCCCTGTCGCTTTGCTGTATGAGCGCCCCGCCCGTCACTTTCTTTATGTCCCAGGTGCCCGCCCCGCCGATATCCATGCCTCCCAAGAGAAGCACCCGCAGGTTCTTCCTTGCCGATAACAGTATGAGCGCCTTTTCTGAAAAACCGGGGGCTATCACAACTTCTGAAAACATGCCGGCTATCTCCTCGGCCGCGGTCTCGTCAACCTCTCTGTTAAAGGCGATTATTCCGCCGAAAGCGCTTTCCGGGTCGCATTCCCTCGCGCGGGAGAACGCCTCTGCGGGAGTGTCCCCGAGAGCCGCTCCGCAGGGGTTGTTATGCTTCACTATTACGCATGCGGTCTCTTCGAACTCCCTTACGAGTTCGAAGGCGGAGTCGGTGTCGTATATGTTGTTAAGCGAAAGCTCTTTCCCCTGGAGCTGCCTGGCGTTTGCCACGCAGTGCGCCCCGGCTATGCCGCTTTCCGTGTAGAAGGCCCCCAGCTGGTGGGGGTTCTCCCCGTAGCGAAGATCAAGCTTTTTTTCGAGATAGAGGGTGTAGGTCGCCGGAAGCGGATTTCTTTCGCCGTCAGGCTCGAGGGACGAGAGATAGTTCGATATCGCCGCGTCGTACCTCGAGACGTAAGAGAAGGCCTTTGCCGAGAGGTGGAAATTGGTTTCGGGGGAGATTTTCCCCTTGTTTCTGCGAAGCTCCCTGAGCACGGCGCCGTAGTCTTCGGGATCGGTGAGCACGGTTACCGACGCGTGGTTTTTCGCCGCGGCCCGAAGCATCGCCGGCCCGCCTATATCTATGTTCTCTATCGCTTCAGAAAACGTGGTCCCCTCTTTTGCGACCACTTGCTCAAAAGGGTAGAAGTTCACCACGAGCATGTCTATCGGTTCTATGGAATTCTGGGCCATTTCCCCGAGGTGGCGTTCATCGTCCCTAATTCCAAGAAGACCTCCATGGATTTTGGGGTGAAGAGTTTTCACCCTTCCTCCCAGTATTTCGGGAAACCCCGTGTAGTCCGATATTTCCGTCACCTTCGCCCCGCCGTCCCTGAGCCTCCTGGCAGTGCCCCCGGTTGAGAGCATCTTGACGCCAAGCTCCCCCAGGCCCTTTGCGAGCGTGGTTATTCCCTTTTTGTCGTAAACACTTATTACCGCTCTTTTTATCTTTGTCATGAATTTAAAACTCCTTTTCGGAATCGGGGGCGTGCCTCGGATGGAAAGGAATAATTGAGGTTATCACAGCCGCCCGGATTTTCAATTCTCCGCTTACAAATAATCCGGTTTTTCGGTACAATACCAAGGATACGGTGCATCGGCCGCGCCGGGAGAGCGCAAATGGAAAAACAGAGATCGGCTCGACTCAAGGTAGGGATTTTCGTTCTGGCCTCGATCGCTATATTCGTTTACGGAGTTTTTACGATAAGCGGCCAGGAAGAACTCTTTGAGAGGGAGTACAAGGTAAAAACCTACTTTGACAACTCAGCGGGGCTCCTCGAAGGTGCCTACGTACGCCTCTCGGGAGTAGGCGTGGGGTCGGTGTCAACCATCCGTTTTTCAGACGATTCTTCCCTCGGGAAGGTCCAGGTCGTAATGGAAATCAACAAGCGGGCGTTTGCCAGGATCTCGAAGGACTCTCACGCCACGATCAAGACCGAGGGGCTTCTGGGGGCGAAGTTCGTCGAGATCGTTCCCGGCCGGGGAGAGAGCATAGGCAGGGCCCGCGACGGGGTCGTGATCAAGGGCTACACGTCGCCCGAGATGCAGGAGATAATAAGCCAGTCAGAGGAATTTGTTACGAACCTCACGGCTATCTCCAGGAATCTCGACAAGATAGTGGAGGCGTTTGCGGATGAGAAGCAGGAGGGCTTTCTGCATACTCTCATCTACGATGAGCAGTTTGCGGCCGACATGCGGAGCTTCTCCTCCAATCTGGCCGAGGTTTCCCGAATGATCAGGGAAGGAGAAGGCTCGATTGGAGGGCTTGTAGTGGATCCCTCGGTTCACGATGCCCTGAAAGGGGTGCTAGGGGAGGCCGAGAGAAACAGGTTCGTTCGCTCCGCCGTTAGGTATATGATAAAAGAAAAGGAAAAGAGGGCGTCGGAGGAGCAGTAAGGTTCAAGCTAATCTTGCTTCCGGCGACGTATGGATATTGAATCAGAAAGTCTTAAGGAGGTAATAAAAATGTCAGCTAGAAAGTTTTTGGTTTTTTTGATTGCTTTGGTTTTCTGCGCAGTTCCGCTTACGGCTACGCACTCGGGCGAGGCCCCGGCCAAGTCGGCTTCGCTTCCGGGCCCACAGCTTGTAACCGGTGCGTGGATGTTCATTGCGGGCTACAAGGCCGACCCGGAGGTTCTGAAATCGATGCTTCCGGCGGGTCTTAAGCCCCATCCGAACAATCACGTGGTCATAAACATGTACACGGTTCCCGACAAGAACCAGACCTCGGGATTCGGGGCGTACACGCTCACCTATCTAACGATCGAGCTTGACGGTCACGACTCGTACGTGATGGATTCCGACATAACCTATCCGGGAAGGTACTTCGTTCATTACTACAACAGCTCTCCCAAGATGAGGGAGTTCACCAAGCCCGTCGGCATTCCCGCCCAGGAGGGAATGACCACCACAGTGGTGGAGAACGGAGTGCTGAAGACAAAGCTTGAAATCGGCGGACAGTCGATGATCGAGGCCACGGCCGAGGTCGGAAGCGAACTCGGAGGATTTGGCGGAGGACACCTTAACTACTTCGGGTTTATGGAGGACAAGGGAGTGGTCAAGTACCCGATCCCTTGGAACGGGGGGACGGTGTCCATGGCTAACCCGAAAATAACGTTCACGGCTCCCGAAGGCCATTCGCTTCACAAGCTTAAGCCGCTTGGGGACCCGACCTGGGCTGTCTGGACTAAGGGAAGCTTCGTCTATCCCCAGTACCAGGTACTTAACTGAAGGTAAGGCAAGTACAGTTTTAAGGGTTGCACCCCGAGGCCTCTCGCTTCGGGGTGCAACCCTTTTTTTCCCCGAAAACCTCCATGACCAGATCGGATTACCCAATCATATTCATAATAAGCGAGATAAACGCGCTTTTCATACTGCTTCTCTTCTTCACGCTTCGCGCCGAGATGCCCGGAGTGCATTCCACGCTTGTGGGGGGGCAGTGGGGGATTTTCATACTGAGTCCCGTGGTCCACTTTCTTTTCCTCGGGTTTTTCTCCCGTTGGTCCTCGCTGGTCCAGTTCGCAAAGTTCTGCGTTATAAGTTTTTCGAACCTCGTGATCGACTTCGGAATACTCAACCTGCTCATATATTATTCCGGGGTGGCGGAGGGGGTTCTGTACTCGGTTTTCAAGGCGGCTTCTTTTATTCTGGCAAACGTTAACGGCTACGCGTGGAACAAGTTCTGGACGTTTCGCAGCAGAGAGGTGGAGGGGTGGATGAACCAGCTCATAAGGTTCTTCGCCGTTGTGGGAGTGGGTCTCGTGATAAACGTTACGGTCGCTTCGTACGTGGTCGCCGAGTTCGGCGGTTCTGGGGGGTCCATTTCCTCTACGTTGTGGGCTAACATAGGGGCCGCTGTGTCTTTGATATTCACGCTTTTCTGGAATTTCTTCGGTCTTAAATATCTGGTTTTTGAGAAAAGGCCTTGACCGGAGCGGGATTTTTCAATTCGACAAATCGTTTGATTCCGGAACTCCCGAAGTTGGGATATGAATTAAACTGCATTTGTCACAAGCCTTGAATCAACAGGGCTTTTGGGATCCACGGCTCCGCAGCAACTGTGTTATTTCAATCAATCCCTTTTAATGCCAACTTGCGTTACCCTAATCGTTTTTTAAACGTAACCCTTCGTCTAGGAAACGAGGATTAAGTTCCTTCTTCTGTATGCAGTCCGTCCCAAAATTTCACTGTTTGACACTTGGAACGAAAGAAGTTAAGATTTGTATCAGTTTGGGATTAAAGTACTTCAAATTAAATTGGGAGCTGATATAAGTTGCTTCATGAGAATCATAGCCAAGAAAAGGTTACGGGAATTTTATGAGCGTTATGAAGATGCAGAGCAATCGCTTCTCAGTTGGTATCGTGAGGTTGAGGAAGAAGATTGGGATACGCCAGCCAAGGTAAAAGAAAAGTACCGCAGTGCCAGTATCTTGGTGGACAATCGAGTGGTTTTTAACATAAAGGGCAATAAGTATAGATTAGTCGTGAAAATTAACTATGAGTACCGCGTGGTTTATATACGTTTTGTGGGAACCCACCCGCAATATGATGCTATAGATGCGGAGGAGGTATAAAAATGGTTAACGTAAAGCCAATTCGTACCAAAGAAGACTATGAGGCCGCCTTGGCTCGTATCGACGAAATCTTTGAAGCCGAATTAGACAGCCCCGAGGGCAGGGAGCTTGATGTTCTTGTTGACCTTGTTGAGCTCTACGAGAGCAAACATGTGCCAATGGGGTATCCAGATCCCATTGAAGCGATCAAGTTTCGCATGGAGCAGGCAGGTTTGAGCCAGCGCGACTTGGCTCCTTTCATAGGAAGCCGTGCGAGGGTTTCCGAGGTGCTTTCCGGGAAACGTGCCATAACAATGCCTATGGCGCGAGCTCTTCACGAACATATTGGTATTCCAGCCGATGTCCTGATTCGCCATTCGGGTACAGGGTTTGAGAATCCGGTGGACAATATTCAATGGAGCAGGTTTCCACTCAAGACAATGGCGAAGCGGGGATGGATTCCAGATGTTCCTGACTTGAAGGAGCGCGCTGAGGAATTTATTGGCGAACTGATTGAACGTGCAGGTGGTCGGGATGCTGCTTATGCTGTTTTTTACCGAAAGAATGATTACCGTCGCTTAAATGCCAAAACGGATCCGCATGCGCTCAAGGCATGGTGCTGGAAGGTGTTGGGTGCGGCGAACGAGAATCGTCCCGAGGTAGACTACGAACCCGGAACCGTAACGTTGGATTTTTTGAGGCGGCTTGCACAGATGAGCTGGTCGGAAGAAGGACCGCGGCTTGCGGCGGAATTCTTGGCGGACAATGGTATTTCCTTTGTGGCCGTCAGGCATCTGCCGAAGACATATCTTGACGGGGCGGCGCTGCGGGGCAGTGACGGGAGGCCAGTCATTGGTCTTACGCTACGTTATGACCGGATTGATAATTTCTGGTTCTGTCTTTTGCATGAATTAGCGCATGTAGGACTCCATATCGACAACAACGAAGGGGACGCTTTTTTTGATGATTTGAGTTTGGGCGGAGTTAGTTCGGTACTGCAAGATAAAATGGAAAGACAGGCAGACCAATGGGTTATGAAAGCATTGATACCAAAGGCAATTTGGGATACCAGTGAGGCCAGCAAGCAGCCGACTACCGCAATAGCCGTTATGAATCTGGCAAGAGTTTTAAATATTCATCCGGCAATAGTGGCGGGCAGGGTCCGCCATCAACAAGAGAACTATCGCTTACTCTCTCAGTTCGTTGGTACCGGAGAGATTCGCCGGCAATTTACCCTTTTATAATATTTCTCAATATTTTTCTGCGAACTCGACTTTTCAAAATCGAGGATAGTGAAATTATCAATAGAAACCGGGCGGATTTGATATCAGCGCGACAATCAGAATTCAAATACGGTCTTCGGAGAGTGAGAGCGGGCGACGGGATTCGAACCCGCGACCCTTGGCTTGGGAAGCCAATGCTCTGGCCAGCTGAGCTACACCCGCAATATCCAAAGGACTTTATACGGATATTGCCGACAAATCAAACCCCGCACTGCGGACGGTTCTCCGGATAACCGGCGCACGTTTCAGATATAATGTTCTCCGTGGAGAAGACTCGCCGGACAGGACACCTGCTCACAGAAAAAGCAAACCCGAGAACGGTCAATATAGATGAACTCTCGTGTTCGGAAATCATCGATCTAATAAGCTGGGAAGACCAAGAGGCTTTTAACGCCGTCTCAAGGGAGAAAGACTCTGTATCCCGGGCGGCGGACATGGTTTTCCGATCGCTTGAGTGCGGTGGCAGGGTTTTTTTCGTAGGGGCGGGAACAAGCGGGCGGCTCGGGGTGATGGAAGCCGCCGAATGCCCGCCGACTTTCGGAACGGACCCCGAGACGGTACAGGCGGTTATGGCAGGAGGACGGGACGCGGTATGGAACGCGGTTGAGGGGGCTGAGGATTCCGCTACGGCTTCGGTGGAGGCCCTTCGCGGCAAACAGCTCTCAGGGGACGACATAGTCGTGGGAATCGCGGCGAGCTCCGGGACTCCCTTTGTGATATCGGCCCTTGAGTACGCCCGGACAGTCGGCTGCGCGAGCATACTTATAAGCTGCAGCGAGGCGGAGAACGCCCCGGCCGATTTGGTTATAACCCTGCTTGTCGGTCCTGAAGTGATAGTGGGTTCTACGAGGCTCAAGGCCGCGACCGCGACCAAGATGGCCCTTAACATGATTACGACGACCGCCATGGTGCTTCTCGGGAAAACTTACGGAAACCTGATGGTAGATCTTAAGCCCACGTCCTCAAAGCTTCTTGACAGGGCGATGAGAATCATAATGGACATATGCAGCGTGGGAGAGGAAGAGGCGGCCTCCCTTTTCAGCGAAGCCGGAGGAAACCTGAAAGTTGCGGTGGTGATGAAACTCAAGGATCTCTCGCTTGATGAGTCGGTGGAACTGCTTGGAAAAAGCGGAGGATCCCTCAAAAGGGCTCTTGGAAGCGGGTTCCCGGGGAAACAGAATTCTTGACCGCGGTATTAGCCGGTTATTTCTTCCTCATCAGGCAAAGATAGCGAAGGTAGTTGTCAAAGGGGATTTTTTCGAGCTTGTCAAAGACAAAATACGGCTCGAATATCCTAAGGAGCTCCTCTTTTGCCAGAAGGTAGGTTATGGTGTCGGTCACCGGGTTCATGAACTCGTAGTTCTTTCCGAAGCGCGGCTCGTCTTCGCTGAACATGCAGACCATGAGCTTCCCGCCTGAGGGAAGAAGAGACGACAGTTGAAAAGCGTAATCATCCCTGGCAGACGGTTTTAGATGGTGGAGCAGCGAGATGTCATATACGAGATCAAACTGCTCGTCGAGAGAGGTTAGATTCTCAACGCTCTCGACGATGAACCTCAGGGACGGATGGCTGTTTTTTTCCTTCGCCAGCGATATGGCTTCTTCTGAGCGGTCAAGACATAGAATGGTGTATCCTCTTTCCGCAAGGTAAAAGGCGTAGTTGCCGAGACCGCATCCCACGGCAAGGGCATTGCACGGCTCCATCCAGTCTGAATCAACCAGTTCGGCAAACCACGAGGGCATTTCATCAACGCACCAGGGAAGTTCCTCTCCCACAGCTCCGTAAAGCGTGTTCCAGTCAGGACTTTTTTTCATTTTGCTCACCGTCTCAACAAAGTGGATTCCCCGCAGGGATAAGGAGGGTTCTCCGCCCTCCCCCTGATGCGGGGTCAGCTATAGTTAACCTGATGCGCCGCGTGTTTATCAAGTTCCGTTCACCGTCGCTTCGTCCGGGTCCACGCGGATTGACTTAAACGTCCTCCTTGCGTATATAGACAGGAAATAATCAGACTCTTCCGGCTAGTTGCGGCCGGGATATCAGGCGGGAAAAACCAATGCTGAGGATTTGTCCGGAGGCCCTTGCTCTTTATTTCATCGACGTTCAGGCGGAAGTGCCTTTTCGATTCGGCGGAGAGACTCTTGAGAGGGTTACGTGTGCTCGAGTCATGTTTGAGGTACAGAGTTCCTCAGGCGGCGTTTTTCGGGGCTGGGGGGAGTCACCGCTTTCGGCGCAGTGGGCGTGGCCGGGTAATGTGCCTTTGTCGCAGCGGGAGGTAGCGTTGCGGGAGTTCTGCTGCGAAATTCTAGATGCCTGGTCCGGGTGCCGTGATTCCGGACACCCTCTTGAGCTCGGTCATTCATTTCTCCGGGAGACGCTGCCCGGGCTGCTGGCCTCCTTTAATTCGCGGCGAAACACGGAAAGCAGGATGCCTTACCTTGCGGCGCTTATATGCTGCGCGCCGTTTGATATGGCGCTTCACGACGCGTATGGACACGCCGCCGGGAAACCCATTTACGACTGCTACTCCTCGGCCGACATGTCGCGGGATCTTGAGTACCACTTCAACGATCCGAACTTCAAGGGGCTCTACCCCGCCGACTTTCTGTCCCGCGGTGCGGTCAAAATTCCCGTATGGCATGCAGTCGGCGGACTTGATGAACTCTCCGGAGGGGAGCAGGGGTCTGCGGAGCTTCGACCCGGGATTCCCGCCACTTTGGAGCAGTGGATACTAAAAGACGGGCTCTGCAGGCTTAAGATCAAGCTTGGCGGGAGCGATTTTGAGCGGGATTTTGGGAGGTTCATCGAGGTTGCCGATATTTCGATGCCGCTCGGAGTGGAAATGCTAGGGGTTGATTTTAACGGGATGGTGACGGACCCTAAGTACCTGGAGCAGTTCTTTGAGCGAATCGACAGGGACCGCCCTGGATTGCTTGACTCCTTGCGTTTTGTTGAAGAGCCGTTTGCCCCGCAACTGCTTGAGAGCGGAGAGGACATATCATCTGTGGCGAAATGGGGTTCCTTGTTTCTTGACGAGAGCGCCCATGACTGGCGCGTGCTTCCAAAGGCAGGAAGAACCGGTTACTCTGGTATCGCGGTAAAAACCTGCAAGACCCAGACGGAAGCTGTGTTGACAGCCAGCTGGGCCAGGCATTACGGGATGGATATTCTTACACAGGACCTGACTAACCCCATGCTTGCACAGATATCGCATGTCCAGCTAGGTGCCCATGCTTCTCCCGAGATAGGAATAGAGACCAATTCAATGCAGTTTTATCCCCGGGCTTCCGCTGAAGAGGCCAGGGTTCATCCGGGTTTGTACAGGAGGGTGGACGGGTCGGTTGACCTGAGCACTATAAACGGCCCGGGGTTCGGATACAGGATTGAGGAGATTGACCGCAGGCTTCCTGAACCCGCAAGAACATCCTGAAAGATTAAAAGCGGAGATTGTGTAGGTATGGTAGGTTGCCTTGAGTAAGGAATTTAACATCATCGGAATTGTAGGCTACGGCAAGATTGGCCGTATATACCGTGAGATATTCGATGAGTTAACCGCGCACTTCCTGATAGTTGATCCCAAGATGGATGAAGACAGGGAAAACTATATTTACTTCTCCCTTGAGGACGTGCCCGAAGAAGTATTCAGACACGTTCAGGCTTGGAATATATGCGTGCCCACGGAGAACCATCTTGAGATCCTTTCGGAAATTCTGTCGAGGAACCCGCGCGCCTGGATCATTATTGAGAAACCGATTTGCCTTAGTTTTGAAATCGATTCCTTCCGGGCTCTTCTGATTAGGTATCCTGACGCCCACATCGTGGGAAATGAGCAGTATAATGATTCTCTCGCGATCAATGAACTTAAGGATTTTCTTGCCAAGACCGGTATTAGGCGCCCGGAACTGATCAGAATCGAATTCAGCAAGGACCGCCGTCCCGATATCGCCGCTGGCAGATTCGTCGATTTGCACTACGGACTGCTGGGGTACGAATGGGTGCACATGCTGGCGATTCTTAGAAATCTCCTGGGGGAAAGATGGTCCGAGTACGCCTACGCGCCGTCACGTATTTGGCCGACGTTTGATGTGGTTCAATTCGTGTCGGAACTCGAAGAACACACAGCCATGTCTTCCGGAACTAAAGTTGAATTGAGATCCTCAATGATTGGAAATTACGAGTATGAATCCTTTCTTCCCGTTGACCAGCTGGTACAGCATCGCTATGTAGAAGTCAGATCCGGGTCGCTTCGGTTCATGCTGCAGATGGAGCCTCGATTTAAGACACAGACTACCGGCGGACTTTTTGAAAACCTGTTCCGGATCGAGGAAGGTGATTCGGTGCTGCGTGAATCATCCATCCATGACCCCAGTATGCCGAGATTTCTGCAGTCGACCCTAAGACACCTCTACGAACATGCCGAGTCCCCGATTGAGATTGACTGGCCGTTTATGGAGCGGATCATTTCGATGAGGCAATTGCTGCGAGATCACTACAATCAAAACAAACCGGGCGCCCTAGAGCAGGTTAAGACGGAACTTTTGCATCAGACGCGGTAGAATTCGGCTGCCTCAAACACTTCCTAGAAGCAGCTGTCTGCTAAACAGCTTTTTCATCAGGTAGCTTTTTCCAAATGCACTGGCTTGATCGGATAATTTCAAAAGAGGAAAGACTGGTTGTCGGTCTCATTTCCGGGACTTCCATGGATGGCATCGATGCGGCTCTGGTAAGAATTCGCGGGTCGGGGGAAGATACCGAGGTTCGGGTTGAGGATTTCATCTGCCGGGAGTACTCCGATGCCGCGAAGAAGCTTCTTTTCTCGACCGGTTCCCTGAGTGCGGGTTCGGTGTCTGATCTCAATTTTCTGCTCGGCCAGGAGTTTTCCGCCGCGGTTTTTGATCTTCTTCGGAAAGCCGCCCTGAAAACGACCGAAGTGGATCTGGTGGGAACTCACGGCCAGACGGTTTTTCACAACCCTCCCTCTCTTGGAGAAGGGGTTTCCTCCACACTTCAGCTCGGCGAAGCGGATGTTATCTGCGAGGCCACGGGAATTACCACTGTGGGGGATTTCAGAACGAGGGACATCGCGGCTGGGGGAGAAGGGGCCCCACTTATTCCCTATCTGGATTACCTGCTGTTCTGCGGGGCCGGGAAGGACGTTATCGCCCAGAACATAGGGGGCATTTCCAACTGCACGCTGGTTACGGGGGAGTTCAGTGAGCTCCTGGCGTTCGATACGGGCCCCGGAAATTCCCTGATCGATTCTGTGGTGCGTATTGCTTCGGGGGGCGAAAGGAGTTTCGATAAAGACGGCGCTATGGCGAAAAAAGGTTCGGTCAGAAAGGAGCTTCTCCGAAGCCTTATGAAAAACTCCTATCTGGATATTGAACCTCCGAAATCAACCGGCAGGGAACTTTTTGGAGAGGAAACGGCCGGGAGGCTTTTTTCTCTTGCAGAAAAAAAGGGGGTATCCACGCCGGATCTTCTCCGCACCCTCGTTGAGTTTACCGTCTGCTCGATAGTTTCTGCTTACGAAAGATTCGTTTACCCAAATGCGGATGTAAGGGAAGTCGTGCTGAGCGGGGGCGGCGCCCGAAACCCGGTTATGGTCTCAAGTCTTCGTGAAAAGCTGTCCCCGATTCCGCTTTCCCTCTCGGATGAGTACGGCATTCCCTCGGATGCAAAAGAAGCCGTTGGGTTCGCGGTGCTTGCCAACGAGACCGTGTGTGCGAATAGGACAAGCGTGCCAAGGGTCACGGGAGCCCGAGACGCCACGATTCTCGGAAAAATCTCAATAGGGAAGAACGTGGCATAGAAAGGGAATTATGTATTTTAGTTGACGGATTAGATTCTGGCTGTAAAACAGGTATAACATAGTGATGATAAGGACTTACAAGTGCAGGGTGAAGTTATCCAAGTCGGGGCATGAGACGCTGTCTCAGATATTTGGGATGAGCGCCGAGTTGTACAATGCAGGACTGGAATCCCGCATTGACTGTTACAGAAAGACAGGCGAAAGCCGCAGTCTCTATGACCAGTACAAGGAACTTGTGCAGGTAAGAGCGGAGTTGCCGGAGTTTGAGGCTGTATCCAGTATCGTGTTCCGAGGCGTGCTATCGAGGCTTGACAAGGCGTACAAGCGGTTCTTCAAGCACGGAGGTTTCCCCCGCTGGAAGAGCGGTAGACGCTGGCGAACCATAGAGATAAACGACCAGTGCTGGCGTATGCTCAAGAAGCAGGGTGATAAGCTGGTCCTCAAGGTCAAGGGATTGCCCCGCATTGAGGTAAGACCATCCCGAGAACTCCCGCCTAATAATCTGCTCAAGGCAATCAGAATTACCAGAAAACCCCTGCGTACCGAGGTTTGCCTGTCCTACGATCTGCCGACACCCGAGACAAAACCGGTCACTAACCCCGTAGGGATAGACATGGGGATATCGAAGCGTCTGACGCTTAGCGACGGGGAGACCGTGGAGAAGCGGGAGATAGACAGAAAGAAACTGATACGCCTCCAACGCTCCGTGTCCCGCAAGAAGAAAGGCTCGAACAACAGGCGTAAAGCCGTATCCCTGCTTGCAAAGGAATGGCAGAGGCTTACGGACAAGGAAAGAGACTGTCTCCACAGATTGACCTCGGAGATAGCCAGGATGTACGACTTCATAGCGGTAGAGAAGCTAAAGACAAAGAACATGCTTCGCAACAAGCATTTGGCAAGGAGCATATCTGAGCAGGCTTGGGGCAAGTTCATAACCCTGCTTAACGAGAAGGCCGAGAGTGCTGGCGTTAAGATGACGGAAGTGGACCCCGGGGGAACCTCGCAGGAATGCTCAAGTTGCGGAGCAACAGTGAAGAAAGACCTGTCCGTAAGGACGCATAAATGCGACTGTGGTTATGAGGCGGACAGGGATGTAAACGCTGCGATAAATATCCTTCATCGAGGCTTAGCTTCGATTGCGGGCGGGAATGTAACCCGCATGGTCGGAAGGATGAGAGAGAAGCAGGCTGATGTAGGGCCTGTTCGGCCAAGAACGGTGTATGGATGTGTCAACTAAAATACATAATTCCCCATAGAAATGTATGAGAATCCGGCCGTGTTTTCGTCAAAAGATCTTTCCGCGCCCCGGCGGGCGGCACAGTTCCTTATGCCGAGAATCGATTTTTCCGACGCTGGATCTATAGAGCGGGCGGAACGGCTGGTGCGGGATTTCGCTGTCTGCGGGTTCATAATATTCAACGGGGACATAGATCTGGTCAGGAAAACCACGAGGAAGCTTGCCTCCATCTCGGAATTTCCGCTTTTTTTCGGTTGCGACGTTGAAAGGGGCCTAGGTCAGCGGGTTTCCGGAGGGACTCTTTTTCCTTTCGCAATGGCCCAGGGAGCGATAGACGACGAGGCGACTTTGAGACGTCAGGCAGCTATAACGGCCGGGGAAATGAAGTACTGCGGACTTAATCTCGCCTTCGCCCCGGTTCTTGACGTGAATACCGAACCCCTTAATCCGATAATAAACGTAAGAGCCTTCTCTGATGACCCCGCGTTGGTTTCAAAACTGGGCGGAGTTTTTACAGAAACCTTGCAGAAAGAGGGAGTGCTAGCCTGCGCGAAGCATTTTCCCGGTCACGGCGCCACCCTCGAGGATTCCCATGCCCGCCTTCCCCGCGTTGAAAAATCTCTTGAGCTTCTCATGGAATCGGATCTTCCGCCTTTTCAGGAAGCGATTGCGAAAAGGCTTCACTGCGTGATGCCGGCACACGTTTGCTTCCCGGCTCTTGACCCGCTCGCAGTTCCCGCCACACTGTCAGAATCTGTTCTGCGTGGCCTTCTGCGGGAGAAACTCGGATTCAACGGCCTGGTCGTCTCGGATTCCTTCAGGATGGACGCTTTGGGGGGAGAAGAGTGTGAAGATGAGAATATTCTTGCCGCCCTTGCGCGTGGGGTGGATATAGTTCTTGACCCCAGGGACCCGGAGGGATTTTTAGAAAGACAGGCGGAGAATGAATTTTTCCAGGATCCCGCGTGCGGGGAGTCTCTTTCCAGGATATTTTACGCGAAAAAGCTTTTCGCCTCGGGCGGAGAGAAGATCTCGGCGCCCGATTTTGAGAGAAACGCTGAGCAGGCAAAGGAGGTTTCCCGCCGCTCGGCCTGCGTTTTGAGGGGAGGGGTCCTTCGCGGCGCCAAGGTCTTGGTTCTTCACTTCGGCGAAGAAGGCTCAGACGAAATTCTAGACGGGCTTTGCGAGGGGCTCTCAGGGAAAAGAGTGACGGTGGAGGGACGCTTTTGCTGCCCCGAGACGCCAGACCTTGATGCCTCTTCCTCGCTTGTCTGCGTTTTATCTGCGGCACCGGCGGCCTGGACGGAGAACTGTATTGTTCCCCAGGAAATAGCCGATTACGTAAGCGGTCTTTCCTCCTTCTCGGGTGAAAAGATTCTGCTTACCTTCGGCTCCCCCTATCCCGCGGCTGAATTCCCCTTTTTCGATACGGTGGTCTCGCTTTTTGACTTCTCGCACTCAGCGGGCCGGGCGGCCGCGGAAGTCCTTACGGGGGAGCGGATGTCCACGGCGAGGCTTCCGGTGAGAATAGGTCCATGAAACTCCACGCCGTAGACTGGATGCTCGTTGGCCTCTACCTGGTCTTTTCCCTGGGAGTTGGACTTTATTTTTCAAGGAGAGCGTCCGGGAGTCTTTCAGACTATTTCGTTTCGGGACGCGGGCTTCCCTGGTGGCTCCTTGGGACCTCGATGGTCGCCACGACTTTCGCCGCCGACACCCCGCTTGCCATAACCGGGTGGATAAGGACCGAGGGAATATGGAAGAACTGGTTCTGGTGGAACTACATCTTCAGCCACGCACTCGTGATAGTGGTTTTCTCAAGGCTCTGGAGAAGGGCGCAGGTTATAACCGACAATGAACTAATAGAGCTTCGCTACGGGGGCCGCCCCGCGGCGTTTCTCCGGGGGTTCAAGGCGTTTTATTTCTCGACGATTTTCAATTTCATAGTGATGGGGTGGGTTATAACCGCGATGACCAAGGTGTTCGAGGTCTTTTTCGGAGTGGGGCAGATATACGCGGTCTCGCTCTGCGTAGGAATCGTGCTTGTCTACACGGTTTTCTCCGGGCTCTGGGGGGTTGTGATAACAGATTTCGTACAGTACGTGATAGCGCTTGGCGGCACGGTCATACTCGCGGTCGTGGTAATAAATTCTGACGCAGTCGGAGGGTACGGGCAGTTCGTAAGCAAAATCGCGGAGCTTCCCACAGAGCAGACCTCCATGTTCATCACGCAGCCCACAGGCACTGAAGAGTTTTTCTCCTCTGACTTTTTCACATTCCTTATCTTTATGACCGTGGTCTGGTGGTCTTCCCACAACGCTGATGGTGGAGGCTACTTCATACAGCGGCTCTGTTCCGCAAAGGATGAGAGGCACGCCCTCGCGGGTACGGCGTGGTTTGCGCTTAACCATTACGTGCTTCGCCTCTGGCCGTGGGTTCTGGTTGCACTGGCTTCGGTTGTAATCTTTCCCGAGGCAGCCGGGGTGGCAGGCGGGGACGATGAGTCGATGTACCTTGTGATGATAAGGGACTTTCTCCCGCCAGGTCTTCGGGGTCTTCTTCTGGTTTCTTTTCTCGCGGCGTTTATGTCCACGGTATCGACGCACCTTAACTGGGGAGCTTCGTATCTCGTGAACGATCTTTACAGAAGGTTTGTGCGGCAAAGCGCCCCGCAACGCCATTACGTGGCGGTCTCCAGGATCGCGACCGTGGCGCTTGCCGTCATCGCAGGCATAGTGGCGCTTCAGATAAAGAACATAGGGGACGCCTGGATATTTCTCTGGGCCATGAGTTCGGGAGTGGGCCTAGTGCTGATACTCAGGTGGTTCTGGTGGAGGATAAACGCCTGGAGCGAGATAGTGGCGCTTGCATCGTCGCTTGCGACCATACTGGTTCTGATTCTCTACACCGAGGCCAAGGGTATTCCGCTTGAGTTGCGCCACCAGATCCTTGTCGTTCCCATCTCGATAGCATGCTGGGTTACGGCCACTTTCGTCACCGCTCCCGAGCCTTGGGAAAAACTCTCGGAATTCTACTCGAGGGTAAGACCCCCGGGCCTCTGGTCGCCTGTCCGCAGGAGAGCGGGGATCGCGCCGGGGCAAGGAGTTCTTTCTTCTGTTTTTCTTAACTGGTCGCTTGTCGTGTCCTTTCTTCTCTGCTTAATGATAGGGACGGGCAAGCTCCTTCTGGGGGACGGCGAAACCGCGCTCTGGCTTCTTTGCGTCTCGGCGCTTGCGCTTGCCCTAATCCTTCGCCGCCGCGGCAGTTTTTTCCGCTAGCGGCTTCAGTATTTTTCTTTTCTGTGGTATATAGATGGTTGCTATGGCGATAAACGTAAAAGTGCTTGAGCGACCGCGGCTTACTTTCTGGGAGAAGCTTTACATTCCCCAGGTGCTAAAGGGCCTCATGATCACCATAAGGCATATCACGCATCACCAGCCGATAACCGTGAAATACCCAGAGGAGGTAAAGGAGCTTCCCGAGAACTACCGGGGACTTCACGTGATGCCTGCCGATGACGAGGGCGAGATAAGGTGCGTTGCGTGCAAGCTCTGCGAGATCGCGTGTCCCACCCAGGCTATCTCCATAGTTTCCGAACCTGCAGACGATTACGGAATCGAGAGAAGGCCAAAGGTATACAACATAGATTTCATGCGCTGCGTTTTCTGCGGCTTCTGCGTCGAGGCCTGCCCGTGCGACGCGCTCAGGATGGGAATGAAGTACGAGCTCGCCTCGTATAACCGCGCGGGGCTCGTTCACACCAAAGAGGTCTTCTTCGACCCGAACGTAAAAAGCGATGCCCCAAGGGACAACGCAAACTTTCTTTACAAGATGGGCAAGGGGGAGATACTTGATTCCCCAGAGGAAATTTCAAAAATAATAGGACTGGACGGCACCTACTCCAAGAAGACCGACACGCCCCCGGCTACATGACGCACCCGCTTCAGGCTTCCCACTCGACCGCATTCATCCGGCTCCATAGCATGCCCGCTTGGGCAAATTCCCCCCTGTGTGCGGAAGTCCGGACTAAAGCCAGTCGTCTTCGAATCCACTGTCCAGGCGCTGGTGAAATGCCCCGGTGTCCAGATTGTTTTTAAAACCCCTGAACTTAAGCAGCCCGGAGATTGCGGGTTTTATCTTGCTTCTTTCGACCACTAGGTGAACGCCGCCGTTTTCCTCGTAGAACTCAGAGGACATTATCTTCGGATCGACCCCGCGTCCGCCGCTTGTGAGCTTCACGACCCGGTCTCCAGCAAATGCGATTGTCGCTTTTTTCTCCGCTATTATAAAATCTCCCTGGACCGAGTAGCTTGCAAGGGCTCCTCCGGTTGTCGGGTGACCGAGTATGGAGATGTTCGGAAGCCCGTGTTCCTTAAGTCTCATAATCGCTGATATGGTTTTCGCCATCTGATAGAGCGCCACGGTGCCTTCCTGCATCCGGGCTCCTCCGCTTACCGTTATCGTTATCAGGGGAAGCCTGTTTTCTATGGCGTAGCTGACAACTCTGTTCATCTTCTCGCCGAAAACGGAACTCATTGACCCGCCCATGAAACGAAAGTCGCAGACCGCCACCGCCACAGGTATGCCGAACATGGTCCCGTAGCCCGTTACTAGGGAATCCTTGGAGTCGGTTTTCCCGGCGAGTTTCTGTATTGAAGACGAATAGTTAAAGAACTTGTAGACCGAATCCACATCTTCGAGTGAAAGGCCCGGTTCTATTTCGTGAAAGGACGCCTCGTCCAGAAGAAAGTCCAGATAGTCATCGGAACTAAGCGCTTCCGGGCGGCTGCAGTAAGGACATGAGGAATTGTTCGCGTGCAGTTCCTTTTTCGTAAGCTGTTTTTTGCAGCCGGGGCGTATGATTTTTCCCTGGCCGTCCTTTTCGTCGTTGCAGAAGTGGGGTTCTGACCCGTAGATGGCTATCTGCATTTCCGAGATGTCGGGATTCTCCTTTCTTCCGCTGAAATAGTTAGGGAGCCAGGCCTTTATTTTCTTTGCGATTCCCCCGTAGATTCTCTGCTCTTTTTTTATCCGTCCGCACTTCTCGATTTTCCTGCGCAGTTCCTCGCGCAGGTGCCTTACGTCGAAGCGGTCAACTTCCTTGGAGGCGGCGGTTAGGGATGCCTGCAGGTTCTTCAGGGTCGATGGGATATAGTTGTTTCTTCCAAGAGGAGCCTCTTTCACTACCTCGTCTATTATTCCGTATTTCTTCATGTGGTTGGCGGTGGGCTGTAGCACCTCGAGCGCTTCCGCCACTTTGTCCGCGCTTCTGAAAAGGATGGCGGAGCAGCCTTCGGCCGTTATTACGGAATATTCGGCTCGCGAGAGCATAAGTCTCCTGTGTCCCAACTGTATGGCGATCGCGCCGCCGCTTCCCCCGAGCCCGAGCACCGTGGTTATTGTTTTCGTTCTTATGGAAATCATCTTTGACTGGCAGTAGGAAATCAGCCAGGACTGAAGCTTCTCAGCCGAATATTCATAGGGGTCTCCGCCGATGGTGTCGATGAACGTGTAGAGCTTGAGACGGTGCTGCTCTGCATATTCCATCATGCACAAAGACAGCCCGTAGCCGTCGGCCTTGACCATTCCATAGTTAAGCGTAGTTCTTTCCTTTTCGCTCGAGGGGGTCTGCTGGGCTATTATGGCTACTTCCTCCCCGGTGCCCTTGAACACGGCGGTGCCTACTATGACGGCGGGATCGTTGGCGAACTCGATCTTCTTGCCTGAAGGGGCGTGGATAAAGTTTCTGAATCCGTAGAGCTTGTTCCAGGGAGTAAAGTTGGTGAAGATGGTTCCGATCAGGTGCTTTGACTTGATCCTATCGTAGCTCTTTGCCTCTTCATGGGCCTGAATTATTTTTGCCGTTGATGCCATGATGTACTATGTGCTGACCGCTTAACAGATCCGCTGCATCTATAATTATATAATTAAATCTGTTTATGCGAAAAAAGAATCTGTTTTTTCGAGAATCTGTTTTCTGGGGTTTTTTTGCGAATGCAGAAACCGTGGTCCGTTACCCCACACACCGACACGCAGACAAAAAAGCCCGTTTTTCCGGCCCTTCCACGTTCAATGAATCCTCCGCGCCAAGATTCGCCGCGGGACTCGGCAAAAGTTTTGAGGGGAAAAATCTGGATATTACGGATTTCTTTTTCTATGCGGTGAAAGACTGTCCGCAGCCGCAGGAACCGGTCGCGTTAGGGTTTTCGATCGCAAAGCCCTTTCCGTCAAGACCGTCCTTGAAATCAAGAACCGATCCGTCGAGATAGGTATAGCTGATCTCGTCGATAGCGACCTTTATGCCGCCGGACTCGATCAAATTGTCTCCTTCATCGGCTTCGTCGTCAAATCCCATCTCGTAGGAAAACCCGGAACAGCCCCCGGGTATTATCCTTACCCTGAGAAACGCATTTTCGATGTCGTCTTCGGCAAGCAACCTTTTTATTTCATCTACGGCTTTGGGAGTTACGGAAAACATATTTCCTCTGCCTCCTCGCAGTGTGAATTTCTTTTACCACTCCACTAACAAAATACATCTGCCGGGGGCGGTTGTCAAAGTGTAAGCGGTAAGCAGCGCCGCCGTGTTTGCCCGGCTGCCCAGATTTACTGTATAGTTTTCGCCGTGAGCAAAACAGCCTATCTTATAATCGATTCGAGCGAGCGCAATTCTGATCTTTACCACAGAACCGGTTTTTTCGTTCCGGACCCCGTTATTTTTTTCGAGCACGACGGGGAAGGGACACTGGTTCTCAGCGACCTTGAACTTGAGCGTGGAAAAAAAGAGGCAAGAGTAGAGCGGGTCGTTTCACTCGGGGAGTGGGTTGCCAAGATTCGCGGCGGCAGGAGAAAAAGCCCCGGCATTGGCGAGGTGGCCGCGGCAATTCTCAGGCAGAGAGGGATAAGAAGCCTGATTGTCCAGAGGCACTTTCCGGTTTCCTATGCAGATGCGCTTCGGGGAGCCGGTTTTTTCGTCAAGACCGCGAAGACGGATTTTCTTTTTCCCGGGCGTCTCAGGAAATCCCCGGCGGAAGTCTCACTCATAAAGAAGGCGCTTTACGCTACGGCATGGGCCATGAGGATTGCTGTTTCAATTATATCGGATTCAGTGGTGAAGGGTTCCGTGCTTTACCGTGACGGCAAGCCCCTTACCTCCGAGATAGTGCGCTCCGCCGTAAGCTCCTATCTTGCCGAACGGGGGTATCTGGCTTCGAACACTATAGTGGCCGGAGGGGTTCAGGGCTCCATGCCCCACGAGAAGGGTTCAGGCCCTCTTAAGGCTGGATGGCCGGTGGTGATCGACATTTTCCCGAGATCCCAGGAGAACGGCTACTTCGGCGACATGACGAGGACGGTTGTTAAGGGCGAGCCTTCGGCGGAACTTTTAAGGATGTACAATACAGTTTTACGCGGCCAAAAAATCGCGCTTTCCATGATAAAGGACGGCGTGAGATCAAAAGATGTGCACGGCGCGGTAATGGATTTTTTCACGGAACGGGGATTTCCGACCACGGCTTCGGGTTCCGGAAGCCCCGAAGGCTTCATACATTCCACGGGACACGGCCTTGGGCTTGACATCCATGAGCCGCCGAGGATCAGTTCCGGGCGTGAGATTCTGAGAGAAGGAAATGTTGTTACGGTCGAACCCGGTCTTTACTACGAGCGTCTCGGGGGAGTCAGGATAGAGGACGTGGTTTTGGTCACGCGGGACGGAAACGAAAATCTGACCCGGTGTTCGAAGAGGTTTCGGGTCTAGCCGCTCTAGGAACTATGGAAGAGAAAAAGACTTTCGATGATATAGTTTCGCTCGCGAGGCGTCTTCGCGCTCCGGGAGGCTGTCCATGGGACAGGGAGCAGACCCTCGGATCGCTTCGTGCTTATGTTCTTGAGGAGGCCTATGAAGTGATACAGGCAATAGAACTTCGGGACACGGACGGACTCATAGAGGAGCTTGGAGATTTTCTCTTCCAGGTCGTCTTCATCTCCCAGATAGCCAGCGAGGAGGACAGGTTCAACGTGGGCGACGTTACGCAGAGACTCCATGACAAGCTCGTAAGAAGACATCCCCACGTGTTCGGGGAGAAAAAGGCCAAGGACGCAGCCGACGCCTTAAGGACCTGGAACGCCGAGAAACTCAAAGAGAAAAAAGGGAAACCCGATCTAGAGGAAATACCGAGAGCCATGCCCTCTTTGATGAGAGCGCAGAGGGTCGGCGAGAAGGCGTCCCGGGTCGGGTTTGACTGGAGCGACGCCTCTTCGGTTCTTGCGAAAGTGAAAGAGGAACTGGCCGAGCTTGAGCGGGAGATGGAAGCCGGCGAGGAGGACAGGTGCCGGGAGGAATGGGGAGACCTTGTTTTTTCAATGGTGAGCCTCGCGAGGCATCTTGACATTGACGCCGAGACCACGTCTCACGAGGCTGTTTCGAAATTCATAGAGAGATTTTCCCGGCTCGAGGAAAAAGCGCAGGCCGGGAAAAAAGAGATAAAGACCCTTTCCGCAGAGCAGATGGACGAGATATGGGAAGAGATAAAAAAGACGTAGGTTTTTTTCTGATGTTCCGCTATTATCTTGCGGGTTAAATTTGTGCCGAAGGAGGAGACAATATGAGATACGTGGCAGGCGATCTGTGTTTCTGGCTTGCGGCGGTGCTTTTAATTTTCGGTTCGTCGTCGGCTTCGGCCGAGGACAGGTTCTATATCGGGCTTGAAGCGGGGTTCTCAGCGTCGGGCGACTTGGATGTTTCCCAGTCTTTTTTTAATCACCCGACCCGTTGCCATTCGGTTCTTTACCAGGGTTCCGGTCTGAATCCGCCGACCGACGGGGAGTGTGCGGCCGCCAAGAGATCTTCCTTTGGAAACATTTTTAACCCCGGCATCGGCTTTGCGGGAGGCGCGACCCTCGGTTACGCGCTTGGAAACGGACTGCGTTTCGAAGCTGAATACCTTAACCGCCGCCAGGGTTCTGCCAGGGATCTTGTGTCTCTTGGCTCTGACAGTGACGACGTGCTTGATCAGAAGGGTAACGAGTGGAGCGAGGAGGATCCTCCCTGGGCGCGGGTCCGCGACCTCAATACCCATCATTTCTTCGTGAATGCCTACTACGATCTTCGCAATGAATCGCCCTTTACGCCGTATATCGGGGGTGGCATAGGCGTGGGGTCGATGCGGATCGGTTACTCGAGTGCGTGGCTTCGCAAAAGCGATCTGGGCATGGAGACGTGGCAGGACGCCGCGGAGAACACGACGAGTTCCATAGACACGAAACTTGAGAAAACCAGGTTCGGATTTCAGATGATAGGCGGAGTCGATTACGCGCTTGGCGATGATCTTTCAGTTGGCGCCAAGGTGCGCTGGACGCGTTTTAGCGGTTTTGACCGCGACGACGTACGCTGGACACAAACCTTTAGCCGCGAACCCGCGCGGGCGGACGGCGTTACGCCGTTTACGACCGATTTCAAAGTGGGTGACACGGACAGCTGGATCTTCACGGTCGGGCTTAAGTATTATCTCTGAGCATCCTAAGCTCTATTAACGACAAGCGCCCCCATTAGCTTCCAGCCTTCCTCGACGAAGACTCCGCTTGCTGCGGCGCTGTCCTCGGTGTAGACAAGCGAATCGTTTTTTACCGAGGGGTTCGCAGAATCAAGTATGGCGAATGGGACGGGTTCATTCGTGTGGGTCCTCAGGTCTATGGGGGTGGGATGGTCCGAAAGTACAAGCACCCTGTATTCGCCGAACTGTTCCATCCCGGCAAGCGCGGGCCCCACTACTTTCTGGTCGAAATCCTCGATCGCCTGTATCTTGAGGCGGGCGTCTCCGACATGTCCCGTTTCGTCAGTTGCCTCTATGTGGATCATTGCGAGGTCCACGCGGCGCAGCGACTCAATCGCGCCGTTCACCTTTCCCGCGTAGTTGGTGTCAAGGTACCCGGTCGCTCCCGGAACCTCGATCACTTCCATTTCGGCGAATATTCCTATTCCCTTTACGAGGTCAACCGCCGATATTACGGACCCGGTGATTCCGTAAAGCTCCAAAAGAGACGGCATGTCGGGTCTTGTTCCCTCGCCCCAGAGCCATATGGAGTCCGCGGTGTTTTTTCCCTCGGCCCTTCTTTTTGCGTTCACGGGATGATCTTTCAGTATTCTGCGGGATTTCTCCATGAGGCTCAGGAGTTTTTCCGCCCCGTCTCCCGAAGGAAGCCAGGGAGCGATTTCCTTTCCGGAAATGTCATGAGGTGGAGTTGTTCGAATATCGCTGTTTCCTCCGCGCCAGAGCAGAAGATGCCTGTAGCTTACCCCTTGGCTTAGAGAGAATTCCTCCCCGTCGAACTCTTTTTTCAGATCCTCGATGATGCCGGCCGCATCATCGTCAGTTATGTGCCCGGCGCTGTAGTCCTCCATGACCGTGCGGCCGTTTTTCTCAGCGAGAGTTACAAGATTGCATCGCACCGTGACGTCCGTTTCCCCGAGCGAAACCCCGATGCTTGCGGCTTCAAGGGGGGATCTTCCCGTGTAGTATTTCGTGGGGTCGTAGCCCAGCACCGCGAGGTTTCCCACGTCGCTTCCCGGAGGAAGCGGGTCGGGAATGGTTTTCGCAATCCCGAAAGTCTCGGCCCGCTTGGCAATCGCGTCAAGGTTAGGGGTGTTGGCGACTTCAAGCGGAGTCCTGCCCTCAAGCTCGGGGAGCTTGTGATCGGGCATGCCGTCGCCTTGGAGTACAAGATATTTCACAGAACGAAGATGGTATACGCAAATTCAGGGGAATCAAGGCTCAGGATATGTCGGCGGCGTGTTTTTTAAGATCGGAGAGATCAATGATCCTGAGTACCGATTCGTGGGTCGACTGCAGAAAAACCGGGGGAGCCACTCCGCTCTCAAGCGCCTCTTGCCAGCGAAGCGCGCAAAGGCACCACCTGTCTCCGGGCTGAAGCCCCGCGAAACCGAACTCGGGGCGGGGGGTTATGAGGTCGTTTCCTCTGGATTTCGAAAATTCGAGAAATTCCTCCGTCATTTCCGCGCAAACCAGATGAAGCCCCACATCCTCGACCGCCGCCCTGCAGCAGCCGTCCCTGAAAAATCCGGTCATTGGATCGGTGCTACACTCTTTTAGATCTTCGCCGAATATGTTTTTCTCTTCCGTTTTCATCCCGTACATTCGGTAAAAGACTGCGCCTTACGCAAAATATTATATATTGTTTTACCGAGTTAGGTATATAATTTTCAGTCAGAAGATGGCCGATTTTATACTCAAGGAAAAAACCCGCACGTTTACCGGAGAGATAACCCCTCCGGGGGATAAATCCATTTCCCACCGGGCGATCATTCTGGGATCGCTCGCGCGGGGAAAAACCAGGGCAAGCGGGTTTCTGGCTTCCCGGGATACCCTTGCTACGGCGAACGCTTTTAGAAGCATGGGGGTCGAGGTGGAAATAGGTGCGGGAAGAGTGGAAATTGCGGGAAACGGGCTTTTCGGTCTCGAGGCGCCCCGCAAAACTATAGACGCTGAGAACTCGGGAACCACCGCCAGACTGCTCACGGGAGTTCTGAGCGCCCAGAGCTTCCGCTCAACCATTACCGGGGATGATTCGCTGCGCCGCCGTCCCATGTCCAGAGTTACCGTCCCGCTTCGCAGCATGGGGGCCAGAATCTCGGGAGAGGGAGAGGTCCTTCCGCTTCACATAACAGGCTCGGGGCTTCGGGGAATGGATTACCGCTCTCCCGTGGCAAGCGCGCAGGTAAAGTCCGCGATTCTGCTCGCGGGACTCTACGCCGCGGGGCGGACCAGCGTTACGGAACCCGAAAGAACCCGGGACCACACCGAGAGGATGCTGCGCTACTTCGGAGTTCCGGTGGAGATGAGCGGAACACGTGTCTCGGTAAGCCCGGGAGTGGAGTTTTCGGGAACCGAGCTTGAAATCCCCTCGGACATCTCATCGGCGGCTTTTTTTATCGTCGCTGCGCTTGTGAACCCGGGATCGGAAATCATGGTGAAAAACGTGGGGCTCAACCCGCTTAGAACCGGGGTGCTCGATATCCTGGGGGAAATGGGGGCCGACATCTCGGTTGAGAACCGCCGCGAGTGCTGCGGGGAATCGGTAGGGGATCTAGTTGCCCGCCACGGTGCGCTTCGCTCCGTGCGCATAGAGGGAGAGTCGGTGTCGCGGGCCATAGACGAGCTTCCCGTTATTTCCGTGGCCGCGTGTTTTGCCGAGGGCGAAACGGTGATAAGCGGTGCGGGGGAGCTCCGGGTAAAGGAGACCGACAGGATAAGCGCCATGACGGGTGAGCTTTCGAAACTTGGCGCGGAAATACGGGAAACATCGGACGGCATGATTATAAACGGTACGGGTGAGCTTCGTGGCGCCCGATGCGAGAGCCGAGGAGACCACCGAGTCGCCATGTCTCTTGCCGTCGCTGCCACGCGTGCCCGGGGGGAGACGGTGATCGGGGATGCCGGATGCGTTTCCATTTCGTTTCCTGAGTTCTTTCCGCTTTTCGAGACTCTTGTAGACCCCAAATGAGACGAGACGGCGACAATATCGTTACCATAGACGGACCTTCGGGAGTGGGGAAAAGCACCGTTGCCAGACGAGTCGCCGAACTGCTCGGTTTTTCTTGTCTTGACACGGGCGCCATGTACAGGGCCGTGGCGCTTAAGGCAAGCGAGGCAGAGGTTGACCCGCGCGATTCCGCTTCGCTCTCGCGGGTGCTTTCTCAAACTACGGTGGAATTCTCTCCGGAGGGCCATGTTTTTCTTGACGGGCGTGACGTCTCGAAACTTATAAGGACGGAGAAGATATCTTCCCTTTCCTCCGAACTCGCAGAGCTTGCCGAAGTAAGGGAATTTCTCGTCGGGATTCAGAGAAAGATCGGCGAAGGGGAAAATATAGTTGCCGAGGGAAGGGATATGGGGACCTATGTTTTTCCCGGGGCAAAGTATAAATTCTATCTTGACGCTACGGTTGCCGAGAGAGCGGAAAGAAGATTTCTTCAAAACAAGCGGGGGGATATCCCCCTCTCGGATGTTGAAGACGAGCTTCGCAGAAGGGACCGTCGTGACACGCTTCGCGCGGAGAACCCCCTTCGTCCCGCCCCGGATGCCGTGGTGATAGACACCACTCAAATGAGTGCGGAAGATGTGATTGCGGCGATATTTTTTCGTACAAAAGATATCTCTCTCCGCGGCGATTCAAAATAATTTTTCTTCTCGAGCGCTCTTTTCATTTTAGGCAGTTTTCGTGTAACCTTGCCTTTATTAATAAAAGACTGATGGCGAAGGCGGCTAAACAAAATGATTCAGGATAATGGTATTACGGATTCTAATGAGAAGAGCTTTGAGGAGTTACTTGATGAAAGCATGGAATCGCGCTTAAGCGAGCCCGAGAACGGAGAAATAGCAAAAGGAAGGGTCATAAGGGTTGATTCCGACGCTGTTTTCATAGACCTCGGGTTTAAGTTCGAGTGCATAGTTCCCATAAACCAATTTCTAAACAAAGACGGCGAATATGAAGTCTCGGTGGGTTCGGAGATAGAGGTTCTGGTCGAAAGACCTAACCCGAACACCGTCAGGGCCTCCAAACAAAAAGCAGACCAGATCAGAGAAAAGAGGGCGATCGAGGAAAAGTTCAAGAACAAAGAACCGGTCTCCACGAGGATACTAAACAGAGTTAAGGGCGGTTTTAACTGCGATATAGGGCGGAATGCTCCCTTCAAGGTCTTTCTTCCCGGTTCCCAGGTCGGACTGCGACCGGTTGCGGATTTTGACGAGATGGTAGGCCAGACGATCGAAACCCGCATTATTCAGAACAACGATAACGGAATAGTAGTATCGAGAAGGGTGATTCTCGAAGAAGAGAGAGAGGAGAAAAAAAAGGAGACCCTTGCTACCATCTCGGAAGGCCAGACTGTTTCCGGAAACGTGGTGAAGATAATTGACGCCGGCGCTTTCGTGGACATAGGGGGCATAGAGGGTTTTGTCCCGATAGGAGAGCTTTCCTGGGGGAGGGTAAGGCACCCGGGAGATGTCCTTAAAGAAGGCGAGGACATCCAGGTCAAGATTCTTCGCCTTGAGATCGAAAACGGGAAAATAACCCTCGGGGTGAAACAGACTACCGAGGACCCGTGGGAGAGCATACAGCAAAGATACAAGGTCGGCGACAGAGTCAGGGGCAAGGTGGTATTCGCGGCGGAATTCGGCGTGTTCGTCGAGCTTGAGCCCGGGATAGAGGGACTTGTGCACGTAAGCGAACTTTCCTGGGTTAAGAATTTCCGTCATCCAAATGAAGTAGTTTCAGTCGGAAGCGACATAGAGATCGCGGTTCTGGGAGTAAAGCCAAGAGAAAGAAGGATTTCGCTGAGCCTCAAGCAGATACAGGAAAACCCCTGGGATGAGTTCAAGCGGAGCAATCCTCCTAACACCAGGGTTAGCGGAACCATAAGAAACGTCACGGAGCTCGGGGTTTTCGTTGAAGTTGCACCGGACATGGTCGGGCTTGTGCGCCCGGAAAATCTGAAGTGGGAGGGGGAAGTCAGCCCCCTTGAGGTTTTCTCAGGCGAAGACGTAGGAAAGGAAATAGAGCTCGTTGTGCTGAATGTCATCCCGAGGCAGAGAAAAATCGGACTTGGAATCAAGCAGCTCACTCCGGATCCGTGGAACAAGGTGCTTCGGGACTACAAGGTGAACGCGACCGTGGTAACCTCCAAGATAGAGGAAGTTCTCGAAACCGGCGTCACCGTGGGGCTTGCCGACAACGTGAGGGGATTTTACGCCATCCGCGAATTTCAGGACGAAGAGTTCAGCAGGGAGTCCATTAAGGTTGGAGACGAGATAAGCGGTCTCGTCACGGGTTTTAACAAGCCTAAGCATCAGGTGAATCTCAGCCGCAGAAGGCTTGAAAAGAAACAGGAAAAAGACACAATGAAAGACTTTGCGTCTTCCCAGCAGGAGAGTTCCTCCAAGCTCGGGGACATCCTGAACGAAAAGCTCAAGGCCCTTGACTGAGGGGTGGCGAAGTGAGAGTTCCCGACCTCAATTTCTTTTTTAAGACCTTTCTCTCGCTTCTGGTCATATTCCTTATCGGTTTCGCGGGAGTCCTCATAGGAGTGCTGATCTCGGACCATAGCCAGAACCCCGGCGGGGACGGGGTGGCGGTGGTAAACATCGACGGCATAATAATCGACTCCGCCCCCTATATTAAAAGCATAAGAAAAATACGCGAGAACGATTCCGTAAAAGCTGTTGTGGTAAGGGTAAATTCCCCGGGAGGAGGAGTCGCGGCCTCCCAGGAAATATATGAGGAACTCAGGAGCCTGGGCGAAACAATGCCGGTTGTGGCCAGCATGGGAACGGTTGCCGCCTCGGGGGGTTACTATATCGCCTGCGCGGCGGCCACGATTTACGCCAATCCCGGCACCGTGACCGGTAGCATCGGCGTGATAGCGCAGTTTGCAAGCTACGAGCAACTGCTTAAATGGGCGAAGGTGGAAGTCGAGGTGATAAAGAGCGGGGAGTTTAAGGATCTTGGCTCGCCGCTTCGCAAAATGCCCGAGGAGCAAAAGGCTTACCTGCAGACGCTTATAGACAGCACCCACTCCCAGTTCAAGGACATGATTTCCGAAAGAAGGAATCTGCCCCCGGCGAAAGTTGCTTCGCTTTCTGACGGAAAGATATTCATCGGAAGCCAAGCGAAGAAGCTCGGCCTGATTGACCGCATCGGTACTCTTGAGGTAGCGATTGCCGAGGCGAGGAAGCTGGGGGGTCTAGATGAGGATTCGTGGATCAGGGAGTATCCCATGAAGAAAAAAACGCTGCTTGATTTTGTTTTCCCCGAAACTCTTTCTGAGCGCGTGAGTTTTGTCTCTCCCGTGAGAACCGGGTTCGGTCTCTACTACATAACCGACGTGGTTTACTAGCTAGGGTTTCCCCTTATTCCATATCAATCTTCGTTTTCCAGTACGTGTGCAGCAGCTTGATGCGGTTGGTATTTTCTCCAAAAACCGATATTCTACAATGCAGTACCGCTTGGCGGATCACGCTGGTTTAGCGAAACCGTTTTTCAAACAACCGATGAAACACGTAAAAAGATTTTTTCTCCTGATCGTATGCTGTTTTATAGCCCTTTTCTTCATTCAGAATCTCGAGATAGCCACGCAGGTGTTCAAAATCGAGCTGGGTTTTTTCTCCTTTAAGTATACGGGGGCGGTTTACAATGCCGGGATAATAGGAGCTTCGTTTCTTCTGGGCGCGTTTGTTTTTTTTCTGCTGACTTTCGCCAGAGGCCATTCCACAAAGTCCGAGCTGAAACGGAGCAGGGAAACCGTGAAGAATCTCGAGAAGAAAGTCGGGAAGCTGGAGGTGGAGCTTCTGCAGAACAAGCCTGCCGGCTACCGGGAGCAGTCTTCTCCCAGTGAGGTGTTCAGGACGCCGAAATGAAATCTGCCATAACTGAAACCCGGATGCCTGGTCGTACGGGGACTCGCACAAAGCCCGAGTGGATAAAGGCAAAAATCCCAAGCGGTCCGAATTATACCAAGCTTAGAAGCTTGGTGCGCGAATTTGGCCTTCACACCGTGTGCGAGGAGGCGAAGTGCCCGAACATAGGGGAATGCTGGGGGGCCGGAACGCTCACTTTCATGATCCTGGGGGACGTCTGCACGAGAAGTTGCGGCTTCTGTCATGTGAAAACGGGAAAAGGCGGCGAACTCGACTGGGAAGAACCCGCCAGGGTGGCTGCGGCGGTCGCGGAGCTTCGGAAAAACAACGCGCGGGTTGCACATGTAGTTATAACTTCGGTAAACAGGGATGACAGAAACTACGAAAGCGCCTGTATCTTCGCGCGGACTGTAGACGAGGTAAGGAAGACATCCCCGGGGGTAAAGATTGAAGTTCTAATCCCGGATTTCAAGGGGGAACCCGAAGCGATTCACAAAGTAATAGCATCATCTCCCGACGTTTTGAATCATAATATTGAAACCGTTCCGAGACTCTACTCCCTTCCGCAGAAAACTCAGTCAGGAAGAACGAGGTCCGTGAGGCCGCAGGCGGTCTACGGCAGATCTCTTGAACTTCTTTCACTGTCCGCGAAGATGGGAAGGCCAGAGATGCTTACCAAATCAGGCATTATGGTCGGCCTCGGGGAGAGTTTTGAAGAAATCGTCGAGACGCTTAAGGATCTTAAGCGCGCCGGCTGCGATATAGTTACCATAGGACAGTATCTGCAGCCCACTATCGACCATATACCGGTATCAAGGTTCTATCATCCCGTCGAGTTTGAATCTCTTAAAAACTACGGAGAGAAAATAATAGGTATCCCGCATGTGGAAGCGGGGCCTCTTGTCAGAAGTTCTTACCACGCAGAAAAACAGGTTCTTGAACTCTCCGACGTAATGACCGGGACATAAGGACAAACAGGTTCTGCTCGAAGTTACGCGGAAAAACAGAACGGCGGTTTGCTTCTGCAAAACTCGAACCCGCAGTGTAGTGCTTTAAATTCCAAGAGCCATCTTATCTAGGCGACATCTTTGCTTCTCGTGTAAGCAGGTAATTCATCGGCTGAATTCATGTGGGGAAGGTTTGAGAATTCCATTCTCCCGAGTGGAGCAGGGGGTGGCTTGTTAGAACCATACGGGGTTATATTCCCCGATGACAAAACCCATGTGAATTAACCTTCCGACTAAACCGTTGAAGTCAGGATTTTTATTCTTCAGTTAAAAAGCCTTTTAAGCTCTTCTGCGATTGCCTCCAGCTTGTCCTCGGAAACCTCGTACTCGTCTGAAATTCTTTTTATTTCCCGGGAGGATATCCGAAGTTCCGTGGTTTTTTCCGCCACGGGTTCTCTTTTCTCCCTGTCGATGAGAAGTTTGGCCACATCCCACCTTGAATAGTGGCCCAGGGAGTCGAACACGGCTTTTACCGCCTTTATCTGGTTTGCATAGCAGTCGGCGTAGAGTATTGCGTCTTTTTCAAAGTGGGGTTCAAAAAGATATCTGCCGGCTGGGTTGACGATAGAGCTTCCTCCTCTGGCCCAGTCGTAATTCATGTGGTTACCGTCGCGCACGTAGTGCCATCTTTCCGGGAAATCATCGTCGTCAAGATAACCGCAGGCGCTTAGCACGAATGCCCCCGATTCAAACGCGTGAACCCTTATGAGCGGCTGCACTGTGCACCCCGCTCCGGGATCCTGCGTCTCAGCGGCAAGCAATTTTTCGTCTCCTCTCTTCCAATTCCCCGGCCACACCGCCACGTGGAAGTCCTGTCCGCTGTGAACCATCGCGGCCCTTACGAGAATCATGTGATTTTCCCAGCAAACAAGCCCTCCTATTCTTCCTATGTCGGTGTCGTAGGTGGTTATGTCGCTTCCGTCTCCCTGGCCCCAGTAGACTCTCTCTGTGTAGGTGGGCATGAGCTTTCTATGCCTGCCGAGTATCTTGCCTTCGCGCGATATGAAAAGAAGGGAGTTGTAAACGGTGCGGCTTCCCTTGCGATCGTCAAGCTCGTTGCAGCCTATCACCACGTGAGCGTCAGCTGCCCGGGCGGCCTCTGCGAGCATCTCGGTGTCATCTCCGGGAATCACTATGGAGTTATCCTGAAGCGCGATCATGAAATCCGTCCAGTCGTGCGGCGGGGTTTCGTAACCGACTGTGTAGTAGGCCGGGTAGCCTGGTATGAATGCCTCGGGGAATGCGATAAGCTCCGCTCCGTTATCCCCCGCTTCCCTTATCACGCGACAGGCCTTCTCAAGGGTCCGTTCCTTGTCCATGAAAACAGGAGCCGTCTGTGCAACCGCGACTTTTACTTTTTCCCTGCCGCCTAGAACTTTTCTCATGAGCCTCGGGCCGCAGGCGTACTCAGGTTATTATCCTGCTTCCGCCCTGGGGCTCCCCTCCGCTTTGTCTCTCTTGGTTCTGCTTGGCTCTCGCGTAGACAAGAGCGAAGAATCTCTCCTTGAAGTCGTTGTCAAAGGCGCATACCCCTGGGATTATGTATCCCATAAGTGCTATCTGGAGAAAGTATTCGGTATTTGCCTTGAGAAAGGATTCATTTATCTCGCCGCCGTATGCCTGTGCGAAATTCTGGTATATCTGGTTTCCGAGCTCGGTCGCTATCTCTGCGACGCTTTTTGACTGGCCGGACGCCTGATGGGCTGCTACTCCGAGGTTAAAGGCCATGTTTATGGAGTTCATGAAGTTGTCTTCTACTGCCTCTTCCGACTCTGTTCCCTCTTGTGGCTTTGTGTTTTCTTCTGACATTTTAATATCCCCCGTTTTTGTATGGTGAAATCGTCCTAACGTATTATATTATATTGCTGCTTTGATTTTAACAATTTTGCTGGAGGAAAATCCATGAAAGCCGATCACCTTATACAGAGACTCGGTCTGAAAAAGCTTCCCGGAGAGGGGGGATACTACAAGGAGACTTACAGAAGCGAGGAAATGGCCGGAGAAGACCGCAATCTTTCAACTGCTATTTACTACCTTATAACCTCAGAGGCGAATTCCAAGATGCACAGGGTGAATTCGGACGAGATTTTCCATTTTTACTTCGGCGATCCCGTCCAGATCCTGCTTCTCTATCCTACGGGAGAATCGAGAATAGTGTTCATGGGAGATAATCTTCCCTCCGGCCAGAGAACCCAGCTTGTGGTTCCCAAGGGAACCTGGCAGGGCGCACTGGTGGTGGAATCAGACCAGTACGGATACGCTTTTATGGGAACTACGATGGCTCCCGGGTTTGAGTTTGAGGATTTCGAACTCGGTGCGCAGGAGAGCCTTCTGCTGAGATTTCCCCAGCACGAGGCCCTGATACGGGAGCTTACGTAAACGGGAGATAGAGATTCTGGGGTCAGAAAAACCGGTGATTTTTTTTGACGGCGTGTGTGGGTTCTGCAACAGGTTCGTCGATTTTGTCATCCGTACAGACAGTCGCCGGGAAATATTTTTTTCCCCGGTTCAGGGGGAGACGGCCGTCGAGTTTTCCCTTTACCAGAACGAGCCCCCGCGCGAGTGGAAAATCGCCTATGTTGATGAAAATGGCCTTCACGAGGGCGCCGACGCCGTTTTGCTGGTTCTTAAAAGGCTCGGGGGTTGCTGGAATCTCCCCGCCCTCTTGATATACATTCCCCGTCCGGTGAAAGAATTTCTTTACGGTATCGTATCGAGAAACCGCTACCGTATTTTCGGAAAGCGGGACACATGCCGCGTGCCGTCTCCTGAGGAGAGGGAGAGATTCTTGTCATAGGAACGCCTGCGTGCGAGGACTTCCTGCAGGCAGGGATTCATATCAAAAAAAGCCGCATTCCGGGGATTTGCGGGAAATCGCATTTTCCAGTCAAGTAAAAATTTGTTGCACAACACGCTGATATACAAGACTTTTGCCGAATTCAGCCCAGATAAGAACACATTCAGGTGAGTTTCCAGTCAAGTAAAAATCCCTATTGCTCTTTCAGGATGAACTCGAGGCCCAAAACGGTACGTAGCGCATGAATTTGGGGCCTGCTTCAGTGTTTTCCGGCACAACCAGATTTTTTTCAACTGTATCTTTGATAATGCGTGATACCATTGCCCTGTTGTTGGTTTTAATACCGAACCTTTCTCTCAGGGAGGAATTGGTCATGCGTTCATTACTTACCCACTTGAGGCAGGCATGAAGATAACAGGCGCGGATTCGGTCGGATTTATCCATATCGGCCAGTTTTTTATGCGAGAAAAGAATAGCCCGCGTGGCATCGGGCGGCGCGTCAAAAAGCGGAGCCGGCAACTGCGCGCGTTCGACTTCAGATACAACTTTGTCAATACCGCTGCCCTGTTCCTCGCAAATTCCGAACTGCCTCATCAAAGAGGCCAGAGATTCGTTTCGAGACTGCGGAGGCGCGTCAACAAAACGATCGGTTGATATCAGCGGTTCTCCGGGGTTGGTCACTTCAATGCGGTCATCAAATATTTCAATCTTCGGACCGGTTCCGGTGATTGAGAAATCCTGATGAATAAGGGCGTTTGCTACCAGCTCCCGCACGGCCAGATCTGGGAACATGCGTACCGTATTCCTGATTCCCTCTTCGATAATTTCATGCGAAGGAAGCAGCGCGTCAATATATTCCATAAGACCTTTAAATCCAGTCGCATACCCCATGTCTCCGGTTCGGTCCCGGTCCGTTTCCCTCCGGTCTTTGCCTTTGTACTTAATTACCCGAACAGCCTTCCGTTTGAGATCCGGAAAGTCACTTAGGCTTTTGGCAAAAAGCAATGCTCCCAAATTGGTTATATTCCAACCCTCAATATCGTGCTGGACAATCAGCCGACTGCTCTTTAGTTCGTTTAGTATGTTCCCTCTGCCCTCAGGAATAGGTTTTTTCAGAAGGTTGAAATAGGCCGGGTAATCGAGCATCTGCAAAACAGTCTTATCATCTGCCTGTTCCACTGCAGATAGTTTCTCGAAAGGTTTTTCACTGAACATTTTCCACAGCCTGCGGGCGCGTTCAGGCGATGAGGTGAGCTGGCGCGTGACTTCATCAATGCGTATATATTCAACATTTTTGAAACTGACTGGATGACTGGTCGCCCTGCCAATTTCAAGTATCACGACTTTTTCCCCATCTATACCAACTTCCAGGAAATGGAATGGAACTTCAGGTTTAAGCATAGAGAGCAACCAGTGCCGCAACGGCTGATTCTTGGCTTTTGCTTTTTTGGGGTCAAAGTCAGTGCCAAGAATTTCGTGTGTATGGTTCTTGATTCCCCAGACGAGATATCCGTGGTGCTGGTCATTGAGAGCGGCTCCGTTCGAGAGAGCCGATATATATTTCCCTATATCTTCAGGATCGGTGGTATTGTGTTTGAATTCCACCCACTCCGTTTCAGAAGGCAAGTCGCACAGCTTCCGCACTAATTTGGCAAGATTTTCTTCAGAGTAGCTCATGTTGTATCTGCCTCAGAGGCAATCACAACGGCCCTTTCAGAAAGCTGCTGTTAATAAACACATGCCGTTTCGGAAAAAAGTCAGAAGTTCTCGGCTTTTCACTCAGGACCACCAATACCTCATTCAACAGACTACACAGTTTATTAAAAATATGTAATGTCTGCGATTTTCCTGAAACCGCAATTCACGGTATTCCGAACAATCTGTATGTTTTCTGAATTTGCGGGAAAACTACATTTTCCAGTCAAGTAAAAATTTGTTGCGCAACCTGTTGATATATAAGACTTTTTCTAAATTCAACCCTGAAAAAACATCTCCAGGTGGTTTTCCAGTCAAGTAAAAATCTCCACCGTCTCCTGAGGAAAGGGAAAGGTTTTTGCCCTGAGCGCTTCTTTGATAAATCTCCCGGTGTATGTATATTGAAGCCGAGGAGAATTTTCGTTCCAGATGCCTTCACTTGAAGAACTTATTTCGGCCGACGAGACGGCCAGAGAGATAGCGAGCGCGAGCGAGATCGCCAGAGAAGAATGGGAAAAGATAAGGGTTTCCCTGGCTCTTTGCGGGGATACAGGGGATTTCTGCGGGGATGATTTCATGCTCGGGACAATTTCCGGGGAAACGATAGCGCGCGAACCGCTTGGGAGTCCGACGAAATCGGTTTCGGTTTACTCTCCAACCTATTATCCGATGTATCTCGTGAAGAATCTGCACGAGTTCCGGGAGAAGTTCCCGGAGAAAAACTACCGCACGACGGAAGCCCTCTATGTCTATGTCGAGCTTGTGAACGCGGCAGCGCTGAGGCTCGGCCTCGAGGGAATGCTGGCTATGGGGTTTGCTTGCGGCTACGCGAATGTGAGAACGGGCTGGATCGTGGAAAAGGGACTTCCGGAACAGAGCGCCATATTCTCCGAAATGTTTTTTTCAGACAGGCCGAAGAACTACGACTGGGATTTTCACTGGACCTCGATCAGGCAAAAATTCGGAGAAATCCACGAAAAATTCGTCGCCTGGCAACGCTCCCCCGCCCTTTACCTGAAGGAGTCAAAATCCAAGGCGGTAGTAAAACCCTTCATAGTCTAGGCAAATCCCTCTTCGAATTCGTCCGAAGGATTCTCGAAGCTCGGAACCCCGTTTTGCTCAAGAAACACAAGCTTCACGGTGCCGGTGGGCCCGTTTCTCTGCTTTCCGATTACGAGTTCCGCCATGCCGTCTTTTTCCTCGGGATTTTTTCTGTATATGTCCTGGCGGTGAATGAAAAGCACTACGTCTGCGTCCTGTTCTATGGCGCCGCTCTCCCTGAGGTCTGAGAGCTGGGGACGGCGGTCGGTTCTGGTTTCGGTCTGGCGGCTTAGCTGGGAGATCCCTATTACCGGAACGTCAAGCTCCTTGGCGAGCGCCTTGAGTGCGCCCGAGATCTCCGCTATCTCCCTTTCCCGGGTTTCATTTCTCGAACTGCCTCTCATGAGCTGCAGATAGTCGACCACGATCAGGTCGAGGCGGTTGTCCTTTTTCAGCCGTCTCGCCTTCGCCCTTATCTCAAGTACCGTAAGTGCCGGGGTGTCGTCTATAAAGATGCTCGCGCTCGCGTACCTCTCGGCTGAATCAAACAGCTTCTCCAGGTCGTCGTCCTTTATGTACCCGCTTCGCATCGCTGAAAAACTGACTTTCGAGTTTATGGAAAGAAGTCTCAGCATGAGCTGTTCCTTCGTCATCTCAAGCGAGAACATGGCGACTGAGAGGTCTTCGTTCAATGTGGCGTTGCTTATTATGTTAAGGCAGAGAGATGTTTTTCCCGCACCCGGGCGCGCGGCGATTATCACGAGATCTGATTTCTGAAGACCCGAGGTCAGGTGGTCGAGTCTCTCAAAGCCGGTTCTTATGCCGGTTATGAGTTCCTTTTTCTTGTAGAGCCGTTCGATATTGTCTATCGCCACCGGCGCAAGGTCCCTCGAGTGCCAGAAACTTGGCTTTATCTTGTTCTGGGCGATATCGAGGATGGACTGCTCCGCCCTGTCTAGGAACTCGTCAACTTCGATGTCGGGTCCGTACCCGCGGTGCGCTATGTCGGTCGCGGTGAGCACCAGTTTTCTCAGAACGGACTTGTCTTTGACTATCCTGGCGTAATGAGCGACGTTTTCCGCCGTGGGAACGGTTGATACCAGATAGGTGAGGTAGGCGGCTCCCCCGATTTCTTCTATGATTCCCTTGGAACTCATCAACTCATACAGGGTGAGAACATCGATGGCGGTGCCCTCCCTGTCAAGATCTATCATGGAGTCCATTATCTTGGAGTGGCTTTCGTTATAGAAGTCCTCGGCTATAAGAATTTCGAGAACTTGGTTTATCGAGCTGCTTTCGATGAGTACGGAGCCCAGTACCGCGCGTTCCGCCTCCTCGTTGCTCGGAAGGGGGGATTTCGTCAGATTCTCCATCGTTCGAGGTTTTCTCCTGTTCCACCTGTCCGATGGTTTCTCATTCTCCTACCAGAACCACTCCCACGTCCATGACGTTCGTTCCCGTGCTTCCGGTTTTTATAAGGTCGCCCAAGGTTTCAAAGAAGGAGTAGGAATCGTTCTCGGCGAGATGGTCTCTCGCGCTTATACCCATCGATCTCGCTATCAGGCGTGATTGTCCGTCGCATATCGCCCCGGCGGCGTCTGTGGGGCCGTCTATTCCGTCGGTTCCGGCGAAAAGCCCCACGATTCCACTGCTTCCTATTATCTCAAAGCAGAAGGAAAGAGCGGTCTCGGTGTTGCGCCCGCCACGTCCCCGCCCCGTTACGTTCACGGTTGTCTCTCCCCCGAAAAGTATGCAGGCGGGTTTCTTAACGGGCCTCCCGAACCTTTTTATGTCAAAGGAGATTCCCGCAAGCACCTTGGCCACTTCCCTTGCCTCTCCCGATATCTGGGAGGAGAGAAAAAGCGTGTTGTACCCCATTTTCTTCGCCATCTTCTCCATAGAGATTATTGCCTTGTGGTTGTTTCCGACAACAACCGTGGTGGCTCCGCTCCGTTCGTACTGTTCGCGGTCCATAGTGGGAGAAGTGTTATTTTCCCTTCCTCTCTCAAGATGCACCACCACCCTGGGGGGGATTTTATGCTCAAGCTCAAGCGCCTCTATGACCCGCCACGCGTCCTCGTAGGTCGTAGTGTCGGGAACCGTGGGTCCCGAAGCTATGAATTCAAGCCGGTCGCCCACGACATCCGAGAGAATCAACGTGATGACCTGCGAGGGCAGAGCCTTTTTAAGAAGCCCTCCTCCTTTTACCTGCGACACCTTTTTTCTCACGGTGTTAAGGCCGTAGGTGTCGACTCCGCGCAGCATCAGTCTCTGGGTCACCGCTTTTTTGTCTTCTATGGTGAGCCCCTCACTCGGCATTGCCAATATCGAGCTTCCTCCTCCCGATATAAGGAAGATCACGAGATCCTTCTCTCCTGATCTTTCGAGAAGCGAGACTACTTTTTCCGCCGCCTCGACGCTTTTTTCATCCGGTACCGGGTGAGAGGAGAGATGAAAATCCATTTTCTGAAAAGCCCGCTTGGAGCGGACGTTTGATACCACGATTCCCTCAGTTATCCGTTCGTCGAGAAGCTCCTCAAGCGCCGCGGCCATGGAGGACGCGGCCTTTCCGAAGGCCACGACGTACACCGACTCGAAATCGGAGAGATTGAAGCTTTCCCCTCCAACCTTGAGTTGTTTGCCCTTGAGTTTAATATGCTCCAGGACGCATTTTCCCGGGTCGGCTTCTCTCAGCGCCTGGTCAAAAAGCTCCCTCGCGTCCTTTTTCAGTTTCTCGCTCATCCCTTTTTCCTGATTTCATCAACTATTTTGTCAACTTCCGATTCGTTAAGATTCTCGTAAAGAGTATCGTCCACGAGCATGGCGGGGGCGGTACCGCAGGAGGCAAGACATTCCGCTTCGAGAAAGGTTATTCTTCCATCGGCCGTCGTTTCACCGGTTTTTACCCCTAGGCGCTTGCAGAGGTGATGCTCCAGGCCCTCGGCTCCGCGAAGTGCGCAGGAAAGGGTTCTGCAGAGCCACATAACGTGAGTTCCCACAGGTTCTGTGAAAAACATGGTGTAAAATGACGCAACATTCTGAACCGAAGAGGCAGGGATATCGAGCGCCTCGGCGACTTCTTCCATGGATTCGGTGGAAAGCCAGCCGAACTCGTTCTGCACTTCCCGCAGGACGGGAATAAGTGCCGAAAGCCTGGTTTCGTGGTCATCCGCTATCTCTTGTATTTTATCCCTGAGTTTTGGGGGAAAGGGCACTCCGAACCTCCTTGTGACTTAAAGCCGGGAATTAAAAATTAACATGATTTACGATGGCGGGCAAGGTGAGTGTTACCTGTTTTATCGGATGGGGCGGCGGGATTCCGGTGACCTGCGAATTTCGATTCACGTTCTTCAGTTTATACTTTAGGATTAACATCGGATATTCGGAAAATTTTGTGCGGAAAGTAGGCTAGATAATTACGATTTCTTTGAATAAAATCCGGTGGTCACGCAGTACAATCCGGTTATGATAAAGAAAAGGAGGCAAAAATGCCGAAAATAGAAGGATTCCGGGTGAAAAACTTCGGAACACTGAAAGACATAACGCTTGGCCGTTTGTGGAATAAGTGGGAATACGAACCTCTTACGCCTATGACAGCAGTTATAGGCAAAAACGGGGTTGGCAAGAGCACACTGTTTGACGCCTTCGGATTCTTGGCGGATTGCCTTAACTCGGGAGTTGAAGAGGCTTGCGACGCTAGAGGGCGGGGCGGTTTTGAGAAGATATTATCCCAAGGACAGGAAGGACCCATGGAGTTTAATATCTATTATAAAGAAGATGGCAACGCCCGTCCGATTACCTACGAGTTATCCATTGATCTTGATGCCTCGGGGCGACCCTTTGTCGTGAAAGAACGTCTCAGACAACGACGCAGAGGTCAAAGCCGCGGTCGTCCGTTTTCCTTTCTGATTCTTAATAACGGCAGAGGCCTTGTATGGAAGGGAGAGAAAGAAGGTCGTCAGATTGATGAAGAGGGAGAGCCACTGGACCTGTTTGAATTGGTGAAGTCTATTAAATCGGGCAAGGCTAGGGAAGAAGCCGGAGAAACTGAGGTCGTGGAGCTTGATGACATGCGCAAGCTCGGTATCGCTACGCTGGGATCATTGAAACAGCATCCCAGAATCTCTGCGTTTCGAAGGTTTATTCAGGGCTGGTATCTGAGCTACTTCACCCCGGATGCCGCCCGCGGCCTGCCGCTTGCCGGTCCGCAGAAACACCTGAACGTCCATGGTGATAATCTTGGCAATGTCGTACAATTCATGGAACGCGAGCACCCGAAACGCTTCCGGGCAATTCTCAGCGGAATAGCTGAAAAAATCCCGGGAATACACAAGATCGATACCGAGAAGACGAACGACGGACGGTTGCTGCTCAGATTCAATGACAAAGGCTTCAATGACCCTTTTTACTCCCAGCAAATGTCTGACGGCACTCTCAAGGTGTTCGCTTACCTGCTTTTGCTTGAAGATCCCAATCCACCGCCGTTTTTGTGTATAGAGGAACCGGAAAACGGACTGTACCATAAGCTCCTTGAATCCCTGGCCGAAGAATTCCGTAAACACGCCACGGGTCGTAAAGGCGGATCTCAGGTTTTTATCACTACACATCAGCCCTACCTGGTTGACGCGCTTGAACCCAGCGAAGTATGGATTCTGGAAAAAGAACCCGATGGTTTTTCAACCATCCGCCGGGCAAGTGATGATCCGATTGTGGAAAACATGGTAGCCGAGGGATTACCCTTGGGTGGTCTCTGGTACAGTGATTACCTTGACGCAAGGGATCCCAATGCATTTTGAGGTCCTTGTTGAAGATCAGTCTGGGAAAAAAGCTCTTGAAATCATAATCCCAAAAATAATTGGAACCAAAGATTCTTTCAGAATACACTCATATAAAGGGATCGGGCATATCCCAAAAAATCTCATGGGAAATCCAGCCGGGCGACTTCTTCTCGACCGACTCCCGAAGTTGTTGCGTGCCTATGGCGTTACATTCTCCAAGTATCCTGAGGACTATCCTGCAACTGTAGTTGTGGTTTGTGATCTTGACAACAGGTGCAAGAAGAGATTTCTTGAAGAAATGTATGAAGTTCTTGATTCCTGTGACCCAAAACCTCAAGCCTGTTTCTGTTTAGCCATAGAAGAAGGCGAAGCATGGTTTCTTGGAGACATGCCGGCCATAAAGCAGGCATATCCGAAAGCAAAGGATACGGTCCTTAACGGATATGTGAACGATTCAATCTGCGGGACATGGGAATTGCTTGCAGATGCTGTGTTCCCTGGAGGGCATGCAGCGCTAGTCGCCAAGGGCTGGAGAGCTGTCGGTACTGAAAAATCCATTTGGGCCGAAGAAATCGGCCCCAATATGAAGATTGATAGCAACAAATCTCCCAGTTTTTCTCATTTTCGAAATCAACTCGTCCGCCTTGCCGGAATTCCTCCCCGAAAGTAACCGAATTTTCTGTCTCGATGGACGCATTAGAGGCGTTGCCGTAGCATGTGAGTCTGTAAAAGTGCGGCTTGTGAACTAGCCAGATGGTTTCCAGCCAGAAGATGTCCGGGCAGGTGGGGTCTAAGTTGCAATTGAAGCTCGCAGGAGGGCGGTTAAAATTTTTTCGAATGCCTAAGAAAAGAATAACTACTGTTTACACTGGTCTTGGAGATGACGGGAAAACCTCGCTTCTGGGCGGAAAAAGGGTAAGAAAATCATCACCGAGGGTAAGTGCGTACGGCGAAGTGGACGAACTTAACTCGGTTCTGGGAGTTGCCTGCACAAAAGCGAGCGATCCCAGGGTTAAGGAGCTCCTGCGGGAAATACAGAACGAGCTTTTCACCGTGGGAAGCGACTTGGCGACCCCGCGGGATTCGACTTTCTCCCCGCCGAGGGTGACCGCGGGGATGGCGAAACGCCTCGAGGAACGGATAGATGAGTTTTTGCCCGAGGTCGGAGAGCTTAGGGAGTTCGTTTTGCCGGGAGGGGCGGAGGGCGCCGCCTGGCTTCATCTCGCCCGCACGGTGTGCAGAAGGGCCGAGAGAGGCGTTGAGGCACTCTTCGAAGACTCGGAGGAGGGAGGGGAAATTCTGGTTTATCTTAACCGCCTCTCGGATCTTCTTTTCGTTCTTGCGAGATTAGAGAACAAGGCCACGGGGACGGGGGAGATCTTCGTTGATTTCGGACGGGGCGGGGACGGGTGATGGACGAAGGCGCGAAAATAACGAATCCTGAGATCGAAGATTACATTCTTTCTCTCTACCCCCGCGTCAACGAGGTTTTTTGCGAAATGGAAAAGCGGGCGGAGGGAAGCGACGTGAAAATAGTGGGGCCTCTTGTGGGGAGATTTCTTTCGCAAATATGTCTTCTGCGCAGGCCGCAAAGCATTTTCGAGATGGGTTCCGGGTTCGGGTATTCGGCCCTTTGGTTTTCCCTTTTTCTGGATGACGGGGGCGTGGTAACCTGCACGGACTGGCTTGAGGAAAACGCGGAGGCGGCACGCGGGTACTTCAGGCGGGCTGGGCAGATTCACAAGCTCCGCTTTGTCTGTGGAGACGCGCTCGATGTACTGGCGAATTCGGACCGTAAATTTGATATGATATTCAATGACATAGATAAGGAGAACTACCCGCGGGTTATCGAGCTTGCACGGGAGAAGCTTAACCCCGGGGGAATGCTCGTTACCGATAACGTGCTTTGGGGAGGGAGGGTTCTTAGCGGTGGAGGTTCTGAGAGCACCGAAGGGGTCTTGGAGTTTAACCGGCTTTTGTTCTCGGACCCGGAGTTTTTCTCCACGGTGGTTCCCCTTCGCGACGGGGTGGCGCTGAGCGTCAGGATTTAACGGATATTTGTTTCTTGGGATCCCAAAGTGAAAAAACTTGAGACCACTGAGAATGAGCTTCTGACTTTCTTTACGGACTCCTACGAGCATATACGTAGGCGCCATTACGCGAGGAGGAAGAAAAACAAGGCCCTTATAGGCTACGAGCTTGCCCGAGAGAGAACCGTGGTCGTGGACGAGTTCATCAAGCGGGCCCTTTTGCGTTACGGTTACCCGGAACTCGAAGGGGTCTCCATAGTGGCTCTCGGAGGTTACGGCAGGGAGGAGCTTTCCCCGTACTCCGACATAGATCTTCTTTTTCTTCACAGAAAAGGCTCGAAGGGCTTAGCCGAGGAGGTAGTGGAGCGGCTTCTTTACCTTCTCTGGGACACGAAAATGGATGTGGGGAACTGCACGAGAAGCCTTGAGGAGTGCAGGGAGCTCTCGATGGATAGAAACGACGTTACAATCCTGAGTTCTCTTCTCGACTCGAGGTTCATATGCGGGGACAGGACTCTTTACGACGAGCTTGAAAACGAAATTTACGGCGAGGTGCTCCCCAAGATTTCACACGATTTCATAAGGAGAAAAATAGAGGAAAGGGACGCAAGGGGAGAGAGATACGGAAAAACCCTCTACATCCTCGAACCTAACGTTAAGGAGGGAAGGGGAGGGCTCAGGGAGTTCCAGACGGCGATGTGGATAGCACAGGCAAACTACAAGGCCAAAAGTTTCGAGGAAGTGCTCCAGAGGGGGTTTGTCTCGGAGAAGGAATACAGGGTGATGCGCAAATGCATTAACTTCCTTCTGCTCGTGCGTGCGCAGCTGCATTATCAGGCAAAAAAAAGGGAGGACAACCTGAGTTTCGAACTTCAGACCCAGGTAGCGAAGTCCTTCGGTTACAGGGAGGGAAAGCTCCGTGCGGTGGAGAAGTTCATGAGGATCTATTACCTCCGTGCCGCAGTGGTGGTACAGCGCTCCCGGAGGCTGACGGAAAAATGCACGAGGGTCTACGCGCGGAGAAGACTCACCAGAAAGGCCGTTCATCTTGACCACGGGTTTACGATACAGGGCAAATATCTCTCCGTGACGAGCAGAAATGTTTTCAGCGAAGATTTCTGCAATTTCCTGCGCGCGTTTGAGTACGCTGACCGCTACTCGGTCGAATTCAGCGAATACCTTGAACTTCTCATGGGCGAACAGGTAACCCTCATAGACGAAAAAGTCCGAAACGACCCGGAGTTCAACAGGATATTTCAGAGGCTTCTGCGTTTCGGAAAGGATGTCTCGAAAATGCTGCTCAAGATGAACGAGATACGCCTTCTGGGCCGCTTCATTCCGGAGTTCGCAAAAATAGTCTGCATGGTGCAGTTTGATTCCTACCACGTCTATACAGTCGATATACACTCCATATTCATGGTAAGGGAAATCGAAAGGCTTATAAATTACGAATACGAGAAGAAATTTCCCTTTCTCACCAAAGTCTCCGAAACCCTGGTGAAAAGACATGTTCTTTTTCTCGCTTGCCTTTTTCACGACATGGGGAAGGGCCAGGGAGGAAGCCACGCGCAGAAAGGGGCTGCCATGATCCCGAAGGTAGCCGAGAGGATGGGTCTTGGCGCCTCAGATGCGGAGCAGCTTGAATTTCTGGTGAGACATCATCTGGCCATGGTTCATTTCTCCCAGAGGAGGGACCTTGACGACCCGGTCGTTCTGAAACGGCTTGCCAAGTCCATCCCCAACGAAGAAACACTCTCTCTTCTCTACTTGCTGACTTTCGCGGATATAAGATCGGTTGGTCCCGACGTGTGGAAAGACTGGTCGGGGATGCTGCTTCAGGAACTCTACGTGAAGACCCTTCGGCAGATGTCGGCAGGTACGTACCGGCGTAAAACCGACGAGGAATGGATGCAGAAGATGACCTCGGACATAGTGGCCGACGCCGACGGAGAGATTCCCGAGCGCAAGGTGACAAAAATATTGAAGAAAATGCCGGTTTCCTACTTCAGCCAGTTCTCAAGACAGAACATATTACGCCACGTGAAGTTGCTCAACTCCATTGAGGGAAAGTTCGCGACGGAGGTAATCCGCTACGAGGAATACGACGAATTTACAGTCTGTGCCCCTGACAACAAAGGGATATTCTCCATGTTCTGCGGGGTTCTGAGCGCGAACGGACTCAATATTCTCGGGGCAAGAATCGTAACCACGCTCGATAAAAAAGCGTTTGACGTCTTCTATGTGGAAAGGACCAATCACCTGACCGAAGAGGAATATGGCGAGGTGTGGAAAAAGGTCGAGAAGAACCTCGGGAGAGTACTTGACCGAGATATTGATATTGACGAGCTGGTTGAGAGAAGGAAGAGGAACTATTCCTCCTACGGAAGAAAGGTTCCCGAGTATCCTCCGGAAATCGTGTTTGACAACGAGTCTTCGGATAAGGCGACCGTGATAGAGGTTTATGCCCACGACCGGGAAGGACTTCTCTACAGCATTACGAAAACAATCGCCGAGATGAACCTTTCGATTGACTACGCCAAGATTTCGACCAGAGCGGATCAGGTTGCGGATACCTTTTACGTGCGTGATTCGAGAGGGCGCAAGATAAGCGGCCCCAAGAAACTCAAAAAGATAGAGGATTCTCTTATATCAGCGGTGAGCTAGGGGAAAAGATGGGCGGTTTTAATGACAGAAATTATTGACGTCGAGTGCGATTTTCTTGTTGTGGGCGGGGGGCTTGCGGGTCTCTACGCCGCGGTGTGCGCGTCTTCTCTTGGCCGGTGCGTGGTGGTGACCAAGCAGACCCTCGTGCAAAGCAATTCATACTGGGCTCAGGGAGGAATCGCGGCGGCGGTTGACCCCGAGGACTCGCCAGTTTTTCACCAAGAGGACACGATTGCCGCGGGAAGAGGGCTTTGCGACGCCCGCGCCGTGCAGATTCTGGTCGAAGAGGGAAGGGAGAGGGTCGTGGACCTCATAAATCTCGGTATGAAGTTCGATTCCGATGACAGCGGTCTTCTGCTCGGCCTCGAGGGCGGCCACTCGAAAAGAAGAGTTCTTCATGCGGGAGGCGACTCAACGGGAAAGGAGATGATCGAGTTTCTCATCTCTTTTGTAAGTTCAAGCGAATCGGTAGCCATTCTGGAGCTTGTCACCGTTACCGACATAGTCTCGGACGGGGAAAGATGTTACGGCGTCTGGGGCTACGACGAGGGAAGGGAAAGCTACGTGAGAATTTCTTCTCCCTGCACCATAGTCGCCACCGGCGGCGCAAGCGCTCTTTACAGAAGAACCACCAACCCGGAAGGGGCCTCGGGGGAAGGCATATCGCTTGCCTGGAGAGCGGGAGCCGAGATTTCCGACATGGAGTTCGTGCAGTTCCACCCCACGGTTTTCAACGGTTCAGAAGGTGATGCCTTTCTTCTCACCGAGGCGATAAGGGGAGAGGGAGCCTATCTTCTTAACGCCCGGGGCGCAAGGTTCATGGAAAGCTACAGTTCCCTCCTTGAACTCGCGCCGAGAGACGTGGTCTCAAAGGCGATTCACAGCGAGATGAGGTCCTGCGGAGAAGACTATGTGTACCTCGATCTCTCCCACATGGACCCCGGATTCGTAAGGAAAAGGTTCTCTAACATAGACAGGCTCTGCAGGAACTCGGGTTTTGACCTTGCCAGAGACCGCATTCCCGTTGCTCCCGCTGCCCACTACACAATAGGAGGAGTAAGGACCAGTCTCATGGGAGAGACGAGCATAGAGGGTCTTTACGCTTGCGGAGAGGTTTCAAACACTGGCGTCCACGGTGCCAACCGCCTTGCGAGCAATTCTCTTCTCGAGTGCATGGTGTTTGCCAAAAGGTGTGTTGACAGTGCGTCTGGCGGGCAGCGTCCCGGGGAAATTGGCGGGGACTTCGAGGGTTTTATGCTTGCCGACACCAGGGAAGCCGATGCCGGGTTTTTCAACGAAGCCAGGGATACGGTAATCGGGGGAATGAGTAAGCATCTCGGGATAGTGAGAGAACGGGAGGGCATGGAGGAATTCGCCGCGCAGCTCGAAGAGATTTCCTTGGCAAGCAAGGGTGTTTCCGGATGGTTTGGTTTTAAGCTCGGGACGATGCTCGATGTGTGTCTACTTGTTGCGCGCGCGGCTCTTTTGAGGAAGGAGTCGCGGGGAGCCCACATAAGGTCTGATTATCCGGAGGAGGACTCGGATTATGAAAAACACCTGGTTTTCAGGAAGGACCTGAAGGTTTACGGAGCCGACTGATGGAGACGCACGAAAATTACCCGCAGGAAGTTGACGCCGTTTTGGAACTTGCCCTTCGGGAGGATCTAGGAAGCGGAGACGTTACGACCGGGAGCATAGTTCCCGAAGATGCCGTTTTAACCGGAGAAATACGTGCTAAGGGTGCCGGTGTGGTTTCAGGAATAGGGCTCTCTGGAGCCGTTTTCCGGAAGCTTGACCCGGATTGCATGTGGGAAGAGATTGTCCATGACGGAGACAGGGTCTCGCCGGGAGACACTCTCGCCCGCGTTACGGGCAGGAGCAGGGCGATTCTTTCCGCGGAGCGGACCGCTCTTAACATACTTCAGAAAATGAGCGGCATCTCGACTCTCACTTCTTTTTTCGTCGAGGCCGTAGCCGGTTCCGGAGTGAAGATAAAGGACACAAGAAAAACCCTTCCGGGACTCAGATGGATCAGCAAATACGCCGTGGCGGCCGGCGGGGGACATAATCACCGCGCCGGGCTTTACGACGGAGTGCTCATAAAGGACAATCACATAAAGGCCACTGGGAGCATAACGGCCGCAGTGGGAAAGGCGAGGCAAGGCATCGGAGAGAATTTCTCCATAGAGGTCGAGACCAAAACCATGGAGCAGGTAAAGGAAGCGGTTTCCTGCGGCGTTGACGTCATAATGCTTGACAACATGGGCATCCGGGAGATTGAGGAGGCCGTGCGCCTGATAGACCGCCGCGCGCTTGTCGAGGTATCCGGCGGAATTACCCTTGAGAACGTTAAGGAGATGGCCCGAAACGGGGTCGATTTCATCTCTGTCGGATCTCTTACACACTCGGCTCCGTGTTTAGATATTTCTTTTGATGTGTTAGAATCATGAATGCGGGCTGTATAGTGGGTGGCCGGCTGTTGAGATGGACAGCTTACATGATATTTCAGAAGAAATAGACGGACTTAGAAAGGAAAAAAACGCGGTAATCCTGGCTCATAACTACCAGATACCCGAAATCCAAGATCTTGCCGACTACACGGGAGATTCCTTGGGCCTTTCGCAGAAGGCTTCTGAAACCGACGCGGAAATCATCATCTTCTGCGGAGTCCACTTCATGGCCGAAACCGCGTCCATAATCTCTCCCGACAAAAAAGTGCTTATCCCCGATCCCGAGGCAGGCTGCTCCCTTGCCGAGACCATAAACCTGGAACAGCTCAAAAAGTGGAAATCCGAACACCCGGACGCACTCGTGGTTTCCTATGTGAACACCTCGGCCGCGGTCAAGTCGGAGACCGACTACTGCGTTACTTCCTCAAACGCCGTCAAGGTAGTGGAATCCATCCCCAGGGACAGGGAGATACTTTTTCTGCCCGACATGTTCCTGGGAGCATTTGTCTCCAAGGCTACGGGAAGAAAGATTCACGTCTGGCCCGGGGAATGCCACGTGCACGCGGGAATACGTCCGAAGGACATAAGGAGGATAAAGGAGTCCTATCCCAACGCGGAGATGATAGTTCACCCCGAGTGCGGCTGCACCACGTCTTTTCTTCATTCAGCCGCCGGAGACGACGAGCTGGCAAAGGAGATAAAATTTTTCTCTACAGGAAAAATGATTGACTACACGCGCAATTCCGACACCCCCGAGTTCGTGGTAGCGACTGAAACCGGGATCCTTCACACGCTCAGGAAACAGAGCCCTGAGAAGAAGTTCTACCCCGCCAAGGCCGACGCGATCTGCGAGTACATGAAAATGATAACGGTTGAGAAGGTACTCAATTCTCTCAGGGAAGAGGTCTACGAGGTCAGGGTCCCCGAGGACATTGCGCGGAAGGCTAAAAAATCGATAGACAGAATGCTTTATATATCGGCTCAGTAGTTCTGAGTGCAAGGTGGTTCGAATCTGACACGCCTTGGAAATCGTCATTTCTTCCCTAGCTCATACTTTGCCGCCCTTGTGGATACTTTTATTTAGCAAATTCTTTACAAAACTTGGGAGTTTTTTCTTAGAACGTTTTGACAGTGCAACAAGGCGGTCGTACTCTGGCACTTCTCCGCCTTTCCAAACGATATCTAGGCGTCTGACGAGTTCCAAGGCAATATGTGCGTAGTTATCAGGTGTTGCCCAATAACACGATTGACAAACTTTGATTACATGGTCCGCGGTCCAGTTCTCGCAGTGCTCGCACGACCATGACTTAGCTCGATTACAAGAACCGCAGAGAAGCATGAATTCTTCAACTTTCATTTTTCCTTTAGGGTTTCCTGCGACCTCAAATGGGACACGATGGTCGATTTGCAAATAGCGAGGTTCGTATGTCGTGGAACAAACTTCGCAGCAAGAACCATACCGCTCAACAAGTTGTTTCTTGAAATCCTTTGGCCAAACCTTACGACCGCCGAGCCTCCCGCTTCTGGTTTTAACCGATTTACCGAATCTATACGCTCCTATCCTTCGTCCGTCTGACCCAATAACACGAAAAGTTTCTAACGGGATTCCTTCTTCGCGCACGTCACGTGCGGCACGAGGTGGATGATTATATCCATATACGTCTCTTAGCTCTTCGGTTGTAATATGTCCGTGCTTCAAAATATGATTTATAACGGTTTTTGGGCGTTTTGCTGTGACGGCTTCAAGTCGCTTGAGAAATCTTTTGGGTACTTTTGGTTGTTTCCTCTTGCCTTGTTCTCTTGTCATGATTGGGGTTTCTTACAGGAGTGAGAGTTGTTTTGATTCATAAACATTTCTGGAAGATCTGGTGGCTGAGACAAGAGCTGGGGACAGATATAGCGATTCGTATGTAACGTCAGTCCGACCTAATAGCGTTGCCTGTGTTGATCTTCCCGCACACACCTCCAGTTGTGTCAGTTTGAGTTCGTTTGGTAGTGGTTTTCCATATGTTTTTGTGTCTGTTCGACCGTCATAGGACACCGCAAACATAATGTTTCTGTCATTGAGCGACGCAAGCTCCTCGCAGAACTCGTTGTGATCGACCTTCGGTAGATACCGATGGTCCCGACTTCCGGCAACACCTTGGTAAGGTGGGTCCATATACACAAGATCGTCTTCGGTGCAACCGTCAAGAACCTGTTTGTAGTCCCAAGACGTAAGTAGAGTTTTACCGCGCAGCAATCCGGAAACTCGAGCAATTCGCCAACTCATTTCTAGCGGGCGTGCCCCCTTACGTCGGTTATCAGGCGTGTTGTTGAACTCGCCATTAGAGTTGTACCTAATCGAGGCTTTAACACAGCGGGCAAGTAAGTACAGAAAGTCACCCGGGTCATGTTGCTTATTGAAGCGATTACGTACCATATTGAAATACTCGCGTTCCCGACCCATCTGATCGTTCCATAAGTGTGAATATTTGTCTGCTAATTCTTGAGGACGATTGATGATCTCCTTCCATAATTGAATTAGCGCAGAGTGTTTGTCATTGATCCAGAAGGAATCCACTCGATTGCTCATGGCCGCCGCAATGGATAATGCCGCGGAACCCGCAAATGGTTCTACTAGACGTAAAACATGCGTTGGGAAATGTCGCAGAATGGTTGGAGCTATCTGACGTTTGCTACCTTGATAAGGAATTGGTTGTGGGGCTCCAGTTAGCCGATTCATGGGACTGACTACTTTGCTCTTGCTCTAGTTAAAAATATAACGTGTAACATTGAAAAATATAAATTTGCAACCCCAAACTATCCTTCGGTATTGAAACTTGTGTCGCTTCGTCGGATAACGTACATGACAGAATGTCTTACATCTCGGCTCAATAACCGCTTTCTAGAATGTCATGTGCACTCCGAGACTAAACTCATGGTTGAGGTTGGAGTCGTTGCCAAAGCGCCCCGAGTAGCCGACGAAAGTTTTCGTCCGGCTGCCGATGTTGGCGGTAAGGCCGCCGCCGGCATTTACCCATTCATTCGGCGGTTTGAAACCCGAGAGAGTAAAGCGTCCGGACATGGTGTTCGATCCCGCGGTGACCGAAACGGAATCGTCGTTAAGCTCTCTCTCGTAAGAGACGCGGAGGTATGGTAACAGCCTTTCGCCTAGACCCAGGTTTCCTTTGAACTGATAACCCGCTCTTGCAAATAGGGAGTCGCGTTCGAAGTCCGAGAAGTTCATCGAGGTGGACCTAGAGCCGATTTCACTGTAGCCATCGATTTTCTGATTAAGCCACCCGAGTCCCAAAAACAGATTATGTCTGTACCTCTCGGATGTGCTCGAAACCCATCCCACTTCGACATCGGTTCCGAACTGATAAGAGCTTGTGGAGCCGTGCTCTGTGCGTAGCGCCGACCCGAGCCGGATCGAACGGTTGATGTCAATAGATGTCCTGCCCCCGTTAAAGGCGCCGCTTAGGTAAAAAACGTCGTAAATAAGGGTGCCGTGCAGCGAGCCTGTCACAACGATGCTGTCAATGCTTGCGCCCGAGAGATCGTTATCGTGGTTCCCAAGGCTCAATGCCGCGCCCAGGTAAAGTCCATCCCCGATGCGGTAGTCGGTACCCAGGGTGAGCACTTGCATTTCGGCCTGCGTCTTACCCAGATGTGGCGGGGATTCGAGATTGTATTTGCCTATCTGGCCCCTCGCGTAGCTGCGCCATTTCCCGGTCGAGCGGTTAAACCCGAGGTCGAGCATCCGCTCCGTAAATACGGCGTCGCGGTGCGCCCTAGCGACTTCTACTCCTGCCTCCCCTCCAAGCGATACCTGAACCGGGGCCGTCAGAGTTGAGATTACCATGCTCCCAATCGCCGCATGAGTAGCCCCGCTTGGATGGGAACCGTCCGCAAAAAGGTAATTCTCATCGGTGTCGGGGGGCGACAAATAGCCGGAGTCGATCGGACCGCAGACTATTGACTCCAGTCCCCCATTGGGGAGCAGGGGATTGGAACCTGGAGTACAAGCTATATCATCTGTGTTGGTAACTCCGTAGTTCCCAGGATCTTCGATTATTTCATCCATCAGGGCAAAGATATTTACGGGAACGATTCCGTGTCCCAGAGAGCTGATACCCATATCAAGCGCTTCGTTGTAGGCGCGGCTCAGGGCGGAGAGTGCGGCGGGGACGTCTGGATTTGTGGCTCCGGTACGTCGGGCGTTCACGGTTGCGCCGAGGTCGGGCAAATTCAGTACCACTACATAGCGCGCGCCGGCGTCCTGAAGAGTTCGTATCTGATCCAGATACGCTTCTGCCGTCTCCAGAGTGCCGTCAAGGGCACCTTGTGGATCAGACGGATTTTCCCCGGCTACGGCGCTTATATCGTTTGCGCCTCCCCAGATCATATAGAGCGTATCCGGGTCGGCGCTTGCGCCTGAGAGGTGCTGGTTAATCTGCTGTGCTGTTGTTGCCACCGGGAGCACACACGGACCGTTTGGGTTTACGCAGGCGCCGCCCCAGGCATAGTTGGTCCCGTCGGCAAGCGAATTGATTGCCGATGCTCCGAAGGTTTGGGCCACGATTTCAGCCCAGACCGGATCAGGGTTCGTGGTGAAGCTCGTGCCAGCCGGAAGTCCGTTGGTCTGGGCGATATTTCCGGAGTCGCTCAAGCTGTCGCCGAAGACGACGACGGAATTGAAAGTTTGGGCCTGGGTGCTGCTGCCAAGCCCTGACAGGAGCACAACGGCAAGGACAAAACGCATATATCGTAACATTGAAGACTCTCCTCAGGGTTCCGGTTCCGAACGTAATTTTACCATAAGTAGCACTCGCTACATTACTGCGAAAGATAGGTTCGCGGCGATTTGTTTTTCCGGGCGCAGCTTGTGGATCAGTACCCTTGCGCCAGCCCTCCCGGGTGCCTGGGATCGGTCGCTCCGTAAAAAAGCCCACTGATCCTCGCTACGCTCTGCGTGCTTCCCATCGGGCCGGTTCTTTTCACTTCGTATCCTTTTTTCCGCAACCCGGCCTCCAGGTCTTTCTCTGCTTTTCTTTCCACATACAGGGTGTCGGGGAGCCACTGATGATGTATCCTCGGGGCCGCTGTGGCCTCCCGTATGCTCATTTTATGATCAATCACGTTCAAAATCACCTGAAGCACGGAGGTTATTATTCTGCTTCCCCCCGGGCTTCCCGTCGCGAGAAAAAGCTTTTCATCCTTAAACACTATGGTCGGGGTCATTGAACTCAGCATTCTTTTGCCGGGGCCGATGGAATTTTTTTCACCGCCGATTAGGCCGTATGCGTTCGGCACTCCGGGTTTTGCCGAGAAATCATCCATTTCGTTGTTTAGCAGGATCCCTGTTCCCGGCACGGCGAGCCCCGAGCCGTAGGCGAAGTTAAGCGTGTATGTGTTTGAAACCACGTTTCCGAACCTGTCGGCTACGGTGAAGTGAGTGGTGTCGGTGCCTCCGACGGGGACTGGTGAACCGGGCTTTACATATCTGCTCGGAGTCGCTTTTTGGGGATTGATGCGGTTTGCCAGGCGTTTTGCGTACTGTTTTGAGATGAGGTGTTCTGTGGGAACAGGGGAGAAGTCCGGATCGCCCAGATATTTTGATCTGTCCGCGTAGGCAAGTTTCATGGTTTCCGAGAGAATGTGGATGTATCGGGCGGAATTATGGCCGTATCGCGAAAGGGGATAGCGCTCGAGAATGTTAAGCATCTGGATAAGATGGACCCCGCCCGAACTTGGAGGCGGCATCGAGTGGATGCTGTAGCCCCTGTAGTTTCCGGTCACCGGTTCTCTTATAAGAGCCTCGTAAGATGCAAGGTCCCGTTCGGTTATGAGGCCTCCTTCCTTTTTCATGTAAGCTGTGATTTTTTTCGCTATCGCCCCCCTGTAAAACGCCCCGGAGCCATTTTTGCTTATCTCCTTTAGGCTCCACGCAAGGTTTTTCTGCCTGAGAATTTCTCCCTCTCGGGGCGGCTCTCCGTTGTTTTTGAAAAAAACCTCCGTGCTCTCGCTTGATTTTTTCATGCGCCCTTTTGCCCCCAGAAGCGATTTCCTGAGCTCCGGCGTGACCGCAAACCCTTCCTCTGCGAGCCTTATTGCCGGCGCAAGAACCTTTTCAAGGGGCATGGTTCCGTATTTTTCAAGGGCCAGCGAAAGCCCTGCGGCCGTTCCCGGAACCCCGGAGGAATAAACACTGTGTCGCGCCCGTTCCATGTCGACCTCTCCGTTTTCGTCTAGGAACATGTTGCGCGTGGCTTTAAGCGGGGCTTTTTCCCTGTAGTCTATGGCGACTGTCCGTCCCGTTTCACCCAGATGCACCAGCATAAATCCGCCGCCCCCGAGGTTTCCGGCTCTCGGGTGAGTAACTGCAAGCGCGAATCCGACGGCGACCGCTGCATCAACGGCATTTCCGCCTTCCTTGAGTACGGAGAGCCCGACGAGGGTAGCAATCTGCTCCTCGGATACAACCATGCCGTTTCGAAAAGACACGGATTCCGCCGTACTTTTACTTGAATAACCAGGCTCCGCGCGGGCAGAAGTGAGTGCAACGGATAAAACAAGACAGAATACGACGACGTGTTTAAGGATTGAGTCCGCGGGCATATTAAGCGGCCGGGGAGTGTTCAGAAGGAAGTTCCATACCTGTAGCGCTTCGACATGTTCAACCTGTCTTCGCAGATCTTTATCTTCTTGGAATAAAACGCTTTTTCGAAAGAGTCCTCGGCAAGACCGATCGCGCGGTTGAAATTCGATATCGCGTCTTCGTACTTGTGAAGCTGGAAATGAAGGTTTCCAAGGGTTGAATACAGAAGATCGTGCGAGTGGAGATCCTCAACCCTGCGTATCCCCCCTACGGCACGAAGACCTTCCTGCGGCCCTCGGGTTTTGGAAATGGCGATTGCTTTTTGAAGTTCGACAAGCGGACAGTAGTTGCACGCCAGGTACTTGTCGTAAAGTGAGATGATCCGGTCCCAGTTCGTGTCTCCGTATTTTTCGGCTAGCGAGTGAACGGCGTCGACGCCTGCCTTCAGGTGAATCTCCGTTACCTCCTCTCCTTCATCAGCCGAGAGGGCAAGATGCTCAAACCCCCTTTTGATCATGTTCCTGTCCCAAAGCTCCCTGTTCTGCTCCTTTATCCCAAGCGGTCTTCCGGCGCCGTCGTTCATGGTGTGAAGTCTCGAGGCGTTTAGCAGCATGAAGGATGCAAGGGCGTGAACCTTGGGTTTCTTCGTTGCGGGGAAATCAAGCAGCATTTCACCAAGTCTTATTGCGGAAAAGCACAAGGAGGCGATTGGGGGCATCGCCTTGCGGAGACCGTTTTGGCCGAGGCTGAAAATCTCGTATATGGTCTTGGTCACCACACCGAGATTTTTCTCCATATCGGCCCGGGTCAGCCTCACGGCCGCTTCGGTTATCTTCTTTTTTTCCGAAGCGAGCTGCTCTTCTAGGGCCTTTTCGTTTCTCTCCAGTATCCTGGCGAGGGAGGAGCAGGAAAAACCGCAGAGCACGTTCAGTACAAGATATTTCTGGATAGAGCTTTCAACCCCGGGCGCGCACAGCGCGAAAAGCATGCCGACCTGGTTTTTTGCCATTTCCTCTTTATCTGGAAAGGAAAGGTGAAATCCCGATACGTCGATTCTCCTCTCTCCCTCTTTTACCTTGGAGAGGTAGTTTATCTTCCTGCAGAAAAGCTTGTTTGAGCTCTCCGTTATATCGGCCCACACCGCGCTCTGGGGATCCCGGGGAATTCCGTCTTTTCCCCATCTGGTCCTCATTTTCTCAAAAGAGTTGGCGCACACTCTCTGCACGTGCTCAAGACTCTCGTAGCCGAAAACCTTGACGAGGGTGGAAACGATCGCTCCGTAGTCGTTTATAAGCTGTTTTGTAATCTGCCTGTTTACTTCAGGCCGGTTGTATTTTATTCCCAACTGTCTGCTTCCTTCCCCTCTGCGGGGAACGTTTAATTTACAAACAGACTAAAATACATACCGGAGCTTGAAAGTAAAGATCGCCAGAGCTTTTGTTTGTTCGAGGCATTTGCGTAGTTGGCTATGTGCATATAGGGCAAGGGTTTTGTGAAGGCGCAAAAAACTTTTTCCCCGGAATTTCCATAAAAACCCTTGAAAACCGCCTGATTCACGCCAGGAACCGAGAATTCCACCCCAAGACAAAATCAGTTGAGGCAAACGGCAGGGGGGTTATAGCCATAGACTCTCCTCCCC
>Ga0209022_1000277_pt1 | contig 67412 bp, 68 predicted proteins | sample PinacodermPK_FD_187300 | JGI IMG/M metagenome (GOLD analysis project Ga0209022, IMG submission 187300) | Host-associated microbial community of the marine sponge Aplysina aerophoba from Gulf of Piran - sponge pinacoderm, lysed by proteinase... | ecosystem: Host-associated > Porifera > Sponge >... | reverse complement strand
AGGCTTCCAAACAGAAAAACGAGGAGGTATCTCAAAAAAATTTGAACCCGCCATATATATAAATTTAACGCTTGATAAAAGGTAGGAAGTCCCTCAAAAACTTGATTCTGTAATACATAAGCGGGGGACATTAGTTTCCCTTGTGCTGGCCGCTTTGCTCGGCGCGCTGTCGCTGTTCCACGCCGCGCCGGCCGCGGCGCAGTCGGTGCCGACAATCATTCTGGGCAGCTCCGCCGCGCCGACGAACCTGTCGGTGTCGGCGGGTGACGAAAGCCTGACCGTGACGTGGGGTGCGCCGACCGGTAACTACAACCGGGGCATTTGGGTTCAGTACAGGGAACAAGGCGGCAACTGGATCTTTTCGAGCACCGGCGCGACCAGTCCTCACACGATCAGCAACCTGACGAACGGCACCACGTACGATGTCCGCGTATTCGGCGTCACTTGCTGCAATGCTGAAAATAATAACCTTCGTTCCCCCTTCGCTACCGGCAGCGGCACCCCCGAGGCCCCGGTGGTGTTGCCTGCCGGCACCGTGTGGCAGGCGACGCTGAATCCGCAGGAAATTGGAACGCTTCAATTCGGTTGCAACAATGGCGCTGTCACGGCCGCATCGAAGTGCACTACGACGGCAACGCTGACGGATGACGGTCCCTTTACCGTTGGCGGAGCGAGTTACTCGGTGGTGGCTGTCTACAATCTTTCGAGTGGAGGTAGTTTGGTAGTCCTATTTGATGACGCACCGAATCCTGCGCTGCGCGACCTCAAGTTCTGCATAGGGTCGAGAGCGTTCGCACTAACTGGTATTACCAATTCAGGATTGGCTCAGTGGATCTCCACCGGCATCGACTGGTCCGGCCGCACCCAGGTCGACCTCAAAATCGCCACCACCTGCGCCGCGCAGACCGCGACCCCGACCCAGTCCAGCAACGCGAACCTGTCCGGCCTGACGGCGAGCAGCAGCACGAGCGCCTCGGGGATGTTCACGGCGCTGGGCATCGGCACCTTCGCGGCGTCGACGACGGCCTACACGGCGTCGGTGGCCAACTCGATCACGCACGTGAAGCTTCGCCCGACGGTGGCCGAGTCCAACGCTTCCGTCGAGGTGGGCAAGGGGACGAGCCTGTCGCAGGTGATGACCAACACCGACAGTGCCGCCATCCCGCTCTCGGTGGGCGCGAACGTCATCACCGTGAAGGTCACCGCCCAGGACGGCAGCACCACGAAGACCTACACCGTGACGGTAACGCGGGCGGCCGCGCAGGTTATCGTCTCCGACCCGAACTCCATCAAGGTCACTCTCGGCCCTGCCAGTGTCACGGTGAACGAGGGCAAGAAGGTGGTTCTGAACCTGGGTTTCTCGGGCTGCGAAAATAATAATTATGTGCTGATTCCGATCATCACTGAAAATTCCTCGGACAATACGAAGAAGCCAGAATCAGGATGGCGGTTGAGTAGGGGGGCCAGCGGGCCGAGGGGAAGCCCGGGCCCGGATGTGCTGTCGTACGGGCCCGACCACGGTTTCGGTCACACCTTGACGCCGCCGGTGCACAGCTGCGGCTCCGGCGACGTGTACATCGATACGTACAGGGACTGCGACACAGACGACGAGACATTCACGGTGGAGCTTGACGGTGACGCCATGAGATGGCCGCCTGGATACGGAAGGGGCAGCCAGTACAAGGTGACGGTCACGATCATAGACGATCTCGGACAGGAGTTTTGTTCCCGTACCCCTCCCCCGGCCAGACAGCCGACCGACCAGCCTTCCTCTAACACAGAAGAAACTGACACGGGCGGCGGCACGCCCGCGACGCCCGCGAACACCGGCGGTTCCGGTGGTGGCGGAGGCGGTTTTAGTGGAGGAGCACCCGCTGGCGGACCTCCCACGGGCGGAGGCGGAGGTTTACCTCCATCAGGCAGCAGTGATGAGCCTCCGCCTGAAGATGACGAGCTCTCAACGCTCTGTTCGCAGGAAGATAGAGAAACCCTTGGGAATTTCTACGAAACGACCGGGGGAGAGAACTGGGATGAGAATGAGAACTGGAACTCCCCAGAACCTCCGCAGGAGTGGTATGGAGTAGAAACGGATGAAGACGGAAACGTAGTATCCCTGCGTCTTTCGCATAACGCTCTCTCGGGAGATATGCCGGCAAGAGAACTTCTGTGTCTTTCGGAACTGAAGGAGCTTGCCCTGTGGGGAAACGAAGAAGATCTTTCGGGAGAAGTGCCGGATGAACTTGTGCTTCGTGTTGAGAGAGCGGTGCTGAGAGACATAGCGGAAATGCTTGACATTAACCCCGAGTGGTTTGAGAACTACGAGGACCCCTATAACTTCGAGGACTGGCACGAGGGAGTCACGACGGATGAAGAGGGAAGAGTCGTAGAGCTTGATCTTACTGGAGAAGGAGTGCTGGGAGAGGTTCCGGAGAGCAGTTCCGAACTTAAAAGGCTCAGGGAGATAATGATAACGAGAAGTTCTGGAGGCTGCGCCCTAAACCCCAAAAATAATTCTTCCGCATTCAGCTTGTTTCTCCTCGCTCTTCTTGTCTTTGCAGTGCTTGGAAGAACAAGAGCCCGGGACTGAGAATTTCCGCTCTGCCTGGAAACAAACGGCGGAACAGGGACAGGCCGGCGCAGGCTGGTTTTTTCGCTCATGCCGGAACCTGACCGGAGCTCCTCGCCGCAAGGCCCCCGGAAGTCAGAGTTCCTCCCGTTTTCGCTGCGGAAGCCAAATCCTGAAAATCGCTATAACATCGCAAAGGCCTCTATTCTTTGTATGGTTCCTAGTTGAGAAACTATCCTGTTAAGCTGGTCGACAACTTTTCCTACCTCTTCCAAAAAGACGGCATAAGAAGCACCAGAATCGTGTAGAGTTCAAGCCTCCCTATTATCATGGTCAGCGAGAGAATGATTTTCGTAAGCGACCCAAGGTGGGAATAATGACTTGTCGGACCGACCTCGTCAAAAGCGGGTCCGACGTTGGTTATGGACGCGACTGCGGCCGAGACGGCGGATTCCAAGGATATGTCCTCAAGCATAAGAACCACAAGAGCAACGAAACCGCAAAGGAAAATGTAAAGGATAAAGAAGCTCGTTATGCTTGAGACTGCCTTTTCGCTTATGCTCTTTCCCTCTATGGTTATGGGAGAAACCACGTTCGGATAAACGAGTCTTCGTATCTCTCTGTGAGCTTTTTTGAAAAGCACCATGATTCTCAGCCCCTTTACCGACCCGGAAGTCGACCCCGCGCACGCGCCGAAGAACATCAGCATGAAAATCACCCATTTCACAAAAGCCGGCCATGCGTCAAAATCCGTGGTGGTAAATCCGGTTGTGGTGATAATCGAAACCACCTGAAAAGAAGCGTAGCGCAGAGACTCGGAGAAGGTTCCGTAAACACCGGTCTGGATGAGTTCCAGAGCAATAAACATCGTCGCGGCGATGACGAAAAAGAAATAGAACCGAAACTCGGAGTTTCTGAAAAGTCTCCCAGGCTTCCCGGTAAAAAAGTAGAAATGAAGCACAAAGCTAGTTCCGCCGAGGAACATGAAAAACGTAATCAATCCCTGTATGTAGACGCTGTCATAAGCCCCTATGCTCGCATCCCTACAGGAAAAACCTCCAGTTGAGAGGGTGCTGAAAGAATGCGTCAGGGCGTCGAAAAAACTCATTCCGCCGAAAATGAGAAGTACCGTCAACACACCCGTAAGGGCAATGTATACAATCCAGAGCTTCTTGGCAGTCTCGGCTATTTTCGGAGCAAACTTCTCCGTTGTCGGTCCCGTGGTCTCAAGCCCCATTAGCTGCGCCCCGCCGACAAAAAGCCTGGGGAAAATCGCGATTCCCAAGACTATTATTCCCATGCCGCCAAGCCACTGAGTAAAATTCCTCCAGAAAAGAATTCCCTTGGGAAGCCACTCAATGGACACAAGCGCGGTGGCTCCAGTGGTGGTAAAACCTGCGGTTGATTCGAAAAGCGCGTCGACTGGACTGGCGAACACCCCGTAAATGTAGTAAGGAATGGCGCCGAAAACGCTCGCAAACACCCAGCAAAGCGCTGCGATCAGAAAACCTTCTCTTCTTCGTATTTCGGTCGGGGCTTCGGGAATGCGGCAAATGAAGATAAGCGTAAGCCCCGCAATCGATGTTACAAGCGCTGAGATCAGGAATGCAAAAAGATCATCCTCGGGGTAAAACAACGTACAGACAGCCGGCACGAGCATCAGCAGCCCGAGATACATCACGAACTTTCCCGTGACCTGAAAACAGAACTTAACGTTCACGAAACCAGTATCTCTTCAACCTTTTGCACGGCGGCCGGCAGGGAGAACACTACCAGACGGTCCCCGACCTGCGCTACGAAATCCCCGCCGGGGAATATCGGTTTCCCGTCCCTTATGCAGACGCCTATAACGGAATCGTGGGGCATTTTACACTCAGAAAGAGCCACCCCTAGAATCTTCGTATGCTCGTTTACGTCAAACTCGAGGATTTCTCCCGATCCCTCGTAAAGAAGCGATATGTTAGCCTCTCCGCCGAGATGAAGAGAGTTCAGAATGGCGTTTGCCACGGCCATGTTTACGCTTATTGCCCTGTCGATTCCGATCGCTTCGAGCACTTCCACGTAATCGGGATTCGAATAAAGCACTGTGCAGCGGTCAATACCGAGATTTTTCGCAAGAAGCGCACTAAGGACGTTGTTTTCATCATCGCCGGTAAGCGCAAGCAGATAATCGCTCTTTTCAACACCGGCTTCCTTCAGTATTCCGAGGTCGGTTCCGTCACCTTCAAACACCATCACGCCGACAAGTTCCTCGGCAGCAGCCCTAGCCCTGTCATGATCGCTTTCAATGAGCCTTACGGAAAGTCCTTTTTCGTGAAGCGCGGAAGCCACTTCACACCCTACCTTGCCCCCACCGACTATGATAACGGAATGGACCTTCTGGATTTTCAGGTTAAAAAGCTTCTTGAGCTTCTCAAGTGCCGAAGGGACCCCGAGAGCGAAGACAAAATCTCCCGGGCGAAGTTCCGTATCTCCCCGCGGAATGGTTATCCTGTTCTCCCTTTGCAACCCGACAAAAGTCCAGTTTCTTGGGCTACTGACGAAATTCCTCAGCTTCTCATTTATTATTGGCACCCCTTCATGCACCCGGAGCTTGAGAAGCTCTATCTGTCCGCTCGCGAAAAATTCCACCCTTCCCGCGAAAGGAGCGCTTATAAGTGCGCTTATCTTCTCTGAGATTATGCCACTTGAACTTACTACCGAGATGTTCGAGTTATCTATGACTCCCGCGTATTCGGCATACTTCGCGTCTTTTACCGCGGCGACGATTTTTTCAACTCCCGAGGCATGGGCGATAAACGAAGCGAGTATATTCGTTCTGTCATCCCCGGTAGCCGCAAGAACTATGTCGGCCTTTTCTATCTCCGCCTGTCTTAGAACGACGGGATCATCTCCGTTCCCCTGAATTGCCAAGACATCCTGAGTCTCCTTGGCCTTGGCTATAAGTTCGGCGTCTTTTTCAATCACCACAACTTCCTGGCTCTTGGAAAGCTCCTTTGAGAGGAAATTTCCAACCTGCCCCAGACCTATTATCAGAATTCTCTGCATAGCAGCAAACTAGCTCTGTGTCTGCTTCCTTAAAACGCTGCCGGAAAACTGAAACAGCCTTATCCCGAAGACAACCACTAGCACCAAGGCCACAAGCTGCGCCTGCGAAAGACCCTCTATGAAGCTCGGGGTAGTCTCCCTTATAAACTCGATCAGAAATCTCTGGGTGCCGAGAATCACGAACCCCACTGCCGAGACAAAACCCGTGGGACGGTTTCCAGTTCTGATTTTCCAGAGAAAGACAAAAAGCAAAGCCATAAACAGCGTATCGTAGAGCTGGGTGGGATGGACATTGACGACTCTCTCGGAAAAAGAAACCGCCCAAGGCAGGGAGCACACGATTCCGTAGTCGCAGCCGTTTAGAAAACATCCTATCCTCCCGACCCCGTAACCAAGGATGAGGGCGGGACAAACGATATCGAGAAGCACTTGGAAATCTGTTCTTTTAAGTCTTGAGACGATCCACAGGGCACAGAATATCCCGACCAGACCCCCTACCGATGCGAACCCCGACATGAAGTAGCGCGTCGGGTTAGAGAGAAATTCAGTCAAAGTAGCGTTCTGGTAAAGAAAAAGTATCTTGGCTCCCACAAGCCCGGCGATAAAGCATGCGAGCAGAAGGGTAGAAGGAAGCGTCGGATCCATTTTCCTGCGGCTTACCTCTGCGGATACCACCCAGTAGGCAACCAGATATCCGAGTGCAAGAAACACCGAATATGAATAGATGACCAGACCTCCGCCGAGATCTAAAAGTACCGGGTACATATGGCGTCTCCCTGGCTTACTCTTCCTTTAGAAGAGAATCCACGTTTAACAGAGGTACCATGTTACCACCCGAGAATTTGGGAAGAGTGCCGTCCCATTTTTCCGCTATTCGAAGCCGAATGATCTGCGGGTTGTTCTTAAGTGCATTAGCTTCCCTCTCAATCGCCGCGGCTCTTGCCTTGGATCCCACTTCTATCTCGAAAGCCTGGGCGCTTGCGGCGAGTTTTTGCTCCTCCGCGGCGGCTTCTGCTTGGGTCACTCTTCTTATTTTCTCGTTTAGAGCCTGAAGCGCCTCTTGCTCCGCCTTTACCTTGAGTTCGATCGCCTTGTTGAACTCCTCGGAGAAATCAAAGTCGGTTATGGCTACGTTGGCGATTCTAAGGGCGTTGGGAGAAATTTCCTTGTCGCGCAGAGTAATTGATATGAAAGTGTTTATGGCTTCCTGTATCTCGACTTTCACCTCCGCTCTTTTGGTAACCAGCTCTTCGGCGGTGTACTTGGCCGTAATGGCCTTTACCGATTCCTGTATTGCGGGCTCTATAAGAGTCAGGGATACGGTACTTCTTTTCCCTATCTTCTGATATATAAGAGGAGCGAGATCACCTGTAATCGAATACTGAAGGGTGACCTGAGTCTGTACCGTCTGAAGGTCTTTGGAAGCGGAAACAGCTTTTGCGGTTGCCGCGGTAAGACGGATATCGATCTGTTCGACCTTATCCATGAAAGGTTTTTTCATATGAAATCCCTCGGCAAGCGCATCGGGCTGCACGGCGCCAAGGGTGCGCACAACTCCAACATGCCCGCTTTCAACTATTACGAAAACTCCTGTCACCAGAAAAAACAACAGGATAAAAATTATCGGATAAAAAATATTAAGTTTAGGCAACTGCCTCCTCACTTTCATATAATACCTCCGTTAGATGCTACGTGCTCATAACATTATAATAAGAGTTATCCGAAAACATAGACCCATAAAAAAGTCCAGATCCGGAGACTCACCGGAGGGTCTCCCTCGCGTCCTTTATGAAAAGGCGGGTCTCCCTCTCCCCTTTTCGGACATTAAAACGCAGAGCGAAAACCAGATCTATCTTTTTGGGGAGACGTTTTTGGGAAGCGTAAAACCAGATGCAGTTGAACTCAGAGCCGTTCTCTTTAACCCTAAACATAAGATGCTGGTTCTTAAGCAGGTTCTGACCCACCACATGAACAGCCTTCAAGAGAAAAAGGGGCTCGGGATTTCCCTCTCCAAAAGGCGAGAGGCTTTCAATCTCAGAAACAAGGGTATCGCTTATGGAAGCAAGGCTGATCTCTGAGTCTATATCAATCCTGCTCTCGGGTTTCTGACCGCTTTTTTCAAGTTCTTCTGAGAACCGCTCCCTGAAAAGACCGATCTTTTCCTCAAGAACCGTCACCCCTGCCGCGTAGGCGTGCCCGCCGAACTCCTCTAGAAGATCCCCGCACTTTGAGAGAACGGAAAATATGTTGATTCCTCCGAAGGATCTCCCGCTTCCTCTGCCCACGCCGTTTTCGTCAACCGAAATCAAAAAAGCGGGTTTTCCGTAAGATCCCGCCAAGGAGGAAGCCACGATGCCTACGACTCCCCTGTGCCATTCGCGAGACGAGAGAACAAAGGAATTGCTGTTTGAGTACTCGGGCGCCGACTCAACCATCCGGGTCGCGTCGCGCAGCATCCTCTCTTCAATACCGCGGCGCTCGAAGTTGCGTTTGTCAAGGAATTCCGCGAGCAAGAAAGCGTCCTCTTCGCTGTCGGCGAGAAGAAGCTCAACCGCCTTGTCTGCGGAATCAAGCCTCCCCGCTGCATTTATCCTAGGACCGAGACGAAAACCGAGATCGAATATCTCTATGCCATCGCCTATGCCACTTACCTCCTTAAGAGCCCACAGTCCCAAGCGCTTGGGGCTCCGCATTCTTTTAAGACCTTCTTTCAGCATGATCCTGTTCACATTTCCCACCGGTACGCGGTCAGAGACCGTCCCAAGCGAAACAAGATCAAGAAAGTCCCCCATGTTGGGCTCCTCGACGGTCTCGAAGAATCCCTCCTCCCTCAGGGTCCTTCTAAGAGCAAGAGCGAGGTTAAACGCTACGCCAACGCCCGAAACCTCTTTTCCCGGGTACCTGCAGTCCGCCTGACGGGGATTGAGAACGGCGACAGCCTCGGGCAGCTGGCCACAGAAGCTATGATGATCCGTGACTATGAAATCCATTCCCAGCGCGCGCGCCTGCGCCACTTCATCCACGGCCGTGATTCCGCAGTCAACCGAGATTACGAGGGTTACCTGCTTCTGCTTAAGATCGCGAAGCGCCTTGGAATTCACTCCGTAACCCTCTTTGAACCTGTTGGGAATATAGTAGGTAACGTCGCAGCCCAGGGCTCTCAGAAAACCTGTCAGAAGAGAGGTCGCCGTGACGCCGTCAACATCGTAGTCTCCGTAAACGGCGATTTTTTCCTTTTCGTAAATGCACCTGCAAAGGCGCGCCACCGCCTCCTCCATGCCTTTCATCAGGAAGGGAGAAGGCAGGTCTGAGAGGGATGCAGAAAGAAACGCCTCGGCGTCCTGAGCGGAACTTATTCCTCTGTTTACCAGAAGCCCCGCGGTTATCGGCAGAATGCCGAGCTTTACCGAAATCTTCTCAACCGGCCCTTTGGCGGGTTTTGCCACTACCCATTTTCTTTTCTTCATAAGAATTCCGCGGGGAGGAATTCAGGAAGAGACGCTTTCTTTCCTCAGATGTTCAACAAGTCCCAAAAGCCCGAGGTAATAACTGTGTGCCCTGAAGCCCGATACCACGCCGAGCGATACTCCCGAGACAAACGATTTCTGCCTGAAGTCCTCCCTTTTATATATGTTGGAAATATGAACTTCCACAACAGGCATTCCGGTTGAGAGTATGGCGTCCCTTATTGCCACGCTTGTATGGGTATAGGCGCCGGGGTTTATGATTATTCCGTCGAACTTCCCGTAGGCATCCTGTATAGCAGTGACTATCTCCCCTTCTGAATTCGACTGAAAGAAGGAAAGTACGACATCTCCGCCCAGGGAATCGATTTTCGAAGAAAGAAAAGATTCAATCTCAGAAAGGGTAAGACTTCCGTAAATCTCAGGTTCCCTCTTGCCCAGCATGTTGAGATTCGGACCGTTGATGACAAGGATTTCCATGGGACAAAATACCGGGAGTAATGATAATTAAAAGGCTGAGAAAAACCAAACGAGGCTTCTATTTGCCAAGAAGAACCATTATCTCTTCTCGTTTGTTTCTGTAAACCGGGTTATCGGGTTCCATCTCGCAGAGAACTTCAATTATCCCCAGAGCGTCTTTGTAAAGTCCCTGGGAGACGTAGAGGTTAAGCATCGTATCCGTCTCGAAAACTCCGGCCCGCGGTTTGCTTTTCTCCTGCGGCTCTGGGGAAGGCTCTTCAGGTTTGCTGGCATCCTCCCTCCGGCGCCACGGATCCGGAACGGGAGACAGGGCAACCCTGAAGGCTTCGGCTGTCCTACCTGCGCTTTTGTATATATGTATCAACAGGTCTGATGCCTGCGTGTTCCGGTGATCCAGAGAAAGCGCTTTTTTGAGTTCCTCCTCCGCAGCAGCGGCATTCCAGCACATAAGATGCGCCTTGGCCAGAATGAGTCTCGCCCGGCTGCTATCACCTTTTTTCTCCGTAAAATCGGAAACCGTGCGTCTCGCCTTGGTCACCTCTCCAAGCGCAAGATGAACTTCCGCCAGCGCAAGAAGCGAATCGGAATCGGGAAACATCCTCAAGGTATATTCGTACTTTTCCCTGAGCGCTTCAAGCTCACGCTGACTCAGAGTCTTAAGCTCGTCCATAAGCCTCGTTATTTTTACAAATCTCGGGAATCGCCACGCCTTTTATCAGTGCACTCTGAGCAATAGTATACGCAGAAATCGAATCGGCACCGATTTACCAAGAATACCGCAACGCGGTGGAGCGGACAACACCAACCGAGACGCCGTCGCGGCCCGGAGCTACCCTCTTTTCAGAAAAGAAAACATCTCCACTTCCTTTATACCAACGAGTCTGGCAAGCAGGAAGTAAAGCATGACGCCTAAACCCACCGAGGCGGCCATAGCCAGTACTTTATCAAGAGAAAAACCGGTTTCACTCCAAGTAGAAAAACCGGCGACGGCGCTTACCGCAAAACCCATGATTACTGCGATCGCGAGAATCTTGAGCGAAAAGAAGAGTATGTCGCGGGAAAGAAAATGTCCCAGGCGGCCATTCAACAAAACGACCAGTAGAACAAAGTTCGCCACCGAGGAAATTGAACTCGCAAGCGCAAGACCCAAGTGGTCAAGCGAGAAGACAAACCCCAAAACGAACCCGCAGACCGCGTTCAGCAGAAAACAGAAAAACGCCACCTTGACCGGTGTCTTCGTGTCCTGAAGGGCAAAAAAGGCGGGCACGGTAATTCGAATTCCTCCCACTGCGAAAAGTCCGAGTCCGTAGCCCAGGATGGCCTGAGAAGTATTTATAACCGCCACGTAATCAAACTGGCCATGCTGGTAAAGAAAGTTGCAGAGAGGCACCCGCAGAGCTACTATTCCGACCATTGCGGGCACCATTATAAAAAGCATGCGCCTGAGGGAGCGCTGATATTCTGTGCCGAATCCCCCGTAATCCTCCCTCGCCGCGTAGCCTGAGAGCGCGGGAAGCGTAACGGTCGCCAGGGAAACGGCCACCACCCCGAGGGGGAACTCTATTATCCTCTCCGCAAAATAAAGGTAGGAAACGGTTCCCTCGGACATAAAGGACGCGTACTGGGTGTTTACGAGTATGTTGAGGTTGTAGACCGCTATCCCGAAAAGCTGCGGGAACATGAGAAACGCAAGTCTCCTGACTGCAGGGTGATTGAGAGTTTTCGCAAAACCGAACATGAACTTTTCTTTGCGAAGATAAAACAGGTGGAGCAGCAGCTGCAGCACCCCCCCGCCAAGGACCCCGAAGCAGAGAGAAACTATAGGCACTTCAAATTCCCTGTAGAGAAACAGGGCGCTTGCTATTATGCACAGGTTGAAAAGAACCGGAGAGAACGCCGGAGCGAAGAAATGCCGTACGGAGTTAAGAACCCCCATCGCCAGAGCCGTAAGAGATATGAAAAGCACGTAGGGAAAAATAAGCCTGTTAAGATAGACCGCCAGATCGAAAGTCTTCTGATCAAATCCATAGGCAAAGAGCTTCACCAGCCAGGGGGAAAAAATTATCCCCAGCGCCACAACTAAAACGAGAGTGATGAAAAGCACGGTGAACGCGGAACGCAGTGCGTCCTTTGCCTCCCGCCTGTCCCCCGATTCAAGGTACTCCGAGAATATGGGTACGAAAATCGCCGCCAGAGAGCCTTCGGCGAAAAGGCGTCGTAGCAGGTTGGGGATACGGAACGCGACGTAAAAGGCGTCGGTCTGGAAACCCGCTCCGAAAAGCGCCGCCACCACGACGTCTCGCAGGTATCCGACGATCCTGCTCAGTAGGGTAAGAAAACTTACTAACCCCCACTTGCGCTTATGGTCTTCCCTTGTTTCCATGAAAATCCTAGTCCTCCGCCAGATCCCCGCTCTCGGGAGGATCAACAAACTCAAACTCTATTTCCCCCCTGAGCGCTTCGAGCACCCCGCGCGTTTCCGAAGCGAGTCCGGGAGTGGTAATCACCTTCACTATCATCTCTTTCGGAATCTCGGTTCTCACCCACATCAGGTGCCCGTAGGTGCCGAGTATCGACTGCAAAAGAACATTGGAACTCCTGTCCGCAAGTTTTATAAAAAAAACAGACATTTTTCCTGAAACACCCCCATATAAAATCTCACCTTCCAAACCATCCTGTCCTCGGATGAGAGTATATACAAAATAAGCCAACAAGTAGAATTGCGGCCCCAACGGATAGTATTTTTTCTTAAATCCCCTCACAGCAGTATCCATTATTAAAGTAATATCTAGCCTTATATTTTTACCGCTCAAACGCTGAAAAGATTAACTATTTCAAAATGTTACTTGACTTTTTGCATGTTTTTTTATAATTTATGAATTGGCATAGCAGGAATATATTATGGCATATAATGGCAGAAGATAGCATAAAATGTTCAGAGGAAGATACCAACACACTATGACCAAGACCGGAAGGGTCAGTATTCCTTCAAAGTTCAGAGAGGTCTGCAGGAAGAAATATTCCGACGAGACTTTCGTAATCACGAACTTTGACCGCTACCTCATCGCCTATCCCATTAGGGAATGGAACGAACTCGAAAAAAAACTCTCCAAGATATCCATAACCGACAGCAAGGTTACGTCTTCAATACGCTATCTCATGGGAAACGCGGTTGACTGCCCCGTAGACAACCAAGGAAGAGTGCTAATTCCTCAGTCGCTACGTTCATACGCCGCCATTGAAACTGAAGTCGTTCTGGTTGGCATGCTGAAAAAAATAGAAATATGGTCAAAGGAGATATGGGAGAAGGAAAACGGCTCAGGAGCATTTGAGACTTTCATACAAAGCAGGGAGGTGCTCGCCGGATATGGTCTCTAAGAAAATAAGAGCCGCGGACGCAAGTTCCGAGCCGCAGGAACAGTTCCACTCACCGGTCATGGTAAGAGAGGTAGTTGAATATCTCGACCTGCCGGAAGGCGCAATCGTGGTCGACGCGACTGTGGGTCTCGGCGGACACTCCGAACATATTCTTAATGAATATCCTTTGATATCGAAACTGATAGGCATGGATGTCGACCAAGCCACGATCTCTCTTGCAAAAGGCAGGCTTTCGGCCAGTGCGGAAAAAGTAGAGATAGTGAACAGAAATTTCATACACATTAAGAACACGGTCAATTCCATGGGAATAGAATACGTGGACGGCATCGTGGCTGACTTGGGGATTTCCTCTTTCCAACTCGAGCGCAGTGGTAAGGGATTCAGTTTCAACAGAAACGAGTTCCTCGACATGAGGATGGACGCGGGTCTTCAGTTCTCCGCCTACGATCTTGTAAACGAAATGAAAAGCGAAGAGCTTGAATACATACTGAAAGAATACGGCGAAGAGAAGTTCGCGCGGAGAATCGCTAACTCAATAGTGAAAAGCAGGGTGAAAAAACCCATACAGACTTCCTTCGAACTGGCCTCGATAATATCGAACTCAATTCCCAAAAAGTTTCATCCGAAAAAAACGCATCCCGCAACCAAGACTTTTCAGGCACTTCGAATCTCGATCAACAACGAACTCGACAATCTGGCGATCTTCATTGAAGAAGCCGTAAAGATCCTTAATACAGGAGCGAGGCTGGTGGTGATCTCCTTTCACTCGCTTGAAGACAGAATAGTTAAGAACATGTTCAGAAAACTCGACTCTCCGTGTGCTTGTCCTCCGGACCTTCCCGTATGCGCATGCGGAAGAGTTCAGCAGGTAAGAAGGGTGACCCGCTCGGTTGTAAGGCCCGCAAAAAGAGAAGTGGCGGAGAATCCTAGGGCGAGAAGTTCAAAAATGAGAGTAGCAGAGGGGGTATAGCCACAAATGAGAAAAAAGCTTGCCGTGAAGAAAAAAAGAGAAAGAGGATTTCCCCTGCGCACCGCGATCATTTTCGGGGTCCTGTTTGTAACGGCCCTTTGCTTTCTGCGCGTCAAGATTGAATACACGAGAACCGGTTACGAGATCTCGAGGAACAAAGAAAAGCAAATGGAACTCATAAAGGAGGGCCAGATTCTTAGCTACGAGCTCTCAAAGCTAAAATCTCCCGAATTTCTGGAGCCAGTAGCGAAGAAAATGGGTTTCAGGTTTGCAACTTATAAAGATGTCGTTTTCGTTGAAGAGGTAGTGCTTGCTGGAAGGGCAGAATGAAAAAGCCAAAAAAAGGAAGATGGAAATTTTATATTACCACGATTTTTATCACCGGCCTCTTTGTGGCTCTGGGATACAGGTCCTTTGAACTCCAGGTTCTCCAAAGCGAGAAGTTTTCCGCCGGAGCTAAAAAACAGCACAGCAGGGTTTACAAGATGCCTCCGGTACGGGGAACCTTGTTTGACCGGAATAAAAAACCTCTGGCCACAAGCGTCTGGGCAACTTCGATTTATCTGAATCCCAAGGAAGTAAAAGACCCGGACAAACTTGCGCGGGCAATATCGAAACCGCTGGGTCTGTCCCGCAAGAAACTGATCAGTCTTACACGTTCTAACAAGCCCTTTGTATGGATCAAAAGAGGAGAAGATCCCGGAACAGGAAAAAAAATAGAGGCCATGGGCCTTGCGGGGGTCGGTTTCGCCGAGGAACCGAAAAGAATTTACCCCAACGGTTCCCTGCTCGGGCAGGCGATTGGATTCACCAACATAGATCTTAAGGGAGTGGAGGGTCTTGAATACAGCTTCGAAAAGATGCTTGCCGGCAAACCCGCCACGGCGAGGATCAGAACCGACGGCAAGGGAAATCGTATATCCGACGTCCTGCTAAATGCGAAAGAACAGTCTACAAAGGGAAATGATGTGCTGCTTACCGTGGATTCCAATATACAGCACATAACGGAAGTTGCGCTCGAGAAAGGCATAAAAAAAATGAAAGCGGATAGGGGAGCCGCCCTCCTGATGAATCCTCAAACTGGTGAGATACTCTCCATGGCCTCCTATCCGTTTTTTGATCCTAACCGCTTCGGCGAGTTCTCCCAGAAAACGAGAAAAAATCTTCCCGTGTGGATGTCCTTCGAGCCGGGTTCCACACTGAAAGTATTTTTGGCGGCGACGCTCCTTGAAGAAAAAATGGGGGATGAGAATACCGAGTATGACTGTGAAAACGGAAAGAGGAGAATCGGACCGAAAGTAATAAAAGACGTGCACGGCCACGGAATCCTGACGGTTTCCGAGACCATAACGTATTCAAGCAACATATGCGCCTGGAAAATGGGTAAAACCCTCGGAAAGAAAAAACTTCACGACTCGCTAAGGAATTTCGGTTTCGGGGAAACGGTCGGAGTGGACCTTCCTGGGGAAGCCAGCGGAAAAATACAGAATCTCAGGAACTGGGGAGATTTAGAACTGGCAACGATATCGTTCGGGCAGGGAATATCGGTAACGGCAATGCAGCTGGCAACCGCTCTTTCGAGCATAGCAAACGGCGGATATCTGATGAAGCCTTATATCGTGAAGAAAATAGTCTCGCCTGAGGGCAAGGTTCTCATGGAAAGAAACCCGGAACTTGTTAAAAGAGTCATTTCCTACGATACGGCTTTGAAAGTCACCAGAATCCTTGAACAAGTGGTGGAAAACGGCACGGGCAAAAACGCCAGTATTCTCGGCTACAGAGTCGCTGGAAAAACAGGCACGGCGCAGATGCCCAATCCAGAGACCGGCACTTACTACAAAAGCAGATATCTTTCGTCGTTTATCGGTTTCGCCCCTGCTAATGACCCGCGTCTTGCCCTCGTCGTAATTGTCGAGAACCCGAGAAAACATAGCTACGGAGGGGTAGTCGCGGCGCCGATTTTCAAGTCCATAACCGAAAAAGTCCTGTTTTACATGCAAATACCTCCTCGCGAGGAAAAAATTGAAGAAACGGTCATGCCGGACATGGTGAACAAAAGTGCAAGAGCCGTCATGAAATGGGCAGAAAAGGAGGAAGTGTCGGTCAGGTTCATAGGAAGTGGCTACGTGGTCAGCCAGCATCCACCTTCAGGAGAAAAGGTAAGAAGGGGAACGGACTGCACTTTTACCCTCAAACAGAACATATGAGATTAGCAGATGTTCTGAGAAACGCAGGAATTGAAGCTCTAACTGGATCTAAAAATCCGGGAGATACGGAAATTACGGGAATAACGCTCAACTCGCAGAACGTGGAACCAGGATCCCTTTTTATTGCCATCAGGGGCAAAGTCACCGACGGGCACAATTACGTTGCCTCCGCGGTAAAGAAGGGAGCTGCTGCGCTTCTGCTTGAGGAAGTTTCAGCGGAAATACCGGACCTCGGAATTCCCTTCGCAAAAACAAGCGATTCTAGAGCCGCAGCATCCATCGTCGCCTCCAATTTCCACGACCACCCTTCCCTTGCAATGAAAGTCGTTGGGGTGACGGGGACAAATGGGAAAACCACGGTGTCCCACATGATAGAAGCCGGCTGGAAAGCCGATGGGATAAACACGGGCCTTCTGGGCACCATAGAGAACAGATACATGGGTAAGACCGAGCCTGCCTCCCTTACAACGCCCGATCCCATAGCTTTTATGAGCATGCTGCGTGAAATGAAAAACGCCGGAGCAACAAACGTCACGCTCGAGGTGTCCTCGCACGCCCTTGATCTAAAAAGGGTCGACGGATGTCACTTCGACGCGGCGATATTCACGAACCTCACCCAGGATCACCTGGACTACCACAAGACACTTGAAGACTACTTCAGGGCTAAAGAAAGACTTTTCTCGGAAATTCTCGAGAAAAGCGCAAAAAAAGAAGTGTTCTCGATAATAAACGCGGATGATCCTTTCGCAAACAGGATATCCGTCCCGAAAAAAGGGCAGAAAATAACGTTTTCCACGAAAAAAAAAGACTCAGTCGTATTCGCGGAGAATTTCACGCTTGATTCTGGAGGCATAAAGGCCAAGCTGGCCACCCCGTGGGGCAAGGTGGAACTTGATTCAAAACTCATGGGGAAACACAACCTCTATAACATGATGGCGGCAGCCGGAACGCTCCTCTCTCTCGGTTCGTCCCCAAGGACAACCGGGAGAGCACTGAGTGAACTCAGGCGCATCCCAGGAAGACTCGAGAGAATTGAAACCGCCTTGGGGATAGACGTTTTTGTTGACTATGCTCACACTCCGGACGCGCTTGAGAACGTGCTTGCGTGTCTGAAACCTCTCTGCGCGCAGAGACTCATCACTGTTGTGGGTTGCGGAGGAGACAGAGACAGGGGAAAGCGTCCCCTTATGGCCTCGGTAGGACGCAGGTATTCGGACATGCTGATAGTGACTTCGGATAACCCCAGAACTGAGGACCCGGAAAGGATAATAGCGGATATGACCGAGGGAATAGAACCCCAGGATCCAGGGGTAGTGGTAATAACCGACAGGGAAGAAGCTATAAAGCACGCTGTGGATAAGGCCGGATCTAGAGACACAGTCCTTATAGCAGGAAAAGGTCATGAGAACTACCAGATAATCGGCACTGAAAAAATTCATTTTGACGACAGGGAGGTCGCAGAAAAATACCTTGAAGCCAAGGACAGGAGAGGACTTTGAGATTCAGCCTTGACTTTCTGCTAAATTCCACGGGAGGCAGCCTCGTCGGCGGCAAGATGCCGATCGGAGCTTCGGGGATCTCTATCGATTCCAGAAATATAGAGAAAAACCAGCTCTTCGTCGCCATAGAGGGGCCCAACTTCGACGGGCACGATTACGTCGCCGAGGCCTTTGAAAAAGGTTCTGCGGGAGCAATAGTGGAGAAACACCCGCAAATACAGGACTCAAAGCGCAACTGCGGCGCGATAATAAAGGTCGAATCCACGCAAAAAGCCCTCCTCGAGATGTCAAGACACTGGAGAAATTCGTTTCCTGACCTAAAAGTCGCCGCCATTACGGGTTCGAACGGAAAAACTACAACCAAGAACATGACCCACGGCATACTGTCCGTATCAGGCAGCGTGCTCAGCACCCACGGCAACCTGAACAATCAGATAGGTCTTCCGCTCAGCCTACTGAAACTGGAGAAGAGCCACGATTTCTGCGTGCTTGAAATGGGAATGAACTCTTTCGGGGAAATAAGGACCCTCGCAGATATCGCCTCGCCCGATGTGGGGACGATCACCACGATAGGCAAAGCTCACCTAGAGGGAATGAAGGATCTTGAAGGAGTCGCAAAGGCTAAAGGAGAATTGGTTGAAAACTTCGGAGGGGAAAACACTTTCTGCGTAAACATTGACGATCCCTGGGTGGAGAAGATAGCAGACCGCGTGCGCTGCCGGAAAATCACGTATGGAGTTGCCTCTCCAGAGGCTTTCATAAGGGCAGAAGACATCAGCCACGAGGAAATGGAGTTTGTCGAATTCACGATACACATCGGCAAGCAGTCTGCCAGAGCGAGGATAAGGGGAATAGGCGCTCACAATGTTTCAAACGCCCTTTCCGCCTCCGCTCTTGCGTACTCGCTTGGATGCGGAATGAACGAGATACTGACAGGTCTTGGGGAATATGTTCCCTCCGCCATGCGCCTTGAGGTTATCCGTACCCCTTTCGGCTTCAGAATCATAAACGACTCATATAACGCAAATCCCGACTCGATGCGTGCGGCGCTTGATGAACTCGCCGCTCACCGGCACGGCAAGGCGAAGGCGGTAGCGGTTCTCGGGGACATGCTGGAGCTAGGAGAGAGTAGCGAAAGGGAACACCAAATGATCGGGGAACATATCTCGCAGCTCGGTCTTGACATGGTGGTAGCCATGGGAGAATTTTCCCGGTCGCTCGTATCATACGTACGAGGACAGACGGCGTGTCATGTGGCGGAGAACCCGCAGGAGGCAGCGGCCCTGCTTCTTGACGTGTGCCGAGAGGACGATTTAGTGCTTGTAAAGGGATCCCGGGGAATGAAAATGGAAACGGTAATACAGATGCTTTACGGGAAATAAGCCATGCTCTACTTTCTACATCTTCTAAAAGACGACTTTATTTTCCTAAATGTTTTCAAGTATATAACTTTCCGCTCTTTCGGGGCCGGGCTGACTTCATTTATCCTCTGCGTCCTCCTTGGGAAAAAGCTGATCGACCTGCTAAAAGCCGCACAGTTCCAAGAGACCATACGCAAAGAAGGACCCAGCAGTCACGGCGCAAAAGCCGGCACTCCGACGATGGGGGGGATATTCATCGTAATGGCCATAATGATCTCATCCCTTCTCTGGACAAATTTCCTCGTAGACAAAGTCATGCTCGTGCTTCTGTTCACGGCAAGTTTTGCCATTCTAGGATTTTTCGACGATTTCATGAAGGTAAGGAGAGGAAAGGGAATAAGGGCAAGGGTAAAATTTCTCTGCCAGACGCTCATAGCCGTGACTTTCGTGGTAATTCTCTGCATTAACGAAAGCGGAAGTTTTTCAATGTCCATGAGAGCCGGCGAAAGCGCAGTGTATTCCTCGACTTCGGTGGTATTTCCGTTCATAAAGCAGGCAGTCGTGGATCTTGGATATCTTTACATATTTTTCGCCCTCCTGGTCACCGTAGGTTCTTCAAACGCGGTGAATCTCACCGACGGCCTTGACGGTCTGGCCATCGGTTCGATCGCTATCGTAACCACTACCTACATAATCTTCGCTTATCTCGCCGGAAATCTGCAGTTTGCAAGCTACCTGCAGATCCCGCACGTACAGGGAGCCGGGGAAATAGCCATTTTTCTCGCAGCAGTCGGAGGAGCATGCCTGGGGTTTCTCTGGTACAACTCCCATCCGGCCGAGGTGTTCATGGGGGACGTGGGTTCCCTTTCTCTGGGAGCGGCTATAGGATTCAGCGCCCTGATGATAAAGCAGGAAATGCTCCTGATAGTGGCAGGGGGAATATTTTTCGTGGAAACGCTTTCGGTGATAATCCAGGTGATCTCGTTTCGCTCTACAGGCAAGAGGGTTTTCAGGATGACACCTCTTCATCACCATTTCGAGCTTGCCGGATGGGCGGAATCGAAAGTGGTGGTGCGTTTCTGGATAATATGCGTGGTTCTCTCCATTGTGGCTCTTTCAAGTCTGAAGATAAGGTGATCGGATGAAACTCGGGGAAAACAGATTCTTGGTCGTCGGTCTCGGGATAACGGGAGTTGAGACTTCAAAATTCCTCCGCTCCAAAGGAACCCCGGTAAAGGCAACAGACTCGAGGGAGGCCGGAGAACTCGGACCCGTAGTGGAAAAACTTGCGGCAGGAGGCATGGAAATCCGCTGCGGGACTCATGCGCCCGAATTATTCGAATGGGCCGATACGATAGTGCTGAGTCCCGGGGTAAGATTCGATCTTCCCGAGATCAGAAACGCTCAGGTAGCGGGAAAAACAGTAATAAGCGAAATCGAGCTTGCGTGGAACTTCATATCAAAACCAGTAATAGGCATAACGGGAACAAACGGAAAGACAACGACCACGTCCCTTCTCTCGGAAATGCTCAAACGAAGCGGCCTCAAAATCTTTACAGGAGGAAACATAGGGACACCGCTTATATCGGTAGCCGAAAAAGACGACGAATACGACTTTCTGCTGCTTGAACTCAGCAGTTTCCAGCTCCAGGGAATAAAGGATTTCTCGCCCCACGTCGCAGTGATCCTCAACATATCACCAAACCATCTGGACCACCATTCGAGCATGCTAGAGTACGAAGCGGCTAAGCTCGGGCTTTTCGCAAACCAGGGAGAAGATGACTGGGCCGTGTTCAACGCGGAAGACCCGGCGGTGCTTAAAGGCTCGGACAGTTTTAGGGCGAAGAAAATATCTTTCGGAACCGGCAAGGAGAAAACCGACGTCTACTGCAGGGAAGATGAAATAGTGTTCGGGGAGGTTTCCTTCTGCCTTCGGGATTCGGCGCTTGTCGGAGAACACAACAAGGAGAACATAATGGCTGCGGTGGCCGTTGCGGGAGTACTGGGATGTCAGCGAGACCCGGTGCAGGAAAGCATAAACGAATTCCGCCCGCTTCCGCACAGAATGGAATTCGTGCTGACGATAAAAGGGGTAAATGTGTACAACGACTCAAAATCCACAACCCCCTTCGCGACTCTGAGAGCGATTGAGAGCCTGCCCTCCCCGATCATACTGGTTGCCGGAGGAAAGGACAAGGGAATCGACTACGACTGCCTTAAGGACGCAGTGGTAAGCAAGGTAAAAGCCCTAGTCTTGATAGGGGAAACAAGAGAGAAAATGCGCGTCCAGCTGGGCGATCTGGCAAAGACAACGTGCGCGGATTCCTTGAAAGAGGCGATGCAAAGCGCTTTTGAACTGTCGGAGGCCGGAGACACGCTCCTGTTTTCGCCCGGGTGTTCAAGCTTTGACATGTTCAACTCATACGAAGAAAGGGGAAATCTGTTTAAGGAGATCGTAAGAGATGTTTGATTTCAAAAACAGGGATTTTGACATACTGCTTCTCGGGCTCGTGCTTATAGTGGCGGGAATCGGGGTGGTAGCCGTATACAATTCAAGCTCTATATACTCGCTTGAAACCTACAACAACTCGATGCGGTTTCTCAAATTCCACGTCATATATCTTCTCGTTGGAATAACGGCCATGGTGACATTGATGCACGTGAAGCCGTCTTTTGTAAGAAAACTGGTTTACCCGGGTTATTTGCTCGGACTCGCTTTACTCGTAGTAGTGCTTTTGCCAGAAATAGGAAAGGAAGTCGGCGGGGGCCGAAGGTGGATTTCGGTCTGGGGATTCTCGTTTCAGCCGTCTGAGTTCTGCAAGTACATGCTGGTCATCTACATGGCGCACTTCCTGTTCAAAAAGGAGGACAAGATGGACAGCTTCTGGATCGGCATTTTTTCTCCCCTGCTTGCCGGTGGCGCCTACGTGGGGCTTATCCTAGCCGGACCGGACCTCGGAACCTCTTTCCTTGTTCTGGCGATTCTTTTCATAATGCTCTTTGTCGGAGGGGCCAAACTCCGATACCTGCTCAGCATCGGGATCGGGTCTGCGGGACTGCTCGTACTGGCTATCATCAACGAGGGTTACAGAATGGAGAGAATAATGTCGTTTCTTGACCCGTGGAAAGACCCCCTCGGCTCGGGATACCAAGCCGTTCAGTCGTTCATGGCTTTTGGTCTCGGCGGAATATACGGAAGCGGACTCGGAAACAGTTCCCAGAAGCTGCTTTTCCTTCCCCAGGCCCACACGGATTTCATTTTTTCGATAATAGGCGAGGAATTCGGATTCATAGGGGTAATAACATTAATCGTGCTTTTCCTCATGATTCTGGCAAGGTGCGTAAGGATATCCGTGCGGGCGGAAGATTCTTTCTCAAAATATATGGTATTCGGTTTCACGGCGCTCATAACGCTCCAGGCGGCGCTTAACATGGGAGTTGCAGTCGGCCTCTTCCCTACCACGGGGCTGACGCTGCCTCTTGTAAGCTACGGAGGAAGCTCTCTTGTATCGACACTTGCGGCGTTCGGAATCATCCTGAGCGTCTCCAGATTCAGTGCTAAGGAAAGATGAGAGTGATAATAGCCGGAGGAGGAACAGGTGGACATGTTTTTCCCGCGATATCAATCGCGGAGGAAATACTTGAGAGAAACAGCGGAAACGAGGTTATGTTCGTGGGAACCGAACAGGGAATTGAAAAAAGGATTCTTCCGGAGAAGGGATACAGAGTCGAATTTATAAAATCAAGGGGAATTGTAGGAAAAAGTTTTTCCCAGAAAGTGATGGCGGTGATCTCGATACTAGGAGCGATGCTGAGTTCCCTTAGGATACTCAGAGATTTCAGGCCCGATGTAGTTATAGGAGTCGGTGGATACGCATCCGGACCTACCCTGCTTTGCGCCTCCATGAGCTCCATACCGACCGCCGTTTGCGAACAGAACTCCGTTCCGGGGCTTGCCAACAGAATCCTCTCGAGGTTCGTCGGCAAGATATTCATAACTTTCGAAGAAAGCAGAAAACATCTTCCGGCGGAAAAAACCGTGCTCACCGGAAATCCCATAAGAAGTGATCTCGCACGCGGGGCAGAGGAGAGAAAACCCCGCCAAGGCACCCTGCGAAACGTATTCGTACTCGGAGGAAGCCAGGGAGCGCAGAAACTGAACGAAATCGTTCCCCAGTCACTGGCAAAACTCGGCATTCAGGCAGGAGTGACCCATCAGACCGGGGAAGCCCACATAGAAAGCGTGAGGGAAACTTACCGTCAACTCGGCATTTCGGCCGAAGTGTTCGGGTTTACAGACGACATGTCGCGGATATATGAAAAAACGGATCTCGTGATCTGCAGGGCCGGCTCCGGAACGCTGTCCGAGATAACGGCGTTCGGCATACCGTCAATACTGATCCCGCTTGCCTCCTCCACGCACGACCATCAGCTGAAAAACGCCAGGATACTAGAGTCAAACGCGGCGGCGGCGGTGATCGAGGAAAAGGAACTTTCGGTCGAAGGTCTTCGCACGGTTATTGAGAAAACCCTTGAGCAAGGCACCCTCGGTCGCATGGCGGAAAATTCGAAAAAACTCGCACGGCCACACGCCGCCCGGGAGATAGTGAACCAAATCGAGCATATAATCGGGTAATCGAATGTACGGCAAGATAAAGAAAGTCCATTTCATCGGTATAGGCGGCATAGGAATGAGCGGCATAGCCGAAGTGCTGATCAACATGGGGCTTGAGGTAAGCGGTTCCGACCTCGCGGAAACCCAGATAACGCAACGTCTGGCTTCTCTGGGAGCTGTCGTTCACACGGGTCACAGTTCGGAGAACATCAAAGGAAGCGAGGTGGTCGTATACTCATCGGCAATCAGGAAGGACAATCCCGAGATGATCGCCGCCGCCGCGGCCAGAGTTCCCCTCATACCCAGGGCGGAAATGCTCGCAGAACTGATGAGACTCAAGTTCGGCATAGCAGTCGCCGGAAGCCACGGAAAAACCACCACGTCCTCCATGATAGCGTCAGTGCTTTCCCACTGCGGTGCCGATCCAACCATAGTGGTAGGAGGAAAACTGCGGACCATAGATTCAAACGCCCACCTCGGAACCGGCCGTTTCATGGTAGTGGAAGCCGATGAAAGCGACGGATCATTCGAAAAACTCTCTCCTGTCGTCACGGTGCTCACAAATATCGACAAGGAGCACCTTGATTACTACGGAGACATGAAGGCCCTTGAGCTTGCCTTCTCTAACTTTCTGCACAAAATTCCCTTCTACGGACTCGCGGTAACATGCGCCGACTGTCCGAGAACTGCAGAGATAAGCAGGAAATTCAACAAAAAAATACTGACTTACGGAATAAACAGCCCCGCGGACCTAATGGCCGAGAACATACGCTTTTCCAAGCTGAGAACATCGTTTGAAGTGACATACGGAGGTTATCTGCTCGGAGAGGTGGACCTCAGCACTCTGGGAGCCCATAACGCTTTAAATTCCCTGGCCGCAATAGCCGTGGGAATGGAATTCGGTTTCAGTTTCGAGAAGATAAAAGAGGGTCTTGCTACCTTTGAGGGCACGGAAAGAAGACTGCAGTTGAAAAGCGAGAGAAAAGGTGTAAAAATAATAGACGATTACGGGCATCACCCGAGCGAGCTGGAAGTCACTATAGAAGCTCTTAAGGCAGCGTTTTCCCAAGAACCGATTCTTCTCTTCCAGCCCCACAGATTTTCTAGGACAAAGCTTCTTTATAACGATTTTGTCAGGGTTTTGGGGAAAATAAAACACTTATACATTCTTGATATATATCCCGCCGGAGAAAAACCGGTAAAGGGAATAACTTCAGAAAAGCTGGTCGAAGACATAAAAAAGGCAGGCAACGCGAACGCACGTCACGTGGATGACCCTGATGCTTTCGTGGACCGCATGGCAAATGAACTCAAGAAAGGGGACATCCTGCTTACCTCAGGCGCCGGAAACGTCTGGAAGTACGGAGACAGGATCGCAGAACGGATCGTATGAACAACTCAACTCAAAACAGCGACCTTGAAATACTGGACAACTACCCGATGAGGAAATACCTGTACATAAAAGTCGGGGGGGAAGCGAAGCGCCTCGTGTATCCACAGAACATGAAAAGTTTCCTCGAACTGCTCAAGCGCTGCCACGAGTCGGAGGAGAAAGTCACTGTGCTCGGAGCCGGTTCCAACACCATAATAACCGAACAGGGGATAGACGGCGTAGTCATAAGCACGAGGAAACTGAAGGAAGTACGCATAGACGGAACGCGGGTTGAAGCCGAATGCGGCGCAATGCTCTCATCCATAATGAACAGATCGATCCGCCTCGGACTCACAGGGTTTGAGTTCGCCGCCGGCATACCGGGAACGGTGGGAGGAAGCATATACATGAACGCCGGCGCAAACGGGGGAGAGATAAAGGACGCAGTTAAGAAAGTTCACGTATGGCACGAGGGTGAGGAAAAAGAACTGTCAAGGGAAGAGATAAACTTCGAGTACAGAAAAAGCAACCTGCCCGAGGGCTCCATAGTCACGAAAGCCGTGTTCGAACTGCGCGGAGGGAACAGGAAGAAAAGCGAGGAGAACGTAAGGCAGTACCTCGCTTACAGAAACAGGACCCAGCCCGTAAAAATGGCCAACACGGGTTCAGTCTTCAAGAACCCGCCCACGGTCAGTGCGGGAGAACTGCTCGAGGGGCTGGGATTCAAGGGGCTTTGCGTCGGCGGAGCCAAGTTCTCGGAAATCCACGCGAATTTCATCGTGAACTTCAACAAGGCAAAGGCCGATGATATCATCGCACTCATTGAAAAAGCGAGGGAAGCCGCCTTAAAAAAACGGAATATAAATCTTGTGCCCGAAGTCGAAATAATGGGCAAGGAGACGGGAGCCGCATGAACATGGTGACAAAGGTAATATCGGCAGTCTTTTTCCTCTCGGTCTGCGGAATTGCTATTTTCGCAATAGAGCCGTCGGAGCATCTCACCGTGAAGGAGGTTGTCATCACGGGAAACAGCAAGATAAGTTCCTCGGAAATCATAAAACGCTCCGGAATAAGAGCCGGTTCAACATCCATGCTGTTTCCCACTTCCAAAGCAAAGCAGGAGATCCTTGAGAATCCATGGGTAAGCGAAGTACGGGTGAAGAAGTTTCTTCACGGAAAAATAAAAGTTGAGATCTACGAGAACGACCCCTTCTGCATAGTGGCCCGGGAGGGAGCTAAACCATACTACATAGATGTAGAGGGAAAACGGCTAGGCATAGCAGAACCGTCGCAAGGTCTTGATTTCCCGGTTATCTCAAGCAAGGGGGAAATCAGTCCGGGTCTCATGCTCCAGGCAATCGAGATTCTCAACCTCTCCAAGGCGAGTCCGGCTCTTGGCTGGTCGGAAATTTCGGAGGTAGCAGTGGAGGAGAACTTCGGCATCAAGCTCTTAACCCTTGATCGCAGATTCGTAACCTTCGGAAAAAACAACATGAAAAGCAAGTGGCACAAGGTTGAGAGGATAATAGTTCACTCGCGCAAGAACAACCTGGTGGAAAAAGACATAGACATAAGCTCGGGCGACGTAGGCGTAATAGGCTACGACTCCTAACATCACGAAATGGCGCAGAGAAAAAATAATTCAGTACCGATAGTTGGTCTCGACATAGGAACGACAAAAGTCTCCGTAGTGGTTGGTGAGTCCGACCTAGGCGGAGAGGTCGAGATAATCGGCGTCGGCAACCACCCCTCCCACGGACTCAAAAGGGGGGTAGTGGTCAACATAGAGAAAACCGTGGACTCCATACAGAACGCGGTCGAGAAAGCCGAGCACATGTCCGGACATGTGATAAAGGAAGTCATAGTAGGAATAGCCGGCGGGCATATAAAGGGAATGAACGGGCACGGAATGGTCACCCTGCGGGAAAAGGAGGTGACTCCCAAGGATATCGAGAGAGTCATAGAATCGGCAAACGCCCTTCTGATTCCGGCGGAGAGGGAAATTATTCACGCCATCCCGCAGGACTACACGGTTGACAGGGAAAGCGGTATAAACGATCCGGTCGGGATTCACGGCTTAAAACTCGAGGCGGACGTCCACATAGTCACGGGGGACGTGACTGCGGCCCGGAACATCATAAAATGCATAGAAATGTCGGGAATGACTTCCGTTGACATGGTAATTGAGCAGGTGGCCTCAAGCGAGGCGGTTCTCACGCAGGACGAAAGGGAGATCGGAGTAGCAATGATAGACTTCGGAGGAGGCACATGCGATATAGCGGTGTTCATGAACGGAAGCGTCAAGTACACCGAAAGCATCACCCTCGGGGGTGACCATCTCGACAGGGACATAGCCTTCGGACTCTCGGTGCCGCTTCCTGAGGCAAGGAAACTCAAGGAAAATCATGGCGTGGCCACGCCGAAGCCAAACGGAATAATGATGAGCGAGGACAGAATAGAGGTAAAAACTGCTTCCGGGCACGAGCCCAAGCATGTTTTCAAAAGGGACCTTACGACGATAATCCAACTGAGAATGGAAGAAATCTTCACGCTGATAAGAAAAGAGTTTTCAAAGCAGGGGTTCATCGGCATGCTTCCGGCAGGAGTGGTGCTTACCGGGGGAAGCAGCAAGATGCGGGAGATGACGACTCTTGCCGAGCAGGTGCTCGACATGCCTGTCCGCATCGGGATACCCCGCGATGTAAACGGTCTCACGGAGATTATCACCGACCCCATCTACTCAACCGGAGTGGGGCTGGTTAAATACGCAGATTCTAATAAAGGGCCCACCGTTACAGCAGGTGGGCTGACCCAGAAAAATGTTTTTACAAGAATGAAAGGATGGTTTAACGAATTTTTTTAAAGGAAAAATCCAAACGGAGGGTAAACATATGGCAAGTTTTAGAATTGAGAATGTTGATAATGGCTTCGGCGGAGCCAAAATCAAGGTTGTAGGAACAGGTGGGGCCGGCGGAAACGCCGTCAACACCATGATAAGCAGAGGGCTTAAAGAAGTGGAGTTCGTCGCCATAAACACGGATTTCCAGGATCTAAGCAAATCGCTGGCGCCAAACCATCTCCAGATAGGAGAGAGTATATCGAGGGGTCTCGGTTCGGGGGGAAATCCCCAGATTGCAAAGGAAGCCGCTCTTGAGGACCGAGATAAGATAGCAGAGGTTCTCGGAGAGGCTGACATGGTTTTCATAACCGCAGGAATGGGAGGCGGAACCGGTACTGGCGTTTCTCCCGTAATCGCCCAGGTATGCAAGGAGAAGGATATTGTCACCGTGGCTATAGTCACAAGGCCCTTCGAATTCGAGGGCACTACAAGAAGGGAAAACGCCGATTACGGAATCGAGGAGCTGGACAAACATGTTGACACGCTGATTGTAATTCCCAATGACAAGCTTGCGGCCATACACAAGGTCAGCATTCTTGACGCTTTTCGTCAGGCGGACGAAGTTCTTTACCAAGCGGTAAGGGGAATTTCTGACATCGTTACGGGAACTGGATACATCAATGTCGATTTTGCCGATGTGAAAAGCATAATGGCAGACCACGGAGGCAAAGCCCTTATGAGTTCTGGATTCGCACAGGGTCCGAACCGGGCGACTCAGGCAGCGCAGATGGCCATAACAAGTCCTCTTCTCGAGGAGGTGTCCATTGCCGGAGCCAAGGGAATGCTGATGAACGTAACGGCGTCGGAAGACTTCGGAATTGAGGAACTGAACGAAGCCTGCAGTCACGTGAGGGAAAGGGCAAACGGCGATATCGACCTGATTTTCGGTCTGGTCTTCGATGAAAAGGCCAAGGATTTCGTAAGAATCACCGTGGTCGCAACCGGGATAGAAAATTACATAGATAAAAGGGCGACCGATATAATTTCGGAACAGCCGCACAGCCCCGATATAGAGGAAGACCTCGACATACCGACTTTCGTCAGAAGAAAAGAAAGAATTGCCCGTTAAGAGCGCTCCGGGCGGTGTCAGACAACCTCGGATCTGCCTTCCTTAAGGAATGGCAGATCCACCCTCGGGGTATCGATCCAGAGCCCTTCAATGTCGTAGAATTCCCGGACGGGCCGGTAGAACACATGGAGAACCACGTCCACGAGGTCAAGCAGTACCCATCGGCCTTCGGAGACGCCTTCGGTCCCGAATATCTTCACTCCGCGTTTTTTAAGTTCCCGCTCAACGCTCTCCACTATGGTCCGCACTCCCCTGTCGGAGTTCACGCTGCACACAACGAAATAATCCGCTACGTCGCTTTTCTCCCCAATTTCCAGAATCACGGGATCCTCCGCCTTCTTCTCCCAGGCGGCGCGGGCGACAAATAAGGCTTTTTCTCTGGGCTCTATAGTTTTTCCTCCAGCTGGTAAAGGCCGTTTTCCGCTATATATTTCTCCACCTCACGCGGGACCAAGTACCTGAGTGAATTGCCATGACGCGCAAGTTCCCTGACCTCAGTGGAAGAAACCCTTATACCGGCAATATCTACGAAAAACAACTCATTTGAGCTTTTATGAGCAAAAACATCCATACCCCTGTCGCTATAAGAATATCGAAAGTCATTTTTGAGGGCAAGAGGAATCGGACTGGCGGAATCAGCAAAATCGTAACCGGGGCGGCGAAGAACAACGAAACTTGAGTAGTTGAAAAGCTCAGCAAAATCTTTCCACGTGTCTATTTCCGCGAAAAGTTCGCAACCCATTATGAAATAATATCCGTCTTCCGAACCGCTTTGTTTAAGCGCCTTGAGCGTATCGATAGTGTAGGAAGGAGGCTCCCTGCGGAGTTCCATGTCGGAAACCCTGAAACGGGAATTACGTTTTGCCGAGAGGTTAAGCATATTGAGCCTGTGAGAGGGGGTAGCCATGGTTTCTGAGCTTTTATGGGGAGAGACAAGAGTCGGAATGAAAACCACCTCGTCTAGCGCCAGTCTTTCGCTTATCTCCTCAGCGGCCCTCAGATGACCCGAGTGCACGGGATCGAACGAGCCGCCCATCAGACCTATCTTCATATGTAGCCCTCTATCATCACTTCATCGCCAAACCTTCTGACCTTAATATTCTTGATACTGATCGCATCCTCAATCGATTGCTTCCCAAGATCCCCGACCATGCTCACCCCGTCGCCTCCGACAATCTTAGGCGCGTAGAAGAAAACCACCTTGTCAACCATGCCCTCCCGAAGAAAACAGGCCCCTACCCTGCTTCCCCCTTCAACGAGGACACCGCACATTCCCATGGCGCCGAGCTCGCGAAGAAGTTCTGCGGCAGGTACGCGGCCCGTGGCATCGGATTCTAGCCTCAAGATCTCGGCACCGAGCTCACGAAGCTTTTTTTCCTTAACAGACTCCGCAGCCTCCGTAGTGGCTATTATCGAGCGGGGATGAGTGCTGAAAACCCTCGCCTCGGGCGAAATGCTCAGCTTTGAATCCATAATCACCGGAACCGGCTGGCGCACGGTCCCCCCGACTAGGCGAACGTCAAGTCCCGGGTCGTCCGCAAGCACCGTGTTTATCCCGACAATTACTGCGTCCACTTTTTTTCTCAGACGATGGGCCATTTCCCTTTGCTTTAAGCTCCCTATCCACTTGGAATCACCTGTTGCGGAAGCTATCTTGCCGTCAATGGTAGAAGCACATTTTAGGATGACGAAAGGAAGCCCCGAGACAACGTGCTTATTGAAAAACTCGTTTGTTTCTGTGCATTCCCTCTCAAGCACCCCCGTTCTTACTTCTATCCCGTTTTCGCGAAGCTTCTCCACCCCTTTTCCGCTTACCTTAGGATTAGGATCAATAGCTCCCACGACGACATCGGATACGCCCGAGGCTATTATGGCATCAGTACACGGAGGAGTGAGCTTTTCAGTATGGCAGCAGGGTTCAAGCGTCACGTAGAGCGTGGCGCCTTTTAGTGAAATTCCTTTTCTCTCGGCATCCGCAAATGCTTCTATCTCCGCATGGGCAGCCCCGGCTTTTTTATGATAACCGCGGCCCACAATCTCTCCCCCGAGTACGCAGACGGCGCCGACCATTGGATTGGGACTGGTGCACCCTTCTCCCCTGAGGGCAAGCCTCAGGGCTTTTTTCATAAACTCCCTGTCATCTCGAGCGGACATCAAAAAATCTAGTGCAAAGCCTCCTTGTCCGATGTGAAAAGCGCTCTTGTGAATTGTTCGGCGTCAAATTCGCGCAAGTCCCCGAGACCTTCCCCAACACCTATGTATTTCACCGGAAGACCAAGCTGTTCCGCTATCGCCACTATTATTCCCCCCTTGGCAGTCCCGTCGAGTTTGGTAAGCACTATACCGGTCACCCCGATGGCTTCGCCAAAAACCCTAGCCTGCTCCACGGCGTTCTGCCCAGTAGTGGCATCAACGACAAGGAGAGTTTCATGGGGGGCTCCTTCAAGTTCACGGGCAACCACTCTTCTCAGTTTCTTGAGTTCGTCCATAAGTCCCGTTTTCGTGTGAACCCGCCCGGCGGTATCTATCACGAGTAGATCAATACCTCTTGAAACCGACGCCTTTACCGCATCGTAAGCTACGGCGGAGGGGTCTGCCCCGGTCTGGCCGCGAAGAAAATCGCTTCCCACCCGTTCTGCCCACACTCCGAGCTGTTCAACCGCGGCCGCCCTGAACGTGTCGGCGGCGGCGACCATTACCTTTTTTTCTTCTTGCGTGAACCTGCTGGCGATTTTTCCTATTGAAGTAGTCTTTCCGACGCCGTTAACTCCCGCCACCATGAAAACCGTCGGCTTGGCGGAAAGTTCAGCTACCGGACTCTCGACTTCCTTTAGGATATCGAGAATCTCTTTTTCAAGAAGGCTTTTTATTCTGTCCATGTCTCCACTGCCTCCCGCCCCAACCGCGGACGAGACTTTTTCTCGCAGTTTCGCGGTGGTCGCAACTCCCATATCCGACATTATGAGTATCTCCTCAAACTCATCCCAAGTCGTATCATCAATCTTCCCGGATGAAAAAACATGCTCTAGATTCTGCAGAATCCCCCTGCGAGTCTTGGAAAGTCCGAGGCTCAGTTTCGAGAAGAAATCCCCTTCCGTATCATCTTTTTTCTCTCCCGCAACGATTTCCTCCTCCGGCTCTTCGGGAACCTTGGTTTCTTCCGGTTCCTCTTCAGCTTTCGGTTCTTCAGTTTCCGTTTCTTCAGGGAAGACTGGCTCTTCGGAAACCTCGATCGGTTCAGTCGCAGGAACAGAATCCGTAGGTGGCGACACAACCTCTTTTCTTTCCGCCACTGCGGGTTCGGGCGCGGCAAACTGCGTTTCAGGTGCAGGCTCGGTAACTTGCACGGGCGCAACTTCCGGGGCAGGGGATTCGGGCGGCGGCTCCACCTCTTCGGGTTCAGCGGAAACGGCCTCGGGCTGCTCCTGGGTCACTCTCTCCGGCGAAACTTCTTTTTTCCTGAAGAGAAAATAAACCGCCGCAAGTACAGCGACCGCTATCGCAACCGGGATAGCAATCTCCAGATCAACATAGGTTTCAAGTGCCGATAAAAGTTCAGTAACCTCTTTCATATGGCCTGTCCGGTTGAAAACAGTTTTTTGCCGATAAAAAACGGTCCCAAGCTTTCAAGATACTTTGAAGTCTGCTGCGTCTTCCTCATCCTCTCCACCAGTGCGGAGAGCGGATAGAGATCTCTGCCCAGAATCCCTATCACGAAATCATTGTCATTTTTGTCAAGGCCGTGGCTCGCAAGACGGATGTCCTTTGCGTATCCCGCGTCCCCGAACTGAAACCCTATCTTGCCGTGCTCCCCAAGAACAGCTCTTTGCTCCTCGTGAGTGAGGGTTTCAAAAGCCTTCGCCCTCCTGAGCGGATACCATATGGCCCATACAAGCTCCGGGTCAAAGATTTTCAGCTTCGGGCCCGAAATCAGTGTTCTTTCAAGGTCTTTTTCATAACCTAGCGAGTAAGTTCTTCCAAGCATTGTGTACTCAGGCTTCGGCTTAAGTCGGGCAAAAGAGGAGTCGGAGAGAAATTGCCTGAGCTCCGTGACGAAAAATTCTGGGGTCTCGCTTATGGTCAGAAGGCCCACGCCTTCATAATCATTCATGTCCGAATAAAGAACCCCCGTTAAAGAAGAGTCTTCAAGATCGTTAATCAAGAGGGATTCAGACACAGGGTCAATACCCCCGAAACCCAGAAACTGCACAAAAAGCCTTCTGTCAAGAGACTCCCCTCCCCTTCCTTTCTCGCTTAAGTCAAACGGTATGTCCGCAGGTTTACTCATACTTTATCACCAGACTTAGGGGTTAAGTATCTATGATTTAAAGGCCTAACTCAATGCGATAAATCTCAATCAAGTCGCTGTGGTATAGTATTACAGAGAAGCGAGGATGGGGGTAATGCCGAATAAGCCCAGTTTTTCTGATTTAGCCTACAAAAACAAAAAGAAAGTAACCCGTAAACAGCGGTTCCTTGAAAAAATGGACGGGATATTGCCGTGGAAACTGCTGCTTGAACCTATACTAAGCAAATATCCGAAGTCGCGTAAGGGACGCCGACCTATTCCGGCCAAGGTTATGCTGCGAATTTATCTGATGCAGCAATGGTACGGCTTGTCGGATCCGGCAATGGAAGAAAGCCTTTATGATATTGAGTCCATGCGCCGTTTTGCCGGGGTGTCAATGCAGAGGATTCCGGACGAGACTACTATCTGCAAATTCCGCCACTTTCTACTGAAACATCAAATGACCGAAGAGTTGCTCCGTCTTACCGGGGAGTGTTTATCAGAACGCGGATTAACGGTGAGCAAAGGCAAGATTACTGAACCCATAGTACGTAGGGTCAGGCAAAAAGCCAGCGCGGGCAAGAGTACGCAACGATAGAAAAAGGGCAGATCTCCACCCTTTCCCTTCCAAGTAGTACATTCGAAATCAACAACAAGCTGATTGTAAAGCGCGACACAGATCTTTGCCTTCAAAAATTCCACTTTTTAATATCCGAGCATCATCCTCAGTAAAGGATGCACAGATAGAGAGAAAGAAGGTTTATGTGGAAGTATCGTGGTTCTTCTGAGTCGGTTCAGGCACCAGATCGTCTTACTGGTGCATCATATTCAGAAATTCCGTGTTGCTTTTAGTTCCCCGAAGCTTGTCAAGCAGAAATTCCATTGCTTCAGTGGTGTTCATCGGATTGAGGATTTTTCTAAGAAGCCATATGCGGTTAAGTTCGGACTCCGGGATAAGAAGCTCTTCCTTTCTGGTTCCCGACCTTTGAAGATCTATTGCAGGAAACACCCTTCTCTCCGCAAGGCGGCGGTCAAGGTATACCTCCAGGTTCCCCGTTCCCTTAAACTCCTCGAAGATAACCTCGTCCATGCGGCTTCCGGTATCTATAAGGGCGGTAGCTATTATAGTAAGGCTCCCTCCCTCCTCGGTGTTTCTCGCCGCCCCGAAGAATCTCTTGGGTCGTTGAAGAGCGTTTGCCTCTATTCCTCCGGAGAGTACTTTTCCGCTTGCGGGAGTCACCGTGTTGCTCGCTCTTGCAAGCCTGGTAAGGCTGTCTAGCAGGATAACGACATCCTTTCCGTGTTCGACATACCTTTTAGCCTTCTCGATCACCATGTCGGCGACCTGTATGTGCCTTTGGGCCGGCTCGTCGAAAGTCGAACTTATGACTTCTCCCTTGACCGACCTCTGCATGTCGGTGACTTCCTCCGGGCGCTCGTCTATGAGCAGAACGAAAAGCTCAATTTCGGGGTGATTCTCGGTTATCGCATTGGCTATTCTCTGGATTATTATGGTCTTGCCGGTGCGGGGAGGAGCCACTATCACGGCTCTCTGCCCCTTCCCCACGGGCACGAAAAGATTCATCACCCTCGAGCAGAACTCGCCTTTTTCATATTCAAGATCTATTTTCCTTTCCGGGTGAAGGGGAATGAGTCCCTCAAAAGGCGTTCTCTGCCTGCATACCTCGGGAGAGTCGTAGTTTGCCTCCTCTATTTTGAGAAGGGCCAGGTTCTTCTCCCCTTCTCTCGGGAGCCTCACAAGACCTCTTATCGTATCCCCGGTTTTCAGGCTGAAAGATCTTATCTGGGATTTCGAAACGTATATGTCGTCCGGACTCGGCAGATAGCTGTATTTGGGAGATCTTAGGAAACCATAACCTTCGGCCAGGATTTCAAGTACCCCCTCGGCTATTATGGAACCATGGCTTTCACTCTGTGCCTTGAGCAGGGAATAGATAAGATCCTGTTTCGCCATTCTGGCGGTATCTTCAATACCGGCCTGCCTGCTAAGCTTTATCAGGTCCGAGGGCTTTTTCGCCCTGAGATCATTTAGGTAGAGCAGCTTGCCGTTTCCGTTTTTCTGCTCCTCTTTTTTCTGGACAGCATCTGCAGCTTCCGCTTTAGAGACTTTTGCCATACAGTGAAACTCCTTGAATTAAGGCATTGTTAAAACTCTTGGTTCAAAAAATAATCGAAATCTTTTGAAGTGTCAGGAATGCGACAATAGCACGCGCTTAAGAGTTCAAAGTGAAAAATCAGTACAACTGATACAGTTAATAGTATTGCCGCGCAACAAGCTTGTCAATATCTAAAACCGAACTTGTCAGGAGAAAAGAACCTTTGCTCCGCAGAAAACCCACACCGCTTTTCCATGAAAACCCCGCTCCCGCCTGACAAGCGCACTTAACACTAGGACTCTGCGGCTACAACCACATTTTAGTAAATACACGAATGAGAAAAAATGTCAATAGATTTAGGTCTCAACAGCACTCCCTGTCCAGTACTCTTCTAAAAACTTAAATCGAGCGAAAAAACAAAAATCGAGTTTAATTAATTCACGGGTTGCCTGACCGAGAGCTGCCTAACTCCTTCCTGCGCCAAAGAGCGCCTACGATGGACAAGCGCCTCGGTCAAGCGCCGTGATAAATGCCCAACAGGAAGTTCGCGCCAGAGAGCGCCAGTACTGGATCCGACAAGCATCACGGTTAACCCGAATTTATAGGAGGTATTAATTTACATGAACAATCATGAATCTCTATTTTTTGCAGGTATTGACTGGGGACGAAGTTCTCACCAGGTCTGCGTCGTTGATCACGAAGGTTCCGTCATCGGAGAAAAAAACTTCACACACTCAGGAGGCGGTCTTTTGGAAATGACCCAGTGGATGAGAAAAATCTCAGACTCTGAGGCCTATGACATAGCCGTGGCTATAGAGGTAAATCACGGCCCTGTCGTGGAAAGTCTTTGTGAGCAGGGCTTTATGGTTTATTCCATAAATCCGAAGCAGCTTGATCGTTTCAGGGACAGGTTCTGCGTCTCAGGAGCCAAGGATGACAGAAAAGACGCCTTGGTGCTTGCCTCGACGCTCAGAACGGATCGTTCTCACTTCCGCCGCATTGAACTCCAGGATTCCAATGTCATAATCCTGCGGGAATTCAACAGAACCAGGGAGGAACTCGTTTCGGAACGCATCCGTTGCGTAAACCGTCTTCGCGCACTGCTGTGGAGGTATTACCCACAGTTCGGCGAACTTCTGGGCAGCGCGGTAAGACCATGGCATCTGGAATTATGGGAACTTATGCCTTGTCCTTGTGCGGCAAAGAGAAAAAGGGTCTCAACGGTACAGAAACTTCTCAGACGCAACAGGGTGAGGCGTATTGACGCGAAGGAAGCGCTCAGGATATTGCGTGGCAAGAAGATAGAACTCAGCGAGGCAACAGTACAAAGCTGTATTGAGCATATAAGAACTATCATTGAACGCATGAAGGTGGTAGACCGTCAGCTCAAGCAGACCCAGGACTCTATCAGGCGAGTTATTGAGACCATGAACTCAAAACTCAGGACCGAGGGAGAAGGGCCAACCGATATCGAGATACTCAGATCCATTCCAGGTGTGGGGACTGTAGTGCTCGCGACGCTGATTGCCGAGGCGTGGAGTCTTGTGCGCCGACGGGACTTCGCGGCGCTTCGATGTCTCGGGGGTGTGGCTCCGGTGACGAGACAATCTGGCAAGACAAAGCTGGTCATAAAGCGAAGGGCTGTGTGCAGGAGCCTCTCAGCCGCGTTTCATGTTCTGGGAGGAATAGCCGTAAAGCATGATCCAGTAAGCAGGACAAAATACGAAGAGCTTCGGGGAAAGGGTCATGGTTACTGCAGATCCGTTCGTACCGTGTGCGATCGTCTTTTGTTCGTCGCCCGCGTCATCCTGGAAAAAGGAGAGTTGTTTGACAAGGAGTTCAACAAACCTTTACGGGATACCGCGTGAACAAAAACGGAGAAATGAAATCGTCAAAGAGAAAAACGAGGAGGAATCTTAAAAAAAATTCGCTCTATACATAAAATTTAGGCTTGATGAAAGACAGGAAGTCCATCGTGGGAGTTTTCGAAGCGCTGTGGCAATTTGAGGGAATTTTCGGTTATACTTTGAGGAAGAATATGCAGAAATGGAGAAACAGGGGGGTGAGCTAATATGGCAGGTCATTCCAAATGGGCAAACATAAAACACAGAAAAGCCGCAGTTGACGCCAAGCGGGGAAAAATATTCACCAAGCTTATCAGGGAGCTTACGGTTGCCGCTAAGGAAGGGGGAGGCGACCCGGAATCCAACCCGCGTCTTCGCACCGCTGTAGCGACCGCGAAGGGCGCCAACATGCCCAACGACACGATAGAGAGGGCCGTAAAACGGGGCACCGGGGACATCGAGGGAGTAGTCTACAACGAGATATTTTACGAAGGGTATGGACCCGGCGGAAGTGCCGTATACGTAAAGACCCTTACTGACAACAGAAACAGGACCGTCTCCGAAATAAGAAGAATATTCACAAAACACGGCGGAGGGCTCGGGGAGAACGGCTGTGTTGCGTGGATGTTCGATCTTAAGGGAAGAATCGCGTTTGCCGGAGACTCGGTTGATGAGGATACGCTCTTCGATCTGGTGATAGACGCGGGGGCTGACGACGTGCGCACCGAGGACAGCGATATAGTGGTTATAACCCCCACGGATAACTACGAAACCATAAAGAAAGCGGTCTCCGACTCCGGAATACAGTACGAATCAGCCGAAGTCACCATGATACCGCAGACAAACGTTAGAATCGAGGGCCGGGACGCAGAACACATGATAAGGCTGATGGAAGCGCTTGAAGACAGCGACGATGTTCAGAACGTGTACGCCAACTTCGACATAGACGAGCAGTTACTCGAGGCAATTGGATAAGATTTCCGACACCAGGGTCATGGGAATCGACCCCGGATCAAGATCCTGCGGCTACGGGGTCGTGGACGGCGCAGGAAACCGGTTAAGCTACGTAGCCAGTGGAACAATCACTCCTGCACCCGGAAACTCCGCTTCTGAAAGACTGAACGATATCTATGTCGGAATCCTGAGGGTAATCGACGATTACGCTCCCTCGGTCGTATCAGTCGAGGAAATGTTTTTCGCCAAAAACGCGAGAAGCGCCATAAAGCTCGGCCAGTCGAGGGGCATAGCGATCCTGGCGGCGGCGCAGAGAGGAATCCCGGTAAGCGAGTACGCACCCACTAGGGTAAAGCTCGCCCTGACCGGCAAAGGAAGAGCAGGCAAGGAAGAGATGCAGAAAATGCTTTCCTACATGCTCGGAGTCAGCGAATTTCAAAGCACGGACGAGTCAGACGCACTCGCGATCGCGATCTGCCACTTAAGTCTTTCGAAATACGGGCTGCCGGACGGCACTATTGGCAGTGCAAGAAACCGGCGCAGGAAAAAGAGATTCACTGCAAATGATCTATCTGCTTAGAGGCGCAATCGCTTGTAAGGAAATCGGGACCGTTGTCATTGACGTAAACGGGGTCGGTTACGGCGTTACCGTCCCACTTTCCACTTACTATGATCTCGGGGCCGTGGGGGAGGAAGTTGAACTCAAAATACATACAAGCCAGAGGGAGAACAGTATTGAGTTGTTCGGGTTTCTCACTGAAGCGGAAAAAAAACTCTTTGAAAAGCTCATCAGCGTTTCCGGCATAGGACCGAAAGCGGCCACAAACGTGCTTTCGAACATTTCCGTTTCAGAGCTTGTAAGGTGCATAATAAACGGGGACTTGGCGCAAAGAAAAATCCGCGGTATCGGCACTAGAACCGCTACCAAGATAGTAAACGAGCTTAAGGACAAGCTTGACGACCTTGCGGCGGACGAAAAGTCCTCGATACCAAACACCATGCTTAACGACACGATTTCCGCGCTGCTTAATCTAGGCTACACAAGGGCCGAAGTGGAGAAAAAAACCCCCGAAATCAAAAAAATCATTGAGGTCTCAAGTTCCATAGAGAATGTGCTTCGGGACTCTCTTAAAGTGATCAGAAACTAGATGTCACAGAACACAAGAAAAACCGTTTCGCCCGAATACACGGAAACAGACAAGCTTACGGACGTAAATCTTCGTCCTGCTTTTCTTCGGGACTTTATCGGGCAACCGAGCATTAAGGAGCAGGTCGCCATATTCATCGGCGCCGCCAAGGCAAGGGGCGAGGCCCTCGATCACGTCCTTCTCTCCGGTCCCCCAGGACTTGGGAAAACCACCCTCGCCCACATATTCGCAAATGAACTCGGCGTGGGGCTGCATCTTACCTCGGGACCTGTTCTCGAAAGAACCGGAGATCTCGCTTCCATGCTTACCAATCTCAACGAAAAGGACGTGCTTTTCATCGACGAAATACACAGGATAAACAGGGTCGTCGAGGAATATCTTTATTCCGCCATGGAGGACTTCGAAATCGACCTCATGATAGGAGAAGGCCCGACGGCAAGATCGGTGAAAATAAACCTCAACAGGTTCACCCTCATAGGAGCGACGACCAGAACGGGGCTTCTCACCTCCCCGTTCCGTTCCCGCTTCGGGGTCGAACTCAGGCTTGACTACTACAGCACGAAAGAACTCTCGAGCATAGTGAAAAGATCCTCCGGGATTCTTGGGGTCGAAATAACGGACGAAGGGGCCCGCGAGATGACCTCGAGAGCAAGAGGAACCCCCAGGATAGCCAACAGGCTTCTTAAGAGGGTAAGGGACTACGCACAGATGAAATCGGACGGACGCATAACCGAAACCGTGGTCAGGGATGCACTTTCGATGCTTGAGATAGATTCAAGGGGTCTTGATAACCTCGACAGGGCAATACTCACCGCCATAATCGAGAAATTCGGAGGGGGTCCCGTAGGAATAGACACTATCTCAGCCGCGGTGAGCGAGGACAAGGATACGATAGAAAACGTCTACGAACCCTTCCTGATAAGAGAGGGGCTAGTGGAAAAAACCCCTAGGGGAAGAAAGGCTACGAAGCTCGCTTACAGGCACTTGGGACTCAGCCTGAGCGAGGGTCAGCCAAAACTTCTCTGATCTGGGCAAAAGTCTGAAGACATTCAGTCAAGCGGTATTTCCCTTATGAATTCATCCCAGTGATTCCCGGAAATGGAGTCTATTATTTTTCTCGGCTCCTTGTAACCCTTCTCTCCGGGGAATAATTTCCCATATACTTCGTCCCTCACCTCAAGCCACCTGTCTATCGCCGCATAGTTTTTGAATTTTACCACGGTTTTGTAGGTCCAAAGCGGCTTTACGGTATGTATTCTCTGTGAATACATCCTGTAATCGTCAACGGTGATGCCCATCTTTTTCATTTCCTGCCAGAAAGGAAAAAGACGGGTTCTGTATACCCTGAGAAATTCCTCGCGGTTCTCGGGCGCCACGGTATAGAAACTTTCTTCCACCACGACCGTGTATCTGTCTTCCTCCGCGCGAACCGCCGCGGCAGTCACGAGGAAAAAAACCAGGATAAAAATAGCTGAGAAACAATGCTTTCTTGACACCTTGATCCCTCCATTGAGCGCATTATTCACGGATGTTCGCAAACCCCCCGCGGTCTTTCAATTGTACCTGACAGCAAAGTTATGTTTAATTCCCCAAAACGGGTAAAATATTATGATTAGGGTTTCCCATCTGATTTCTATCGGCGGTTATCTTTTCGCCCGGCATTGGGTTATCCGGCCGCATGCCGCCCGCGACATGGCTTGAAAAAATTACCGATGAAACCAGAATTTTCGAATTTCGCCTAAGCGCCCTTTATGAATCTGTTCACGGAAGGAACAAACAACATATTAATGCTGCTTGTAAGCACCGGGCCCGTGGTCAAGGCCGTGCTTCTGCTTTTAATTTTCATGTCGGTTTTTTCCTGGGCGATTATCTACACGAAATTCCGTCTTCTAAGAAGTTCTTCCAAGAAATCAGCCACGTTTCTCAACCTCTATCATTCAAACGAAGACATGAGGGCGCTTCTCTCTTTCTCAGAGAAAGTCGGTGGTCCGGTTGCTGAACTGTTCAGAGCAGGCTATGCGGAAGTGGTTAAAACGGAGAAAAAGAAAAGCCGAGGGGAACTCGATCCTAAGGGGCCGGGAGACATTTCTTCCCGTTCCGAATCCGTAGACTCGGTAGAAAGAGCACTTAACAGGGCAATGACCAAAGAGGCATCAAAGCTTGAAAAGTCTCTGGTTTTCCTTGCAACCACCGGCAGTTCAGCTCCGTTCATAGGATTGTTCGGAACCGTGTGGGGCATTATGAACTCCTTTATAGGACTTGCGGGAAGCAAAGGTGTTCCCTCTCTTGAGGTCGTGGCTCCGGGAATCGCGGAGGCGCTTATAGCAACCGCCATCGGTCTTGCGGCCGCCATCCCCGCTACAATAGCCTACAACTACTTTGTCAACCGGGTAAGGGCCATGGAGGTGGAAATGGAGCATTTCTGTGCCGGATTTCTCAACACAGCGGAAAGATATCTAAACAGGTAGCGGGGAATTTCGCCTCATGGCAGCGGGAAAATTCAACACTGGCTGGCGCAGGTCAGTCCTCTCAGAGATAAACGTCACTCCCTTTGTTGACGTAATGCTGGTTCTCCTGGTTATTTTCATGGTCACCACTCCAATACTTTATCAAGGGATCAGGGTAAACCTTCCGCAAACGGCATCTTCTAAAATCCCGGTCAAAAACCAGAAGCAGATAACCGTGACCGTGACAGGGTCCGGAAATATATTTCTCGAAGACGCCAGCTACCCGCTTTCAGAAATCGCCACCGCTCTCGGCAAATTAATGGCGACGGAGGGAACCACGCCCGAGAGCGGACGGGTTTTTCTCAGAGCAGATAAATCAGTCAAATACGGATTCGTGGTAAAGGTCATAGACGAGATAAAGAAAACTGGCGTTGAAAAGCTAAGCCTGATCACGGAGTCAAAAAACATAAGGGATAAATAAGCGGACATGTAAAAAGATGAAGGGAGAAAAGAATCAGTTTCATAAAGGGCTTTTTATTTCCCTAGGTCTTCATCTGCTGATTGTCTGTCTGCTTGCTCTTGGAGTCGGAAGGCACGGGCAAGTTTCCCCCGAGCAATCAATAGAAGTGTCACTCTCGACCCATGTTCCGCGCGCCAGCGAGAAAAAATCAGTTGTTAGGACTCCCAGCCGTCCCCGGAAACCGGAGAAACCCCCAAAGAAAATCAAAAAAACTCCCAAAGAACAGGTAAAACCTCCTCAGAAGAAAAAAGCGGACGCGGTAGCGACGGAAAAAGAAAAAAGCCCGGATCCCCCCCCGCCACAGACAAAACCAGACGAGGAACCAAAAGAACCTGCAGCAGCAAGCCAGGAGACACCACCGCGCACAAAACCTGAAACGGAAAAGGAAGAAGAAGAAGAAGCCGAGAAAAAAGCTTTTGAATCCGGGAAAAAAGAAGTGATCAGGAACATCAAAAAGGAATCTGTTCTAAGCAGCATCAAGAAAAGTGCCGAACAAGCGTCTGTTGAACCGGTTTCCAAAAAATCCGGCCCGGGAGTCATATCACTTGTGCTTGACGTCTATTACAGAACAATATCGAAACGAATACAGAGAAACCTGATTCTGCCACTTAACATAGATTCCGGTATCCTTCTCGCGGCTCAGGTAAATTTTTACATGACAGAAACCGGCGAGGTGTACGATGTGGGAATAGAAAGGAGTTCCGGAAACGTGAAGTTCGATTCTTACTGCATAAAGGCCGTAAACGACGCTTCGCCTCTTCCTCCTCCGCCAAGTGAGTTGAGAGAAAGGATAAAGTCGGATTTCTTTGTTATCTCCTGTGAAAGCAAAAAGTGATTCGCATGCGACTTATACTCGTAAGACACGGAAAAACAGACTGGAACGAAACCGGAAGATGCCAGGGGATAAGCGATGTTCCGCTTAACCCCACCGGAATAGAACAGGCGGAGAAAGTGGCTTTCTCCCTTAAGGACGAAAGTATAGACCGCATATACTCAAGCGACCTTGTAAGGGCGAAGACAACGGCGGAGAAAATCGCCGCATACCACTCAATTGAGATTGATATCAGGGATGATCTCCGGGAGATGGATCAGGGAATTTTCGAGGGGCTTGATTTCTCCTACATAAGGGAGAAGTATTCTGACGTGCTTGAGCACTGGCGCAAAGACCCGGAAACTCTGCAGTTACCAGGCGGAGAGTCATTAAAAGGCGTTCAGCAAAGGGCCCTTGACGCCATAGCAGAAATCAAAAGCCGTTTGGGGTCGGAGAACATAGTGGTTGTAAGCCACAATATGGTTATAGGTACACTGCTTTGCAGTTTTACCGGAAACTCTCTTAAGAAATTGCGCGATTACATAGTAAATGAAGCCTCAAAAAGCGTCGTTGAAATATACGACGACAGGTTCGTTATAATATCCTTTAACGATATCGATCACCTGCACCCTCCCGTCGAGTAAGTCAGGCCGCAAAAACTCATGAAGGACGAAATACTGAAAATCATAAAAGAGTCCGTGGATTCGCTCGCGTTACCTGGAAGCCCAATGGGAAACGAAACAGAATTCGAGGTATCGGTACCGAGAAAAAAAGAATTCGGAGATTTCTCCACGAATGCGGCGCTCGTTATAGGAAGTATGAAGGGCAAAAACCCCCGTGAAATCGCACAGAAAATAGTTGAGGCCATAGAGCAGCGCCAGCACAGCTTCATAGAAAGACTTGATATTGCGGGACCGGGATTCATAAATTTTTTCGTTAACGAAACCCTGTTCGAATCACAACTTAAAGAGATTCTCCGTCTCGGCGAAAAGTACGGAGCCTCCTGCGAGGGTTCTGGACAGAAAGTGATAGTTGAATTCGTAAGCGCCAATCCTACGGGCTACCTTCATTTTGGCCACGCCCGGAACGCCGTTGTCGGAGACTCGGTGTGCAGAATACTTTCCTTTTGCGGATACGAGGTGACCAGAGAATTCTACATAAATGATGCAGGCAGACAGATGGATATGCTTGGAGAGTCGGTATACTCGGCTCTCGCACGGTCCTACGGACTCGCAAGAGAGCTTCCAGAAGACGGTTATCGCGGCAAGTACATCTCAGAACTCGCCGGGGAAATTAAAAAGTCGGAAGAATGCCCTGAAGTGCCCGGGGATGAATCAGCAGCTATCGAGTTCTGCAGGGAGTTTGCTTACTTAAGGCTTCTTGAGGAAATAAAAACTGACCTTCTGGACCTTAGGGTGAATTTTGACAACTGGTACAGCGAGAAAATCCAAATACACGGCCACGGTTCTGAAGAGGGAAAACTGAGCAACACTCTTGCCAAACTCGAGGACCTTGGGACAGTTGAGAGAAAGGAGCAGGCCCTCTGGTTCAGGGCTTCCCTGTACGGGGACGGCAAGGACTGGGTAATAATAAAAAAAGACGGTGCTCCGACTTACTTTCTATCCGACATAGCTTACCATGTGGATAAATATTCAAGAGGATTTTCCAAGCTAATAAACGTCTGGGGAGCCGATCACCACAGCCACGTATCGCGTCTTAAATCTTCCATGAAGGCTCTCGGCCTAGATAAATCTTCTCTGCATGTGCTCCTTATACAATTCGTGAGACTCGTGAGAGACGGTGTGGAAGTCCCGATGTCGAAAAGAACGGGAGATTTCGTTACGCTCCGCGAAGTGCTTCGCGAAGTCGGGTGTGACGCCACGAGATTCTTTTTGCTCATGAGAAGCTCCGACAGCCACCTTGATTTTGATCTTTCACTGGCGAAAAAGGAATCCAGCGAAAATCCCGTTTACTACGTTCAGTACGCAAACGCTAGGATTTCAAGTCTGATAAGAAACTCCGAGAAAGCGGGAGTGAGTGCCTCGGAGGAATATCTTAATCTCCTTTCAGACGATGAAGAACGAAGCATAATGAAAATACTTCTCAGGTTCCCAGAGGTAGTCCGTTCGGCGGCCGAGTCGCTTTCCCCGCACAAAGTGGTTTATTATCTTCAGGAATTGGCGGCCGAGTTTCATTTTTATTACAATAAGACGAGAATTCTGGACTCGGAGAACGCCGGCATGGCTTCCGCAAGGCTTTACCTAGCACGCTGCGTACAGGTGGTAATAGAAAACGGTCTCGGTCTTCTCGGAATAAACGCTCCCAGAAGCATGTAAAAATGGCTGAAGAAAAAAAAGAAAAAAATCCCCGGGTTCTGCGGCTTTCTCTGGTTTTTCTCGTTGTTTTCACAGTGGTGTTTTCCCTCGGAGTCGTGGTGGGGAAAAAATTCATCCCCGCGGACGAGCCTGTCTCGGCGGAAAAATCTCCCGGACTGCTGGAAAAACTGTTTTCGTTTGCCTCACGAGAGAAAACCCCAAGCAGCGAAGCGGAAAAACCGGCCATCGCTCCGGATGGAAAAGACACAGCCGCCCGTGACAAGTACCTGTCGGCGATGATCAATCCTGACCATAAATACACCATTCAGATCAGCTCTTTCCTGAGCAAGAAAGTCGCTAACCGAACCGTGAGATTCTACAAAGACAGGGGATATCCTGCTTTTATAAAGGAGTATTCGCCTTCTGAAATCACAACTTTCTATAGAGTGAGGATAGGAACCTTTCAATCCAAGGAACAGGCGCGGGAATACGGAAATGAAATAAAGGAAAGAGAAAGGGACTTCAAGTTCTACGTAACTGTTAACGACTGAACGGCAGAGGACGGCTGTATGCCGTCTGCTCGCGATAGACTACCGAGGAAATTACAGGGTATTATTTTTTTATGGAAAACGAACGGTCAACACCTACCCCCGAGGAGGCTGACGAGAGATCTAAGACCGGGAGAAAACCGGACTCCTCCAAGCTTCTCTCAGGCGGGATCAAGTCTTGGTGGGTTTTTCTCATGAAACCCATAGAGGACTTTCTTATAGAAAGGAAGTTTCGCCCCAACGTACTCACCATTACCACCCTAGTGGTTTCCGCGCTTGCGGGGTGGTTTTTCCATCTGGGCATGATCTTCATAGCCGGAGTCCTGCTGCTGGCCGGTTCGACTTTTGACATTTTCGATGGAAGAGTTGCACGAGCCCAAGGCCTTAATTCACCCAAGGGAGCTTTTTTTGACTCCTGCGTGGACAGATATTCAGAAGTTCTTATCTACCTGGGTCTTCTGAGCTTTTTCAGAGACACTTTTTTCATTTATATCGTTTTCCTTCTAGTCAGCTGTTCCATGATGGTCAGCTACACAAAGGCCAGAGCCGAGGGACTTGGAATAGACTGCGAGGTGGGAACAATGCAGAGAGCCGAGAGGGTAGTTTACTTGGGGGTCCTAGCGGCGTTTAACTTCCTTGGCAACATAGTTACCTTCCTTATGGGACTTGGAAACAGGGATTACCTTCTGAAACTCTCAGTCATCATTCTCTTACTCTTTTCCTTCTACACTTCAATAGAGAGAATGGCTCATGTAATGGGCAAGATGGATGATGCCGGAAACGGCGGGACTGACGGAACTGCAAAAGCCGCGGACTAGGAGGTTCTCTCTCTTATTCTGCTGGCTTTCTTTGAAAGACCTCTTAGGTAGTAAAGCTTGGCTCTTCTTACGCGACCTTTTCTTTTTACTTCTATTTTCCCTATAAGCGGGGAATGCAGGGGGAAAATTCTCTCGACACCAATACCGTAGGAAACCTTCCTTACCGTGAAAGTTTCCCTGAAACCGGAACCTTTTTTGGCTATCACGGTGCCCTCAAAAACCTGGATCCTTCTCCTTTCACCTTCCTTAATGTTGTAGTGGACCGATACCGTGTCTCCGGCCCGAAATTCCGGCAGGTCCGTTCTCAGGTGCTTTTTTTCAACTTCTGCTATAATTCCCATTTTCTCAATCTTCCTTTTCGCGGGATGTTGAATATACAGAACCTCTTGGGGATTGTCAAAATATTAAAAGGGCTTTTTTTCAGTCGCTCTCAGAGCCTCTTCGAAGCACCGGTCCCAACCAGCCTCAACGAATCAGGCTCCGCAGGAAAGCAGCCTGTCAAGCACTATGGCGGCTGCACTTCTTACCGAAAGATGGTTGAATCCACTGTAGCCGTTTATAGGTTTCAGCACATAATCGGCCGCTTTTATCGTTTCAAGCGTGAGTCCCCACCCCGTACCAAAAAGAATCAGAAAAGGCTCCGTGTTTTCGAATATTCTTTCCCGAAGCGCCCGGTAGCCAGTCATGTCGTCTGAAAAGCGGGCGTCAGTAACTACTATTTTGGGTTTTTCCCCTTCAATCTTCTCTATCTGCTCGACGGCCTCCTCGATAGTACTCATTATGGTTATGATGCCGAAAGCCTTGCTTTTGGTCTCGTTAAAATTCCTTCCCTCTCCCTCGATCCAGTGATCAACGAGTCTGCCCGCAAGTCGGCGCTGCTCTTCGACAGGGTTTATCAGATAGAATTTCTTGACTCCGTACGTAGTAGCATCCCTCGATATGTCGTGCGCGTCTATGCTCTTAAAAGCAGTCGAGACAACTTCGAGACGACTGTTATACGCCGGATAATGCACAAGGGCTATGTAAACCCTAAAACCGGGGGAATCCTCGGCCTTAAGTTTTTTCAGAAAGGCGTCTTCTTCTTCGGAGAGCTGCGCATCATCAAGGCAAGCGGGATTCTGCATGAAAGTGCTTTTTATACTCTCCCGCCTCCTCCATCTCCTTATTTTTTCGTGATCTCCTGAAAGAAGCACCTCGGGGACCTTCTTTCCCTTGTATGTACGCGGCTTCGTATACTGAGGATACTCAAGAAGCCCGTTTGTAAGAGACTCAGAGGCAAGAGACTCAGTGTTTCCGAGAACTCCTGGAAGGTATCTTGATACGGCATCCACTATCAGAGAACATGCGTATTCTCCCCCGGAATTTATGTACTTCCCGGTTGATATCTTCATGTCGACGTAAAGTTCGCTCACCCTGTCGTCCACCCCTTCGTACCGACCGCAGAGGATTATCAGCTGTTCAAACCCGCAAAGTTCCTGAGCCTTGCGATCATCAAATTCCTCTCCCTTGGGGGTCGTGAGAATTACGGCGGAGCGAAGCCCTTTTTCCCTTATACGACCGATGGCATTCCCTATCGGTTCTGGGGTCATGAGCATTCCGCTTCCCCCTCCGTACGGAGTATCATCCGTTTTTCCATGTTTCTCCGCTGAATAAGCTCTCAGGTCGTGGACGTTTATCTCCACCGCCTTTTTCTCAACGGCCCTGCTTATCACTCCGGACGAAAAAACGGAATCAAAAAAACCGGGGAAAATTGTCACTATGTCAAACTTCATCGCAGTATCACCGGACTACTCGAGGAGTCCCTCCACCGGTTCCACGGTGACCATCGAACCGTCAAGATCCACCGCAGTCACGAACCTTTTGACAAACGGAACCAGAAATTCCCGTCCCCGTTCCGGACTCTTTATCACGAGAATGTCGTATCCGCCCGAATCGATAAGATCCTTTACCTCCCCGATATTATCTCCGTGGGAGGTGCGGACCCGAAGCCCGATGAGGTCAGCCCAGTAATATTCATCTTCTCCCGGGGGCTGCAAATCGTTTTTTTCGACCAGGACATGGGAATTTTTAAGTGCGTCGGCGGCCTCGGGGGTATCGATGTCCTTTAGCTTAACAATCGCGACGTTTTTCTGGATTTTTACCTGGGACAGATCGAATCTTCGGGGTTCTTTCCGGTCGGGAACTTCTACATAGACTTTCCCTACCCCGGAGAGGGTTTCGGGATGCCCGCCGAAGGCGAACACTTTCACTTCACCGTGAAGACCATGTCTTTTGGTTATCTTCCCGTAAAGAACAAGGTTTTGTTTCGCGCTTTCCGGCAATGCTATTCAAGGATCTCTAAGACGGCGCGCTTTTTCATCTTCGCGGCCGAGGCGCTCAATATGCTGCGAATCGCCTTTGCGGTTCTTCCCTGTTTTCCGATTACCTTCCCCAAGTCTTCGGAGGCCACTCTAAGCTCAATAACCGTAGTTTTCTCGCCCGCCACCTCTGTCACCTGAACCTCCTCGGGGTTGTCGACAATGGATTTAGCCATGAATTCGACAAAATCTTTGAGCTGACTCATAAGGAGCATTCCTCCTGAAACTAGAATCTTTGTGTATGAATTTTGCGTGGAAGAAAATGTGCTACGTAACCTGCGATATGAGCTTGCTCACCCTGTTGGTTGCCTTGGCGCCGTTATCCACCCACGCTTTCACTCTTTCCACGTCTACCTTGAGTTCGTGAGGTTTTTTTCGCGGATCGTAATGTCCCAGTATTTCAAGAAACTTTCCGTCGCGCGGGGAACGGACATCCGCGGCGACTATCCTGTAAAACGGCCTCTTCTTAGATCCTATCCTGCTCAATCTTATCTTGACCAAACTGCTGTTACCTCCTGAATTCGGAGCTAAAGATATGCTCCCGTCATCTGAATTTCATCATTCTTTTTGCTAGTTTACCCATTTTCCCCATGTTTTTCATCATGCTTCGCATTTGTATGTAGTTTTTTATCATGCGGTTCACGTCAGGCACCGTAGTTCCGCTTCCCCTTGCGATTCTCTTTCTGCGGCTGCCGTTTAGGATAGCATGATTTCTTCTTTCGGGCACCGTCATGGAGTTGATTATCGCAAGGCTCTTTTTTATCTCCTCCTCCGCCTTCGCCATCGCTTGGGGGTTATCGGTGACTTTTTTCATCCCCGGGACCATGTGAGCTATGCTTTCTATTGAACCGAGTTTGCTCATGGCCAGTATCGATTCCCTGTAGTCTTCGAGGGAGAACTGCTTTTTCGATATTCTCTCTGCGAGTTTTTTCGTTCTTTCCTCTTCAAAAGCGTCTTCCGCCTTTTCTATGAGGCTGAGGACATCTCCCATTCCCAGAATTCTCGAGGCTATTCTCTCGGGGTGAAAGACCTCAAGCGCATCGGCTTTCTCTCCCGTTCCGAAAAACTTTATAGGCTTGCCTGTGGTAGCCTTTATCGAAAGGGCTGCCCCTCCCCTCGCGTCCGCATCCATCTTCGTGAGAACCACGCCGTCGAGATCAACGGCTTCATCAAAGCTCTGCGAAACGTTCACGGCATCCTGTCCCGTCATCGAGTCGGCAACGAGGAGAATCTCATGGGGATTTACCTTCTTTTTTATGCTCCCCAGTTCATCCATTAGCTCGCGGTCAAGATGAAGACGTCCGGCTGTATCTATGATCACCGCGTCTGCCCCCTGTTTCGCGGAGGCCGAGACCGCGTCCGCGCATACGTCCACGGGGTCCGAACCGGCCACGGTATCGTAGACGCTTACATCTATTTTTTCTCCGAGTACCTTGAGCTGCTCTATCGCTGCGGGACGGTAGATGTCGGCGGGAACCAGCAGTGGGGTCTTGCCGTGGCGCTCCTTAAGGAACTTGGCAAGCTTCGACGCCGTGGTGGTTTTTCCCGAACCCTGAAGCCCAACCAGCATTATTATCACGGGAGGCGCGACGTTTAGATTCAGGGGTTCGTTTTCCAGTCCCAGAATACCGGTAAGTTCTTCTTTGACTATTTTTACAAACTGCTGTCCCGGATTGAGACTTCTTTCGACTTCCCGACCCAGGGCTCTTTCCTTGACAAGTCCGGTGAACTGGCGAACCACCCTGAAATTGACATCCGCTTCAAGAAGGCTGAGACGCACTTCGCGAAGCGCATCCTCTATGTTCTTTTCGCTCAGCTTTCCATAGCCTCCTATCCTCTTGAGGGTGGTGCCGAGTTTCTGTGAGATTCCTTCAAACATTGCTGCGTCGCCTGCCGGTTTCAGATCTCCGGGGGCCCCGATTACAGTTTATATAATACCGGAATTACGAAATACAATCCTTCCCAGGCCCAACCCGAGGGCCCATTTTTCAGGCGCACCAGAATGGACAAAACGTTCTAAACTACTATAATTAGTTTGATTTGCGTTTTATCGGAGACCCCGTTGAAACTTGGAATATACGGATACATAAAGCAGTTTCTCAGAGACCCCAAGAGCACAGGTTCCATAACTCCTTCAAATGAAGAACTATCGGAACTTGTCACCGAGGCCGCACGGCTCAGCGAAATGGGGACCGTGGTAGAACTGGGCCCGGGAACCGGGGTTTTCACCGAGAAGATTCTTGAGAAGAAGAACCCTGAGACGCTGTTTTTCGCAATAGAGATCAATCCCGAGTTCTGCGAAGCGACCAAATCACGATGTCCTTCCGCCACAGTCTACAGGGACTCTGCGGAGAACATGAGAAAATATCTCGAGCAGCATGGAGCAGATTCCTGCGACTGCATTATTTCAAGTCTTCCTTGGGCCGTATTTGACCACGGAACCCAGGACAAGCTGCTTGACGTGATCTGGAATGTACTTAAGCCTGGAGGCAGGATGATCACCTTCAGCTATTCAGTCAGCATGATGGTTCCAAACGCCAGAAGATTCCGCTCAATCCTGCGAAACAAGTTCACAAGCGTCGTCAAGTCGAAAACCGTCTGGTCCAATTTTCCTCCAGCGTTTGTTTACAGTGCGGAAAAATAACATCGTCTCCGGTACCGGCCAAAACCACATCAGCAAACTGATACCCTCCCGCCAAGGCGGTTGGGTATACTTAATGAATAACGCGTAAGCGGTTTCTTTCATGTCCCAACACCCGCTCTATCTGATTGACGGCAGTTCATACATATTCAGGGCGTATTACGGCGTAAGGGCCGATCTTTCCACCTCCGATGGGTTCCCAACCAACGCCGTCTACGGATTTGTGAACATGCTTCTTAAGTTTCTCAGGGAATACGAACCGAGGTACCTGGGGATGGTGTTCGATTCCAAGGGAGAAGTGTTCAGAAACGAAATATACCCTGAGTACAAGGCCAACAGGGACGAGGCTCCAGAAAGCCTCCAGCTCCAGTTCCCTAAGATTTTCGAACTGGTACGGGCATTCTCAATACCGATGCTTGCAATGGAGGGGTACGAGGCCGACGACATCATAGGGACCATAGCCACGGCGCAGGGGACATCGAAGGTGGTTCTGGTCACCGGAGACAAGGATTTCTGCCAGCTGGTGTCTGAGAACGTGACTCTTGTTGACACAATGAGGGAACGCGTAACCGGAGTGCAGGAAGTGCGCCAGAAGTACGGAATCGAGCCCGGACAGATGATTGATTTCTTCGCTCTTGTGGGAGACAAGGTTGACAACATTCCGGGAGTGGCAGGCGTAGGGGAGAAAACCGCTTCGTCTCTTATATCCGAGTACGGGGATCTTGACGGCGTATACAGCAACCTGGAAGAACTTCGCCCCAGTGTCGCACAGAGACTAATAAAGCACAAAGACGACGCGTACCTTAGCCGCGAGCTAGTTACCATAAAAACTGACGTCGAAGTAGGAACCGGAATCGAGGGCTTCAGGTACGGTGGATACGCGGCCGAAGATCTTCAGGAAATATTCTCAGAACTTGAATTCGGAAAACTCCTAGACGAAATTGGTGCATCCCGCACTCCAGGCGAAAGCGAAGCGGTAAGATACGATTCCTACGAAACTGTTTTCGATGAGATATCTCTCGGCCGGGTCATAAGCATGGTAGAAGAAGCGGGAGAACTCTCAATAGATCTCGAGACGGATTCCAAACTGCCGATGAACGCTCGCATAGTGGGCTTTTCGCTTTGCCCCGTCCCGGGGCGGGCTTTTTACGTTCCCGTGGGACACAGCGACATTATGGAAGCCGAAAAACAGATGAAACTTGACGTCGCGCTTTCGATGCTGAAACCCGTTTTTGAATCCGAAGACATAAGCAAAATAGGACAGAACATAAAATACGAGATGCTAGTGCTCAGAAACCACGGAGTCAGGCTCAGGGGAATTTACTTCGACACTATGCTTGCGGCTCACCTGCTTGACGCTTCCCGGGGAAGCTACAAACTTGACGAACTTTCAAGAATGGAGCTTGGCCACAGGATGATCTCCTACGATGACGTTACGGGCAAGGGAAAATCCAAGAAGAACTTCGCCGAAGTTGATATCGAGACGGCGACAAGATATTCCTGCGAAGACTCCGACGTGACGCTCATTCTTTCAAGGAAATTTCTTGAAGCTCTCAAGCAGGAGGAACTCTGGGATCTCTACAGGGAGAACGTTCTCGGACTTCTTCCTGTTCTCTGCGACATGGAGTTTACGGGCGTAAGCGTCAACACCGCGATTCTCGAGGAGATGTCAGAGGAATTTGAAAAGGACCTCGGTTCCATCGAGGCCGAGATATACGAAAAAACCGAAAGAGAGTTTAATATAAACTCAACGAAGCAGCTCTCCGAGGTGCTTTTCGAGAAACTGCGGCTTCCCGCCAGAAAGAAAACCGCCAAAGGCGCTTTTTCCACTGATTCAGAAGTGCTGAGAGATCTTTCGACAATCCACGAGGTGCCCCGTCTCATACTGAGGCACAGGTTTCTCTCCAAACTGAAGTCCACTTACATTGATCAACTCCCGAGGCTTATCAATCCGGCCACGGGAAGGATTCACACCTCTTTTAATCCTGCCGGCACTTCAACCGGAAGGCTGAGCTCGAGCGATCCCAATCTTCAGAACATCCCGATAAAAACCGGGGATGGGAAAAGAATCCGAAAATCGTTCGTGGCAAAAGACGACTGCGTTGTACTGTCGGCCGATTACTCACAAATAGAACTTCGCCTGCTCGCCCATTTCTCGGGGGATCCAACCCTGCTTGAGGCGCTTCGAGCTGACAAGGACGTGCATGTCGCAACGGCCTGCGAAATCTTCAACGCAGGCGAAGACCGGATTACCTCCGAGATGCGGAATCTCGCCAAGACTATAAACTTCGGGATAATATACGGGATAAGCGCTTTCGGTCTTTCAAAACAGCTCGGTACCACGGTCTCGGTCTCGAGAAATTACATAAACAGGTATTTTGACAGATATTCGGAAGTAAAGACCTATATGCAGTCATCGGTTGAAGAAGCCAGAAGCAGGGGCTACACAGAGACGCTTGTCGGAAGAAGAAGGCCCATACCGGAGCTTGTGTCGGGGAACAGAGTGGAAAGGAGCAGAGGTGAGCGGGAAGCCATAAACACTCCGATACAGGGGTCCGCGGCGGATATAATAAATCTGGCGATGATCCGCATATTCAGAAGATTTGAGGAAGGAGGATTTCGCTCCAAGATGATTCTTCAGGTTCACGACGAGCTTCTTTTCGAGGTTCACGAAACGGAACTTGAAGAACTGAGAATTCATATAAAAAACGACATGGAAAACGCCTGGGAGCTTAAGGTGCCGCTCAGAGTGGAGATGCGCGCCGCAGAGAACTGGGCTGAAGCCCACTGACCTAAAAGAATGCAGCAATGACAAATTCCGGAAGAAAAATCTTGATTTTGCGCACCCTGGTTTTACTCTTTGCCTTTCTGCCGGCCGCCTCCTCCTATGCTGATGTAAACCACAAAAAAATCCTCTCCTTTATCTCAAAAAGCCCCCCGTCGCAAAGGAAAATCGGGATCATGGTCCGCTCAGCCGATACCGGCAGGACGGTTTTCCGCTATAACAGCAAAAAAGAATTCATCCCCGCTTCCAACAACAAAATACTTTCCTCCATAGCAGCTCTTTCCATCCTCGGAAAAAATTTCCGGTTCAAAACGGAGTTTTATCTGGGCGGAGGTATACACTCGGGAGTCGGCCACGGCGGTCTTTACGTAAAAGGGTTCGGAGATCCCACGATAGACATCGGGAAACTTCGGGAGATTGCCGGGCGGATTAAAGCACTCGGGATAACCAGAATCGACGGTGGCATATATCTTGACGGTTCATATTTTGACGACATCCTCTACGGACAGGGCTGGGACCCTGAATGGTTCGACAAAGGATTTTGTCCTCCTGTAACGGCAATTTCGTTTAATTACAACTCGGCCAAGATAAAAATTTCTGCATCCAGGGTGCAGGGAGTCCCGGCAAAGGTGAGAACTGAACCCGCGGAGTTTCCCTTCCCGATTAGAAACAGGGTTTCCACCAGGCTGAAAAGGTCGGGCGTTAGAGCAGTATACAACGAACGAAACGAACTCAAGATCTCCGGATACGTCTCCTCCCGAAAAAAAGCCGAAACCCTGGAACTTTCGGTGCCAGATCCGTTTTTTTACTTCGGAGCGACACTCAAACAAGTTCTCGAGAAGGAAGGAATCGAGGTAAGCGGACCCATAGAGCGCAGGAGAGTGCCCCGGTGGACCGGCAAAATATTCACCCATTACTCAGAACATCTGAGCACTATTATTCATGAATACAACAAAGAAAGCGTAAACATAATAGGAGAGAGCATAGTGAAGGCGATCGGCGCTGAATTCTCCGGCACCCCGGGCTCATGGGAATCCGGAACGCGCGTGATTGAAAATCACCTGAGAAAAATCGGTCTCAATGGAAGCTTCTCCGTGGCCGACGGCTCCGGTCTCTCAAGGCTGAATCGAGTATCCCCCGAAGATATAACGCAGGCACTCGCCAGGGCTTATGACAATCCGGACATTTCCGAGGAGTTTGTCGCGTCCCTTCCAATCGCCGGAGTTGACGGAACTCTCAAGAAAAGATTTCGCGCCCTCAAGGGCAAAGTCTATGCGAAAACCGGATATCTTGAAGGAGCCAGATCCCTATCCGGCTACGTATTCGCAAAAAACGGGCGGGTTTATGTTTTTTCCATCATATCAAACGGCATGGGAGCAAGGGTAAAGAAACTTCAGAACCTGCTTCTTCGGGAACTTGTCTACTGATTTACAGACCTATTCCACTAGATTTTCCTGCTCTGGAAATTCCTTTTCCATAGTAGCGATGTTTCAGTAATCATTCTTGACTGCTACGTGATTTCAGGATGTTTTCAACTAACCTGTAAACAGTTGTTCCGGTGTTTCACGGCCAATCGCGGCAAGCCGGCGTATCTCGCTTCTTCGCGCGCTCGATAGCTTTTTTAATCATATCCTCGGATATTTTTCTTACATTGATGTCTTTGTCGTACCCCGGAATGTGACGTTCCAATCTTTGGGAACAAGTCCTAGAATTGCTGACACCTCTGCCATCTTCGAAATGCAAAAGCAGCCAGAATTCAAATTTGGGATTGCTCAAAGCGAAACCATAATTATCAGCCTCCTGTGCCCATTCGTGAAGTTGTGAAAGCTGATAATCTGTCCATTGGTCTTTATCGACAACAAGCCATGCCTCATCCGAATTTTCAAGGTCTTCGCTATCTAAATAATTTCTCATTCTCTCAAGCACCTGTGGAGGCGCACTGCCGCCTTTTTCCTTGAGAAACTTGATATGCACAACTAGATTCTGGTCATTGAAAATTGCAAAATATTGTGACTCCGTTTTGCTACCTTCGGTGGCGAGCACAAACATTTTCCTGTAACGGCGCTTGCCCAGCGGGCGTACAAATCTTCTCCGTTTTTTCGGAGGCATTACCCGTCATCCTCGGGGTTAACCTCAGTACCGCTCAAAAAGAACCGGGGAACGCCGCCTAATCGGCCCTGCAGGTAGCTTTTGCGGATATCCTTGTCATAGCGGATATTTTTGTAGTCATTAAAGGAAAAAAGGTCGGAATTTCCCTCGGAGTTTTTCTCGGTAACCCACATTTCGTCGCGGCGGAACAGATGCTGATCCATGAGGGAAACATCGTGCGTGGTGAACAGTAACTGCGCGCGGCTCTGCGCGTTGCAGCCAGCCAGATAGGTCTCAATCAGTTTCCTCGTCAACAATGGGTGCAGGCTTCGATCCAGCTCATCAACGACATATACTCTGTTCAAGCCAAAAGGCGGTTCGCCCAAAAAGGCAGGTAGCAGATCAATTACCCTTCGGGAACCTTCTGATTCCTGATGGAATTCAAATTTAGCGTCCGTTCCGTCAGTTCTGGGATGGAACGTGACCAGTTTATTTGCCACAATCTCTCCGTCCGTTCGTGTAAAGACAAAACGCTCATTGCCGAGGCGAGCATCAATGTATCCGCCTTCTTCAATTTTTTCATTCAGGTCATTTTTGAAACCCTCTTCGAAAGGGATGCTGTCAAAGTGTATTTTTTCGAAACCCAGATGAGAGATGCCCGTATCAAGTTGTGGGATTATCTTGTTAATCGCGCCGCGCATCGGATGGTTTTCATCAAGCAGATATCCGAATCTTTGGTATATTGAATCCGGAGCAATCAACCCCAAGGAATTCCCGAACCAGTCATAAACCGGTTTGAAGTCGTAAACCTTCTGGGATACAGAGTTCGTCAGGAACAGTTGATTGTCCCTGGTGCCTTGAAAAGCAAAAAGGAGAAACTGTTTTCTGCCGAGTGAACTGTGAAGATTCGGTTCGTTGCCCTGCCGGTTATAAAGCGTCTTCTCGCTTGTGCTGGTAATCTCTATGAGCTTCTCCTCGACAACGGCCCTTCTGGTCGCGGCAAAGCTGAATTCGTAGATTGTTCCGTCAATCAGCAACTCTATCCTGAAGCGGGAGGGTTTTTCCGTATACCCATTGGCAAGCCGATAGGGCTCCACGGGAATCGGCTTGTCATGGCCTGTTCCTTCAAGAACCAGATTCCTAACAAAATTGAGAGCTTTAAAGAAATTCGTCTTGCCCGACGCGTTGGCGCCGTAGATTGCCGCGACAGGCAAAATCCTCATCTGGTATTTTTCGACCTTGGGAATCCGGTCTCCATGCTGTCTTTCTCGGCTGGCAACCATTGAGAAAGAAACAGGGTCACGAAAAGACATCCAGTTCTCTACTGAAAAACTTATAATCATTTGACATCTACTTATGCGATTCTAGCTCATTTAACAATATTAACATGCGTATATTGAAGTTGTCTGTCAAGAAAAAAGAGAAAAAATCTCGTTAAACAAGATTTCAAACAAAGGCAATCGACTAAAGCTTTCTATCGCTCTTACTTTTTTGTAATGCTGTTGATAGTAGTCAGTAGTAAATATTTGACACGTCGACGTGAATAAAGTTCTGGAAATTACACACTCATCTCAGATTTGCGGTCAGCTTTGTATACTGTCCCCTTTTATTTCCCGAAAACTGTCCGCTAACTTTGCGAATTCCTCAACCGAAAGCGATTCCGCCCTTCTTCCCTGATCGATGCCCGAGTCCGAAAGCGCCCGCTCAACCATCTTCCTCTCAAAAAAGTTGCCCAGCGAATTCCTTATGGTCTTTCTCCGAGAGGAAAACGCGTGCCTAGTAACAGTTCTGAAAGTCTTCTCGTTTGATACTGGAAACACGGGATCTTTCAGCGGATCAAGAACCACCACCGCTGAATCCACCTCGGGAACCGGATAAAAAGCATGTCGAGAAACCTTGAAGGCAAGCTTTACGCTGAAACAGCTCTGGAGAAGTACCGAGAGGGAGCCGTAGCTCTTCCGCCCCTTCGCAGAGGATATCCTCTGTGCCACTTCCTTTTGCAGCATCACTACTATCCTCGAGAAAAGCTCTCTTTCATCGAGAAGCTTAAGCAGAATCTGGGTGGATATGTTATAGGGAAGATTGGAGACTAGCTTCGTTTTTTCCCCGTCGGAAAAACGGCTGAAACCGGTTTTAAGGATGTCTTCGTAAACAAATCTGACATTTGCAGATTCCCCGAATTTTTCGTCAAGAAAAGTTCTCAGCCTCTTGTCTTTCTCAATTGCCGTTACTCTGCCGGCACCGTGTGCGAGATGCTCCGTGAGGCTGCCTTTGCCGGGCCCGATTTCAATCACGTGATCTTCTTTTTGGAGCTTTGCGGTGGCGCAGATCTTACGGAGTATGTTCGGGTCGTTCAGAAAATTCTGTCCAAGCCTCTTGGTCTGACGGAATATCTGCTCTCGCTTCATATCATCCATCCGTTTAAAGCAGATACTGTTTCAGAGCAACTTTTAAACAAAGAATGAAAGCTGCCAAGTTATTCTTCTTTGAACCTGAATATCTTTTCTTTGTCTTTTATCATCCCCAGTTCCTCTCTCAGTATTTTCTCAATGTATCTTTCGTCTTGCTTCAGGGCCTTTATTTCCTCCCTGTGCGCACTGTTCTGCGCTTCCAAGTCCTCTATCTTCTTCTCTATCCTCTTGTTTTCGTTCTTGAGAAAATAGACCTTGGAAATCTCGTTGAAAAACATCAAGGCCACCACCACGGCAACCACCGAGTACACAGCCAACCTGATGAATCTTTCCGGTCTCATATCTCCTCTAAATAGCAAAAGTTCCCACGAGAAAAGGATTGGTCCTTTTTTCAATTCCCACTGTCGTTTGAGGGCCGTGTCCCGGATGGATTTCGTAATGGTCGGGATATTTAAGAATCTCGGAGCGGATCGACTCGACAAGCTCCGTCATGGTTGTTCCCCCGGTGAGATCCACCCTGCCTACGCTTCCGGCGAAAACAGTGTCTCCAGCTATTATCGATTCTCCGAAAACAAAACATATATGCCCCCAGGTGTGTCCCGGAACAAGGAGTATTTCTCCCCTGAGATTCCCCACAGAAAGGGTTTCTCCTTCCTTCACGTAACCATCTACCTCGGGAACTTCGACAAAATCAAATCCGGGGAATCTCATCTTCGCCTCGGGAAGCACATCAAGCACGGGTTGTTCTTTTTCGTGTATGTAAAAGGGTATGCCAAGCATTTTCTTGAAAGTCTCGACACCGGCCACGTGATCCAGGTGCGCGTGGGTGTTAACTATTTTTTTTACCTCGAGCCCCGATCTTTCGATTTCCTCGGATATCTCCGCTATCTGCTCTCCGGGATCAACTAGCATAGCCTCGTTCGTATCTTCATCCCCTATGATGTAACAGTTTTCAATGAATATCCCGCCCGGGATGCATTTTATTATCAATCTGATCTCCTTTGAGTCTTGCTTATACGAAAATCGATGAACCCGCCCTCAGGTGGAAGCCACTTGAATTCAACCGACTCGACCTTTGCGTGGGACGGCCCTTCTCCGCACCACTTAATCAGCTTTTCGAGGTTCTCGGTCGTTCCTTCAGCGACTATTCTGACGTCTCCATCCATAAGGTTCTCGACATGTCCCTTGATGCCAAGCTCAGTCGCTGTTTGGGCCGTCGAGGCTCTGAAATAAACTCCCTGTACCCTTCCCTTTACCAGGATAACGGCTCTTCGTTCCATCCGATTCTTCCAGACTACCGAAAGCCTCTGTCAGTGTCAATGAATGCGGGGATTTGGGATTTCAAAGTGATTCTCAAGTTAGGAGATACGTGGGTTAGTACTCTGCGTTGGCTGGCCGCTATACCTAATACGCATCGTTATCGACACTTTGCTTGTACCCTCACGGGCATAGTAACACAGTCTACGGCTGGAGTCGTGCTCCCGCTCTAATCTTTTGGAAATATTAGAACACTTCCAACTGGTATCTTTTCAAGATCAGCTTTTGGATAGTGTTTTCTCACTCTTTGCTCAGCCATAAAAATCTCGTTTTCTGCAAATAGTGATGCTAGTTCGGACCTGGGAGTTAAGCCTTCCATTTCGCCCCTTTCCCCGCAAACGGCAAGAATCACCCCTTCTTTATTCGGCACCATAACCGGTTAACAACACGAGTCCTTGAACCTCGATTCCCTGAATAAGGGCGATGGAAAATTCTGCATTGGGGTTTACCAAGCGTTGACAGGAAAAACGGCAAAATGTACTTTGTTAATTCAATGAGTGAGTACCGAGCCCATTTCAGATGCATCGACGAGAACTGCTCTGAAACCTATCCCCTTGATGAAATCATCTACAGATGCAGGAAGTGCGACAACCTTCTTGACGTCCAGCACGACATGGAATTTCTAGGGCGGAAGACGCCCGAGGAATGGAAAGAGCTTTTTGACAGCAGGTACAGAAAGCAGGTCTGGCCCTTTGGAAGCGGCGTCTGGGGGAAGAAGGAGTGGGTTCTGCCCTCGCTTGAAAACGAGAACATAGTTTCAATGTACGAGGGATGCACGAACCTTTTCTGGGCCGAGAGGTTCGGAAAGCAGGTCGGCGCTGAAGATCTCTGGATAAAGATGTGTGGCAACAGTCACACGGGATCCTTCAAGGATCTGGGGATGACCGTGCTCGTCTCGGCCGTAAAACAGATGATAAGCGACAACGTGAGCATCCCGGCGGTAGCTTGTGCCTCAACGGGCGATACCTCGGCTGCCTTGGCGGCCTACTGTGCATCAGCAGGTATTCCTTCTATAGTTTTCCTCCCCAAAGACAAGGTATCCATTGCCCAGTTGATCCAGCCCATATCGAATGGATCTCTGGTTCTTTCCCTGAATACGGACTTTGACGGCTGCATGGAGATGGTCCAGAGAATCACCAGCGATCATAACATCTATCTCGCAAATTCTATTAATTCCCTGCGCATAGAGGGACAGAAAACCATAAGCATAGAACTTTGCCAGCAATTTAACTGGGAGATTCCGGACTGGGTGATAATTCCAGGCGGCAATCTCGGCAACGTGTCAGCGCTCGGGAAAGGATTCCTGATGATGTATGATCTCGGCGTCATAAAAAAACTTCCGAGAATAGTCTGTGCGCAGGCGGAGAACGCAAACCCCCTTTACCTGAGCTTTCTTAATGGCTTCGAAGAATTTAGCCCCGTGAGAGCGAAGAAAACCCTCGCAAACGCCATACAGATCGGAAACCCCGTAAGCATTAACAAAGCGATTTCGATCCTCAGGCGATTCGACGGAATCGTGGAGCAGGCATCGGAAGACGAGCTCTCCCACGCCTCGGCGATGGCGGACAGAACGGGCACGTTTAACTGCCCCCATACGGGAGTTGCACTCGCAGTCTTTTTGAAACTGCTTGATAAGAAGGTTCTCTCTCCCAAGGAAAAAATAGTGGTGGTTTCCACTGCTCACGGGCTTAAATTCGTTGAGTTCAAAGCCGGCTACCACAGATCCGCCATTGAGGGGATATCTTCTGAGCTAAGCAATGTTCCGGTGGAACTTCCAAACGACTACAAGGCCGTGAGAGACGCAATACAAAGCAGAATTCCGGTCCAGTAATCATCATAAGAGTCGTTCGGCAACCTGAATGATTCCTTGTTCTCAGCCGCTATCAACAATGTCTGTTCGGATGGCTGAGGCTTTTTTCGAAGCCCGAAACCTCCACCATTCCCAAGCGAGAAGGACCCATACGGGCGCAAATTCTATCCATATCACCGCATCTGCAAATATTCCACCTTCCTCGGAATGAAGGGGAAAATAGTACTGAAAGTAATAAAGCGGGAGCAGTGCGGTTAGAGCAAGAAACCCCGGGCTTGGAGCTATGCAGAGAAACGGAAGAAGCCACGTGTAGTACCAAGGAAACTGCGCCGGGATCAACAGAAACACCCCTCCAATTATGAGAAGAGCCTTCCTGTGGAGACCTAAAGACCTGCATACAAATGCCACGTAAAACTTCCAGAGAAGAAAAATCGCGACGAGACCGATTCTTGAATGCGCCTGCGCATGTCCAGGGTGAATATCAAACGCCTCCAGAACAAACTCCCATCCCGAAAGAACCGCCGCGAAGAACGGGCTGTTGTTCTGCCAGCTTTTTCCGTACGCTACGATGCCGGAAGTCGAATCCAGCTTAAATACAACCAGGGGAAAAAATATGATTAAGACCGCGATGGCGAAAATAAAGACCTGCAGCAACGTTCGCCGTTTCTCCTTAAGGGGGCTTAAAAACATTCCGAAAAGAAGTGCCGGCCAGAGCTTGATTCCCACTGCGAACGAAAGGACGAGCGCCCAGAGTCTTTTCTTTTCGCAGAGAAAAAGCAGAATCGCTCCCAGTACGAACGGAAACGCCAGGACATCCATGTGCAGGGAGTTGAATATTTCTTTTACCAGAAGCGGGTTCCACCAGTAGATAATGGAATATTGACGAGGGATGCCGAGCTTCTTCAGGCTAGCAAGCAGAAGCCCTAGCGTAACCAGATCAAACACCATGAGCAGAATCCTCCACGTCGTGGCACCCATGGGAGATATTTTGTAGGATACGGCAAAGAAGAATTCCGCGACAGGCGGATAGATGGTTTTTACGTGGGGATGATTTACTTTCTCAAGCGTATCGCCGTAGAGGCGCTTGAGTTCCTTAAGTCTTTCGTTTCCCCCGCCTTTCGCCACTTCCTCTGGAGAGTACTCGTAGGGATTCATTCCGCTTGCAACAACGGCGCCGTCCCAGAAGTAGCGGTGGTAGTCGTTTTCAAGTATCGGGGTTGAAAAAAGAAAGAGAACGCGGAACCCGAGACCGAAAAGAATTATGAGAAGAAGCGAACACGCGCGGTTTTTTCTGAAACTTCCCACAGCCACGAAGTAAACAGCCGAGGCGGCAATCAGAAGCGATATGAAAACCGGGATCAGGTCTTTCTCAAAAGCCCCGGAGGAAAGTTCCGGGGAGATTTTCGCTATAGCTCCGAGCAGGAGAAAAACGGCAATTCCGCACAGAAAAAGGAACCAGTTAGATTTATTGATTTTCCGCATCAATAGGTACAATTACGAAAATAATGTTTCATTCGGTTCGGAATCCCGGAAGATGAACAAGAGCAGGGAAAAATTAAAACTAATTCTCAAAAGCAAATCAATCCTGCTCGGAAATTTCACCCTAGCATCGGGAAAGCAGAGTTCCTACTACATTGACGCCAGGCTCACGACCTTGGACCCTGAAGGCGCCCATCTGATATCGGAGATATTCCTGGACAAAATCGCCGCTCAGGGGGATGTAACGGCCGTCGGAGGACCATCCACGGGCGCCGATCCGATGGTGGGAGCCATCATTTCCAGAAGTTATGAGCGGAGCATGCCGCTTCGCGGATTCATAGTAAGAAAGAAGGAAAAGGAACATGGTACCGGAAACATGATAGAGGGCGGACTTACCCAAGGAGACAGTGTGGCCATAGTTGAGGACGTGATTACGACTGGTGGTTCCGTGCGAAGAGCCATTGATCTCGTAGAGTCCGCCGGAGCCGAGGTCCGCGGGGTTCTCTGCGTCGTCGACAGGGGAGAGGAGACAGAAAAAGCTTTCCTTGAGCGGGGCTGTAGCTTTTTTTCCATATTCAGGGTTTCGGAACTTCTCTAGGAAACTCCACGCAAAACCCTTTTGTTTTTCGGACAAACCGGAATGCTATTTGGTTTTTACGTAATTACTGCCGCCGACATTTAGGCGGGGAGATAATTTATTGAGCGTTTTACTTGTTGTAACACTTGTGCTTTCGGGATTTCTGGCCCTTAACATAGGAGCCAACAATTCCGCGGCATCCATGGCAACATCATACGGTGCCGGTGTAAGGTCGAAAAGACAGGCCGTATGGCTCATAGCCATCTTCGCCCTCCTAGGGGCGCTTACGGCCGGAGCTCCCGTGGTGGAGACCGTAGGTAAGGGAATAGTGCCGGCCGAGACCCTATCCTCCGATATAGGCTTCATATTTATAATTCTGCTCTTGGGGATAGGCTTCATCGCTTGGGCCAATGTAGTCCGCACGCCCATAGCCACCACCCACGCCATAGTGTGCGCCATAGTGGGAATCGGTCTTTATACTCAGACGCTTAATTCCGACAGCTTCATCCGGGTACTCAAATGGTGGATTCTGGCGCCGATAGTCGCCTGGTTAATAAATTTCGCCGTGGCAAAGTTTTTCTATTTCAAGATAGTCCATTATCTCGCAAGTAATTTCTCGGAAAAAAGAGTCAACGTTATCCTGACTGTGCTGATTACCATATCCGGAACTTTTATTGCCTTCTCAGGAGGCGCCAACAATTCCGCAAACGCCATAGGCCCCATAGTAAGCCTGGGGCTAATAGACTCCTATCCGGGCGCGATTCTTGCCGGTGTCGCAATGGGAGTGGGAGCAATTCTGCTGGGAGGCAGGGTTCTTGAGACGCTGGGAAAGAAAATAACGGAGATATGCATCATAAGGGCTATCTCGGTTGAGTTTACGGCAGCAGTGATAATACTGCTCGCTTCGTTATACGGAATTCCGGTTTCGATCGCCGAGATAGTAACGGCCGGGGTTGTGGGTTTTTCGTGCGCACAGCACGGATTCGCCCGGACTTCCAAAAACAGCCATGTTGTAAAAATCGGTTTTTTCTGGTTTGTTGTTCCTGTGGTAACCGTAGGGGTAAGTTATTACGTATCCCTCATATACATAAAGTACGGTCTGTCGTCGTACCTGAGTTTTCTGGGTTAAATGAAGTTCTCTGAAGAAGACGTAAAAAATCTCAATCGCGAGTTTGAGCAAAGTTCTCCCGAAGATATCCTCGCCTGGGTTTCTAAGGACCTCGGCCGCTCGGTGGCACTTGCGACCAGCTTTCAGGTCCAGGGAATGGTGCTTGTTGACATGTTCGCAAAAACGGACCCCGGGGCAAGAATCTTCACTCTTGATACCGGGAGGCTTCATTCGCATACGTACGACGTCATGGACAGAACAAGAGAGAAGTACAATATCAACATCGAGGTGCTTTTCCCCGACACGGCCGAAGTGGAGGAAATGGTGACCAGCCGCGGGGTGAATCTTTTTTACAAAAGCGTCGAGAACAGAAGACTTTGCTGCCAGGTAAGGAAAACCAACCCCCTGAACGGATACTTAAAAACCCTCGACGCCTGGATTACTTCCATAAGGGCGGATCAGACGGAGCAGCGCGCAGAGTCAAGCAAGTTTGAGATCGACTACCTGCACGGAAAGATGCTCAAGATAAACCCGATTCTCGACTGGACCGCCGACCAGGTGTGGGACTACGTAAGGAAAAACGACGTTCCCTACAACAAGCTTCACGACATGGGATATCCAAGCATAGGATGCGCTCCCTGCACGAGGGCCATCGAGGAGGGAGAAGATCCGAGGGCCGGCAGGTGGTGGTGGGAGCAGGGCTCGGACAAAGAATGCGGAATTCACTTCAGTCACGAACCGCAGTCCTAAAGAGCCGCGGGCACTCTCAGGTTCCCCGTTGCAGATTCTTTTTTACAATCGGAAGAACTTCTTCTTTGAGCAGCCTCATTGATTTCTGCCATTTTTCCTTAGGATTCCACTCGTGCCCCATGACCAGAAGTACCCCGAATCCCCCGACGAATTCATGAAGCTCGATTATTTTTCGGGCGACATCTTCAGGACTTCCCACAAGCCACATGTTCTCGATCATGTAGTCTATGGTTACTTCCCGATCCGACATTGACTTGTCAACCTTAAACAGATTCAGGTTGTCTCTTATCATGGGAACTAGAGTGAAAAAATAATCCCGGAAATCTCTTGCGAGCGTGCCCTCTATTACCTCTTTTCTCGCCTCTTCGGTTGTCTCCGCGACATAGACGTCCCTTGCGATTCTCCATTTCGCCCTCTGCGGCGTTCTGCCGGCAGTGTCTGCACCCTGCTCATATCCCGCCCAGTGAGATTTAAGCACATCGGGGATAACGAAATTTATGCTCATGGGTATCCAGTCACGCTCCCCGGCAGTCCTCAGGCTCGCGGAATTCTCCGAGATTCCCGCAACCGCTATGGGAGGATGGGGCTCCTGGTAAGGTTTCGTGTGCACCCCAAGATTGACCTTTTCCACAGGATCGGGAACAGCGAACTTCCACCGGGAGTTGGCGTAGGTACCCGGGCGCGGATCGTTCCAGAGGTTAAGTATCATCTCAAGGGACTCGTTCATAAGCTGTCTCTGCTCTCCTGTTCTCGGGTTTATGCCGAATGCCTCGAAGTCTCCAATAAAGCTCCCGGCTCCCACTCCCCAGTAGAATCTTCCCTTAAGCAGGTGATCAAGAACCGCTATCCTGTGCGCCAGCATAAAAGGGTCATGCTGAGGCAGGCATGAAACTCCCGTACCGAAGATTATCCGCTCCGTAAGCGCAGCGGCTTTAGCTATAAAAAGATCGGGGGCCGGTATGTTCTCCCAGCCCGCAGTGAAGTGCTCTCCTATCCAGGCTTCCCTGAAACCGATTTCGTCGAGAAAAACCATCTGCTCTATGTCCGCTTCGAGCGTATCGGAAAGGGAAGAACCGGACGGATGAAGAGGCATAGTGAAGTATCCTAGTTCCATTTCCGAAACATTATACTTCCTTTGAACGTAAAAAGAGAATAGTTTGCGGAGCGGTTTCAACCCGTAGAGTTTGGCAAAAGCCACAGGTATACAGTAATATGATACGGATTCACTACTGTCCCAACGTTTTGCGCTGGATGTATTGTAACCACCTGATTGCATACATAAAACAGCCGTTAAGGAATGCGTCCGACTTGAATCCAAAATCCATTCCCACATGATACCTGTACCTACCAC
>Ga0209022_1000275_pt1 | contig 68165 bp, 51 predicted proteins | sample PinacodermPK_FD_187300 | JGI IMG/M metagenome (GOLD analysis project Ga0209022, IMG submission 187300) | Host-associated microbial community of the marine sponge Aplysina aerophoba from Gulf of Piran - sponge pinacoderm, lysed by proteinase... | ecosystem: Host-associated > Porifera > Sponge >... | reverse complement strand
TCGGAGAAATTGGATGATTTAGTAGTTCTGTAGGGTATTTGGGTTTTGGAAGGAGCAAAGGGGCCCGGGTGCCATCTGGAATTCCGTCGGAAAATCGACGAAAAAAGACCTTTTCTGACAGACACTAATTAGTTTATTTCTAGCTTCTTCGTATTCTTCATAGGAAAAAGATTCACGCGACATACCTTCAAATTGATTTTCAAATATATCTCTCCGATCTTGTAACTGCGGGGCAAGTAATTCATATATCGGCCTGTCGCTACAAAGCAAGCTGTACAAAAAACCAGGTTTTATATCGATGAAAAAACCCTCTTTATCCATAAACGGGTTTAAGTCAAAAAGATCTCTTGGGTGCTGTCGATCTAGTGCCGCGCAGATCTTACCACCGTAGAGTTGGCTTATCGGTACTAAGCGCATCGCACAAAACACATCAAATTCTGACTGCGCCCTTTGGCAAAGCTCTAATTGCTCAGGAGGCGCAATAACACCCCGTTTTACCATATTAACCTCGATTTTTATTTGCACACCTGCGCGAGAAATAAAAAGCTTACAAACATCTTGTTGATGAACAATCCGCATATCCCCCTTTTTTGATTCAATACCGTTTTTTATTCCCGCTAGAGCTTGATTGATATTATTCAAGGAGGCGTTTCTGCCTTCAAGTAGCGTATAGGTTAAATCGATATCAACCGATAGACGCGGCATATTTCGCACGAAAAAATTAATTGCCGTACCACCATGGAGCGCAAAGCAGGACAGCTTTGCAACCTCGGGCAAAATTTCAAGCAAAAGTTCCGCCTGTTTTCTATAGTCTTGTCTCATTACTGCTTGCTTCTAATTCCTTAGGAACAGTGATTTGATATTTCGGCACGTAAGTACCATTATTCAGAAGACTTCGCTTGCCTTTGCCCAAATCGATCTTTTCTAAATTCAGAAAATCAAACCAGCTATGTGCAGCTTTTTCACCCAGATACAAAAAAAGGCGCTTCACTTTCACCGAATTGCACTGCTCAAGCAATGTTTGGACATGGTCAGGTCTTAAATTGTTAAGTCCTTCCATCAACTCAAACGCCTCCAGCAAAGACTGTTTCCTTGGCGCAAGGTAGAGGCATTCCATTAGTGCTCGTGCCGCGCCGGACACATTGACAGAAAAAGTCTTCTGTTCAACGCTGGTCAGTCCCAGACGTGGGGGAAGAAAAGAAGATGCGCAGTAATAAACTTCCAAGCCCCAGTCATACTTTTTAAACCAAAGAGGGAGCTTCTCTCCAGCATCACCAAATAGTATTGCCCGCTTGGGGGACATCTCAAGATAATGGGATTTGCCAAGCAATGACAAAGCAGTTCTACCACCAAGGTGAACGCTTAAACCTTGCTGCTTTTGTAGGGCATAGAGTGCTCCCAAATAATCAACCTTGGCCCCAGCACGAACCATAGCCCCCCTACCTATTGACTCAAACCAATGACTGCGTCTATAGCGTTTTTGAAGATCTCTGCTGTATCCTTGCTCTGACAGCCATGACGATAGCAGCACAACTTCTCTAGGTACAGTCTTTAAAAGTTGGTTTATTTTGGAGTTGTTTTTAGTATTCATAGTACCAATATATATATTTTTTTAAACTAAGTCAAGAGCGTGGTTTATTAAATAATCGCTAAAGGTGCTAAAAGTTCCCTTAAACATTATTTAATAAACTAACGATTTACTACACGCAATGTTTCCAAGATAGTTTGTTCTGGCATTCATGTTCAAAACACAGAGAGAATACCAGCCCCAAGGTTGCCTGCGGGCCAAGCACATATATAATCTCGCTCGGTTACTTTATCAAATTTCCCCTGAAGGAGCGATAAACGGAATACGAAGCGGTAATCGGTCTTGAAGTGCACGCGTAGCTTGCCACTGAATCAGAGATATTTTCCTCTTCCTAAACCACGCCAAGTTCAATATCGTCAAAATGTAAAAGAAGGGAATTCAAAGATGGAATCGAGCAGACAACGGACAAAACAACAGAGGTGAAAACAGACTATCAGATCACCGCCTGATTATGCTCCCATACACCAGATTTGACTATACCTCTAAATGCATCCCTAGAAATAGGTCTGAACCTGCGCTCTTACCATCGACTCATCAGACTCTGCGCCAGCGAGATCCTCTTCCCTCTGGAACGTGTAGTCAAGCTGTATCTTCCACTTGTGATTGCCGCTCAGGTAGTAACTAAGCCCCTGCGTGAACGTCCATACGTTGTCAAGGTCATTTCCTCCGAGAACGTCGGTGTCGTCGTCAAACATTACCATTGCGTACCTTGAGGCAAGTTCAATCTTTCTCGGAAGGATGAAGAACCCGCCCTGAACCCTGAAACCGGAGTCGTAGGCAGTGCCTATACCGACATCGTCGGGATTGGCCCACCTTCCGACATACTCACCGGTAAGGTTGAACATCGGGTCCCTGTAGTTTATATCCGCCGTAAAGGAAGTGACTGTACCGCTTTCAAGGGCTCTCTCTCCGGAGGGAATTCCTATATTGCCATCACTGCCATCCTCAACATCTATACCCGCAACAGCGGCTCCAACCATGAGCGTTGGCCTCTTGGCGAAATTCTCTTTTACACTCTTGGCTTTCCCGCCGATAATGGCCGCCTGAACCCTTCCTGCCCAGAGCATGCCGGTGTCACCCTTGTCGTTTTTCTGGTTCGCACCTTCGCCTTGGAAAACACCCGCATCATAGCGGATCATCCCGTCGCCGAGAAAACCGTAAACACCACCACCGATATCCCTGCCATACCGAAAGTAATCGTCTATGATCGAGGTTCCCACAAGCTGCAGGGCGGTAATTGAGGTAAGAAACTCTCTGCTAAACGGAACCTTGTACTGACCCACCGTGGGGACAAAAGCCTTGTTCTTGGCAAATGAAAGCCTCATATCCTTTAGTCCACCCCCTGAGAGATCATACTGGACCGTGTATTTCATCCAGGGAGCGAAAGCGTTACCGTCCCAGATCAGCCAGAGGTTTCTTACACTGAAGCCAAAACCCTCCTTGCCAGTGTCAGGATCTGTGTAGTTGGACAGAAACTGGCCAAAAAACCTCATCCTGAGCTTGTAGTTCTTGTCCGCGGTCTGGAAAGTAAGACCCGCGCCTTTCTTGGTTTTGACCTTTATCTTGTTGTACCAGGCCTTAGAATCTTTCGCCGTGGCCTCGTACTCCTTCGTGTTTATCTGCTGCTCAAGCTTTTCTATCTGCTTCTTAAGTTCCTCTATCTGTTCCTGTATGCTCTGGTCGCCGCCGGCCTGGGCGGGAAGTGACATAAAGGGAAGAAGCGTCATCAAAGAAACAGCTAAAACTGCTAAAATTCTCATCTTACGTCCTCCTTCGAGTTATATTCAAATTTGGTGTACGGAGGGTTTGAACTTACCCGAACTAATCAACATGAGGATACGCCACTAAGAGAGAAAGAATAAAGTTTTTAAGCCGAAAGGTCAAAAAGAAACGATGGATCTGTTAGGAGAGCTTTACGCTAGGTCTATTCCCTATCCTGGACAGAAATACGTGGATCAGAGGTTGCCTGCTGGCCAAGTACATATATAATTTTCGCTCGACTGCTTTATCAAATTTTCCCCGAAGGAACGATCAATGGAATACGAAGCGGTAATCGGTCTCGAAGTACACGCACAACTCGCCACTGAATCCAAAATATTTTCTTCTTCCTCAACGAAATTCGGAAGTCCCCCCAACTCCCAGGTGAATCCGGTCTGTCTGGGCATGCCGGGGGTGTTGCCGGTTTTTAATGAAAGGGTTCTTGAGTACGCACTAAAAGCCGGACTGGCAACCAGCTGTGAAATCGCCCGGAAATCAAGATTCGCGAGGAAGAACTACTTCTACCCGGACCTTCCGAAGGGCTACCAGATTTCGCAGTACGACGAGCCACTTTGCCTCAGAGGACATCTCGAGATAGATTCGGTGGGCGGCAAAAAAAAGATCAGGATAACCCGGATACACCTGGAAGAAGACGCCGGCAAACTCGTGCACGAATACTCCGACTTTGAAAGCCACGTCGATCTCAACAGGGCCGGAGTGCCGCTTGTGGAGATAGTCAGTGAGCCCGACATCTCGACTGCCGAAGAAGCGGTTGAATACGTAAAAAAGCTTAGGACAATCCTCAGATATATCGAGGTCTGCGACGGAAACATGGAGGAAGGAAGCCTGCGTTGCGACGCGAACGTTTCTGTGCGGCCGGCAGGGCAGAGCGAACTCGGAACAAAAACCGAGATCAAGAATCTTAATTCCTTCCGCTTCATACAAAGAGCTATAGAATACGAAATAAAAAGACAGGAGGCAGTCCTTCAAAGCGGAGGAAAGGTGGTCCAGGAAACGAGGCTTTTTGACTCCCAAAAAGGGGTCACATTTGCGATGAGATCAAAAGAAGAGGCTCACGACTACAGGTATTTCCCGGACCCAGACCTTCTGCCGGTAGTGGTGGATGAGGATTATCTGGAGAAAATCCGCCTGTCCCTCCCGGAACTCCCCGAAGAAAAGTTCAGCAGATTCGTGGATGAATTCAATATGCCGAGAAACGACGCCGAGACGCTTTCATCCTCAAGACCGCTTGCCGAATACTTTGAAGAGTGCGCAAAACACGTAAAAGACCAGAAGGCGGCGAGCAACTGGATCTTAAACGAGATGCTGAGAGAAGTTGAAAACGAAGACAGCATAGCCGAATTTCCGGTTCCCCCCGAGAACCTCGCTGAACTGCTGGAACTTATCAGGGAAGGAAAAGTAAACCGCAAGACCGCCAAGGAAATATTCTCCGAGATGATAAGCGAAGGAAGACGCGCAGAAGAAATAGTAACCGAAAAGGGGCTTACCCAGATTACAGATGAAGGCGAGATCTCTTCTATTATAAGCAAATTAATCGAAGAAAATCCCAAGGAAGTCGAGAGATACAGGAACGGGGACACAAAGCTTCTCAGCTTTTTCGTCGGTCAGGTCATGAAAGCAACAAGGGGAAAAGCCGATCCTGCAGTTGTGAATCAAATGCTCAGGGATTCTCTCGAATAATCTATGGATGCGCATGAATATATGCGCCAACGTGCTTGCACAGCACGGCACCGTTCACCTTTCCTCACTCGTGGAGTAGGTGCTTGGACAACTGCTTCGCCTCGTCAAAACTGTCCACGAAATGCCCGTCGGGGACACGGCGAAACACCTCGAGAGATTGAAGGGTCCTGGCCACATTGCCGGACAGGCCCGACACAACGCAGGCAGTGTCATCGTCAATGGCAGATTGGACTAGTTCCTCGATCGCAAGCGCAGCGCTATCGTCCACACTGGTGGTCTCGGAAAAGTCGAGGATGATGATGTCGTGATCCTCGATGTCCGCAGCAATCACTCGGGTCAGTTCGTTTGCGGAAGCGATCGAGAAACTTCCCCTCAACCTGATGAGTCCGACCGGCAGGTTAGAGGGATCGATGTCCGCCAGAGACGAAAAAAAATCGAGGTCTACGATTGGTACGGAAACTACGCTTTCCAGTTCGTTCCGCGCCAAGTCTCTTGAGCGCACCACGCCTGCCACGATCAACCCGAGCGCGACGGCGGTGACCAAATCGACGAACACGGTCACAAGGAAGGTGAGAAGCATTACAAGAACATACTCAAGGCGAATCGCCCGTAAGTGAACAACAAAACGCCAATCAATAATATCCCAGCCTACTTTAATGAGAATGCCCGCCAGAACGGCGAGTGGGATCGGTTCGGCAATCCAGCCGAAGCCGAGCAAAAGGCCGAGCAGTAGGATCGCGGCTAGGATGCCTGCCAGAGGGCTTCGCCCGCCGGCCCGGATGTTGGTGACGGTGCCCAGAGTAGCACCTGCGCCCGGCAACGCACCCAGAATACCGGCCGCCAGATTGCCGAGGCCTTGCCCCACGAGCTCCCGATCGGGATTGTGGCGTGTACGGGTTTGTGAATCCGCTATCAACGAGGTCAGCAGACTGTCGATGGAACCAAGAAGCGCGAGGATCAGTGCCGGCTCCAAGAAGCCCCCGATTGAGCCCAACTCTATCTGCGGCGCCTGGAACGTGGGCAGACCCACAGGAATCGCGCCGATGGTTCGTGCCTCGGTGAGCCCGAAGAGCGCAATGCAGGTGCCGATCGTCAAGGCGGCCAGCGGTGGGGGCAGAAAGCGTCGTATCCGGCGGGGCCAGAAAACGCAAATAGCCAAGGCAGTCAACCCGACAACGAGATCATGCGGATTGGGGTTGGTGATGGCATCCGGCCAAGCAGCAATCTGGACAAACGGCCCTCCCGAGACCGGCTCGGCGCCGAGGATAGTAACGACTTGAAGGATTATGATGATCGCGCCGATTCCAGTCATGAAACCGGAAATCACGGAGTATGGGGTGTAACTCACAAAGCCGCCGATCCGGAGAAATCCCAGGGAGACCTGTATCAGGCCGGCCAGCATGACGATGGTGAAGGCGCTAGCCAGATCGTGGGCATACAGGGTAACGACCGCAGCCATGGCGATAGTCATCGGGCCGGTGGGGCCGGAAATCTGCGCAGGCGTACCGCCGAACGCGGCGGCAAAGAATCCCACCGCGACGGCACCGTAGACTCCGGCAACTGGCCCGAGCCCCGAGGCAACGCCAAAGGCTAACGCCATCGGCAGCATTACGATCGCGGAAGTAACACCCCCGAATACGTCACCCAGAAAAGTGGACCTAATCGACGCAAAAGAGGAATTTCCCTCTTTCTTCTTGAACAATTCTAAGCTGACTCCTTTTTCACCAACTTCCACCCAAACCGCAATAAGCTTAATCCGGTGTACCCCCCTCAATCCCCTGATGGCGCCGAAACTTGTTATAAAATCCTACCCCCTCCCCATACACCTCTTCGTCTCCGTAACTGAACCATAAGCGTTCAGATACACATCCTCGTATTTAAACCACCGGCGCTAAGAATGCCCTCTTTTTATATGCTCTTCGAACTCGTCCCTGAATTTTCTCACTATTGATTCAATGGGCATGGCGCAGCCGTCGGCAAGGGCGCATATGGTAGTTCCTCTCATCTGCGAGCACGCGTCAAGCATTATGTCTAGGTACTCAATGGACCCCTTACCTTTGTCAATCTCCGTCAGTATCTTCTCAAGCCACCACGTTCCTTCTCTGCACTGAACGCACTGCCCGCATGACTCATCCCTGTAGAAATGGGCAAGATTCTGGGCTACCTTGATCATGCTCACCGTTTCATCCATCACCGTTACTCCGGCCGTTCCGAGCATGGAGCCCGCGGCCGCCACGGTATCGAAATCCATAGCAATGTCCAGCTCATCCGCGGAAAAAACCGCGGACGAAGAGCCGCCGGGAGAAACAGCCTTTATTTTTCTTCCACCGGGAATTCCTCCGCCGTATTCTTCAATTAACTCAAGGAGATTTATTCCCAGAGGAAGTTCGTAAAGCCCGGGTTTGTTGACGTGTCCGCTCAGCCCGAAAATCTTGGTTCCAGTGTTTCTGGGAGTCCCTATCGAGGCAAACCAGTCCGCCCCGTTATTTATTATATGGGGAACGCATGCGAGCGTCTCAACGTTATTGACTATGGTGGGACAGCCGAAAAGGCCGATCTGAGCCGGGAAAGGAGGCTTAGGTCTCGGCTCTCCCTTTTTTCCCTCTATTGACTCAAGAAGACCGGTCTCCTCCCCGCATATATAGGCACCGGCGCCTATATAGAGCTTCATATCGAGATCAAAACCGCTTAGGAGTATGTTCTTCCCGAGATAGCCGTGCTCGTAAGCTTCCTCTATGGCCTGCTGTATCCTCTTGGCTCCGTACGGCATCTCCCCTCTTATGTATATGTACGCCTTGTGGGAGCGGATAGCGTAGCAGGCAATTATTATGCCCTCTATCATCTGATGGGGATCTTTCTCCAGAATCTCCCTGTCCTTGAAGCTTCCGGGTTCACTTTCATCAGCGTTACAGCAGAGATAAACCGGTTTCTTGGAATCGGGCGGGATGAAGCTCCACTTTATCCCCGCCGGAAAGCCAGCCCCTCCCCTTCCCCGAAGACCCGATTTCTTGACCGCGTCGGTTACATCCCCCGGGGCCATGCCAAGGGCTTTTCTGAGCGCCGAGTATCCCCCCGAGGACAGATACGACCCGATGGTGTAGGAGTTGGGCCTGTCGACGTAATTTCTTATGACTCTCTGCTCGGGCATTTTTGAGTCCGGGTAAAGCAATTTCTTAACGGAAAAAAGGATAAGTACGGATAAATATTAAATGCGATTGCCGGAATTTTTCAAGGAAAAGCGGAAAAAACAAGACCGGGCACAAGAAATCCCCTCGTTCACTGCGCCTAGCGAGCTTGTTCCTCAAGCAGAATGTCCGCCACATACTTGGCAAACGACATTGAGGAGGTAAAAGCGGGAGATATGGCGTTTAGCACGTGAACGGTGTCTTCTTCTTTGCAGACGACGTAGTCCATAACGAGTTTTTTCTCCTTCCAATCCACCAGCTGCGAGCGGATACCTGTTTTCGCGGAAGAAATTAGATGACGAGGCAGGAGGCCGGGAATCAGCTTTCTGGCTTCTGAGTAGAAATGGGATCCCAGATATTTCTTCACCTCGGAGAGCGCGTTTGCCCTAAAGCCGCTGTCACTTACGAACATCGACGCGTTTCTGTAAAGAAACCGGAACGACTCAAGTCCCAGGTCCTCAAGAAATCCGTAGCTCTCCCTTCCCAGGACCGGCACGGCGGTGGGACCGATAAAGACACGCCCCGAAGTGCTTCTCGTAAAGTGCACCCCCAGAAAAGGCATTCTCGGGTCGGGAACCGGATAGATATTGCCGCGGACAAGGTAAGTGCTTTTCTTTGTAAGTTCGCTGTAGGAACCCATAAAAGGGATGGCTCTGTACTTAAGACCCACTTCGAATTGGCGCGCTATGACGTCCGCATGGAGCCCGGCAGCGTTTATGAGTTTTCCGTAACCTATATCTCCCGCGCTCGTAAGGGCGACGCGGTCCTTTTTTTGTCCGATAAAAACCGTGTCAAAAAGCACATGTGCTTTCCCGGTTTTTTTAATTCTCGAGCAAAGAGCCTCCAAAACGCCCAGAGGGTCAAACACCGATGTCGCGGGAGAATATATGGCTTTCTCAAACGTAGCTGCATGCGGTTCTATCTCCGCAAGTTCTTTTTCATTGATAAGATACGACTCCACTCCGTTTCTCTGTGCCCTCTGCTGAAGTGCCTGGAGTCCTTCAAGCTTCTCCTCGGAGTCCGCCACGATGACCTTGCCGCATTCGGATATAGGGACTCCGTTTTCGCGGCAGAAATCTCTCATCAGCCGGTTTCCCTCAATGCAGTACCGTGCCTTCAGAGAATCGGGCGTGTAATAGATCCCGGCGTGGAGAACCCCGCTGTTTCGACCGCTTGAGTGGGCTCCCAGGCTTCTTTCCTTTTCCAAGACAATAATGTTATTACAGCCGCGCAGAAGAAGCTCATTTGTGATTGCAAGACCCACAATTCCTCCGCCAACAACAAGAAAATCGCAACTTTTCTCCATTACTCCAACCCTTCTCGTCCGTTTTCTGGCAAACCGAGTGTAAATCAGGTACACTGACTGTTTCATATAACTTAATAAAATGAGCAGAAAATTTAAAGCAGGACAAAACGCTGTGTATCCAGTTCACGGTGTGGTTGAGGTTCAGGGAGTTGAGGAAAAAGAAATACTGGGTTCGAGAAAAGCCTTTTACATACTTAACGTTCTTGAGAGTAACGTAAAACTCATGGTCCCCACGGATAACATAGAGTCCGTAGGCTTAAGACCCGTAGTGCCCAAGAAGGAAGTAAAGAAAATCCTTGACATACTAAAGGAAGAAAACGGCGAAATACCCAAGCTGGGAGTCCAGAGCTGGAACAAGAGGTATAAGGAATACGCCGACAAGGTTAAAAGCGGCGACATATACGAAATAGCCAGGGTACTAAGGGACATACACCACCTGAAAAAAGTAAAAAACCTCTCTTTCGGCGAGAAAAGAATAATGGAAAACGCCCTTTCCCACGTAGTTAAGGAACTTTCCATAGCGCTTAGAAAAAAAGAGGGAGAAGTCAACAGCCAGATAGAGGAAATCTTCTCCTAAATCCGCTCACTCAAGAATATCCATTCCGTCAACGCCCCGGGGAACTTCAAACCCAAGATAACGGACGATGCTCGTGAAGATATCTGCGGTTCGTACGCAGTCGTATCGGGCCGGACGGCTTATAAGAACGGGAACCACCATGTGGTCTTTGTGCAGGGAGCCATGAGAACCGTGATGTTCAGGGTTCTCGTGCGTGGCCCGAAGGTCATAGCCCGGTTTTGAGCTGATTACCACATCGCCGGTTCGAGGCGATTCGAAAAGCTGGAGAATCTGGAGTGGGGCATCTGGATAGTCAGAATCGATCGTGAGTCGAAGCGACTCTGAGGGATTCATCTTCTTTGAGGAAAAGCCGTAGCCGAGAGGATCGCCCGAAACATTGCTGTAGCAAATCAGACCCTCTTCGTCCACGCTCACGAGAGCCTCTCCCCTAGGATTAGTTATTTTCACCTCCCCCCCGGCCCCGCCGGTTCTGGCGCAGACAATATCCACTTCCGGCCGCATTGAGAGTTCGTCAACTATATCCGCTATCTCTTCGCAAAGGGTGTGTCTTTTCCATCCATCGGAATTTTTGAAATAGTAATGCGCCATGGAGTTTCCAGAAACCATGACGGATGAATCGGCATCAAGAAAATGCTTGAACACGTTGGTGTAGTAAAGCGGCTTGAAACCCCGTCTGTGAAGAAAACCCAAGGAATCGAAATGGGAGTGCGTGGACGTAAGGCCGTGGTCGCTTCCAACAACGAAAAGCGTATCGTCAAGCTCCCCCCGCTCCGCAAATCTCTCCCCGACCATACCCACGTACCGGTCAAGCCTTCTGTAGGATTCCAGAACCTTGCGGTGAAACGGATGGTAGCGGTGAGAGTAGGCATCTATCCCGGGAAAAACACAGAAAAGAAAACGCGGAGAATCCCTAAGAGAATCAATCAGGATTTTTCCCGCGGCCTCTTCAACACTGTCACTTTTATCCGTGAAATGGCTTTTCATGACCAGATAGTACTTAAGATACTTGGTCCTGTTGTTCCCCGCGGGGCTTATACCCTTGGTTATCTCGTTTAGGATGCTGATACTCCCCGGAACTAGGCCGAAAAGCGTCGGGGAGTCGCTCTCTATGTCACGATTAATAAGAAAAGACTGGGGACCGGCGTAGCTTCTGAATCTTCGCAGGGAAAACGGGGTCCCATCGTAATACCTTCTGTCAAACCACCTTATGCCGGGGAGGTTACATCTGCCTGGAAACTTGCCGAGAAGGTACGGAGTATAGGCCGGACCCGTTGTGGAAGGAAAAACCGTGATTCCCTTAAGGAACTCCCCGGGCTCAACGACATATTTCTGTATATTCTCAAGATCGCCTCTTTTTAGAAGATCCGCGAAGACATCGAGCCTTGCGCCGTCGGCAAGAAAAAAAACGCACTTTCTTCTATTCATCAAGTATTTCCCATAAAATACCTGTTATAAATTTCCCTGATATCCCCGGTCACGCGCGCGTATTCAGACATGAGAAAATCCCCCTCTCCACCGGAACCACCGAACTCAGGCGCCATTCGGTCAAAATCGCCCCGCGTGATTTCGTTTTTGCTCCTGTCGTTGAAAAGACTCAGCAGATTTCCCATTTTTCTTAAAAATAGATAGCCTTCGCTAAGCGTCAGGGCCTCGCCGATTTCAATTAGCCCGGCACTGTAAAGCGCCCCGATAGCCTCCATGGTGTTTGCCGTTCTTAGCTCGGGGTTTGTGGGACCATGGGCAAGCTGAAGCATCTGGATGAGGAACTCAATGTCAACCAACCCCCCCCTTCCCGTCTTCAGGTTAAATCTGGATTCCGTCTCGTTGGCGAGTTCTTTTTCGACCCTCCCGCGCAGCCTTTGGATTTCCTTGGGAAAATCCGGAGCGAGCTCTTTCGCATAAACGAAATTCTCTATGACTTTCATTACCTTCTCGCCGAGCGCGCGGTTTCCCGCAACGGCACGGGCTTTTACAAGAGCCTGCCTCTCCCAGATGTGAGCACTCGAATTATGATATTCTTCAAAGGCTTCAAGCGAGGCGACAAGGGTGCCCGAATTTCCCGACGGGCGCAGTTCCACATCCACCTTGTAACAGAAGCTCTCGGAAGTGTAAACCGAAAGATTGGATATGAATCTCTGACCGTACTTGGAGAAAAGCTCGTGGTCATCTCCCTCGTAAATGAAGATTATGTCTAGGTCCGAAGCGTAGCTCATTTCCCCTCCTCCGAGCTTACCAAGTCCCAGGACAACCATGTTATCAAGAAGTTTTCTCTTTCCCGGGGAACACTTAAGGGAATCCTTGGCAAGTTCGAGGCTTGAGTCCATTACAACGTCCGCAACCATCGACAGATATTTTCCCACGTAGATCGGTTCCAAGTCCTCGGAAAGTTCCTTGAAGCAAAGTTTAAGGGACTCAATGTGCTTGAAGCTTCGAAGAGCGTTGAGTTTGTCCTCAAAGAACTCCTCTTCCGAAACGGCTTCCTCAAGAGCCCGCGCCATGGCATCTTTCGAATCGTAAAACTGCGTCACGTCCTTCAGTATGATGGAGTCAAGATACTCGGGGTGCCTGATAAGAAAATTAGACAGCATGCCGCCTCTTGAAAAGAGCCTGGAGAGCAGAGGAATGATTTTTGGGTTTTCACTCAGAAGAAAGTAGACCGACATCCTGGAACCTAGACCGGAGATAAACCTTTCAAGATTTAAAAGCGCAGAGTCCTGCTCGCTAAGATTAATTATGTTTGAGAGAAAAGCCGGTATCACTTTTCTCGAAAGCATCCTTCCCCTTTCCGTGAGTCCAGCCCTCTGGGGATTCATGAGGCTCGATATTATTTCGATCGCGTCATCCGGCGCCGAGAACCCGAGATTCCCGAGGGTCGAAATCGCTTCCTCGCGGTTTACATTTCCCTCGGCCATAAAATCCGCCACCTCCCAGAATTCCCTGCCTTTTTCCTCAAGCTCCACCCCGGGATCAAAGAACAGGTTCCCGCAATTCTTCAAGACAAGCGAGGTTATCTCTTCGTAAGCAGCTCTGAAGTCCGCCGTCGTTTCAAAACCCATCCTCCTTGAGAGTCTGCCGAGCGAACTCTCCTCCGTGGGAATGCTGTGCGTCTGAAATTCATCCCAGAGCTGAATCGAATGCTCCACTTTTCTAAGAAAAAGATAGCAATGCTCCATCTCTTCCTTTACCTGTTTTGTTATGAAACCCGTCGTCGCCATGGCGGAAAGGCCGTCAAGAGTGTTCATGAGTCCCCTGAGCTTCTTCACCGCCCCGCCGCTCATAAGCTGGGTCGCCTGCACGAAAAACTCGATATCCCTTATCCCCCCCCTGCCGAGCTTCACGTCGTTTTCCTTCCGGATGCCCTCGAGACGAATCTTCATGTCCTTGAGATCCTCTATGGACTCGTAATCAAGCAGCTTGCGGTATATTACGGGTTCAAGGTCCCCGAGGAATTCGCGACCGAGCTCAATATCCCCGGCAACAGGGGTCGCCTTGAGCAGAACCGCTCTCTCCCAGGTCTCGGCCCAGTGGTAATAATGTTCAAGGGCCGCATCAACCGACACCGCGACCGGACTCCTGCTGCCCCCAGGACGCAGACCCAGGTCGACCCTGTAGAGAAAACCGCCGGGGGTGACGGAGCTTATAGTTCTGGTAACTGATGAGGAAAGCGTGAATATCTCTTCGGCGTAGCCCTCGCTTCTGTAGAGATAAACGAGGTCTATATCGGAACTGAGGTTAAGGAGTCTTCCGCCCAGTTTCCCCATTCCAAGCACCACGAACTCAAATTGGTCTCCGCCCTCGATTCGGGACCTGTAGAAATCAAGCACCGCCCTGACCACGGAACCGGCTAGGTCGGAAATCTCCTCCATGGTCTGGCGAAACGTGCAGAGACCCAGGACTTCTCTGTAGATTATTCTCGAGAGTTCCGTGTACTTGTACTCCTTGAGCCTTTCTGAGAGCCTCTCTGAGTCCTTCGAATTCCTCACAATCGAGGCAAGCGGAGCCCGGTGGGAAGAAAGCGTTTTTTTTCTCCCGAGGGCTTTTTCATTAGTAAGGACGTTTAGCGCGCGTGGATTTCTTATGATTGAATTGCCGAGAAATCTGCTGTGGGAAGAGATGATGCGGAGGACTTTTGCTTTTTCCCCGGAGAGTTTGCCGTTTATCTCCCGGAATCTCTCAACGGTCAAGCGCGCGTTTTCCTCGTCGGGAAGAAGAATTTTCTTTTTCATCAAACCGGGTCACATGAAATCATAGGGATCAACATCAACTATAAGCTTAATTCCCGAGGCGTGCTTTTTCAACGAATCGTAAAGTGCCGAGGCATAGTTCCGAAGCAGCCCCAGATTCCCTGACGCGATAATGATCTGCCATCTGAACCTGTTTCTAAGCTTGTATATGGGAGCCTCGGAGGGGCCGAGTACTCTGAGCGATCCGGGCGGAAGATTGAGAAGGAATCTCTCGGCCGTGCGCTTCACTCTTTCGGCAAAATCTCGTGTTTTCTGCTCATCAAGCCCGTTTACTCTGAAGGATATGAACCTTGAGAAAGGAGGCTGATCAAGAGACTTTCTTAGTTCCAGTTCTTCATCCAGAAACCCGGAACTGTTATGGGAAAGGGCGAATCTTACCGAAGGATGTTCGGGGTTATATGTCTGCAGAATGACCGCCCCGGGTTTTATTCCCCTTCCTGTTCTTCCGGCTACCTGTGTGAGCACCTGGAAAGTTCTTTCTCCCGAGCGGAAGTCGGGAATCCCTAGCATATGATCGGCTGAGAGAACACCGACAAGCGTAACCCCCGGCAGATCATGTCCCTTGGCTACCATCTGGGTCCCGATAAGAACGTCCACCTCCCCGGACTCAAGCTTTTTGTAAAGGTCAAGAAGTTTGGTTTTCCCGCGGGTGTAATCCCTGTCCATAACGAAAACTCTGGCATCGGGAAGCATGCTCTTTACATCCTCCTCCACTTTCTGGGTCCCAAGACCCTTGCCCATGTATCTGGCCCCGCAGCTTGAGCAGCTGTTTTCGAATTTCTCCATAATTCCGCAGTAATGGCACTTGATCGAATTATCTTTTTTGTGAAAAGTAAGGGTTACCGAGCAATTGGGGCACCTGAAGAGTTCACCGCAGTCCCCGCAGACCAGAAAGCTTGAAAAACCCCTCCTGTTAATAAAAAGAATCGATTGTTCCCCGCGACTGAAATTCTCCACCAAGGCGTCCCTTAGGCGCGGGGAGAAAACAGTTTCATTCACGTTTTTCATATCCACGAGCTCAACATCGGGAAGCACGCTCTTTCCCACCCTTGCGGGAAGGGAAAGATATTCGTATTTGCCCCTGATCGAGTTTGCATAGGATTCAAGTGAAGGAGTCGCGGAACCCAGTAGCACCGGACAGCTACATATGGTTCCGAGCATGACCGCGGCGTCGCGGGCATTGTAACATGGCGCCTCGTTCTGCTTGTAGGAGGACTCGTGCTCCTCGTCAACCACCACGAGGCCGAGATTCTCAAACGGAGCGAAAACCGCGGAGCGGGCACCTATCACCACGCTCAGATCTCCGCTACGGGCCTTTCTCCACGCATCAAACCTCTCACCCTCGCTTAGAGCGCTGTGAATCACCGATACAGCGTCGGCGAAACGTGAACGGAACCTCTTCACCAGAAGCGGGGTGAGCGCTATTTCGGGAACGAGAACAATCGCCTGTTTCCCCCTGGCTATGACTTCGCTGACAGTCCTTAAGTAGACCTCGGTCTTTCCGCTTCCCGTAACACCGTGAAGAAGAAAACAGCGATACTCTCCCCTCTTAACATAAGGCAGGATTTTCTCCATCGCCATACGCTGATCCTGGGTAAGTTTCTTTGGCGGTTCTTCTTCCGCGTCAAGGACGCCGTAGGGATCCCTTCCGATCTCTTTTTGCTCCAAGGAGACCAGGGCGTTATCCACAAGCCACTTTACGTGAGCTGAGAAATTGCCGAATATTTCCCTTAGTTCCGAACGGGGGACGGAACCGCGGAGGTTTATGAACTCAAGTATGGCACCCTTGGCTGGTTTTTTGCGCTTAATCTCCGGGATGGTGTCGGGATCGCATGAGATTCCATAGATCTTCTCGTATTTTACCTTCTCATCTCTTATGACCCTGTAGTCAAATTCCACATGCCCCCTTCTTTTAAGAGAGTTGAGGGTCTCAAGAGAGGCCCCGCCGCTGAGCTCAATAAGCTTCTCCGAGGCAAGTTCTCCCTCAAGCAGGAGAGTTTCCAAGATTCTTTGCTCGAGGCGGTCAGGGCCCGGTTCCTTGAGGCGGCTTTTCCCCTCCTCCGTGATCCGCACGGTTTTCCCGACGCTTTTACCGAGCCCCAGAGGATGGGCAAACTTAAGGACGATCCCAAGAGGCGCCATGTAGTATTCCGAGACCCGGTGGAAAAACTCTAAGCGCTTCTCGTCAAAAAGCGGGAATTCATCGAGAATGTCGATTATATCTTTTAGCTCGAAATCGACTTTCCGTTTTGCCGCATCTCCCACCACATATCCTATGGCCTTGCGGTTTCCGAGGGGGACAAACACCCTCTTCCCCGTAGCGATACCTTGCCGGAAACGCTTCGGAACCGAATATAAAAAAAGCTGTTCGGAATGAATCGGCAAAGCTACCTGAACAATTTTTCCTGAAGCCATAACGATACCGGAAGACACTAATGCACAGTCTTACGGAAAAGTATATATGAAAGCGGGAAAAGAACCTTGAGTTCGGCCCGGAAAGCCTCGCGCGGTATCAGGCAAGATCCGCAGGCATCATTATCATGTTGTCCATCGATGCACCGGGGGCTATCATCGGATAAACCATCTCGGTACAATCAACTTCTATCTCCATGAGAACAACCCCCGGAGTGTTAAGGCCTTCCCTGAGAGTGGGCTCAAGCTCCTCGGGCCTCACCGCCCGAAGGCCGCGGGCTCCAAACGCTTCTGCGAGCTTCACGAAATCCGGCAGCACTTCAAACCGAGATGCCGAGTAATTGCCCCCAAAAAACATCGTCTGCCATTGCCTTACCATTCCGTGATGACGGTTGTTGAAAACGATAATCTTAAGATCCAGATTGTTTTCAACCGCAGTCGCAAGTTCCTGGAAATTCATCTGGAAGCTTCCGTCGCCGGCAACGCATATAACCTGCTCATCGGGTCTTGCGTATTTCGCTCCCATAGCCGCAGGGAAACTGAATCCCATGGTTCCCAAGCCCCCCGAGGTAAGATGGGTTCTCGGTCTTTCGAACTTGTAGAACTGGGCTACCCACATCTGGTGCTGACCCACATCGGAAACTATTATGGCGTTTCCTTTCGTGAGCTTGTAAAGCATGTCTATGGCGTAGGTAGTTAGAATCTTATCGCTTCCCTGGCAATAGGTGAGCGGGTGCTTCTCGTTCCAGTCCCGTATCCGCCTGAGCCAGGATTCCCTCCCTTCAAGGTCAATCTCCCCGGGGAGAGCATCGAGTATCTGGCGCAGCACAATTTTGGCATCCCCTACTATCGGACACTCAACCGGTATGTTCTTGTCTATCGAGGATGGGTCTATATCTATATGGATAATATCGGCGTTGGGGGCAAACTCTTCGAAGTTCCCGCCCGTAGCCCTGTCATCAAACCGCCCGCCGATCGAGATAACGAGATCCGATTCGGTAACGGTCATATTGGCGGCGTAGGAACCGTGCATCCCGAGCATGCTTATGAAAAGCGGATCGCTCGCCGGATAACCCCCCAGACCCATAAGGGTTGAAGCCACAGGTATCTGAAGCCGGTGACAGAACTCAAGCAGTTCATCCGTAGCCCCGGACCAGATAACTCCTCCACCGGAATAAATAACCGGCTGCTTTGAAGCAAGCAGCATCTCCACAGCTCTTTTTATCTGCGCAGGATTTCCCTTCATAGTGGGCTTGTAACCTTTGATATCTATCTCGTGATCCTCGGGGATTACAAGCTCGTCTTCTCCTATGAGAACATCCTTGGGCATATCAACCAGAACAGGGCTGGGTCTTCCGGTGCCGGCTATGTGAAAAGCCTCTTTCATTGCTCTCGGGAGATCCCGGGTTTCCCGCACAAGGTAGTTATGTTTCGTGCAGGGTCTTGTTATGCCTATATGGTCGGCTTCCTGGAAGGCATCGCTTCCAAGGTACTGCGTAGGAACCTGCCCCGTAAAGATAACTATGGGAGATGAATCCATCTGCGCCGTCGCAATGCCGGTAACGGTGTTGGTTGCCGCAGGACCCGAGGTGCAAAGCACCACTCCCGGTTTTCCCGAGGCTCTTGCGTACCCGTCGGCCATGTGCGTAGCTCCCTGCTCATGCCTCACGAGCACGTGATTTATCCTGTCGGTATAGTCGGTCATCACGTCATAGACCTTGAGAACGTAACCTCCCGGTAGTCCGAAGACCACGTCAATACCCTGGTGAAGAAGCGTCTCAAAGAACATCTGTGCGCCGAGCATCTTGGCCATTTTATTATATCTCCCTGGTTGTTTTTAAAATGCGGAGTACCAACAACCCATCCGCTTAATCTATCACCGCGCGCATACAACTTCAAGACCGCCGGGGAAAAAGATTACTAGCGTCTCTTTGCCGATTTCACTTCGCGCTCCGCTGCGGAGCGACGAAGATAGAAAGGAGTCAGGGTGAAGGGATCGCCCTTTTGTCCGGAGAGAATCTTTTTTCTCCCCAGAAGCGCGCAGCCAGACGCCCTCGGGGTGTTTAAATTCGCGGGCAGAAAAACGGCAGTCTCTCCCAGAGCATTCCGTATAAGATTTGCGTGCAGCATGGCTCCGCTTCCCACAAAAACGGTCTTTTTTCTCACCTCATCACACACAGATTCCGGTGTGGCGATTTCCGCGGGGTTTACCTCTTCGCCTTTGGGATCATAAAATGAAAAGAAAACCTCCCCTCTGCCCGCGTCGGTCATGACGCACACATCGTTTCCGCACCAAAGCGCGTTTGAGGCAAGAATCTCAAGTGAGGGAACTCCCGCAAGATCCGCTCCCAAAGAATAGCAAAGCGCCTTTGCGGTGGATACCCCTATGCGAAGAGAGGTAAAGGAACCCGGCCCCGTTGACACGCAGACCGCGTCCAGATCGTTTTTCCCGAGTCCGCAATCCGAAAGAAGCCGCTCGATCGTGGGAATAAGTACCTCGTTATGCCTTGGACCGGTGTTGAAAACATATTCGCAAAGAAGCGCGTCGTCATCGGATACTGACACGCTTCCCGAGAAAGTAGACGTTTCGATTCCCAGAATTTTCATGTGTATCTTTTAAATATGGCAAAAATGGACATTCAGGAGTGAGAGTTATAGGCTCAGATTTAGTGAATTCGGCACACCGGAAACTTTTTTCGGGGTTTTCCCCTACTCCGCTTCCTCAGAGGAACCCATCCCCGAGGCTTTTATGATCTCATCTCTTATTTTTTCGCGAATTTCCGGATTTTCGTGCAGAAACTTCTTGGAGTTCTCCCTTCCCTGCCCCATTCTCTCCCCGTCATAGGAATACCAGGTCCCGCTTTTCTTTACCACATTGAATTTAGTTCCCAAGTCCACAAGCTCCCCGAGTTTTGATATTCCCCTTCCGAAAATCACCTCGAATTCCGCTTCCCTAAAAGGCGGGGCGACTTTGTTCTTGACAAGCTTCGCCCTGACCCTGTTGCCAATTATACGGTCGCCGTCCTTAAGAGATCCAATGCGCCTTATGTCAACTCTCACCGATGAATAGAACCGAAGAGCGTTACCGCCAGTGGTGGTTTCGGGGTTCATATACGCCGGAACCCCGATTTTCATGCGAAGCTGGTTAACGAAAATCACTATGGTCTTTGAGCGGCTGACGTTAGCCGTTATCTTGCGAAGGGCCTGCGACATAAGCCTCGCCTGAAGACCCACGTGAGTGTCTCCCATCTCCCCCTCGATTTCGGCGCGGGGGGTAAGGGCCGCCACAGAGTCAAGCACTATGAGGTCAACCGCATTGCTTCTTATGAGGGTGTCGATAATTTCAAGGGCCTGTTCTCCGAAATCGGGCTGCGAAATAAGAAGATCTTCTACCTTGATGCCAAGCGCCGCCGCGTAGCTTGTCGAAAGAGCGTGCTCGGCGTCTACAAAAGCGGTTATTCCTCCAGCCTTCTGGGCTTCCGCGATTGCGTGGAGCGCTATGGTGGTCTTACCAGAGGCCTCCGGACCGTAAACCTCGACGATCCTTCCCCTGGGAAACCCCCCGACTCCAAGAGCTATATCAAGTCCAAGGGAACCCGAGGTAATAACCGGAATGTCCGAGAGGGAAGCGTCCTCCCCCAGTCTCATTATGGAACCCTTTCCAAACTGCTTCTCTATGGTGCTGATGGCTACGTCTATGTTCTTGTTCTTCTCGTCAAGATCGCTCATTCCGTTCTAATCTCCGTTTCGGTTTTTAGGGTTCTGAAACTACTATCCTACATAATCAAGGCAGAACTTCCTAACCATATCAATAGCGGTGGAAGCGGCAAAGTTTTTTATCTCATCCCTCGTTCCAGTAAAATTCCGTTTCTCGCAGAAAGTGCCCGAGGAAACATGACTGAATCCGAACCACACGGTGCCCACGGGCTTCTCCGCGGTCCCGCCTCCCGGACCCGCGATCCCGGATATGGAAATCCCTATATCGGTTCCGAAAAGCTCTCTCACCCCACGGGCCATTTCGAAAACCACTTCCTCGCTCACCGCGCCAAAGCGCGCGAGGGTATCCGCGGTTACCCCGAGAAGTTTTTCCTTGGAATCGTTACTGTAAACCACAGTTCCTCCCAGAAAATAAGCCGAACTTCCCGCAATGTCCGTAAACCGGCTCGAGCAAAGCCCTCCCGTGCAGGACTCCGCAGCAGAAAGGGTCAGGTCTTTTTCAAGCAACAAAGATGCCGTTGCCTCTTCAAGAGGTTCGTCCTTCTGCGAAAAGAGAAAGTCCCCAAGCCTTTCTTTCGCCTGCGCACACGCATCGCGCAACAACGAATCAAGCACTTCGCCGTCATGTCCCGAGGCCGTGAGGCGAAGGTGAATCTCGGGCAGACGGATCCTGTATCCGACATCCACCCCTTCGGGTGAGAAGCCTCCCAGTTTTTCCGCCACCTCGGATTCGCCCAGCCCGAAGGTCCTGAGCACTCTAACGCGCAGGACATTCCCTTTTTCCACGGCACTGCTTATATCCGGGAAGACATGTTCTCTGAACATACGCTTGAATTCCCTTGGGACACCGGGAAGAAAATAAAATTTCGAGTTGCCGGAAACAAAGCTGAAGCCGGATGCCGTGCCGACGGGATTTTCGATAACCGTCGTTTCCTCAGGAAACATGGCCTGTTTTTCATGATGGATGTTAGGCTCTCTTCCCCTTTTTCTAAGCTTTCGGGCGATGTCTTCATAGACTGCCGGATTGAAAACAAGGGGAGTTCCAAGAAACTTCGAGGCGGCAAGCGCACTCAGGTCATCCCCGGTGGGGCCGAGCCCTCCCGTGACTACGACAAATCTGGCTCTTTTTGAGGCCGTGGCAAAAGAAGCAAGAAGATCTTCAAGATCATCGGCAACCGCGCAGTGGTGCTTAACCTCAATACCGGATGAGGACAGTTCCGCAGCTACCCAGCTGAAATTGATATCCCGGGTAAGACCGCTCATTATTTCGTTTCCGGTCGTGATTACCTCAACGCACATTGCCGGGTAATTTTAACCGGAAAGAAAACCCCGCGGGAAGACAAATTACCAAATATAAAGTAAGCGAGCGGCATAAGCCCTCGGCTTTTTGCAAATCAGGGAATTCAAGGTACTTTACCTAACATGGATTACAGTTTGAAAAATCTGCCGGTCCACGAACGGATTCGTCTTGTGGAAGACTTATGGGACAGCATTGCCTCTGATCAGAATTCTATTTCTCTTTCATCTGCACAGAAAGCCGAACTTGACAAAAGGCTTGATGCGTACGAATTGGCTAAACATCCTGGGCGACCCGCGGATGAAGTCATTTCAGAAATCCGCAAAAAACTGTGAGTTACGAAACCCGGTTCCGCGAAGAAGCGGAAATGGACTTGGCTGATGCCGCTTCCTGGTATGAATTTCAACAACAAGGATTAGGGGATGAGTTTCTTAACGAACTACTTTCAACTATTCAGTCCGTTGAGAAACATCCATTTGGATTCCCAATTGTACATCGCGATGTTCGGAGAGCTTTAATTAAACGGTTCCCGTTCGGGGTTTTCTATCGCGTTGAATCGGAATTTATTGTCATTTTCGCGGTTATGCACGCAAGCCGACACCCGCTTCGATGGCAAAGCAGAATATAGCGGCCAGAGCAACCATTGTTTTTGTTCTTCCCATGCCCTGTAAATGCTCGCCACGCCATTAACAAATAAGCTTTGTTAGATAAAGTAAAAGCATGTGCAAAATCAACAGCAAATTCCAAGTCACTTTACCAAAAGCAATTGCCGAGCGTTACGGCATTCAGCCAGGAGATGATATACGTTTTGAGGAGGCCGGAGAAACCATCCGCGTGGTGCCCCCAAATACCCGGATGCAGAAAAAGGATCTCGACACTGAAACGCGTCTGCGTATATTTGATGAAGCAATGGCCCGACAACGGGCCCGCGAAGCGGGAAGGACACGGGCTCCAGCGACTGAGCGAGGCTGGACTCGGGAAGAACTCTACACGCGGGGCAGCCCAGATGCTGATTGACACCAACGTGCTGTTCTATCGTTATGACAGCCGTTTCTGCTCTACGCATGAAGTCCGGTTCCGCAAAGAATACGGCGGGTATCATCAATAGAGCCGGACAAGCACCTGAAGACAGAGGTTAGCGTACACCCCGGCCAGAACGTCATCCATAACGATACCGTACCCACCAGGAAGTCTCTCGACTCTTCGTATCAGAAACGGCTTTGCTATATCGAAAAACCTGAAAAGAAAAAAGCCGATCGCCAAGTTAAGAGGGTTCGGAGTTATGAAAAGCATGCACACCAAAAATCCGCATACCTCATCAATCACGACCTCAGGGGGGTCTTCTCTTTTAAAAATCGACGCGCAACGGCCCGCGGCTATAAAAGAGACAAGAATCAGTCCCAACGTAAATGCTGAATAAAAAAGCGCGCCGCCTGTGAGGCTGAGCAGGTATACAACCCCGACCGCCCCAAGAGTCCCGGCGGTTCCGGGGGCCCCTGGGGCAAACCCCAGCCCGAAAAAAGTCGAGAAAACAACGCATATCCTGTTTATCAACGTTAACTCTCCGGGAACTCCGCCCGCGGGGGCAGATCTTCAGCAAGACTCATTTGACTGATAACATCAGCAAGTTTATCATTCTTTAATCACCAAATGTCAAAAGTAATATGCGTGGTAAATCAGAAAGGGGGAGTCGGTAAAACCACGACCGCGGTCAACCTTTCGGCCTCTCTGGCGGTGGCAAATCGCCGCACGCTTCTCATAGACCTTGACTCTCAGGGAAACGCGACTGGGGGGCTCGGCATTGATAAGGAATCAGTTAATTCGAAAAATATCTGCAGCGTCATACTGGGAGAAGTAAAGCTCGCGGACACTGTAATTGACGTCTATCCGGAGCTTCTAAACGGTTACCTGCACCTATGTCCGGCGAACCACGAACTCACCGGGGCCGAGATACACCTTATAGAAACGGAGAGCAGGGAATACCGTCTTAAAAAGGTTATCGACGAGATAAGGGCCGAGTACGATTACATATTCATAGACGCCCCCCCGTCTCTCAGCCTGCTCACCATAAACGCGCTTGCCGCAGCCGACCGGGTGCTCATACCCGTTCAGTGCGAATACTACGCTCTTGAAGGAATAGGCCAGCTGCAGACAACCATATCCCTAGCGAAGCAGAGACTCAATCCTTCGCTTGAGGTGGAGGGTTATCTTTTGACGATGTTCGATTCCCGTAATAACATATGTCATTCAGTGGCCGAGGACGTAAGGAACCACTTCGGCGAAAAAACCTTTGACACCGTAATAAGCAGAAACGTGAAGCTCGCCGAAGCGCCAAGCCACGGAAAACCGCTTTTACTTTACGAAATTAAATCGAGCGGAGCGCAGAACTACATGAAACTCGCAAATGAAATAATAAGCAGAGCGGCGGAGGTTAACTGATGTGAAGAAACGAAGCCTGGGAAGAGGGCTCGACTCCCTTATTCCGAAGAATCTGGAAACGGAATCTACCGGGTACCAGATGGTGAATACGAATCTGCTTAAGCCTAATCCCTCGCAGCCGAGAAAGCAGTTTGAACAGGGAGCACTTGAGGAACTCGCGGAGTCCATAAGGGAGAATGGAGTTATCCAGCCTCTTATCGTCCGTAAAGAAAACGACGGCTTCGAGATAGTGGCCGGGGAACGCAGGTGGAGAGCGGCGAAAATAGCCAAGCTCGAGGAACTGCCCGTAGTGATAAGAGCCGTTACCGATCAGGACGTGGCGGAACTCTCGTTAATAGAAAACATACAAAGAGAGGACTTAAATCCCATTGAAGAGGCCGAGGCCTATGAAAAGCTCTCGGAGCGCTTCGGGCTTACCCACGACGATATAGCCAGGAAAACGGGAAAAAACCGCTCGGTCATCACAAACCAGTTGAGGCTTCTCAGGCTTTCAGAGAAGGCGAAGGAAGCCCTTGTCTCGGGCGCGATAACCGCAGGGCACGCAAGAGCGCTTCTTGGCGCTTCCTCCCTTGAGGAGATGGACTTCCTTCTCGGCGAAGTGCTGAAAAAGGATCTCACGGTAAGGAGAACCGAAGCGCTTGTAAAAAAGAAAAGCGGAGATGCCGGACCGTCCGCTGAGCCAGTCTCAGAGGAACCGGAAGAAGATATATTCACCAGAGAACTTACCGAAGAACTTGCCGGGAAATTCTCAACCAAAGTAAGAATAAGCCGCAACAAGACAAGAGGGAAAATAGAAATAGAGTACTATTCTCCCGAGGAGCTTGAGAGGATTATTGGCATACTGCTCTCGCGCGGGTAATATCCCGCGGAATTCACGCCGGAGCAAGGAAACAAGAGATGAAACAGTTTTCTGTAAAAATAGAGGTTAAGCTCAAGCCCGTGGTGCTCGATCCCCAGGGCAAGGCGGTGCTTAACGCTCTTTCCGGTCTCGGATTCAATGGGGTCTCAGACGCGAGGGTGGGCAAAATCGTGGAACTCACCATGGAGGGCGAATCCGCCGAGGAAGTAAGCCGCAAAGCGGACGAGATGTGCCGGAAACTCCTTTCCAACCCGGTAATCGAAGATTCTTCGGTGGAGGTAGTGGAAAAATAAGATGCCAAGTTTCGGAGTTCTGTTCTTTCCGGGGTCCAACTGCGACCACGATTGCTACCACGCCATAAAAAAAATCCTGGGTCGGCCCTGCGAACTTATATGGCACGAGGAAACTTCCCTCGAGGGAATCGACTGCATTGTGATACCGGGGGGATTTTCCTACGGAGACTATCTTCGCGCGGGAGCCATATCGCAGTTCTCTCCGGTGGTAAGTCCGCTCAGGGAACTTGCCGCAAGAGGAGTCCCGGTAATAGGGATATGCAACGGGTTTCAGATTCTTGTTGAATCGGGACTTCTTCCCGGGGCATTCATACACAACTCCTCACTGAAATTCGTCTGCAGATGGACAAACGTAAAAGTTGAGGATACCGATACGCCCTTCACCTGCCTTCTGCGCAGGGGGGAAGTGCTGAAACTGCCGGTCGCAAACGCTCAAGGCAACTTCGTGCTGCCCCCGGACGGGGACAATACCCGGGAACGTAGAATAGTTTTGCGCTACTGCGGGGAAGGAGGAGAGCCGACTGCCGAGGCAAATCCAAGTGGCGCAGAGGACAATATAGCAGGGATCGCCAACAGCCAGGGCAATGTACTCGGGATGATGCCTCATCCCGAGCGCAGTTTCGAGAGAGTGCTCGGTTCCGAGGACGGCAGGAGGATGTTTGAGTGCGTAGTGTCTTGGATAGAGTCGCGCGGGCGGAAATCCTCAGGCGTTACGAACCTTGACCCCTTGGTTTCTTCACAAAAATGATTTCCTGAAAAGCTTGCTTTACGACATCAGTTGATGTACATTTAGTATGACTTTTTCACTGTTTAGCAAACTGAATGGGGTGTTAGAAATGAGAACAACTGTAAACTTGGATGATAAACTTCTGGCCCAAGCACAGGAGATGACGAACATCACGTCAAACACCAAACTCCTTCGGGAAGCTCTGAAGGCACTTGTGCAGAGGGAAAGCGCACGGCGACTTGCCAAGCTGAAGGGAAGCGAACCCGGACTTCGTTCTATTCCGCGGCGCCGTTTTGATTATGATTCTGATTGACACTTCAGTATGGATTGAGCACTTGAAGGGTAAAACCGAGGTGGTTGAATATCTGCTCGGCGGCAATGAAGTACTTATCCATCCATTTGTCATAGGCGAGATCGCCTGCGGCAATTTTACGAACCGCGGAGAAGTTCTCTCGATGCTCCAAAAACTGCCCGCTCTTTCCGTGACGGACGACTCCTTGGTATTATACTTCATCGAACAAAATCAGCTGTCTGGGCTGGGTATAGGTTACATTGACGCTCATCTGCTGGCTTCTGTGGTCCTCGAGCCTCCAACCCGAGTGCTTACACTCGACAAGCGTTTCAGAGCGGCCGCCGAAGCGATGCAACTAGCCTATTATCCTGCAAGCTATTAACGGAATCCCGAAACCCTCCTCAGCATTCACGATAATGGGGGGAGTCGAGCTAAAGCGGGATGGTTTGAGTAAAACTCAGACTGTGTTAGTCTTAACGGGAAATTGTGCGCGCCGAGAGGTTTTTAACATGGACAACACGCAGAGCAAGGAAAAAATAGACATAACCGACTACATCTGTCCGATGACGTTTGTCAAAACAAAGCTTAAGCTTGAGCAGATGAAGCGCGGGGAAGTCCTTGAAGTAAGGCTCTGCGAAGGAGAGCCTCTCTCCAACCTCCCGAGAAGCGTGGAACAGGAAGGTCACAGGGTTCTCTCCGTAAAGAAAGAAGAAGGCCGCTACCACAAGGTAATCATCGAGCGCTGCTAATGTATAGATCCGAAGCCGGAACCTCCAGCGCCGGAGGTTCAAGAGTCGAATCGGTGGTTGACCTTATAGGCAACACCCCTCTTTTGGAACTTTCCGAGACTGCAAAGGAATGCTCTCCCGGAGTCAGTATTTACGCAAAGGCCGAGTGGTTTAACCCGGGAGGTTCAATAAAAGACCGCCCCGCCCGCAGAATGATCCTGAAAGCCATCCGCTCCGGTGAACTCACAAAAGACAAGGTCATTATGGACTCCTCTTCCGGAAACACCGCGATCGCGTACGCGATGCTCGGGGCCTCGCTCGGGTACGAGGTTGAAATCGTAACGCCTGAGAACGTAAACACCGAGAGAAAAAAAGCGATTGAAGCCTACGGAGCGAAGATAACCTTCTCAAGCCCTCTTGAAGGTTCCGACGGAGCGATAAGAATGGCTCACAGGCTAAAAGCGGATAATCCCGAGAAATATTTCATGCCGGACCAGTACAACAACATCAATAACCTCCTGGCTCACTACGAGACGACCGCGCCCGAGATCTGGGAACAGACAAAGGGTGCCGTGACACATTTTCTTGCGGGACTCGGCACATCGGGAACTTTTATGGGAACCGGAAAAAGGCTTAAAGAATACAATCCCGATATAAAGACAATCGCGATTCAGCCTGAAGAAAGTCTTCACGGACTTGAGGGCATGAAACATATGCCCACTTCAATAGTTCCCGGCATATACAACGAGGAAGCAGCCGATGAAGTTGTCTTCATCTCGACTGAGAAAGCGTATGAAATGATGGAGCGGCTGATGGATACCGAGGGGATATTCGTGGGTCACTCGGGAGGAGCCGCGGTCTGCGTAACGCTTGAGTACGCGAAAAAACTGAAAGAAGGAGTGCTCGTGACGATTCTTCCCGACTCGGGCAGAAGGTACCTGAGCGAAGGACTCTGGTGGTAAAAATTTACAGATCGGCCTATCTGGGTATGACACGGGACGCAGAATCCGGTTATCCTTACGAGGTATGCGGAGTGATGATCGGGAAAGAAGATACCGTCACTCACTTCCGCAAATGCGCCAATCTGGTCTCTGACGACAAATCCGAAACGGCATTTAAGGAAACAGCAAACATTGACAGCAAGCGGTTAAAGGACCGCTACGAGCTTGATCCGCGTTCCTACATAGAAGCGGATTCGTGGGCGAGGGAGAACGGTCTTGAGATTCTCGGCATATACCACTCGCATCCAGACCACCCTTCGAAACCTTCGGAAACGGACAGACAGGTGGCATCACCCGGATGGGCGTATATAATTTTCTCGGTAAACCGCGGGAAACTCGCCGACGCGAGAATATGGTACATTGACGAACAGAACTTCCAGTTTGAAGAAAGAAAGTTCGAAGTGGTTAAAGACCCCGACTGATGCAATGAAGAAGACAACCGAGACCCGGAGTAGGCTGCATATGCCGGGAGAAACCCAACTATGAGTATGCAGGTCCTATTTGAAAGTACGCTGGCTATCCTTCCCGAGTGCATACTCATACTCACCGCCCTGCTCATACTGATCTGCGCTCCGATTCTGAAAAAAAGATGGATGGGGTCGCTTTTTCTCCTAGCAATCTCAGGAACCGTACTCTCCCTCGTCCTTAACTTCTCCAGGTTCTCCGGCGAAAGTTCCGCGTTTTCCGGTGCGCTAGTAATTGATTCCTTCTCCGCTTATTTCAACTCCCTTTTCCTCCTGGCGGCGCTTGCGACGATTCTTTTTTCAAAAGATCACCTCGAGAAACGCACGCAATGGCTTGAGGAATTCTACGCGCTTGTGCTTTTCTGCACGAGCGGGATGATGATTCTCGCTTCCTCGGTCGAACTCATGACGCTTTTTGTGGGATTCGAAATCATGTCAATTGCCGTCTACATACTCTCGGGGTTCAGAAGCAGGTCCCTCGACTCCACAGAATCAGGCGTAAAATACCTTGTTCTGGGGGGATTCTCTTCCGCGGTGCTGCTTTTTGGAATCGCCCTTCTCTACGGGGCTACCGGTTCCACTTTTCTTGAGGAAATTCTAAGAAATCCGGGGAACCTCCCGATGTATGTCTGCGGAGCCGCCTTTGTGGCAGTGGGAGTCATTTTCAAGATAGGAGCCGTGCCGCTTCACCAGTGGGTACCCGACATCTACGACGGAGCTCCTCTCACCGTTACGGGATACATGTCCGTTGCGGTAAAAGCAGCGGCTTTCGTGCTGCTGCTGAGAATATTTCTCGGTTCCGCTCCGGGGTTTGAAAACTACATGACGGTCGCCGTACAGATCGCGGCTGTGCTGACCATGATAGTAGGAAACATAGCAGCCATATATCAAAAAAGCGTAAAGAGGATGCTTGCCTACTCAAGCGTGGCGCACGCGGGATACGCCCTCGTCGGGGTGGCGGCAGTCCTCTCAGACTCTTCGGTCGGAAGCGGGAGCGTTCTTTACTATCTGTTTGCCTACACCTTTATGAACCTCGGGGCTTTCGGAATCCTCGCCTACGCAAGCAGGGAGGGAAACGACTGTGACACTTTTGAGAGGATATCGGGACTCTGGAGCAGGAAACCGGCGGCATCGCTCGCACTTGGAGTATTTATGTTCTCGCTTGCGGGAATCCCGCCAACTATAGGGTTTTTCGGGAAATACAGGGTGTTTTTAGCTGCGGTCGACGCCAATCTGACGCCGCTTGCAGTAATAGGGATAATAACAAGCGTAATCTCCGCGTATTACTACCTCAAGGTGCTCGTCTACGCGTTTATGAAGGAAGACAGCTACGGGGCAAGCGCAAACAAACCGCTTTCGGGGGCTACAATTGCAGTGCTTACCGCAGTCACGGTTTTTTTCGGTATATTTCCTTTCTTGTCATGGGATCTAGCAGCTCAGGCCTCAAACACTCTTCTCGCCGCGGTCGCCTTTTAGACGGCAGGGGGTTTTTCTTTCGCCCGAGTGCGAAGGGTTTTTATTTCAGAATCTAGGAAATGGAGAAAGGCAAGGACACTCAAGGCGTATTCGTAGATGTGATGGCGGTTTTTTTCTTCGCCCTCGGCGTATTCACATTCGCAAGCCTTCTGGTCTTCAGCACCCTTCTTGAAATCGACGTAAAAGGCGCAATGGGAGGCGCGGGCCTTTACGTGTCGCACTCCCTTGGAAGTTCCTTCGGCACGCTTTCCTTCGTATTTCCCGTGTTGATGTTCTATGCATCATATGTGATTCTGAGAAAGCAGCCCGCCCGGAAAATATACTGGAAGCTTTTCTCCACGATTATTTTCCTTCTTTCCTCGACCACCCTGCTCGGGCTCGTTTACGGAAAAAGTTCCCTCCTAGGCTACTCGCCGGCCGGGGGATGGATGGGTCTTGCGATCTCCAGGGAATTCGGGCAGAACATCCTGGGGACCTTTGGAACATATATTGTCGCCATAATCGTCATATTCCTCTCCGTGATAATAACAACGGAAACCAAGATCACCACCGTAGTGAAAATCATCCGCCTGCTCTTCTCAGGCGCTCTAAAAGCAGTCTTTGCGCCGATCGGCGCGCTAAGACGCGCCGCCGCACGAAGAAGCTCCCGAGAAAAAAAGAAGCAAGCCGCACCGAAGCCAACCCCCAGCGCGGCAAAAACCCCGGCCGCGGAACACAAGAAGAAACCCGACGGAAAAGCCGACACGGAACCGCAGATAGTCTTCACTCCTCCGGCCCCCGACAAGAAAGACGAGCAGCCCCCTGCCGCACCCGAGAGCAAATGGCTTGACTTCTCCCTGCCCTCAATTGATCTGCTTGACCCGAAAATCGACACGTCGGTGGAGATAGACAAGGAAGCCATGTACCAGAAGGCCACCTTGATCGAAGAGAAGCTTGCGGACTTCGGAGTAACCGGAAAGGTCATGGAGATACGTCCCGGCCCGGTTATCACGATGTTCGAGTACAAGCCAGCCCCAGGGATAAAAATAAACAAGATATCGTCTCTTGAAGGTGATCTGGCAATGGGTCTTAAGGCGCTGAGCATAAGAATCATAGCCCCCATACCGGGAAAAGACGTGGTCGGAATAGAGGTGCCGAACGAAAGCAGGGAAATAGTGGTGCTGCGGGAACTTTTCGAGAGCAACTCGTTTACGGAGAAAAAATCGATGCTCACCATCGCCCTCGGAAAAGACATATCCGGAAAGCCGCGCTACATGGATCTTCAGACCGCTCCGCACCTTATGATCGCCGGAACCACAGGTTCGGGCAAAAGCGTGCTCCTAAACGCCGCGATCACGAGCCTGCTCTACAGGGCGACCCCTTATGAACTCAAGATGATAATGATAGACCCGAAGATGCTCGAGCTCTCCATATACGAAGACATTCCCCACCTGCTCCACCCTGTGGTAACCGAATCGAGAAAAGCCGTGGCCGCCCTCAAGTGGCTGGTCGGGGAAATGGATTCCAGATACAAAATGCTCTCCGAGGAAGGGGTAAGGGACATAGACAGCTATAACAGGAAGCTTGAGGCGCTTGAAATCGAGGAAAAACAGCTCAGGTGGCTTCCCTACATAGTCGTTATCATAGATGAGCTTGCCGACCTGATGATGGTTTCCCCGACTGACGTTAAGGACTCGATAATAAGGCTCGCGCAGAAAGCCCGGGCGGCGGGAATCCATATAATAGTCTCCACGCAGCGCCCCTCGGCGGATGTGGTGGCGGGACTCATAAAAGCTAACTTCCCGGCGCGCATATCCTTTCTCGTATCTTCAAAAGTGGATTCAAGAATCATTCTTGACACCGGGGGAGCGGAGACCCTGCTCGGAAAGGGGGACATGCTCTTTCTCGCATCCGGGGGAAGCAACCTCTTAAGACTGCAGGGCGCGCTTATATCCGACGATGAAAGAAAACGGGTAACAGATTTTCTAAGATCCAAGGCAGAACCGGTCTACATAGAAGAAATAACAAAAGATGACCCAGACGATGGAAGCTCGGGAGTCAGCGAAGACGAAAAAGACGAGCTTTACGAAACCGCGCTCGGGATAATAGCCGAAACGGGACAGGCATCCATTTCCATGATACAGAGAAGGCTCAAGATAGGATACAACCGCGCGGCCAGGATCGTTGAGACAATGGAAAAAGAAGGTCTTATAGGCCCTCAGGGGGCGGCCGGGAAACCGAGGGAAGTCTACGTGAACATGATTAAAGCGGACAGGGGAAACTCGGATTGAAAAAAATCGCGCTTGCGGCAGCGCTTCTCGCCACCTTCTTTCTTTTTACCGCGCAGCCCGCGAGGACCCAAGACCCAAGCACTGTTGTAAGCGGCATCCAGAAAAAATACGCTTCCATAAACGACCTTAAATCGCCATTCACACAGGAAACCCTGATAAAGGACCTTGGGGAGAAAATCGCTTCCTCGGGCAAGGTGTGGTTTAAAAAACCCGGGATGATGAAGTGGCAGTACGAAGAGCCATGGAAAGACACGATTGTCTCTGACGGAAAGAAGGTCTGGTATTTTGACAGCCGGGAGAACCAGGTAACCGAAATGGAACTTGAAAGCGTCTGGGCAGATTCTCTGGGTTCCTATACCGTCATTTCCATACTGGAGGATCTTGACCGTCTTTTTGATGTCCGCCCGGGCGCCGTAAGCACCGACGGGCGGGGGAATGTCCTCCTTGACCTGAAACAGAAAAACCAGGAGCAGTCAAAGCAGGTGACTATAGCGGTCGACCCCAAGACCTATATGCTGAGAGAAATCATAATCGGGGACATATTCGGGAACACGACGGTCATAAAACTGGGCACTGCAGAAGTCAACCTTGGCATTCCCAATTCGTTTTTTGCGTTTAAAAAACCGAAGGAAGCAGGGGTGGTGACTTTTCCCTGAGGCCCGGCATTGATTTGATTGTAATAACCTCGCGAACAGGGGTCTTGACGGCGGCGCTTTGAAGAAGAAGCTTTGGAACAGATACGGTAACCGTCCGAGAAAATCATATAAGCGCAAAAGCCTCTCTTCCTGCACTCCTTATTGACAAGGAACTGCCTTATTGACAAAGAACCACCCGCAGTGTTAACATCCTGAATAAGGGCGACCGGTTATTACCAAACTGCCTGTTTGAATTTGATATGGAGCAAGTGGCTAGTTATAGGGGTATTGCCATAATTAAAATATGAATCGACATTATCCCTTCGACAACGAGTTTCGCATCTCCGCTGAGCAGAAGATGCAGTTCCAGCGAGACGGATTCGTCAAGCTGGAAGGATTCCTGAACCCTGCCGTGGTAGAGACGCTGCTTGATCGTGTTGAAGTGGAAATGCGCCGAAACACCGTCGACACCTTCAAGGCGGATTCAAATTTCAATCGAGTGAAGTACGACTTCGAAAGCGACAAGGTCGATCTCTTCGAACTGCTGGAGCAACCCTACTTCCAGGAGGCCCTTACCGGTCTGGCGGAGTGCAGTCTCTTTCTGACGTTCGAACTGTGCTTCGAGATCGAAAAGAACGTCAACACAGGATTCCCGTGGCATGTCGGCGTGCAAAGTTTCGGCTACCAGCCTGCGGAGGAATTCGGATGCACGCTGTGGGCACCACTTCATCCCGTGGACGTAGACGGACAGCGGGGCGGAATGGCCTATGTGCCCCAGCATGTCGTATCGGGCGAATTCATCTACGAGATCGAGTCGGCAATCGTCTCGACACTCAGGGCCAAGGAGCAGGCCGGGATCAGGACGAGCGTGAGGGATTACTTCGCCATGCGCACCGGGGTCCTCAATTCACCTATCATGGTCGACATACTCGAGAACCACCAGATCGAAGACGACTTCGAACCTGGTGACGCACTCCTGTTCAACAAGATGGTCGTCCATCGAAGCGTCATGCTCGGAGAGGGGGATCTCCATAGGCGGGCGGCCTATGTGATGCGATTTGTCGATGCGGGATCGCACTATGACTTGGAGCGGGCGCAGAACCTAGAGTATCCCGTTGAACAGTACGGGACTGGGCTTTTCCCATACAAGCCGATCACGCGTCAGCATATCGAAATCGCGGAAGCCGGGGCGGCCAACGGAGACCTTCTCTCGAACTGCGTCTACTTCGGTGACCGAGACCGCCGGATGCTCCGCCACCGGTAGCCCCCCCCCTAAAGGGCAGGGCTCCCGTACGGATTTCGTCCCGCCATGTATTCATAAGTTTAGTCAGGACACAGCTCCCTGTACCTCGAGCCCGTTTTCTGCTTCCAATTCTTCCAGTCTTTCATCCCTGAGAGCCATTACCGTAAGGTCATAATATTCCCGCCAGATTTTCTTGAAACCGGGAGGTCCGTCGTGCTTGTGATTGCGCCCCCCTATTCTTCCCTTTAAAGTCGGGCTGTGATATCATTTTTTCAGGATCTTTATGCCGAAAGTCAGTATTTATACAAACTCTTGAAAACCACGCACCTACCGGCGACAGGCCACGGCGGGAGAAGGACACTATGAGTAAAAAGCGGTCTGCTGATCATTCTCAAGCTACGGTGGCTGAACCGGATGCCAGGGATCACCCGGATTCACAATTCGCAGAGCCGATAGCAGTCGTCGGCATGGCATGCCGATTCCCCGGTGCGAATGATATTTCAGCGTTCTGGCGTCTTCTGGAAGCGGGTGAGAATGCGGTCAGCGAGGGCACTCCGGGTTCCGGTGTTGGGAGAATCGGCGAGCTTTTCCAAAACACCACGGCTCAGAGAGAGGCATGTTATTTCGCCGCTTTCATAGACGACGTTGACCGGTTTGACGCCCCTTTTTTCCGCATTTCGCCGGTCGAGGCGGAGCATCTTGACCCGCAGCAGCGACTGATGCTGGAAACGAGCTGGCAGGCGCTCGAAGACGCGGGAATAGACCCTGACGGACTTAAGGACAGCCGAACCGGAGTGTATGCCGGCATCAGCAATAACGAATACCGGGGAATCATAATGGAAGCCAGCGACACCGCTGAGCCGGCCTCAAGCCTCTACACGGTCAGCGGCACTTCCTACAACACGGCCATCGGACGAGTCTCATTCGTGCTTGGCTTGCAGGGACCGGCGATTGCAATGGACACCGCCTGCTCTTCATCACTCGTGGCCTTGCATCAGGCGGTAACCGGCTTGCAGTATGGCGAGGCCGACCTCGCACTGGCGGGCGGGGTCCACACCATCCTGTCGGGACGGCTCCTGGAACTGCGGGCTAATGCCGGAATGCTGGCGCCGGACGGGCGCTGCAAGACTTTCGATGCTGACGCCAATGGTTATGTGCGCGGCGAAGGCTGCGGGATACTGGTTCTTAAGCGGCTGAGGGAGGCGGAAGCGGACGGCGACCGGATCTGGGGCGTCATTCGCGGCTCCGCAGTGAATCAGGACGGCGCAAGCACAGGGCTGACCGTGCCGAACGGGAAGGCGCAGGAAGAAGTCATCAGGGCGGCATTGCTCAGGGCAGGCGTACTGTCGTCACAGGTGGACTATGTGGAAGCGCACGGCACGGGAACACCGGTGGGGGACCCTATCGAGCTTGAGGCAGTGGCAGCCGCATACTGCAAAGACCGTCCGGCTGAACGACCGCTGTTCATTGGCTCGGTGAAGACGAACTTTGGACATCTGGAATCCGCTGCAGGCGTTGCCGGGGTGATGAAAGTACTGCTGGCGATGAACCGGGGCGTCATCCCGAAGCACCTGAATTTTAGCAATCCAACACCGGCAATCGATTGGCGGCAGTTTCCCTTGCGTGTAACTTCAACGGCAACCGAGTGGCCTCTCGTGCCCGACCGAGCCCCGCTGGCTGGGGTGAGCGGTTTCGGCTGGTCCGGCACAAACGCACATATCGTGGTGGAGGGCTATGGTACTCCGTCACGCGCCCCTGAGGAATCACACGACAGGAAGTGGCCTACGGGTTCTCAGGTGCATGTCGCCATCTCCCTGCCAGAGACAGCCTCGGAGGAGACGGCGGAAGCGCCCGCTGCGCGTGCCACGCGGCTGCTGCCCCTGTCGGGCAAGACGGACAATGCCCTGCGGGAACTGGCGGAACGCTACCTCGCGTGGCTTGACGAGCGCTCTATGGACCTTGAACCCGCAGACTCAGCCTCCCCCCCCCTCCTCTCGGACATGGCGTGGACGGCAGGCGTTGGGCGAAGCCAATTCGCTCACCGCGCGGGTATTGCTTTCAGGGACGCTGAGTCGCTGCGCACCGGGCTGAAAGCGGTTGCGGAAGGCAACGGGGGCGCGGAGGCCGAAGCGACGACGAAAGTAGCTTTCGTGTACACGGGACAGGGCGGCCAGTGGATAGGCATGGGCAAGCCCCTGTACGAGCGCGAGCCGGTGGTACGTGCCGTTCTCGACAGGTGCGAGCGGATTATACTGGAGGAGCGAGGCACTTCGCTGCTGGATGTGATGTTCGGCAGGGAAGGCGACCTGAACAATGCCGTTTGGGCACAGCCCGCCACCTATGCACTGGAGTGCGCTCTGACCGAATTGTGGCGCAGTATCGGAGTTTCTCCAAGCGTGGTAATCGGACACAGCCTGGGCGAATTCGCAGCGGCGCAGGCTGCCGGCGTGTTCGGGCTGGAAGAAGGTCTGAGGTTCGTTGCAAAACGCGGCGCCCTGCTTTCATCAGTTCCTGAATTAGGCACAATGGCGGCGATATTCGCCCCGGAGGATCAAGTGGCGGCGGCGGTTGATGAGTACAATGCGTCATCCGACGGCTCGGGCTTGCTGAGCATCGCCGTTGACAACGGCATTCATCAGGTCATTAGCGGCCCCATAGCAGCAGTTCAAGCGGTATCGGAGCGTTTCGAGGCCGAAGAGATTAACGTAAGGCCGCTTAGCAGGAACCAGGCATTTCACAGCGCTTTGGTGGAACCCGCGCTTGATGCATTAGAAGAGGCGTATCAGGAGGATATTGTGGCCTCGCCACCGTCTGTGCCTATGGTGAGCAATGTAACGGGCAGGATTGTGGCGCCGGACGAGATTCTTGATGGCAGATACTGGCGCCGTCACGCGCGGGAGACCGTGCAGTTTCGAAGAGGCATAGGAATTCTGGCGGAACTGGGCGCCGACCTGGTCATAGAGGTTGGTCCGCACGCCGTGCTCGGCCCATTGGTATCCCTTGTCTGGTCCGGCGGGACGAATGAGGCAAAAGATCCCGTCGTTCTTGAGAGTATGCTGCGTCCATCAAAGGATGAGGTCCTTCCGCCAGACCATGACAATGGCTTCATGGACGCCGTTGCGGGAGCATACGAGGCGGGGCTTGCGCTTGCGTTCGACGGACTGTTCGCGGGGGAGGAGCGGAGCAGGATTGAGCTTCCGGGCTATCCCTTCCAGCGCACACGGCACTGGGTAGACGCACCAAGACGCAGGCGCGCGGCCGCCGGGCATCCTCTGCTGGGTACAAGGCACGAGTCGCCACGCGGCGAGGTGATGTTCGAGACGGAGATGTTCCCTTCCGACCCGCCTTGGCTGAACGACCATCGCGTCTTCGGGCGGGTAGTAATGCCGGGCGCATTGTATGGCGTTATGGCAGCGACGGTGGCGCTGGCCGAAGGTGCGCAATCGGTGGATGTGGAGGACTTGCAGCTGCACAGCGCGCTGGTCTTCGCCAGGGATGATGACGCTGACGACACCACGCAGGCCGGGCGAAAAATCCAGGCCGTGCTGAGCGCATCCGAGAGCGGAAACACACGGCATATAGAGATATTCAGCAAGGGTGAATCCGAAGAGGGCTGGGCACTTCATACCGAGGGCAAGATTTCGCTTGGAGGCAGGCCGCTCGGAACTGTAAATCGCGTCGATGTGGACGGACTTAAGTCGGGTATGGAGCCCCAGGACGTGGCGGCGTTCTATCGCGCGCGGGAAGAAGCCAGCATCAACCTCGGACCATCGTTCCGCACGCTTCAGGACCTTTGGGCAGCGAATGGTGAGGCGATTGGCGAAGTGGCCCTGCCGGAAACCGTTTCGAGCAGCGGCATCGACCTGCATCCGATTCTGCTTGACGGCTGCTTCCAGGTCTTTTCGGCGGCTTACCGTTCCGCAAGAGACGAAGACGAGATGACCTACCTGCCTTTCGGATGGGAACGCCTGTGGCTGAGACAGCAGCTGCCGGAACGCCTCATATGTCACGCCCGTCTGCGCAAAAGCGTCCGCGACAGAGAGCGGGGCGAGGGGCGGGATGAGACATCGGAAGTGCTGAGCGGCGATCTCCTGTTCTACACACCGGACGGTACCGAGCTTGGCGGGTTGAGCGGATACATTGTGAAACGCGCCACTCGCACGGCGTTGCTCTCGGAGACCGAAAGTCTGCATGATCTCTTATACGAAATCGTCTGGCGCAACCGCGCCCTTGCAGACGGGATGCTCCCGGCCGACTTCCTTACGACTCCGACAGGCGTTGCTGACCGCTTGACGCCGTTTGCCGAGTATCTGGCGGATGAAGGCGTGGAATCGGGCGAGCGCGTTGACTTGCTGAATGACCTTGAGAGATTGTCGTGGTTCTATGCGCTTACGGCACTGGGGCAACTGGGGTGGGAACGCAAGGTCGGTAAATTCGTCGAGCCGGAAGCCGTGCGGGAAAAGCTGAATGTTCTGCCACAACACCAGCGCGTGTTCCGCCGTATGTTCGACCTGCTCGTAAGAGCGAAGGTGATGGAGGAAGAGGGCGATGGATTTATCGTGAAAGTCGGGCAGGACGACCCGCTGCCAGATCATGTGCCGCGCAATCCCGATGAGTTTGCGGACCAAATGAACGCGCGATACTGGCATGGTGCAACCGAAATTGGACTGTTCAGGCGGTGCGGTGCCGCTCTGGCTGATGTGCTCGTCGGTCAGGCGGACCCGCTGACGCTGCTGTTCAGCAGCGGAGAGCCGACCGCAGGCGACCTGTACTTAAAATCGCCGGTTGCGCGCGCGGCGAACCGGATGCTGGGGGACGCGGTTGCGGCACTTTTAGACAAGCTGCCGGAAGACCGAAGGCTGCGCGTGCTTGAGGTCGGTGCCGGCACGGGAGCGGGAACGTCGGCGGTGCTGCCGGAGCTGCCGGCCGGCCGCTTTGATTACACGTATACCGACATATCGGCCGGCTTCTTCGCGGAAGCAGAGGGGCGTTTTGGCGGAAGCGACGGGTCAATCGAATACCGTGTTCTGGATATCGAGAAGGACCCTGTCGAGCAGGGATTTGATCTTCATGGCTACGACCTGATCATTGCCTCCAATGTGCTGCACGCCACGCGCTACCTGAATGAGACGCTGGCTCACTGCCGCATGCTGCTCGCGCCGTCGGGCCAGTTGGTGGCGGCTGAGAACCTTTGTGGTCAGGGCTGGCAGGACCTGACTTTCGGACAGCTGGACGGCTGGTGGCGATTTGCCGACGACTACCGCACGCACCACGCACTGGCAAGCCCCGCAATCTGGCGCCACGCGCTCGGCGATGCGAGCTTCGGTGAAGTGGATGTGCTGGGAGAGGGTGGTCCTGACGCGACCAGCGCGCCGGACAGAGGTGTGATACTGGCACAGGGACCTTCGGAGGTGAAAGAAACCGAAGGAGTATGGATTCTCGCAGGCGATCAATGCGGGGTGGCGGATGAGCTTGCAGCGGAACTGGCGGCGCGCAACCAGACCGTCGTGCTGGTGAGCGACCGCGCGCAGTCAGACGGGGAATCATCAGGAAAAGATCGGGCGGCGATCAGGGCGACCGTGGAGATGCAGAGCCGCGAATCGTGGCGCGCGTTACTCGAAGATCTGCCCGCGGAGGGGCCGCTTTGCGGCATTGTACATCTCGCGGCGCTCGACGGTCGCGGCGCGGACGCCACCACCGAAGAACTGGGAGAGGATGTAAAACACGTGGGCGCAAGCGCCCTGGCGCTCGTGCAGGGCGCGGGCGATGCCGACGCTGCGCCCACGAAGGGCGTGTGGTTTATCACGCGCGGGGGGCAGGTTCTTGAGCGGGAGCATCTCGGGCAGCTGACCGGCGCGCTTCTATGGGGCTTTGGCAAGGTAGTGGCGCTTGAAGCGCCCCATCTGCAGCCGAGGATGATCGACCTTGACCCCGTGAATACCGTGGCGCTGTCCGACCTCGTTAATGAGCTGATGTACCCGGACTCTGAAACCCATATCGCCTACCGCTTGGGACTCCGTCAGGCGGCGCGTCTCGTTCGTACCGGCGCCGATACGGAGAAGCTGACACTGCCGGAAGGGTCGCGCTGGTTCCTTGAGCCGGATGTGGGCGGTGCGCTCAAGGGACTGCAGGTGCTGGACTCGCCGGAGCGTTCACTTGAACCGAGAGAAGTTCGCGTGGCCGTGGAGGCTTCCGGGTTGAACTTCTGGGATCTGCTCCGTGCTCTTGGCCTTATCGATGAGGGCATCCTGGGGGGCGAGATGTGCGGACATGTCCTTGAAGTCGGTTCCGACGTAACGAGTGTGTCCGTGGGTGATCGCGTAGTTGCGCTTGCCTTCGGTACTTTCAGTTCAGAGGCGGTCATGCGGGAAGAGATGGTTGCGCTTGTGCCGCCGGATATCCCCACTTCGCAGCTTGCCACCATACCCACCGTGTTCGTTTCTGCCGCGTTGTCATACGATCTGGCGGAATTGAAGGCGGGCGAGCGGGTGCTTATTCACGCGGGCGCGGGCGGCGTGGGATCGGCAGCTATCCAGCTTGCGCACGCTGCGGGCGCGGAAGTGTTCGCCACGGCCAGCGCGTCGAAACAGGCGTATGTACGCTCCCTAGGTGTGAAGCACGTATTTGACAGCAGACAGACCCTGTTCGGGCAGGAAATCCTCGAAGCCACCGGCGGCGAAGGTGTTCACGTGGTGCTGAACAGCCTGACTGGAGAAGGTTTTATCGAAGCGAGCCTGTCCTGCCTCGCGCATGGCGGCAGGTTCATCGAGCTGGCCAGAGTGAACATCTACACCGAGGAAGAAATGGCCGCCGCGCGCCCGGATGTGGACTACCACATACTGGAACTCGATACCCTGAAAGAGCAGGATCCGGAGCGGCCGGGAGCGGCCCTTAAGACCGTGATGAAACAGCTTGAGGCGGGAGAACTGACGCCCCTTGCCCACAGCAGGTGGTCGATGACAGAAGCGGTCTCCGCGATGCAGTTCATGCGCGCGGCGCGGCACATAGGCAAGATCGTTTTTACGAATTCGCCGCTTGAGACGGGACGGCTGCGGGAGGACAGAACCTACCTGGTAACCGGCGGATTGGGCGGTATTGGCTGCGCTCTGGCTGACTGGCTGGCAGAACGGGGCGCGGGCGCAATCGTGCTCAACGGCCGACGCGACCCCGACCCCGAGGCCATAGAAACTATCGACACGTTACGCAAGCGCGGTGTGACGGTGCAGGTGGAGATTGCGGATGTGACGGACACGGCGGCGGTGGACGCTATGCTGGAGCGCATCGATGCGGCTCTGCCGCCTCTCGCTGGTGTTATACACAGCGTGGGCGTGCTTTCGGATGCCGTACTGGCAAACCAGAGTTGGGATAGTTTCCAGCAGGTGCTCTGGCCAAAAATGCTTGGCGCCTGGAATCTGCACCGCGTGACCATGCACAGGGATTTGGATATGTTCGTCCTGTTCTCCAGCGTGGCGGGCGTTATGGGCAACGCAGGTCAGGCGAACCATGCGGCGGCTAACGCATTTCTGGATCAGCTCGCAGCCCATCGGCGCGCGTTCGGACTGCCCGGGCAGACGGTCGCGTGGGGGGCCTGGTCGGGGCTTGGCGAAGCGGAGGAGCAGCGGGAGCGCATCGAAAGGCAGCTCGAGGCGACGGGCATGGGCTGGATTACGCCGCAGCAGGGACTAAGAGCGCTTGAAACGCTGGTGCGACAGGATGCTCCGGCCGGCATGGTCGGGGCAGTGGACTGGCCGACATTCGCGGCGGGTCACGATGATCTTCCACCATTTCTGGAGGAGTTGTCACCCGCAGACGATACGGACGAAGCGTCGAAATCTTCGCAAGACGTGTTGTCGCAGCTGCGCGTCTCGTCGCAAAGCGAGTCAGAAAGTATCCTGGTGTCGTTCCTCCAAAAAGAACTCCAGGCGGTAATGAGGCTGCCTGGCCCACCTTCAACCTCAATCGGATTTTTCGATCTGGGGATGGATTCATTGATGGCGGTAGAACTGAGAAACCGGCTCAACCGCGCATTCGCGGGCGAGTATGTCGTCTCCAACACCGCTGTCTTCGACTACCCCGACATCACGACCTTGGCCCACTATCTGGCGGACGAACTCGGTCAACTGGGCGGTGGCGGCGGGACGGCTCTAAGTCCCGAGACAATCGCCCCTGCACCGCGCCCGCCCGTCGCTACCGAGGATGACGACATAGCGATAGTCGGCATGGCATGCCGCTTCCCATGCGCGAAAAACCTTTCAGAGTACTGGAATCTCCTGGAATCGGGCGCCGACGCAGTGACCGACCGACGCCAGCCTGGGGATTCCCTGAGGGATGCCTTTGGAGGTTTAAGCTCCGAGGACACCACCTATCTGCGCGGTGCGTTTGTTGAGGATATCGAGTGGTTCGACTCACGCTTCTTCTATATTGCGCCTATAGAAGCGCGGATGATGGACCCACAACAGAGAATGATGCTGGAGACGAGCTGGGAGGCCCTTGAAGACGCCGGAATTGCTCCCGACAGCCTGCGGGGCAGCCGCACCGGAGTGTATGCCGGAGTCGCCGCCAGCGAATACCGACATGTGATTGAAGCCAGCGGCAAGCCCGAGACTTACCTCGGCACAACGGCCAGCATCACCACCGGGCGGGTCGCGTCCGCACTGGGTCTTGAGGGCCCGGCAATGGCCATCGACATGGCCTGCGCCTCGGCATTGGCCGCGGTGCATCAAGCCGTTGCCGGGCTGCAGCGGGGCGAGGTGGACCTGGCTCTCGCGGGAGGCGTGCATGCGGCGCTGTCGCACGACGTTTCCAGATCCATGCTGGATTTGGGGATGCTGTCGCCGAGCGGACGGTGCCGCCCCTTCGATGCGTCCGCCGACGGCCATGTACGCGGCGAGGGCTGCGGAATCCTCATCTTGAAACGGCTGAGTGAGGCGGAGGCTGACGGCGACCGGATATGGGGCGTCATCAAGGGTTCTGCCATTAACCAGAACGGGACGAGCGCGGGATTGACCGTCCCGAACGGCCCGGCACAGGAGCGTGTTATGGAGGCGGCGCTTGTTCGGGCAGGCCTCGCCAGGACGGATATTGACTATCTCGAAGCGCACGCGTCAGGTTCCCAGTTGGGCGACGCGATTGAGGTACACGCAGTCGGCTCGGTGTACGGCAAAGGGCGCGACGCTGACCGCCCGCTGCTGATAGGCACCGTAAAGTCAAACATCGGACATCTGGAGACTGCGGCGGGCGTTGCCGGCCTGATAAAGGCCGTGCTGGCGATGAAGCAGGGTGTCATCCCGAAACATCTGCACTTCAAGGAACCGAATCCGCAAATCGACTGGGACCGACTGGCCGTGCGGGTGACTTCTGAAAAAACCGACTGGCCGCCCCATTCCGACAGGCCGCCACGCGCGGCAGTAAGCGCGTTCAGCATGTCAGGCACAAACGCGCATATGGTGGTGGAAGGCTACGGAATCGCGACAGAGGATGAAAGCGCAAGTGCTGGAGTGCAGTCGCTTAGGGGTGCCGCGCTGCAGGTGCCCGTTTCCCTGCCGGAGCCGGTTGCTAATCTGCCGCTTGCCACAGACGGACTAACGGAGCGCACAGTGCGTTTCCTGCCGCTATCGGGCAAGTCAGACGGCGCCCTGCGGGCCCTAGCAGGACAGTACCTCTTGTGGCTCGACGAGCACATCGCTGAGCCGTCGCCTGAAGCGCCCGCACTTGCTGACATAGCGTGGACGGCGAGTGTCGGACGCAGCCATTTTGACCATCGCGCCGCTTTGGTGTTCGGGGATGCGCAGTCTCTGCATGCAGGGCTGACGAAACTCGCGAGGACCAACGCTACGCCTGACAAGCCGGCTCCACAGCCCGTAACAAAAGTAGCATTCGTGTACATAGACGAGAGCAGTCGGTGGGTTGACATGGGCGAGGCGCTTTACGACAGCGAGCCGGTCGTGCGCGCTGTTTTGGACCACTGTGATGTCGTGGTGCGCGCAGAGAGAGGAGTATCGCTGCTCGATGTGATGTTCGGGCGCGCCGAAGCAACGGGCGATTTGAATGATGCGGCCTGGGCGCAGCCGGCTCTCTATGCACTGGAGTGCGCGCTGACGGCGCTTTGGGCGAGCGTCGGAATCCGCCCGAATGTCGCGCTGGGGCACGGTGCGGGTGAAATTGCCGCGGCGCAGGCTGCTGGAGTATTCACCCTGGAGGACGGATTGCGCTTTGCCTTGACTCGCGGCACGCTGATGGCGGCGCTGCCGGGAGTGGATCCGAACCAGTCTCTGAAAGGCCTGGAAACGGCATTTGCAGAGAGTGCGGTCTCTTCACCGTCCCTGGCTCTTGTGAGCGGCGTTACGGGACGAGTTGTGGATGCGGACAGCCCGCTCGACGGGGCGTACTGGCGTACGCAGGCGCGCGAGACCGCGGAGTTTGGCGCAGGTGTCTCAACGCTTGCCGAGCTGGGAGTGGATGCAGTGGTGGAGATTGGCCCCGGCGCGGTATTGGGGCCGCAGGTGAGTCTTAAGTGGCCGGAATCCTCGGACGGAGAGAAAGCTGCCGCCTCTCCACTCGTGCTTGCGAGCCTGATGCGACCATCCGACGAGGATTCAGAGGAGGGCAGTACTGGTTTTGTGGAGGCGGTTGCAGGGGCATACGAGGCGGGACTGGCGCTTTCCTTTGAGGGCATGTTCGCCGGGGAGTCGCGCCGCCGTATCTCGCTGCCGACCTATCCGTTCCAGCGCAGGCGTCACTGGGTGTAACTGGGGTGCTCCGTCACGGAGAACGACTTCAGGAAAAAAATTGATTGACCCAAGCACCTGCATATTGTACCATTGTGTTCTAATATCTTAAATTCTTAAATGGAGGATTTTATCTTATGGCTTCAACTGAAGAGAGACTCAGACAGCTTGCGGACGAAAACCTGGAGGTAGATGGACAGCCGGTAGGCAAATTGCTGGACCTGGACAAGGACTTTACTGATCTGGGTGTTTCCTCTCTGGACGCAGTATCATTCGCCAAAGTGCTCGAAAAGGAATTCAATGTCTCCCTGCTTCCCGACAAGGCCGGGGAAATACAGACTATTGGAGACTTGATAGCGTATCTGGAGGCCAACGCCTCTTAACCCCTAACTCCTTTAGGGGTAAACGGCATCTGATGTCCACTTCTGCTGCAAGGTGCTGGTGGAATTCCTTCCGTAAAGCTGGTCCCGTTACCGTCATGCATGTAAATCTGATGCCTGACGCCAGCAGTGAGGCATCATCTTTATTGTGGCTGAACAAGGAAGAGCAGGCGCGCTGTCGCCAATATCCACTCCCAGGTCCTCGTCGCAGATTTGCTCTTTGCCGTGCCGCGCTTCGGTCTATCCTCTGTCACGAGCTCGGTTGCGGCAATGAACGCCTCAGCTTCGGCTTATCTGACTATGGAAAGCCGTTTGCGCTAGTAGACGAGGAATCGGCACCCATCAGCTTCAACCTCAGCCACAGCGCAAAGCATGGCCTGATAGCTCTTGTTCCCCATGGACGGCTGGGCGTGGATGTGGAGGAGCGTGTTCCCAGAAGGGATTTTGACGAAATGAGCGAAGCCGTGTTCGGTCCCCATGAACAGTCCGCCCTTGCACGCGTACGCGGACGCGACAGGGTTCGACTATTCTTCAGACTCTGGACCATAAAGGAAGCCCTCGTCAAGGCTCTTGGCCTGGGTTTTACACTTGATGTGTCTCAGTTTGAAGTGCCACAAGCCCTGCATCAGGGGAGAACGGGCATGTTTCGCTTCCCACAGCTGCCGGAAGTACGCTGGCGCGTCGAATACATTGGCAACGAGAATTTCTCCGCAGCCATCGCGCACGAGCTTCTCCCATCCCAATTGGGTGACCGGTCATTACAGCGGCAAAACGGTAACGTGTCAGAAAAACAAGGAGTTTGCCAGTGACTTCAGAAATCGTATGGGAGTTACCCGAGCCGCTTTCCACTCACGACGTCCGCGTGGACGACGAAACCGTCATTACGCTACGGCAACATGGAAACCCGTCAGGACCGCGACTCGTTCTGAGCCACGGTAACGGTCTCGCAGTCGACCTGTATTATCCGTTCTGGTCGCTCCTGACCGACGATTTCGACCTAATAATCTACGATCTCAGAAACCATGGATGGAATCCGGTAGGTGATCTTCAAAACCATAGTCTTCCAACATTGGTTCAAGACAACGACGCCATTGTTGAGGCTATCGACCGCCACTATGGAGCAAAGCCCAGAATAGGCGTGTTCCACTCAATTGCGGCTCTGGCGACTCTGCTGTCACCCAAAAAGGGCAACGACTTTGCAGCGCGGGTTCTGTTCGACCCGCCTGTCTGCAAACCTGGCCGGAGCTTTAAGGATTATGAAGATATCGCAAAACGTATGGCCAAAGGTATCCGTCAAAGCACGAGTCGATTTAAAACCATGCAAGAACTTGCAGACATTCTTCCTTACATTCCAGCCTTCCAGCACGTGGTGCCCGGGGTATTCGATCTTTATGCAAGAACAACCCTGCGTGAGCGTGCGAATGGAGAGGGATATGAACCTCGCTGCCCTCCTGAGTACCAAGCGCAGATAATAGAGTACGCCAGCGCCTTTGCCGTACTCGTGGACTTTCAGTCGCTCCTCTCCCCGACAAAGGTCATCGGGGCTGACCCGACCTTGCCATACTCATACCTGCCAACGCTCAACCTGAGTGATATGTCCACCGTAGACTACGACTTCTTGCCTGACGCTACACATCTTCTTCTTTTGGAAAAGCCACAGGAATGCGTGGAGTCCATGCTTGAGTTCATCAAGCCGATTATCACTACGTAAACTCGACCCTTCCCTTGCGTTGGCCCGCCAATCCAAGCCGTCTTTACGCTTCGACCCGCACCGCAACGATATCCACTCCCTGATATTTCCGGTGGCGCACCGATGAAACATAATGACGCAGCAGGCGGAACGATATTTCCCTCTCATCCACGCTTTCGTCCTCTTCGTTAAGGTACGCGAGACGGTCCTCCAGGTTCTCCTCGTCCTCCAGAGTCGAGATAAATTCCATCTCCACTGCCCTGCCGTCGGGACGCACGGCTATGATCAGGCGCGGAGTCTTGTCCGTCCCACCATCCGCGGGATATCCGCTGTCCGGCTGTAACAAGCTCGACAGCGTCTCCTCACCCGCCGAACGCAGCCGCTGGGTCGCCTCCTCGCTCCAGTGCATATCGGCGGCAATTTTCTGCATGAAGGCGTCAATTCTTGGTAGGTCGGAAAAGTCCAGTCGAACCTCCAGCTGCCTAGAACGCGGACTGGTCACATTCAGGAAGGCGTTGAGCGCAATCGCCGTTGCCGCGCCCACTGTAATGCCGTTACCAAGCAGTGTGCCCCATGGGTGCACCAACAAGTTCTCAAGAATGTTTTGTTGCTCGAGCCCGGCACCAAGCGCGAACGACACGCCTACCACAACGGTCTTTTGAAAGTCGAGTCCGTCCCGCACAATAGTCTGTATTCCTTCGACAAAAAATATTCCCACAGCAACTAAGAGAAATGCCCCCATCACCGGACTGGGTATGGTGAGCAGCGCGCCCGTGAACTTTGGCAGCAGTGCCAGTACCAGAAGCATGATCGCTATCGCGTATCCCACATTGCGGGCGGCAACTCCTGTCATGCTCACGACCGACGCCGTGAATGACGAATATGGCGATGCAGGAGGCGTTCCGGCAAGACCCGATAGCAAAACACCCACCCCATTTGAGTAGAGCGAGCCTTGCAGCAGCCGAAAATCGGTCGTCCTAGGTCTGCGCCGCGATACCCGCTGAATCACCACATTGTCTCCAATGCCTTTGATCGCCTGCACCAGAGTGACAATCAAGAACATCGGCAGCAACGCCCAGAATCCGGCAGCCGGTGTAAGGTCCAATCCCTGGAAACCGACTTGGGGAATGCCGACCCACGGTGCTGCGTATAGTGGCTCCAGGTCATACACTCCCAGAAGGGCTGCGGTCATGCAGCCGGACACGAATCCGATCAGTATGGACCACGGACGCCAGCGCCGCGGGGCGCGCAGTATCAGCACCGTGGATACTATCAGCGTTACCCCAGCTACGCACAGCCCAGCAAATGTCGGTGCACCCTCCGGTACTTCCCCGAATCGATCCAAGCAGATTGGCAGCACCATCACGGCTATCAGCATAAGCACTGTGCCTGACACGGTCGGCGTTATCACGCGCCGCAGTTGCGGAAGCCTTGTCGCTATCGCAAAGAAAAAGAGTGCAGACACGACCATCAGGCTGGCCAGCATCGCTGGCCCTCCCTCATCCAAGGCAAGCACCGACAGCGGGATGTAGTTGGGCGTCACTCCCATGACAACCAGATGCCCCGCGCCAAATCGACTTATCCTGGAGGCTTGCAGCGCGGTAACTATCCCGACGATTATCAGCGCCGAGAATACGGACCAGGTCAGGTATGCTTCGTCCTGACCGGTCGCCAGAACATTGATAACCACTATCGAAACCGCGAGCGGCAGCACGAGCACGATGCCCTGTATGCCGACGACGAAGGAGGAGAGTGGCGTGCACTTCTCATCCGGCTCGTAGCGAATATGGTCGTTTATAGGGGGTGACGCCAAGCTTGAACCTCCCAATCAGGCTTCATCGCTGGCGTAAAGAGTAGCCGGTGTTCTGAGATTGCGTCAAATAAGCACGCAGCCAATGAAGAGAGAGGTGAACACCCCAAGGGTTGTGGTATTTCTTCCTAATTTAATCAGCGGTCAACTTCCCCAAGCACTATGTCGATGCTGCCTATTGCGGCAACGACATCGGAGACAAATCCTCCCTTTACCATATCCGGAAGGGCCTGCAGGTTCACAAACGACGGCCCACGAACCCGCATCCTGTAGGGCTTTCCGGTACCGTCGCTTACTATGTAGTAACCAAGCTCCCCCTTGGGGTTCTCCACGGAGTGGTATATCTCTCCCGGAGGAGTCTCAAAACCGTTGTAGACCAGCACGAAATGCCTGATCAGGGATTCCATTTTTGTGTAGACAAGCTCTTTTTCGGGCAAAACGATATCGGGAAGGTCGGCTATGTAGGGACCGTCGGGAAGATTGTCAAGAGCCTGCTCGATTATACGGAGGCTCTGTCTCATCTCCTCCATCCTGCAGAGGTACCTGGCGTACGCGTCTCCTTCATTGGCAATCGGTATATCGAACTCGTAGTTTTCGTAATCAAGGTAGGGAACGGCCTTTCTTACATCGTAGGGAACGCCGCTTCCCCTCAGTATGGGACCGGTAATTCCGAGATCAACAGCCTGCTCCTTACTTATAACCGCCACTCCCTTTGTGCGATCAATCCATATCTTGTTTCTCGTAAGAAGTCCGTCTATCTCGCTTAAGGTCTCGGGAAATATCTTAAGGAAGTTCCTTATGGTGTCTGGGAAATCCTCGGGAAGATCCATGGGAAGACCCCCCACCCTCGGGTATGAGGTCGTGAGTCTCGCTCCGCACACCATCTCGAGAATCTCGTAGATACGCTCCCTCTCCTTGAAGCAGAAAAGAAAAGCAGTCATCGCGCCAAGATCCATGGCGTTTGCGCCTATGCCTATGAGATGGGACTCGATTCTTCCGAGCTCAAACATTATCACCTCGGCCACCTTGGCCCTCGGGGGAATCTCATCCTCAATTCCAAGGAGCTTCTCAACGGCCAGTATGAAGCCTATGTTGTTGCATATCGAGGCCAGGTAATCCATCCTGTCGGTGTATGGAAGGCATTTCTGATAGGTGATGTCCTCGCAGAGCTTCTCTATTCCCCTGTGCAGATAGCCGATATGAGGAACGGCTTCCTTGACTTTCTCCCCGTCAAGATAAAGAACCACCCGCAGAACTCCGTGGGTTGACGGATGCTGCGGCCCCATGTTAAGCATCATGGTATGCTTTCTCGTGCCGTCGGCCTCAGTGCCTAGCTCTTCTGTGACAATCTCTACTCTTTCCATCACTCAAGCCCTTCATCAAGAGCCCGCTCGAAACATCTCTTTGAAGATTCCCTGTCTCTCACGTCGAAATCTTTTCTCAGCGGAAACTGGTCGTAATCATCGGGCATCAGTATTCTTCTCGGGTCGGGGTGTCCCCTGAAAGTTATCCCGAACATATCGTACGCCTCTCTCTCAAGCCAGTTCGCCCCGGACCACACTGACGTTACGGAATCAATCGCGGGGTTATCCTGCTCAAGGGCAGCCTTGAGCCTTATTTTCAGGTTCTCTTCGTAGTTCTCACCAAAGCGGTGAAGGAGGTAGACAACTTCGTACCTTGGGAATTTAACGGTCAGATAGTCGACAACCGTAACGTCCACAAGGTAAGTAAAACCGAGCGTGTTTTTCAGAAGCGAACAGCACTCGACTATGGATTCTGCCTTTACGGTAAAGGTGATCTCTTCGCGGAATGTGCTCTCCGAAAGGATGTACCCGCTTATTTTTTCCCTTATTTGATCGACAGGGTCAGCTGGGGAGGTCATACGATCGGGGGTCCCTCGTTATCTATTTTCTGCTGAATTTTCATGACGGCGTCAATAAGGGCCTCGGGTCTCGGGGGGCAGCCTCCAACGTAAACATCCACCGGAAGAAACTCGTCTATCCCCTGAACAACTGCGTAGCTGTCAAAAGGTCCGCCACCGCATGTACACGACCCCATCGCTATTACCCACTTGGGCTCGGGCATCTGCTCGTAAATTCTTCTGCACACCGACGCCATCTTGTAGGTTATGGTGCCGGAAACTATCATCAGATCCGCCTGTCTCGGCGAGAACCTTACAGCTTCGGCCCCGAATCTCGCGATATCAAACCTTGAGGAAAAAGTTCCCATCATCTCAATAGCGCAACAGGCAGTTCCGAAAGCCATGGGCCACAGACTGTTTTTCCTTCCCCAGTTGGCAACCGCGGAGATTTTGGTCGTGAGAAAACCGTCTCCGCCGAGAAGTGGTCCGCTGCTTACTCCCATTCCAAAGCTCCTTTCTTGAGAACGTAAAAATACCCGCCGATTACAACAACAAGAAACGCCAGCACCTCAATAAGTGCCACCATTCCAAGCTCCCTGAACACAACCGCCCAGGCTACAAGGAACACAATTTCTATGTCAAACAGTATAAAAAGAGCTCCTATGAGGTAATACTTGAGCGAAACCTTCTCCCTCGCGTCTCCCTTGGGAACCATTCCCGATTCATACGGAATCAGCTTGCGCCAGCTTCCGTATCTTTTCGGACCGAACAGATAGGAAACGGACAAAAGCGCCGCGGCCAGAACGATCGCTATGACTATTATCAGGAGGACGGGGACATACTGCTCTAACACAACACAAACAAGGTTAGTATCAGGGGACAAATTGTCAAGAGAATCTCCCGCTCCCCGTAAGAAGCAAATTGAATTGACCGTTTTTTGAATTTTTTAGTTGGCCAGTTTTGTTTTTTTTAAATCAGTCTCGAAGGGCAAGCCCGAAGAAACTGATTTGAAACCGCCTCACTATCCCGGCGCGACCATCCTCATCTCTTCCGCTTCTTCTACCAGGTTCCTTTGCGATAGAGGGTTCTTGTTGAACACGTAACGTCCTGTTTACGCCAAATCGTACAACGAATCGGCCGTACGTGCTATCGCCTCGGCAAGGGATACGCGGGGTCGCCAATGCAGGTCGCGGCACGCCTTGTCAATGCGAAAGTAGTGATGCGTATTCAGGTAGCGAACCGCGAACCGGGACAGGCCGTCCTCCGGGACCATACCCCGTCGTATCACAGCATGGAAGCCCTCCACAATGCCCGCTCCTGCATACGCCACCCAGTAGGGAATACGTCGTCGGATGGGACCGTACCCTGACGCCATAAGCAGGCGTTCTATGAACTCGAAAAACGGGGTCGGCTCCGCGTTCGTCACGAAATATGCCTGACCGGATATCAACCCGTTCGAGTCAAGGCCCCGTTCTGCGGCCAGCACAGCATCGACCACATTGTCGATATAGACGAAATCGGATAACTTGTCCCTCCGGCCAACTTCTCGGATACCCGCCCCGTCTGCCCGTTTGAAAATGTTCGGGAGGAAACGTTGGTCTCCAGGACCGAAGACGAGATGAGGACGTAACGCACATGCCCGGGTTACACCCTCGGCAGCGAACTCCAGAATACGCCGTTCCGCCGCTATCTTGCTGTCCACGTAGGCGCTCATAGATGCTCCCGCATAAGGAAGGGTCTCGTCTCCGGCCTCAATATCCCTGCCCTCGTAAACCACGCTGGCTGAACTGATATGCACGAGTTTGCGTATGCCAACCCTCCTGCATGCTTCTATCACGTTGACCGTCCCGCCGTAGTTCACGGACCACATTTCATCCCGTGCCGTGTTGCGGGTCTGTACGACGGAGGCGCAGTGGATAATCGTCTCGCATCCGTGGCAAGCCCGGACGAGGGCCGATAGGTCTCTGATATCCACGTTCAGGAATCGCACGTCGGACCGAAACGGATGGCAATGCGGACTGACCACCCGCACATCCCGTCCCTTGTCGGCCAATGCGTGGACAACCGCCTCGCCGATGAACCCGCATCCGCCTGTTACCAGTACGGAACCTCCTATGAGCGCGTTCTGAATATCCAGTCCCATATAGGCGTAATCACTCCGTAATTCCCTCCTTGGCTATGATGTGCGTCGTGACTTGCGGCGTAGTGGTTCGCGAGCCATGCCAAACGGTAGGGGAGACGCAGATTCGTATGATGCAGTATGTTGATAATGCTATGGGCCAGAACGACCGCCAGGAACGTCCCGATATCCAGGGGACCGACTGTTGCTATTGAACCCAGCAGGACAGCCAGTCCTGCGACCATTTCTACCGGATGCAGATACAGGGAGTCGACGGCGGTGGGATGCAGGTTCATGTGATGGACCCAGTGTATCCTCTGCATGATTGTCCGTCTGTGCAGCAGACGATGCAACCAGTAGTATCCGAAATCGTAGAGCAACAGGACGAGGACGGGGTCGTACCAAGTGAAAGATCCGTCCGGGTCTATCAGGACTTCGTTGAACGTCACGATTGCGACAAGGTAAACCGCCAGGGCAAGGGTTCCATTCATCGCGGCGTTCCTGTAACGGTTTGCGAGACGATGACCGTCTCCCTCGGCTATCCTCCAGTCGTAGAACCTGAGATAGGTCAATTGAGCCACGATAATGAACCCGCTCATCACCAGAACCGCACTCGTTATATAGGTCATCTGGACATCCTTCGTTCAGCCGTACTCAATCGACGTTTCATTTCGGGAATGTAATCTATTGCGGTCATTGTCTGACTCCTCCCTGATTGCGGACTTCAACGTATTGGGAACATTCGGTCAGTCTAGGTATATTTGACTAATATAAATACCATGAATGTGCACTGTCAAGTCTCAGTTCAGCTTACTCTCTACAGAGAATCTCCCGCTTCCGTAATCAGGTTTTTACGGTCACCAATGGGGAAAAACCTGAAAAACGGTTAACATATCCCGGGTTGGCCGAACATGGAAAAAGGAATCGCAAAAGCGTACGAACTTGTAAGCAGTTCTAACGAAATCGTCGTTCTTACAGGGGCGGGAATCTCGGCTGAAAGCGGCATTCCTACATACAGAGGGCAAGAAGGGCTCTGGAGAAATTACGATCCCCACGAGCTTGCGACACCCGAGGCCTTTTTCAAGAATCCCAAGCTCGTATGGGAGTGGTACGACTCGAGGAGGGCCATAATGAAAAACGCCAAGCCCAATCCGGGTCACTTTGCGATAACCGCGCTTGAAAAAGAAAAAAGGGATTTCACACTTATAACGCAAAACGTAGACGGGCTTCACTTCGCAGCCGGGACCCGGAACGTAATAGAAATCCACGGAAGCCTCTGGGAAATTAAATGCACGGAATGTGAAAAAATAGAAAAAAACTACCAGGTGCCTATTCCGGAACTTCCCCCTAAGTGCGACGCCTGCGGTGGGGTAATGAGGCCGAACACAGTGTGGTTTGGAGAAATCATCCCGATGGAGAGAATAGACAGGTGCCTGTTCGCCATAGAGCAATGCGACCTTCTGCTGATAGTGGGAACCTCAGGAGTGGTTGAACCGACGGCTTCAATGGGACTTATAGCGAAAAAAAGCGAAAAACCCGTTGTGGAAATCAACATCGAGATAACCCCGGGCACGGGTCTTTACGACGCAAGCGTAATGGGAAAATCGGGAGAAATACTTCCCCTGCTCGTGGAATCTGAGACTTCTCGAAACCGCATGTAACGAAAAATCAGGCCGGGTCTCCAGATCCTAGATGAGAGAATCCATCCAAAAAAATTCGCGAGAACTTAAAAAAATCAAGCACCTCTGTACGCCGGACCATCCAGACACAACTGCTATTATTAGGCAGTTGCAGTTGTTAAGTTTGATAGACCACTCGCATTGAGTATTTTTCATTATTAGGCAACACGGAGAAGACTTATCTTGAACAAAGGAAAAAGCGGCTGTTTTACAGGTGAATTAACATCGCGATGCCTTTGGGTATTCCTGGCACTAGTTGCGGTGCTCGGTTTTGCTGGCTGCGGCAGTGAGAGTTCATCTTCTGCAAATTCAACTGGAACCTCGTTGCCAGAATCGACCGAAACAGCACCGCCGGAACCGGTTGAACCGTCACCCCCTACAAAACCTTCGTTACCACCGTCGCCGCCACCACTGCCCTGCGGTATAGGGGATGAACCATGGCAAGAAGGTATGTTTTGTCCCAGCGACAATTTTCATCAATACTGCGCGGACCTGAGTAAAGCCTTCAGCACAGATGCTAAACAAGGCACATACGTGGATGAAAACAACTGGCTTCGGTCCTGGAGTCACGAAACCTATCTCTGGTACGATGAAATCGAAGAGGTAGATCCGGCCTGCTGCACTACGCCGGAGTACTTTGAGCTAATGAAAACAAAAGAGACGACATCTTCGGGAAAGCCAAAGGACAGGTTCCATTTCTCACAGCCCACCAGAGAATACCGGCAACTTTCCAATGAGGGGGTTGCGGTTGGATATGGAATCAGACTCAAAATTCTGCAACGCTCGCCTCCGCGAAATGTGGTGGTAGTCTACACCGAACCCGGCTCGCCCGCAGCCGGCGTCAATCTTGTGCGCGGCACACAGATCCTCAGCGTTGACGGCATTGATGTCGTAAATTCCACCGACGAGAATGATATAGAGAGGATAAATGCCGCTTTGAATCCATCTGCCGGCGATACGCACACTTTCACTGTTAAAGATCCCGGTTCATCTTCACAGGAACGCTCCGTGACAATGACCGCTAGGGAGATAACGGTGCATCCTGTACAGAACGTAAAAGTGATAACCACCTCCGAAGGCGACCGAGTAGGTTACATGTTGTTTAATAGGCACAATGACCCGGCAGCACAACCGCTCATAAATGCCGGCAACACGTTTAGGAGAGGAAGCGGCATCAATGATCTAGTGCTTGATCTTCGCTATAATAATGGCGGATTCCTCTACATCGCACAGATTATAGCGTCGATAATAGCCGGGTCCGCAGGCAATGGGAAAAACTTCGCAACAATTGAATATAACGACAAAACAGACAATATATCCACTCCCTTTGCCGACGCGTTCAAAGATGAAAACGGTACTGTGCACCTACTGCCGGACCTTGATCTTACGCGCCTGTTCGTCCTGACCAGTCCCAGCACCTGTTCGGCAAGCGAACTGATCATCAACAGCCTGCGCGGCATCGACATAGAGGTAATATTGGTTGGTTCGACCACATGCGGCAAGTACCACGGCTTTGTTTCGACAGACAATTGCGGCACGACTTATTCCACTATCCAGCTAAGGGTTGTTAATAACAAGGGAGTTGCCGATTATGATGACGGTTTCTCGCCTACCTGTTCCGTTGCGGATAATGATTATGACCACCAGCTCGGCGACCCAGAGGAAAGCCTTCTTAAAACAGCCCTCGCTTATCAGACCGACGACGCATGTCCTTCCTCAAGTTCAGCTCAAGTCCGAGAGGCCGCGACGAAAAGTTCCCAGGAAGAATCGTTATCAATCGACCCTGCTCCCTCGCCGTATTCCAGTTTCCCTGGGCTGATTCTCAATCGGTAAACTTTTAAACAAACCCGATTTTATACTTTTTCCGTACCGTAACCTGCAGCACTGCATGCTGTAATTTTTTAACGTTGCCTACGTGGCTTAATAAATTAGGGACTTACATACATAACTAGACAAAATGAGAAAGAGGGACCCGGTTTCTAAAAAAATTCTCTATAGGGAAAAGTTGCGCCTAATCTTCTAATTAGAACCGGTCAGCCGTATTATACTGAAATTACTTAATTATTTACCTGAAATTCTCTTGACAACCATAAACTCCTTTTATAGGATAGGAGAAAGCAGTTGGAACTTATATAGATAAGCAAAGATAGGGGGAGGCTATGGGTAAACAAAAGAGCAAGACACCGAAGGAAAAGCGTCAAATTCTTCGTCTATTGCTTTTGAAATTACAAGATCAGGACATCCAATACGTTGAAGCTCGTTGGATAGGTAGCAAAAAACCTGAACCTGATGTTCCTGAGAATGTCGTGAGAGTGTCTTTTTACATCAATGATAAGGTTATGGCTTCACTTGATGATAATATGTACAATGACCTTTGTTTAATCATGCCTAATTAAAACGAAGAAACCGTCCCAACATAGGGGTCCACTTCTGTCTAGTTATGCATGTAAGCCCCGATGATTTAGCTCTTTTGCCAAATAGTTTTTCCATTATCTATCGGCAACATGCAGCAACCGCTGCTATGAAGAAAAGGATCGCTGCGGCGAAGAGTTATTTATCAATTGCCAAGCAGGGAAAAAACCCTGGCAAACCTCGGAGCGTGTTCTAGACACGTAAATATATGCTGTTTATTAATACGGCCGCTGATGCGCTTTGCTACCTTGCGTCGCATATCTCCATGGCTACTTTTACCGCCTGAATCATGCTCTCGGGGCGCGCCGCACCCTTCCACGCTATGTCAAAAGCGGTTCCATGGTCAGGAGAAGTCCGCAGTATAGGCAGTCCCAAGGTGACGTTGACCCCGGTATCGAAAGAAAGCATCTTGAAGGGCACGAAGCCTTGGTCATGGTACATGGCAACCACAAGGTCCCACTTGCCGCGAAGAGCGTCGTAGAAAAGAGTGTCCGCGGGAAGGGGACCCTCGACCGATATTCCCTCGGCTCTCGCCCTCTCAAGAGCCGGAATGATATGCTCCTGCTCCTCGTTTCCGAAAGATCCTGACTCTCCAGCGTGCGGGTTGAGCCCGCAGACAACTATCTTGGGATCCTCGACGCCGAATCTTTTTTTGAGTTCCCGAGCGGATATGGAGACGGTCAGATAAACGCTTTCTTCCGTAATCATGTCCGGAACTTCGCGAAGGGGAACATGTATCGTCACGGGCGCGACGCGGAATCTCGTTCCTTCAAAAAGCATTACCACGTTTTCAGAACCTGTAAGGTCCATAAGCATTTCCGTGTGTCCCGGGTAAGTAGAACCGGCCATGTGTATGGATTTCTTGCTTATGGGAGCCGTAACTATGGCGTCAACTTCTCCTGCAAGGGCCATGGCCACGGCCTTTTCTATGCACGCGACAGATGCCCTACCCGCTTTTGCAGACCTCACGCCCGCTTCAATATCTGCCAAGGAAAAATCCGTAGGATCTATAATTGACAGGAGACCGCCTTTTCCGAACTCGCCGTTAGCCCTCTGGAGCACCGGTTCGCTTCCGATAAACACGATATCGTATATATCCTCGAAAAAACCGTCGTAAAAAGCTCTTATGCAGACCTCTGGGCCTATCCCGTTCGGGTCTCCCATCGTTACAGCTATTTTTGATTTTCCGCTCACGAAAACACCTCTTGATTTTTCTTCAGCTAGATAAGACCGTCTTTGTCTTTCGATACTTTTGGGAAAAGCTCCATTACGTTCTCAAAAACAACCTGAGTAAACTCCTCAAGAGACAATCCCCTGAGCTCCGAAATAAGCCTGGCTACGTAAACGACATTACACGGTTCGTTTGGTTTTCCCCTCTGGGGCACCGGAGCCAGGTAAGGAGAATCCGTCTCGTAAAGAAGCCTTTCAATGGGGATTCTGGCCGCCGCGTCCCTTACCTCCTCGGCCCTCTTGAAAGTGACTATGCCCGAGAAGGAAATGAAAAAACCGAGATCAAGATACTTCTTCGCCGTTTCGTAATCCCCTGAAAAACAGTGAATAACTCCGGGCCTCGAGCCGAGGTCAGCCCCACGAAGCATCGAAAGCAGTTCCTCCTCCGCGTCCCTTACGTGAACCACGAAAGGAAGGCTGTGCCTTCTTGCAAGTTCCATGTGAGCCTCAAACGACCTTATCTGATCTTCCCTGGGGGAATTCATGTAGTGATAATCAAGCCCGGTCTCTCCAATCGCCACTACCTTCGGATCTTCGGCTATTCCCTCAAACTCCCGCATCACCTCTTCATTGAAACTGGAAGCGGAGTGCGGGTGGATTCCGACCGATACGTAAACTCCCCTGTATTTCCTCGAAAGCTCTATGGTGGCAAGCGAGGACTCAAGCCCCGTCCCGATGGATATGATTTTCCCGATACCTTCGGCCGCGGCCTTAGACACTGCGCCCACGGGGTCCTCTAGGCTAAGCAGATGCGCGTGGGAATCAACCAGCATACAGCTTATTTCTTCTCCTTTAAAAGACCTGATACTTCGTCAAGAAATTCGTTTACATCCTTAAAGGACCTGTATACCGAAGCAAACCTGACGTAAGCAACTTCATCAATCTCGTAAAGCTTGGATATTAACCTCTCTCCTATCTTTTCGCTGTGTATCTCCCGCTCCCCGCTTTCCAGAAATTCTTTTTCCAGGGCGGACGCGAAATCCTCTATGACCTCGGTGCTGATCGGTCTTTTTTCACACGCCCGTCGCATTCCGCTTATTATCTTGTTGCGGTCAAACTCTTCCCTGCGGCCGTCCTTTTTCACCACCATCATTTCGGCGTGGTGAATTCTCTCGTAGGTGGTAAATCTCTCCTGGCAGTCATTGCACTCCCTGCGCCTTCTGACGGAAAAACCGTCTTTTCCTTCTCTTGAATCAACTACTCTGGTATCATCAGATTTGCAGAAAGGACACTTCATTTCTCATCCACCGAGTCTGTGACCGTAAACGGGAAAACGCAGGCACAGTTCCTTCACGTCTTCCTTTATTCTACCGAGAATCTTTTCATTCTCATGATTGTTAAAAGCTTCCATTATGAAGCCTGATATCGCGTCGATTTCCGGTTCCTTCATCCCTCTTGTGGTAATCGCGGGAGTTCCAATCCTTACACCGCTTGTGACCATGGGAGGACGGGGATCAAAGGGAATAGTGTTTTTATTGACCGTTATGCCCGCCTTCTCAAGCGTCTGCTCAACAACCTGCCCGGTAAACTCCGTTTCCGTGAGATCAACAAGCACCAGGTGGTTATCGGTTCCGCCCGAGACAAGCTTAAGACCCGCATTTATGAGATTTTCCCCGAGACGCTGCGCATTTTTCACCGTCTGGCGCTGGTATTCTAAAAACTCGGGTTCGAGAGCCTCCTTGAACGCAACGGCCTTGGCCGCTATGACGTGCATAAGCGGACCGCCCTGGGTTCCGGGAAAAACCCTGCTGTTTACGGTCTTTGCGTGCTTTTCCTTCATCATTACCATGCCGCCTCGCGGTCCTCGAAGGGTCTTATGGGTGGTAGTAGTCACGAAATCGCAGTGGGGCACGGGATCCGAGTGAAGTCCGGCGACCACAAGTCCCGCCGGATGCGCTATGTCCGCCAGCAAAAGCGCCCCACACTCATCCGCTATGCTTCTGAATTTCGCATAGTCCACATCCCTCGGGTAAGCGCTCCAGCCAGCGATTATGAGTCCGGGAGAGTGTTCCAGGGCAAGATCCCTCACCTCATCGTAATCAATCGTCCCCGTTTCTCTCGAAACTCCGTAGGCAACGACATTGTAAAGCCGTCCCGAAAAATTAACGGGGTGTCCGTGGGTAAGATGTCCCCCGTGGTCAAGTCTCATGCCCAGAACAGTCTTTCCGGGCTCAAGCGCGGCGAAAAACACGGCCATGTTCGCCTGGGCTCCTGAGTGCGGCTGCACATTAACGGCGTCCGCACTGAAAAGCTCAAGGGCTCTCTCTCTCGCCAGGTCCTCGGCCACGTCGACGAATTCGCACCCACCGTAATAACGCCTTCCGGGGAGACCTTCGGCATACTTGTTAGTAAGCACAGATCCCATGGCCTCCATGACGGCGTCGCTCACGTAGTTCTCAGACGCTATCATCTCGAGTTTCCATTCCTGGCGCTGTGTTTCCATGCGGATGACTTCCGCTATCTGCTCATCAACTGTCCTTAGACGAATCATCTGCTCACCTCGAAACGAAAAAGCATTGTGAAGACGGCCCTCCAGCGCCAAGCGCTGTCCGGCGCAACGGCCCGGCAATAGTGCCGCATCTTGGAAAAAAGCTGCACGATAATTGTGTAAAGTTAAAGTGAGAAATCACGGGATATTCATCTTTCCCGAGGAAAAGAATACCGAATGCCCCGGCAAACCTCAATTTCGTTATAAATGCCGCGCGGGGAAACAGAAAACCCCTTGGGAACGGATAAGCCGGTGCGGGGAAATCTAATGGCGAAGACCGCTAAACGAAACGGGTACATAGAGATAAAAGGCGCCAGGGAAAACAACCTGAAGAACATAGACGTCCTGATCCCCCAAAACAGGTTCACAGTGGTGACCGGTCTCAGCGGTTCGGGCAAGTCATCCCTTGTGCTTGACACGGTTTACAAGGAAGGACTGAGAAGGTACATCGACTGCCTTTCAACCTACGCAAGACAGTTTATAGAAAAAGTCGAGCGCCCCGCGATGGACGACATAGAAGGTCTCCCAACCCCGATAGCTATCGAAAGCCGGAACAACGTCATAAATTCCCGTTCCACAGTAGGCACCACAACCGAAATATACGACTACATGAGGCTTCTGTTCGCGAAAATCGGAAAAACCCGCTGCCCAGGATGCGAAGAGGAAGTGATGGAGCACTCTCCCCAGTCTCTAACTCGGCTGCTGCTCGAAAAATTCTCAGGGAAAAGAGCCGTCGTCTGCTTTGAGACAGAACAGGGAGCAGATCTTTCGCAGTACATGAAAAAAGGCTATTCACGCACCTACCGGGACGGAAAAACCCGGGACATGGAAGAAAGCATTGGGGATCTTGACGCAAAGACTCAGATAGTCACCGCTAGAACCACTATAGGCGAGCGGTCGAAATCGAGGATTACAGAAGCGCTTGAGGCCGCTTTTTCCGAGAGCAGTCGGACGTTTGTACACATTGTTTCAGGGCAAAGTCTCCGTTTCTCAAGAGAACTTCGCTGTGATCTTTGCGACATTGCGTTTGAAAAACCCACCCCGAACACGTTCTCCTTTAACAGCCCCTATGGGGCTTGCGAGCGATGTAGTGGATTCGGAAGAAACCTCGAAATTGACCCCGAACTCCTCGTTCCGGACCCCGGTCTCAGTCTCGCCGAAGGGGCGATAGAGCCCTTCACAAAAACTTCCTACAGAAGGCAGATGAGAAAACTGCTTGCCTTCGCCGAGGACGCGGGAATAGACACCGAAAAGCCCTTCTCGGAACTTTCGGGAAGGGAGGAAGACCTCGTCTTGAACGGAAACGAGGACTACCACGGCGTGAAAGGATACTTCAAAAGGCTTGAGCGGAAAAATTACAAAACCCACATAAGGGTTTTTCTCTCGAGGTACCGCTCCGCCTTTACCTGTGAGGACTGCGGGGGAGGTAGGCTCAAGCAAAAAGCCCTTAACGTGCAGATAGAGGGGAAAAGCATATTCTATCTTTCCCAGATGTCCGTAAAGGATCTGAAATCCTGGTTTGACCGCTTGACCCTGTCCGCTCATGAACTGGAGATCGCCTCCGACATAATGAAGGAAATAAACTCGCGGCTGGATTTTCTTATCCACGTGGGACTTGATTACCTGACCCTCTCAAGGCTCACCCGCACTCTCTCGGGCGGAGAAGCGCAGAGGATAAACCTTGCCTGCCAGATGAGTTCGCGGCTTACCGAGACCCTGTATATTCTGGACGAGCCCTCGATCGGTCTGCACCCCAGGGACATGAGCCGGCTTAATTCGCTGATAAGAGAACTCCGGGGAAGAAACAATACCATCATACTCATAGAGCACGATCTTGACACCGTAAAGTCCGCCGACTACATAGTGGAACTCGGTCCCCGGGCGGGAGACGCCGGGGGAGAGGTCGTGTATCAGGGGACTCTGAAGAGTTTTCTGCGTTCGGCGAAAAACTCAACCACGAAAAAATACCTCGCAAACGAAAAGAGAATAGAAGTTCCCGCTTCCCGCAGAAAGACCACTGACAACTCAATAAACGTAATCGGCGCGAGCGAAAACAACCTTAAGAGTATAAACGTCTGCTTCCCCCTTGGAACTCTCACGTGCGTAACCGGGGTATCGGGTTCGGGGAAAAGCTCGCTCGTAAACGACATCCTGTATAACGCTCTTCTCAGGAAATTCAGAAGAAAAACGGACAGGGTCGGAAAACACGAACGGATAGAGGGCACAGACAATATAGACGACGTGATAATCCTTGATCAGGCGAGCATAGGCAGAACCTCAAGATCAAACCCCGCCACTTACATAAAGGTTTACGACGACATACGCAAAATCCTCGCCGGACACTACCAGGCGAAGCTCCGCAAGCTCACTCCGTCACATTTTTCCTTCAACGTGAGGGGAGGCCGTTGCGAGAAATGTATGGGCGAGGGAAGCCACAGGGTCGAGATGCACTTTCTCGCCGACGTCATGGTGACATGCGAGGAATGCGGAGGAAAAAGGTTCGGAAAAGAGGTTCTTGCCTACAGGTACAAGGGGAAAAACATAGACGACATGCTTAACCTCACCGTCGATCAGGCTATGGATTTCTTCTCGGGAAGCCTGGCCGTTACCAGAAAACTCAAGGTTCTAAAGGATGTCGGATGCGGTTACCTGAGGCTCGGTCAGCCCGCAACGACGCTGTCGGGAGGAGAGGCGCAGAGAATAAAAATAGCCCGGGAACTTTCGAAGAAAGAAAAAAACAACATCCTCTACATCCTTGACGAACCCACGGTCGGACTTCACATCGACGACATAGGGAAACTCCTCAGTGTCCTCAACAGGCTCCTCGACGCCGGAAACAGCGTGATAGTGATAGAACACAACCTTGAGATGATAAAATGCGCCGACCATGTAATCGATCTAGGACCCGAAGGTGGAGACAAAGGAGGACGGATAGTGGCCGCGGGCACTCCGGAGCAGGTTGCTTCTGTAAAAAACTCCTACACGGGAGAGCACCTGAGGCCGCTTCTCGGTTAGCCGGGTTATGTATTTTTTCGACATGGGGTAGAATAGAACTTTAAAAATAATTTTCTGGAGAGAAAAAATGCTTGCAGACAGAAAAATACCTTTCAGCGAATCCAAGGAAGAAGAGTGGGAAATTCTTAAACAGAAGACCGAGGGCGGCATAGAACTTATGCTCGAAGACTCCCAGCGGTGGTTTCTCGCTACTACAGAAGGCGATGGCATCAGGATAACTTCAGCCGAGAAGAACGTGCGGCCGCTTGCAGTCCGCGAACCGCCACTTATCGAGTTTGATGAGTTCAAAAGAGTGGCAGGAGTCTATAATGAAGCCTTTTTCGGCGGAATCGGTGATCTTTCGGGAAGACTCGAGGCCCACAACTCAAGCCCGAACATGCGTTATCTCTTCATGCTGATTTACTATCTGATCTAGAGAATTCCCCAAACAGACTCCTAGGCTATTTCAAAAAAACAATTTGAAATAGCCTAATTTATCCGTTAGACTGCGACTTGCTATGATTGATCGCAATCTGTCACCAAAGCTCATCGAAGCGGCACGGAAGTTTCCCTCCATAACGCTTACGGGACCTCGGCAAAGCGGTAAGACGACACTGTGCAAGTTCTTGTTTCCACGTCACCCGTACTCAAGTCTCGAAGCTCCGGATGTACGAGCTTTCGCAACGGAAGACCCGCGGGCTTTTTTGGCTCAATTTCCAAAAGGTTGCATTATAGACGAGGTACAGCGGGCGCCTGATCTTCTCTCCTACCTGCAGGGCATAATCGACGAAGACCCAGCACCGGGACGCTGGATACTTACGGGTTCGCAGAACTTCTCTTTACTCAAGTCGGTCAGTCAGTCGTTAGCGGGACGGACAGCGGTATACAACCTGTTTCCTCTGGTATGTAACGAAATTACGCGGTTCGATAAATATCCCGGGAATCTTGAAGAGACCCTCTTTGCCGGCGGATACCCACGCATATTCGATCTTGACCTTGACCCGGTAGACTGGTTCCGCTCATATGTCACCACCTACATAGAACGGGACGTGCGGTCAATCAGCAATGTGACCGATATCGCGACATTTCAACGGTTTGTCCAACTGTGTGCCGGCCGTACGGCGCAACTACTTAACTATTCGTCACTGGCTAATGACTGCGGCATATCACAACCGAGCGCGAAAGCCTGGCTTAACATACTTGAGACAAGCTTTATCGTTTTCCGCCTTCCGCCATTTCACTCGAATCTGCGCAAGAGGCTTGTGAAAATGCCAAAGCTGCATTTCTACGACACGGGGCTTGTCTGCTGGCTTCTGGGTATCCGCACGCCCGAGCAGTTGCGCTCACATCCGCTCCGCGGTCCGATATTCGAAACCTGGGCAGTCTCGGAGATAAAAAAACACCGAAGCAACGGGGGCAAAACGGGAGGTCTTTCATTCTACCGCGACCGTAACGGAGCGGAAGGAGATCTTATCATTGAGTCTCCGTCACGCATTACTCTCATCGATGCCAAGTCCACCGCGACGGCATCATCCAGTCTGTTCAGCGGGGTACGCCGTGTCCGCCGACATCTAAGCAGATTGCCCCGTCCGTGCAACAACATCATAGTCTATGGCGGTGATCAGCTTCAGCAACGCGCGGACGGGAATATCGTGCCCTGGCATAAACTGCATGAAACAGATTTTCAGGGATGATAATTGGCTCCGGCGGCAGGACTCGAACCTGCGACCCGATGATTAACAGTCATCTGCTCTGCCAACTGAGCTACACCGGAACTGTAGAAAATAGAAAAAAGCCAAGGAGTAGTTAATTTTATATAGATAAGAAAAACAGTCAACAAATCTAATACCGAGTAAAAATGGCCGGAAAAGAAGAAGAAAAAAAGAAGCCGAAGGAAGTGAGTCCACCTCTTCCCGCACTTTCAAACTCCCTGCAAAGCTATCTGGCACAGATCAGAGACTACCCTGTTTTGAGCAGGAAAGAAGAATACGAACTCGCCATGAGGCACAGGGAAACGGGTGATCTTGAGGCCGCCAGAAAACTGATCGTATCAAACCTGAAGTTCGTCGTGCGTATTGCAAACGAATACAAAAACTACAACGTAAACACCTTGGATCTTATCCAGGAAGGCAACCTAGGACTCATGAAGGCCGTAAGAGGGTTTGATCCTACCAAGGGATACAGACTCATCTCATACGCGGTCTGGTGGATAAGGGCCTACATACAGAACCACATAATGAAAAACTGGAGCCTGGTAAAAGTCGGGACGAACCAGTCGCAAAGAAAGCTCTTCTACAAACTTAGGTCAACGAAAAACAAAATCGAATCCACAGGAGCCGAGATGGAGGAGGATATTTACTCCGAGATAGCCAAGGAACTTGACGTGCCGGACAGCCAGGTAATCCAGATGGACCGGGTAATGTCCGGAAAAGACCTGTCTCTTGACGCAAACATAGAAGGCAGCACGGAACGTACCTACGTTGACATGCTGGGGGACACGTTTGATCAGGAGCAGTTCCTCGAAGATTCCCAGATCCGCCCGCTTGTGGCCAAGAAGATAAAAGAAACCCTGGCGAACCTAAAGGACAGGGAAAGATACATTATCGAAAGACGGGTTCTCACCGATTCTCCCGAGACTCTTGAAAAGCTTTCCCGTAAATTCGGCATCTCAAGAGAACGTGTAAGACAGATAGAAAAAAACGCTCTTAAAAAAATCCGGCAGGAATTCCAAAAAGAGCATTTTCACGTATAGAATTCCCGAGACAAGCATAAGTCCGAGAGAATTTTTGCCTATAACTCACTGAAATTTCTACCTATTTACGAACTTTTTGTTTCTCAGTTGCAATTGCAATTTTTAATTGAATTAGTGCCCGAATTATAATATGTTCTATATTAGGGTGTGCGGGTTTTTATTCTTACATAGCAAATCTAATAGGAGGTATGAAATGAGCAGATTCATAACCCTTGCCTCTTTTTTACTTCTCCTCATACTGATTCCTTTTTCATCGAACGCCCAGCAGTTGTATATAAGTACTGAGTTGGGACTCGGTATCGGGAATTCTTTGGACACCGACGCGAGTGATACTGATTTCGGCACGCTGTGCGATCAACACTTAAACAATCCGGCGGACAATAACCATTTTGCATCTGGTGTATGTTCTTGGGAGACATCAGTGTGGAATAACAGCTTTGACGGTGCAACGGGAATAATCGTCGGCGTCGCTTTAGGCGTCAGCACAGATTTTGGCGCGAGAATTGAAGCCGAGTATTTTAACTTCGGCGCGCAATACGATACGACATCCTCGGTTGTTGGAGGAGGTCAGGATATTGCGGATAAAGCAAATCAGGAGCTTGTCCGTTCTGATGAGCGCATAGGAGCGGTAAATATAAACAGTCTGTTTGTAAATGTTTACTACGACCTTCCGGTCTCCGGGCAACTCCGTCCTTACATCGGAGGCGGGGTGGGTTTCGGAATGACTGAAGTCGAATTTGACGCTGTTTGGGCCCGTAATATAAACCCGGATGTAATTACGACGGCGGACGATGTGGAGTATCTGGGTTCTGGCAACGAAGAAGAGGATCGCCAAGCTCTGCATCGAAGAATCGCTGGCGTCACGAGCACGGCGAGCCATACTCTCGAAGATACGGTGTTCGGTTACCAGGCGGTGGTCGGAGTGGATTATATGCTGACTGATAGTGCTTCAATCGGAGTCAAGGGGCGCTGGGTCCAGTACGCCAAGTTCAGCGGCGGAGATGTATGGGACCAGTTGCGCGGTCACGCCCCCAATAACGGCCCGGGAACGAACACAGTTGAGTATACAATTGAGACTGACGACTTAAGCGCGTTCGGAGTCAGTCTGGTAATGAAATATGCGTTCTGATTTCCGTTTCTCCAATCGAAGCGGAAAAAAGTCTAGCGGATCGAGGTCCCTTATATTTCGTGGGACATGGCGGTGACTTCATGTAAAAGTGAAGGCATAGGGCCAGTCACTGTGAATTCATAGGGGGTCCTCGACCCCGCTTGAGCAAAAAATCTGGGTTCTGCTTTTACAATCGCCTTCTCCGGAACTTCTAAATACCCAACATTAATCCCCTTCCATGGATTTTCTGAGTAGGAATGAGCTTTTTTTCCCCGGATAGCCTGAACATTGCAAAGAGCAATTCTTAAAGGTTACTTGGAATTCTCAAGACAGTCTGATGGATTTATTGAACTCAGAACCGGCGAATTATTGCCAAGCGAGCGGTGGAAAGTCTATTCTCAACTTCGTAGGATGCGGCCCTTCTGGGAGTTTCGGGTCCGCAGCAGCGGTTATTCCCAGAGCGGTTGACAAGATGAGTGCTCTCTCCAAAATCCAGATACAAGCCCTCGAGCCTCAAAGCCCAGGCATCGGACAACTCGGCTTCCGCGCCAGCTCCGATTACCCAGCCCACTTCCGTTGAATCTTTGCTGAAAGAATCGTCGGGATCCACCATGGAACCCGAATCACCGGAATCAATATCGGTCACCGAGTTGCTGATGCCGGCAAAAGCCAGTCCGGTGGTCACAAAAACTGTTACACGACC